>Ga0074193_1000172_pt1 | contig 119732 bp, 97 predicted proteins | sample EPASupsiteHSE605_FD_64523 | JGI IMG/M metagenome (GOLD analysis project Ga0074193, IMG submission 64523) | Bioremediated contaminated groundwater from EPA Superfund site, New Mexico - Sample HSE6-05 | ecosystem: Environmental > Aquatic > Deep subsurface > Groundwater > Contaminated ... | reverse complement strand
CTATAACCTTTTCTTTATTGATTCCAGTTAAATACTCCATATAATAGTTCCAAAACAATATCTCTAAATTCTCATTTAATATTACTACACCTTCATTAATGCTATTGAGTACACTAAATAAAATACTATACATAAAAATTCTCTTTCAAAATATCTATTTTACTTAATATTTCATTTAGAGAATTTAGAGTAAGATTAATAATTATGGCTCCAAAGATTTCAGATCCATCTATATTGAAGGTTATATATAGCATTAAAACATTTGTATACTCTGTATTTTTAATGTCATTCTTTAAGTCCTTTTTATGAAATATTTTCACTTCTGGAACTGTATACTGCAGCTTTATATCAAGATAGTTCCCGATTTCACCTATTAAGGAATTTAAAATTATATTCCCAACTTCTTTTATGATATCAAAATCTATGTCTGTAAAGTTCATATCGTTCTTATTATCCATGCTGCTTTCATTAATGCATAGATTTATAAACTTTCTCATTTTATCAGCTGGGAAAATCAAGTTAGCCTTACCAGTTAACTTTTCCTTAAAAGAAATTGAAGATATCATCAATGTACCATCTATAACCTCTGGTAAATAAGCCTCTAATGATGTTTCTTTATCTTTTAAGTCTATTATTTTTACATTAGGTACATTTAGCAGTATTTTTTTATTTATTATTTCTGATAAAATGCTTGCAGACTTGCCAACACTTATATTGAATAATTCTTTCAATACATCTTCCCTAGAAATTTTATCTAGCATTGCTATCATCCCTCATCATATTACATATATATTTGGCTCTTTCATCATTGAATGGTTTATTTAAAAATGCCACTATACCATAATCGCTTATCTCATCCTTAACACTCTTTTGTACATCTGCAGAAACAACGATTATTTTTGCATTTGAATCATATTCCCTTATCATCTTTATTAATTCGCCACCACTTATAGTAGGCATTAATAAGTCTACAAAGGTATAATCTGGCTTTATACTTTTATATTGCAAAAAGCCCTCTTCTCCATCTTTGGCAAAATAAAATTCTGCATTTTCTAAATGCTTTTTTATTAAGCTTGCCACCATCCTTTGAGAAAAAACAGAATCATCAATAATTAACAGTTTCATAAAATACCTCCTACTTTAGAAATACTCTAGATATTTCATCGTTTAATTATACGACAATTTACCGCTCTTTTCTATAAAATTTTAAGCTATCTTCACGCCAAAAATGATATGGCTCTTAAAACTTCAAAATAATCTTTAGCTTTAAAGCTTATGATTTTTGGGGATATTAGTTTTGCTCCAGGATAAAAGGATAATTTATATGCTCTTGAATGTACTATATATCCTACCTCTAGATTAAATTCCTCAGGCAACTTAAGCTTGCATAAGCTTAAATCGGATATTAAAGCTTCCTCTACAGATTTTTCAATAATTTCTACAGCCAGCTCTGGATGAATACTAATGGTAGATGCTCCTATGCCCTCATTTACAGCAGCAGTTCTTATGTTGCTGTTCATAGCTTTAACTTCTTTACATAGACCCTTATCTCCACTTACAAATAAAGGTGGAACCCCTAGGTATGCAGCTGCATAGGCATGAAGGGTAAACTCACTAGCAAGTTGCCCATTTATTTTAATGAAATCTATATTAAAAGGATTCATGCTATGAGCTAAAGGATTATAACTTGTTCCTGCAGCAGAATGATATCCTGTAAATAATACTCCATCAAAGGTATTATCAAGACCTTCAACCATGGAAAAAGGATGTCCTGACCATCCTCTAATGATCTTTACATCTTTAGGGAATATACCTGGATTTAAATTTCTTCCGCTATCATGAGCATCCCTTATACATATTTCCTTAGCTCCAGCTTTTATTGCACCTTTACAAGCAGCTAAAACCTCTCTATTCATCTGTTCTGCAAACATAGAATAATCCGCCTTAGATTTTTCAGTTTCATCCCAGCTATTTATACCAGTAGTACCTTCAATATCAGCACTTATTAGTATCTTCATACTATTATCCTCCTATATTTTAGCCTATTTTTATACATCTCATAGACATAGATGCATGTTGTATGCCTTTATATATATGTTAAGTAGTGCTAATTGCAAATTCAGCCGCAGATATACCATGAATTGTTGTAGTATCAAATACCTTTATGTTAACATCCTCTTGCTTTATTAACAAAGGAATTTCTGTACAGCCTAGCACTATTCCCTCTGCTCCATTTGCGTCTAGCCTAGCGATAATTTTTTTATATTTTTCCTTAGATTCTGAATTTATTTCTCCTCTACACAGTTCATCATAAATTACATTATGAATTATTTCTCTATCTTCATCCTCTGGTATAATTACATCTACATTATACTTATCCTTTAAAACCTTTTTATAAAAGTCACCTTCCATAGTAAACTTTGTTCCAATTAGACCAACCTTTTTTATTTCGCTCTTAATTATTTCTTCTCCTGTTGCCTCTGCTATATGCAGTACTTTTAAGCCTACTGCCTTTTCTATATCCTCAGCCATTTTATGCATGGTATTTGTGCAAATAACAATAAAATCTGCTCCGCCTCTTCTTAGCTTTTCACCTGCGTCTATCATCATAGCAGTTAGTTCTTCCCACTTATCTTGATGCTGCAAAACTTCTATTTCCTGAAAATCAACTGAATACATTAAACATTTTGCTGAATGTAACCCTCCTAGTTTCTCCTTAGCTGTTTCATTGATTATTCTATAGTATTCGACTGAAGATTCCCAGCTCATACCACCTATTAGTCCAATTGTTTTCATATTTACCCCATCCTCTCTAATATAAAAGTGTTAATTTACCACTTCATTTTATTCAAATAAGCTTAACAATGGATTATTTTTAATAACTCTCCAGGACTATCTATAATATAATCAGCACCTACCTGTTTTAAAACCTCTCTGCCCCTATATCCCCAAGTTACACCTATAGACTTTAGTCCAGAATTCTTAGCAGTTTTAACATCCACTTCTGAATCTCCTACATATACAGCTTTATCTACATCAGCACTCAATTCCTCAAGTGCTTTAAATACTGAATCTGGTGCTGGCTTTCTAGAAACATTTTCTGATTCTCCAATGGCAACTTTTATATATCCTCCAAAATAAATTTCGTTAAGCTCCTTCACAGCCTTATCAAATTTATTTGATACAATTGCAATTTTATAATCTTTATTTGTTAATTGCTCTAATAGCTCTATAATTCCTTTGTAAGGCTCAGTTTTATTTCCCATATTACTTGAATAATGATTTTTAAAATCGGATAGACATTTTTCATACTGAGGATTATTTAATCCATCAGGTATAGAAAGTTCCATTAATTGCCTTATGCCATGTCCTAGAAAATTTCTTATCTCAGCAATTTGCCTAGTTGGAAAACCATACAACCCCAATGAATAATTTACACTGTCCGCTAGATCTTCAAGTGTATTTATCAATGTCCCATCTAAATCAAAAATAACAGTATTATACTTTTTCATTTGTGTCACCTCTAATTAACTATTCTTCTAAAAACGGTTGATACATCATAATAGCATGATTTTCTGTTAAATATTCATCTTTTAGAAATTCCCCGCTTCTAGAAAATATTTTTCTTTGTAAAATATTATTTCTACTATATCCTCCCCAAAACTCTTGTTTTATATAGTGATCCTTTTCATAAACTTCATACTTTAAATTTCCCTCATTAACCGTCAGCCATTTACCAACTAAATATTCATCTTTAATATAAACTGTTAGCTGAAAAGCTTCCTCTGTGTCATTATATATTTGTAAATCACGGTAATTATACACGCAAGTGGCACCACTTCCGAAGGGCTGAGTTCTATTTGAATCTGGGAATACATCATAGCTATGCCTATATCTTTCAACTATTTGAAGAGGAGTGTGTAACGTAATCCAGTAAATTAAATTTGATAATTGGCATAGACCTCCACCTACACCAGCTTTAAATCCACCACAAAATAAAATCATACCGTCAGTATAGCCTTTTTTTACAGTTGGTTTTCCTATTAAGCGCCAATATGAAAAGGTTTCTCCAGGTTTAATAACAATACCATTAACTTTTTTTATAGCTATTTTTATATTTTTTATTTTATTATGCTGAAGCCACATATCAACATTCTTTAGTCTTCTTAGTAGCGGGGTTTTATGTTCAAAATATACATTAGGATATAATTTTTCTTCAATTAGCTTACAATATTTTTTTCTAGTTATGTACCATTGTATATATCTTCCAGATGCGTAAACGCATTTTCCTAAAAATATTCTAGCCCTTGTCCTTTTTATGGGCTTAATATTATTGCTCAGAATAGAGCCCTTCTTTATCATATTACCTCCATTAAATCTTCACCACTTGAATATACATAGACGTCAAATTACTTCTATTGCCAAAGAAACAACCCCACGCCTTTATCTGCTGCTTTGAAGTTAGCACCCATATTTATATTATACCATATTAAGCCATAGCAACTTATACTATAAATAACGTATACTATTAAAATTCTTTTGAAAGAATATTATTTAAGAAATACTCTAATTTAGATAGAGGTGGAATATTTGTTTAAATATTTACTGTGGTAAAAGAAATATTAGATAGTAAACTTCCACAGCTTTAAGGTTCAGAAGGAGTTTTTACTCCCTCTGAACTTTAAGGCTTTTTTTATATACTATTACGTATACTAAAGAATAAAAAATTACTAAGAATAATCCTGCTAATAGTCCTGCTCCTTGCCCTTTAATGAAAGGCATAGAAACTATGATTACAATTACTGATATACTTGAAATCCATGAAGTATATGGGTATCCTGGGAACCTACACTTGCCCTTAGGTGGACAGCCATGATTCTTTCTGAACCTATTGTGTGTAATTAAAATGATAAAATAGGTGAACAGAAGTGAAAAACCACCTGAACTAACGAGAAAAATATATACCTGCTTTGGCAGCATAAATCCTAATCCAAGACCTACAAGCATTGATATACCAGAAAAAATAATTCCTTTATAAGGTATTTCTCCTGTATCCTTTAGTATTTTAGGTGCGTGCCCTTCCTCCGCTAATGAACGCAACATTCTTCCAAGCCCAAACATTGCTGCTAGCATAGTAGATAATATAGCAATAACCAAAATAATATTCATTACTCCTGCAGCCCAATTTATACCTCTAGATTTTAATGCCAAAACAAAAGGACTAGCTTCTCCAGTTAATTTGTTAGTTTTAATTAATGGTAACAAAACCGCTATTGAAATAGAGTATAAACCAATCAATCCAACAACCGTATAATTTATAGCCTTTGGTATAGTTACATGAGGATTCTCTGCTTCAGAAGCCGCAAGACCAATAACTTCAAAGCCTGCATAAGTAAACATTACAATCAAAGCACTTCCCAAAACACCAGAAATACCACTTGGAATCAATGCCTCTCTTTTTATTTCTCCTAACCCGGTTGATTGAACATTAGGAAGTATCCCTATAATTATAGCTATAGCTATAACTATAAATCCTGCAATAGCTAATAATTTTATAGCTGAAAGACTACTTTCAAGCTTACTCAACTTTTCTGCTCCTAAAAGATTTAGTAGAGTTACTAAAATAATTATCCCGCTACCCAAAACTGGTATGGGAATATTTTTAAACCAAATTCTTAAAAATACTGATACAGCCGTTGCTTCACTTGACATTGCTAAAATAAGTCCAGTCCAGTAAACCCATCCTACAACAAATCCAACTCCAGGGCCAAAAGCCTTCTCTGCAAAAGTTCTAAAGGATCCTGGTGCTTGATCTGCTACAGTCATTTCTGCCAGTGCATACAGTATAAAGTAAACTAATAAACCTACAAGCAGATATACTATTATAATTGAAGGTCCTGCAGATTTAATACCAATAGCAGAACCTAAAAAAAACGAGCCCCCAATAACTGTTCCCAATGCCATCATTGAAAGATGCAAGGGAGATAAACCAGCTTTTTTATTTTCCATATTATTTCCTCCATTACTGTAAATATGTTACGTAATTTATCTTTGACATTACTATTGATATTTTGCCCATTTTTATATTCTAATACAAATAATAAGTTATAAATAAAAAAACCACCTAAGGTGGTTTTAAGTATATTTATGCAGACTATGCATAAATATACAATTAATCTTCATTTACAAGATATAACTTATTATCATTAACATTGTAATATAATGGAGCAACTAAAATATTAGGATATCTTAGTCTCAATCTTTTGGCTTCACTTAATACAAAATCTATTTCATTTCCTATTTCAAACATTGGAGAAAAATTCATAAAGTGCTCCTCAGCCCACTGTCTATCCCATCCAGCTACATCCACTAATCCATTAATAAAATTTTGTTTTTTGGACATTAAATTTACCATTCCGCAATTGTTGTGAGCAATTAGAGCAATTGTCTTTACTCCCCCAATTGCTACTGCATAAGATACTTTAAATTCGCTATATCTTAGATTCCCGCCCCCACTTCTAAGTATAAAAGCAAAATTATCTGGAATTCTAAGACTTTTTCTATTGTCCATACACATTCCTATTAGTATCTCAGCCTTTGAAAAGGTATCAAGTGGATAATCTAGATTATGATATTTTAGCAGAGCTTCAATCGGTGTTCCATTATATTTTTGAAAAATATCTTCTTCCTTTGTTACTTTTACTAATCTTTTCATGTTTCCTCCTTAAACTGTTGTAGTTTTCTCCTCATAGCATATTCTGAGGAGTACTCACAGAGTAATGGACCATTATCAAGTTAAAGTTCTTCAATACCTATTTAAAATTTCGTCCTTCTGCTTATGCATAATTATACTACATTTCCGAATTAATTTATATGTTTTTATTATTATTGTCAGATTTTTTAGAAACTAAAAAAATATTGCCCCTAACAATTTATCCTACAATAATTTCTCTAGCAAAGGCTTTAGCCTTTTGAAAATCCTCTTCATTTGGCCTACCTTTTGCAATTCCTCCAATTAATTTAAATGGCCCAAAAGTATCAAAGCCTTTGCATGCAAAGCTGCCAAGAATTTTAAAACCTTTTTCTTTTAATTTATCTTCAATAGAGTTATTATAATCCTCTTTTCCCTGACCACTGGTAGAAAAAATAAACGCCTTTTTATTAGGTAAAGCTGTAATATTTTCAATAAATTCAATGATACCTTTGTGAAATTTACCATAGAATATTCCTGAACCAAAACCTATTAAATCGTAATTTTTCAAAGTATCTACATTTACTTCATTAAATTTAATTATGTCAGCATTTAAAGCTTCTGCCATTACCTTCCCTATTTTTTCTGTATTTCCATGATGTATGGATGCATATATTATTAAAGTTTTCAAATCTATTTCCCCCTAAATAATTTTTGAATATAATTTATAATTTTCTTCATCAAAACAAGCAAATATTACTTTTTCAATGCTTAGATTTTCTATCAAAAATTTCTTTACAGTCCTAACTGCTATTTCAGCTGCTCTCTCTTTTGGAAATCTATATACTCCAGTACTTATGTTGGGAAATGCTATTGTTTTTATATTGTTTTCTTCAGCTAACCTTAAAGAATTAATATAGCAATTTGATAATAGTTTATCCTCATCACAATTTCCACCATTCCAAACAGGACCAACTGTATGTATAACATATTTTGCTTTAAGTAAGCCTCCTATTGTTATAACAGCTTCCCCTGTTTCGCATCCACCCTGTATGCTTCTTATTATCATACAGTCTTCAAGTATTTGCTTACCTCCAGCTTTATGGATGGCACCATCTACACCGCCACCACCAAGTAAACTATTATTTGCAGCATTTACAATGGCATCTACTTCACATCTTGTAATATCACCTTTAATAATACTTATTCTATTTTCTTGTAATTCTAAATCCATTTATTTAATTCTCCTTTATTTTTTCTTAAGCAGAACTGTCCAAAGGAAAGCCTCACCGAATACATGTTTATCCTGCATCTCTTTCATTTCTCTAAATTCAACTATATTAAAAAGAAGAACATTCCAAAATGCGCTTCTCTCTATAAAAAATTTATATTCACTATTTTATAAATCATAGAACTCCTCAAACACTTTCTCTACATAATAGTGATCCATTACTCCGCAAAGTTCTCTTATAGAATGCATTGCAAGCATCGGAGTTCCTATATCTACTGAACGAATATTTAAGTGAGTTGATGATATTGGTCCTATAGTAGATCCTCCTCTTTCATCAGATCGATTTACGAATTTTTGCACAGGTACCTGTGCCTTTTCACATAGAGCTTTAAATACAGAGGTAGAATCACTGTCTGAAGTATAGCTTTGATTAGCTGCAAGCTTTATCGCTGGTCCTTTATTTAAAAGAGGTTTATTGGTTGGATCACTCTTTTCTCCTTTGTTTGGATGAACTGCATGTGCTGCATCCGCTGAGATAATGAAGGATTTTGAAAGAGCCCTAAAATAATCTTCTCTATTTCCATCTAAAGCTAAAACTATTCTCTCTAGAACATTTGTTAGCATCGGTGAATCGGCTCCTTGCTTTGTGGAGCTCCCCACTTCCTCATTGTCAAAGCATACTAAAACATTTGTAGCCTTTGGTACTTGTGATTTGATAAGTGCTGTAATACCTCCATGAACTGCTTCTAGATCATCTAATCTTCCCGAGGAAATAAATTCTTCTTCCAATCCTATTATAGTTCCCTTTTCATATTCATAAAGGAATAAATCAAAGTCTAATATTTCCTTAGCATCTACAGTTAGTTCCTGTGAAAGAATTTTCACTAGGAAATTATCCTTTTCAAATTGATCATTTATAAGACCAGCCATTGGAAGCATATCTACTTGCTTATTTAATGCAATTCCTTCATTTACTCCTCTGTTCATGTGTATAGCTAGGTTTGGTATTATCATCATTGGTTTATTTATGTTTACAAGCTTTGACTCTAGATATAATGGATTATCTCCCTTCAAAATTACCCTTCCTGCAAGGGCAAGAGGTCTATCTAACCATGTATTAAGGATTGGCCCTCCATATACCTCTGTATTTAATTTAATATATGTATTTTCTGAAACCATCTCTGGATTTGGTTTTACTCTAAAGCTAGGTGAATCTGTATGAGCTCCTATTATCTTAAAGCCATTTTCATGTATTTTTCCTTTTCCAACTACAAAAGCAATTAGAGCTGAATCATTTTTAGTCATAAAATATTTTGAACCTTTTTCAAGTTTCCATTTTTCTTCTTCCCTAATTTCTTTGAAGCCCTCTCCACTTAGTATTTCCTTCAAGCTTTTTACAGCATGAAAAGCTGTAGGACTTTTATATATAAATTCTATTAATTCTTCTGCAAACTTTATTTCCTTTGACATAAGACACCTCCATATTATAAGAATTTTACGAGGTAAAATTCTTATGAATTAACGTAACGAAATACATGGTAATATAATAAGTATACCAAAATCTAAGCATTTTATCACCGTTAAAAAAGTGTACAATACTTTGTACACTTTTAAAATATTTATTAATTTGTGTTAGTTTACCCTTACATTCCTTGTTGTACTGTTGAGCTTGCAATTAATAATTGCATAATATCTATAGAATTTTTTTCATTAACTTCTGGCATAGGAGTTAATTTTATTTCTTTATTGATATTAGATAAGTTAGAACCAAAGTTTAATGTGAAAGTATATTTTGAATTGGGAGCTTTAGATTTTTCTGTATTTTGTGCTGGATTTTCTGGTGCCATTAAAGCGTTCAGCTTAGCTGAATCAACTGCAACTGTAAAGCTTCCCTTTTCATAAGAAACATATCCTTCCTTGTTAACTCCACATTCATATGCCATATCAAATTTTAGTGAATCTCCCATTTCCATAAGAGCCTTTGTTATCTCTTCAATTCCTTCTTCTAAGTCCTTATCAGTTATCTCTTGTCCTTTTACAGTAGGATCAAGCTTCATGCTATCATTAATATAATTTTTAAAAATTTTCTTCATTGAATAATCTTTTAGAGCATCATTAATTATGCCTATTAGTTTTTCGTTATTTAAATCTATTTTATATAGCTTTGACACTTCTTGAGCTGTTTCTTTATCTAAAGTAGCTAAATCTCCTCTTGAAACTATGCTATATTTTGCATCAGCAATTTTAATAAATTCATTAAAACTTGCATTGAACTTCTTACCAAATATTTCTGCTGAGTTCATTATATCACCAAAACCTGCCATCTGTCCTTGATTTACTCCTGAAGCTTTAAGTATGGTTTCCATATCATAAATTAGGTATTGTTTATCTTTTAACTCTGCTGGCAAGAACATTTTTATACTATTTGGAATTTCAATAATAAATTTCATTTTTGGAGTAGCTCCAGTAATGTCCATGTCTATCCATACTTTTGCTTCAATTGGCATGTTCATTATACTAATATCTATAGTTCCTTCAAGTTGTACCTTCTTATTTTCGTCACTGGTTTTCATTTTTGAATCCATACCAAAACTTAAAGTATTTATTATTGGTAGGATTTGAGCCATTGCCATTTGCTCTTCCTCTGACAAATTTTCAGCTAGTAGGTTTGTGTTAAACCCAAACTTTTGTTCCATTGAAGTTATACTTTGATTTTTTTTGTAAGCATTTATTAATTCATCTATTGTAGAAATACCCTTATCAATATTTTTATCTACATATAAATTTAATAGATAAGTATATGCTGAAGTATAACTTAAATCAGAAATGCTGCTTATCATTTTTCTAGCAGTTTTAATGTCCGCTTCTGTAGGATTTTCTTTAATTTTATTAAGAAGATCATAAGACTGTTGTTTTAAATCCTTTTGGCTAACTACTGTATTGTTGATGACTTGTACCTTATCATTTGCTGCAGCTAATGCTTTTGCGGGCATAAAACCGGTTCCACCTATAGTAATACCTGCTACTAAAATCATTGACATAATCTTTTTATTTTTCATTAATATCCCCCTCTATTTTAATAAACATTCTAGCACCAAATTTTGAGTCTTATTGTATAAGATACCTTACATTGTTAATTATTGCAAGTCTCAAATATTACACTAAAAGCTATTAATATTGTTTATACTATAATATATCGAATATATTATAGTATAAATGAAAATTTTAAAATAATTCTATTTTAAAATTTTCTGTAAAAATGTTATTATATATGAATACTGTAATTGTATTAGGTAAATTTTTATTATGGGGGTAAAATATGCTTTCTCAATTTTTAGTAAAACAATTTATAAAAAATTATGAAAAAGTAGATGATAGCAAAATTAGAGATTCCTATGGGTATTTAGGTGGAATTGTTGGTATAACTGTAAATTTAATTTTATTTATTGTAAAACTATCTGTGGGATTAATAGTAAAAAGTATTGCTGTTACTGCTGATGCATTTAATAATCTTTCAGATGCCTTTTCATCAATAATAACAATTGCAGGATTTAAACTTGCTTCAAAGCCTGCAGATGCTGAGCACCCTTTTGGGCATGGAAGAATTGAGTATATATCTGGACTTTTAGTTTCATTTATGGTTATGATTGTTGGTCTTCAATTTATTAAGTCATCCTATTATAGAATTACTAATCCTGAAATAATAAATTTCGAGTTAATTCCCTTTGTTTTAATTTTAATATCAGTCTTTGCTAAAGTATGGCTTAGCAAGTTCAACAAATTTATAGGAGTAAAAATAAATTCTTCAGCACTTCAAGCCTCATCTTTAGATGCTTTAGGTGACGTTATAACTTCTAGTACTGTAGCACTTTCTCTTTTACTTTCAAATTGGATCACTTTCCCAATAGACGGTTATATTGGAGTATTAGTATCCTTGTTTATTTTGTATTCCGGCTTCAATTTGATTAAAGAAACCATAAATCCTCTTCTTGGGGAAGCTCCAGATCCTGAATTAGTTGAAGAAGTTAAAATGGAAGTACTGAAATATGATATTATCACAGGAGTTCATGATTTAGTAATTCATAACTATGGTCCTGGAAGGCGTATGGCTTCTCTTCATGCAGAAGTACCCTATAACTTATCTATTATGAAAATTCATGATGTAATAGATAATGCTGAAAAAGAAATCTCTCAAAAATTAAATATATTTCTAGTAATTCATATGGATCCAGTAAACACTGATGATGATGAAATAAAAAAAGCAAAAGAAGAAGTGTCTGATATATTACAAAATTTTCCTGAGGTTAAATCTTATCATGATTTTAGAATTGTTGGAGAAGGTGAAGATAAAAGCTTACTATTTGATGTAGTTATTGATAAAGCTTATGTGCACAAATCCACTGAAGATAGAGTCAACTTTATTAATAAAGCTAAATACGAAATTAAAAAACTTCATCCTGCCTATAATGTTATAATAACTATCGATGTTGATTTTTCATAATTTTTATAAAATCCAATTAAAAAAAGTATTAATCTCCTATTTATTAATATAAATATATTGATATAAAATTAGGAGTGTGATTTTATGAAAGGCAATTTCGTTCACTTATTTCCTGGGGGAAATACATCTAAGGGTTTCTATTCCTTATACAGGTACATTCTTCCTCAAGAAACAGCAAGAAGAATAATCTGCCTAAAAGGTGGACCAGGTACAGGAAAATCTTCTTTAATGAAGAAGATTGCTCAATATTTTAATGAAAAAGGCTATGATGTTGAATATCATCATTGTTCCTCAGATAATAATTCCCTAGATGGAATTCTTATCAAAGGCCTAAATGTAGCTATCCTTGATGGAACAGCTCCTCAAGTAGTAGACCCAATAAATCCTGGAGCAGTTGATGAAGTATTAAATTTAGGTAACTGCTGGAATGAGCAAGGCTTCAATGATTATAGGAATACAATAATTTCTATAAATAAACAAGTTGGGAAAACATTCAAAAGAGCTTATCGATATATTGGGGCAGCAAAAACCATTCATGATGATTGGAGTTCTCTTAATTCAGAGACCCTTAATACTTCAAAGCTAAACATTTTTAAAGAGGATTTAAAAAATGAAATTTTCGCGGACATGAAGGTTTCAAATACTGGCATTGACAGGCACTTATTTGCTACTGCTTTTACTCCTAATGGTATCGTAACATATATTGATAGTTTAATTGAGAATTACAGAAGAATTTATGTGGTAAACGGGGAACCTGGCACTGGAAAGACCAATCTTTTATCCTTCATATTTGACGAGGCCCTTAAAAGGGGGTTATATGTGGAGGTTTATCACGATCCTCTAATACCAGAGAGGGTTGAACACTTACTAATTCCTTCATTAAATATTGCTTTTGTAACCTCTAATGAAATAAATAAGAGAAATTTTGTTGGAAATCAAATTCATATGGAAGAGTTTATGAATAAAAGAGTGCTTGATAAAGCTCTTTCTGGTATAGAAGAAGATAAGGAAAATTTCTATATTCTATTGGGTAAGGCATTAAATATACTTAGTGAGGCAAAGTCTCTTCACGACGAATTAGAGAAATGTTATATTCCAAATATGGATTTTGATAAGATTGATGACAAGTATACTGAAATCATAAATAAATTTTTAAAGTACGAAAAAGAATATAGGGGTAGATAAAAAGATGGGAATGATACATATACGTCATTCCCATCTTGTAAATTTGGGATGTAGCATTTATGAAACTCCTCTTCCTATTGTCAGAGGAGTAAGCGACCATCACCAAATTATAAATTTGGGATGTCTGCTTACACTTCTACTACTGCTTCAACTTTTTCTGTTATTTCCTGTTTTTCTTTATCTAGTAGTTTAAGTCCCTTATATAGACATACAGCAGTTATTGCAGAGGATATGATATCAGAAACTGGTGCTGCAATCCAAACTCCATTTATCTTTAAAATATTAGGAAGAATTAAGAGTAAAGGTATTAATATTATTACCTGTCTTAGCATCGATAATAACATAGAAACCTTTGCTTTTCCTATAGCCTGGAAATAATTCGATCCCACAATTTGAAAACCTATTAATGGTAACACAAATAGGAATTTTCTTATTCCATTCACGCCTATATATAGAAGTTCTTCACTATCCTTATTGAAAGCTCTAATTAGCACTTCTGGGAATATTTCTACAGCTATAAAGCCTATGAACCCAAGCCCCATTGCAACTATAATCGCTAACTTCAAGGTTTCTCTTACCCTACCATATTTTTTAGCCCCATAGTTAAATCCAATTATTGGTTGAGCTGCTTGGTTTACCGCTACCATACACATTACTAAAAGCATTGCAATACTATTTATTACACCCATGGCTCCTACAGCTAAATCTCCACCATAGGTCATTAGTTGTTTATTAAATATTATATTAATTACACTTCCAGCAATCTGCATTGCGAAAGGTGCCATACCTATTGCTAAAATTCCTTTTAAAATATCAAATTCTATTTTAAAATTTTCTCTTTTTAATTTCAATACGCTTCTTTTTCCTCTAAAATGTGATAATACCCAAATCGTGTTTACAAATTGAGAAAATATAGTTGCTATAGCTGCTCCCTGAACTCCCATATGAAATACAAATATAAATATAGGATCAAGTATAATATTTAAAATAGCTCCTATTAGCATTGTAACCATTGCAGTTACAGCATTTCCTTCAGAGCGAATAAGGTTATTCATGCCAAAGCTTAAGTTTTGAAAAATAGTTCCTAGCAATACTATTGAAAGATAATCATTTGCATAGGCTATAGTATTCTCACTAGCACCAAAGGATTTAAGTATAGGACCTTTTATAGCAAAACATAGCAAACTAACTAAAATGGCACTTATGCTTAACAATACAAAGGTATTTCCAAGAATTTTTTCCGCCTTATTTTTGTCCTTTTTACCAAGGTTTATTGATATAAGTACTCCTCCACCCATTCCTATGAGCATAGCAAAACCTGCAGTTATTATCATAATGGGAAATGTAACGCTAAGTCCTGCGAGAGCTAAAGCATCTACTCCTCTTCCTATGTAAATCCTATCAACAATGTTGTAAAGTGCATTAACTAAAGTACCCACTAAAGCAGGTATCAAAAATTTTATTAATAATTTAAAAATTTTCTCTTGTCCTAGTTCTTTCGATTTATCCATCTTAACACCTCTTTATAATTCAAATTTAACACTAATATTATTTTCCGCCTGTTTACCCTTAATATGGCTACAAGCATTGGAACACATTTTTTGTAGTAGGCTTATACTCATTTGCATCTCTTTCTCAGATAATCCTTTAGAAATAATACTATTCCACTTACAAAGAATTTCATATATCTTCGGCTCAACTTCTCGCGCCTTCTCTGTAAGAAAAACCTTATTTGTCCTTTTATCCTTTAAGTCCTTTTCTCTTCTTACATAGCCTTCTTCTTCAAGTTTACTTATAGCCCTTGCAGTAGTTCCCTTATCAATATTTAGATTCTCAGCTATCTCCTCTTGGCTTATACCATCTTTTTTATATAGATTAATTAGAAAAGTAAACTGTCCACTACCGAGGTTATATTCTTTAAGTTCTTTATTTATATAACTTTGACCGTATCTATACATTATTGATACCCATTTTCCTATGGATTCCTGTTTTTTCATCATAAGCCTTCCTTTTCCCCAAAAAATAATTGCAGACGCAACTATTATTATACTTCCTTTTAGTTGTGTCCGCAACCATTTTTCACAAATTTAATTATTATTATTCCTTTACACTACTAATAAATTCTCTAATTTTTTCTTCATCCTTTATTGAATCTGTTTCTACCCCTGAGCTAACATCCACTACTTGAGGCTTTACCTCATGAATTGACTTACAAACATTTTCAGGGGTCAGGCCTCCGGCAAGAATTGTAAAATATTTTTTGGAAATATCTTTGGCTAGATCCCAGTTGAAACACTCTCCGCTGCCTGGTTTAAGACCATCAAGCAGGATTCCTTGAGCATTTTTGTAAAGTTTTATTTTTTCTACATCATTCTTATCTTTTACAGATATACTTTTCCAAAGAGGAGCTTTTATTTTTTCACATTCCTCTAGAGTTTCATTCCCATGTAGCTGAACAATATCTAGTTTGCAATAATCTGTAATTTTATTTATTTCCTCTGGTGGTATATCTACAAAAACCCCAACTGCCTTTATATCTTTTCTTAAAGCTTCTATCATAGCCTTTGCCTCATTAATTGATACTCTTCTTTTACTTTCAGCAAAGACAAAGCCTACATAATCTACTGCATATTTATTTACTATTTCAATATCTCTAAGACTTCTTAGTCCGCAAATTTTAACCTCAGTCTTCATATGCTCCTTTAAACTCCCTAGCCATATTCTTTATATTTTCAGATTTCATGAAGGATTCTCCTACTAAAATCCCATCTACAGCAGCCTTTTTTAAAATTTTTATCTGCTCCTTGTTTTCTATTCCACTTTCGCTAATCACTAGTATTCCCTCTGGAATCATTGCTTTAAGTCTAATAGTATTATTAAAATCTACTGAAAAATTCTTTAAATTTCTATTATTTATTCCAATTATTTTTGCTCCTGCTGCTATGGCCCTTTTTACCTCTTCTTCAGTATGAGTCTCTACTAGAGCATCCATATTTAAACTTTCTGCAAGTTTAATATATTCTACCAGTTTTTCTTGCTCTAAAATTGCAACTATTAATAGAATACAGCTTGCACCAAGTTCTCTAGCCTCATAAATTTGAAATTCATCAATTATAAAATCTTTTCTTAAAATAGGGAGTGAAACAGTTTTACTTATCTCTCGTAAATATTCAGCTTTTCCCATGAAGAAATCCTCTTCTGTAAGTACTGATATTACATCCACTGCCCCTTCATATTCTCTTGCAATTTCTACTGGATTGAAATCTTTTCTAATTAACCCTTTTGAAGGAGATGCCTTTTTTATCTCTCCAATTATTGATAAGCCTTTTTTAGCTATGGCATCATAAAAGCTTGGAGGCTTTTTCATATTTTTTATCTTTTCTTTAATATCATCTATGCTCATCTTTTCTTTTAGTGATATTAAATTTTCTCTTTTCTTTTGAACTATTTTATCTAAAATCATGCTAGCCTCCTAGTATATTCAATATAATCATTCATTTTTCTTTCTGCTAAGCCGCTGTCAATAATCTCTTTTGCTATTTCAATTCCTTCTTTTATGGAATTTGCTTTTTTACCTAGATATAGAGCCGCCCCACTATTTAGAAGTAAAATGTCTCTTTTTTTATTCTTATTTCCCTTGAATAATTCTTTAATAATATTTGCATTTTCTTCAGCGTTTCCACCTATTATGTCACTTGCTTCTCCTCTAGATAAATTAAAATCTTCTGGAGAAATTGTATAAGTGGTGATATTATTATTCTTTAGCTCAGTAACTTTTGTTTCTCTTGTAATAGTTATTTCATCTAATCCGTCCATGCCATGAACCACTAGGGCATGCTCCACTCCAAGGTTTTTCAAGACTCTTGCTATTGGCTCTGTTAATGTTTCCTTGTATACTCCTAATATTTGAGTTTTAGCTTTTGCAGGATTAGTTAGTGGGCCTAAAATATTAAATATTGTCCTAAAGCCTAATTCTTTTCTAGGCTTAACTACATTTTTCATTGCCTTATGAAAGCTTGGTGCAAATAAAAATCCTATACTTTGACTCTTAACACAACCTTCTACTTCGCTTGGCATTAGCATAATGTTAGCTCCTAGTGCCTCTAGTACATCTGCACTTCCGCACTTGCTTGAAACGGATCGATTTCCATGCTTAACTACTGGAATTCCAGCCGCTGCACAGATAAAAGCTGTTGCTGTAGAAATATTAAAAGTTCCAGCCATATCTCCTCCTGTTCCACAACTATCTAGTGTATATAAAGAATCTAGATTTATCTTTTCTGCCTTTTCCCTCATTACTTTTGCACCACCAGTTATCTCCTCGATGGTTTCACCCTTCATAGTTAGAGCTGTTAAAAAGCTCCCTATTAAGGCTTCAGTTGCTCTTCCTTCCATTATTTCATCTAGAGCTAAAATCATTTCTTCCTCTGATAAGCTTTCCTTTTGTATTAATTTATTAATTGCTTTTGATAACATTGAAATCCTCTCCTTTAATAAAATTCTCTATTAATTTCATACCGCAAGGTGTGTATATTGACTCTGGATGAAATTGAAGTCCTACTAATGGGTACTGTTTATGCTGAACTGCCATAATTTCATCATCTTCTGTAACTGCTAATAACTGAAATTCCTCTGGCAGTGTATCTTCTTTTATAGCTAAGGAATGATACCTTGCCACTTGTATGTTATTTTCAATTCCTTTAAATATCCCTGTACCCTCATGCTTTATTTTAGAGGTTTTCCCATGAAATAAGCTTTTTGCATAGGTTATTTCAGCTCCAAAGGCCTTTCCAATACACTGATGTCCTAAACATATACCAAGTATAGGTATTTGTTTGTAGAATTTTTTTATAATATCCATGGAATTCCCCGCTTCATCAGGAGTCTTTGGTCCAGGTGAAATTACTATTCTGTCTGGCTTAATATTCTCTATTTCTTCTATGCTTAACTGGTCATTTCTAAAAACCTTCACCTTATCATGTTGTCCTAAATATTGATAAAGATTATAAGTAAACGAATCATAGTTATCTATTAATAAAATCATTCCATATCCCCTCCTAAAATCTTAATTATGGCTTTTGCCTTATTTTCACATTCTTCATATTCTTTTTCCGGTATTGAATCGGCTACTATTCCAGCCCCGGCTTGAACAAAGGCCTTATTTTCTTTTATAACCATCATTCTAATGGCAATGCACATATCCATATTTCCATCAAAACCAAAGTATCCAACTGCTCCTCCATATATACCTCTCTTCTCGCTCTCAAGTTCCTCAATTATTTCCATTGCTCTTATCTTTGGTGCTCCTGACAAGGTTCCTGCTGGAAGAATTGAGGAAAGTATATCAAAGGAACTTTTACTTGTTTCTTTTTCTCCTTCCACCATTGAAACTATATGCATTACATGAGAATAGTTTTTAACCTTCATAAACTCAGTTACTTTTACTGAACCAATTTTTGAAATCCTGCCTACATCATTTCTAGCTAAATCAACTAACATTACATGCTCTGCCTTTTCTTTTTCATCCATTAATAATTCCTCAGCTAATCGCTCGTCTTCTTTTAAATCCTTTCCCCTTTTTCTTGTTCCTGCTATAGGACAAGTAAACACCTGATCATTTTGAACCTTTACAAGCATTTCTGGTGAACTTCCCACTATTTTGTAATCTCCGAAGTTAAAATAGAAAAGGTATTGGGAAGGATTTAATTCTCTTAGCCTTCTATATAGTGTAAAGGGATGTTCTTTTGTTTCCACTTCCCATCTTTGAGATAGAACAACTTGAAATATATCCCCTTCATATATGTATTTCTTAGCCTTTTCCACCATTGCCATAAAGCTTTCCTTAGAGGTATTACCTTTTACTTTATTTCTTTTCACCTCTTCATTTATGCTTAAATCATTAAAACTTAGATTAGAATTCTTTATTTCAGCTTCCATTAAATCTAATTTTCTTTGTGCTTCTTCTCTTCCTTTTTCCTCTTCTTCCTCTAAAACCATTAAAACTATTTGATTATGAAAGTGGTCATAAATAACTAACTCTTTTGCAACCATTAAGTGCAAATCCGGAAGCATAAGTTTATCTATGTTTTCTTCCGGTATCCTCTCATATTGACGAATAATATCATAGGAGATTGCCCCAACAGCACCTCCTATAAAGGAATAATTGGTATTGTTTTTTATACTGTATCTACTTAAGTAATCCCTTACCTCATCTAATGCTTTCCCTTTTAAAACCTTTATGTTATCTTCATGTATTATTTGTGTCTCATAATTTTTGCTTTTAATAATAGCACTTGGTCTTTTTCCGATAAATGAAAATCTTTTACTTTCAGAGTCGTAGCTCTCTAGCAAAAATCCTACTTCTTCTCCAACATATTTTTTAAAAAGTGTAATTGGAGTTTCAATATCTCCTGATAAAATCTTAGTGTATGGTATCAAATTTGAACTTTTCATTTTCATTCCTCCTAATTTAAAATAAAAAAAATACCACTCCGAGCCTCATTTGGGACGAAGTGGTATACGTGGTGCCACCCAATTTCAAAGTATGCTTTTATAAAAAAATAAAAGGCATTCTATCTGAATAAGATAAAATACCTGTAGTTTACTTAATAAACAAACACACTCTCTCTTTTCAGATACGGAGTAAATAAATTTACCATATATCCTATCTCTATAACGTGAGAACACGAATTTAGCTACTATCAAAATAGTTTAAAAGCCTATTTTGTTTTCGCCTAATGTCTCCTGGAACCATTCATAATAACCTCTGTTATCGGGCATCACACCTAACCCCGACTCGCTGAAACAAACAATTAAAATTACTCTTCCCAATCAATGACTTTAGTTATATAAAATTCTATTAATATTAATTTATACTTTTATCTCTAATTTGTCAATGCTTTTTATTCTATATAAAACTTTTACTTGTCTTTAATACATAAAGCTGATGTAGTGCCCTTGTTGACATAACATACATCATTTTATTTACCTTAGAATCTTCTTCCTCTGTAATTACTATTACTCCATCAAATTCTAAGCCTTTTGCAAAATAAGATGGCATTATAACTTGCCCTTTACTATATATAATATCCTCTCTATCAATTACTTTTACATTGACCTTATCCTTAATAATATCAGCTACCCTATCTGTTATTTCTGCATTTTTACAGATAATAGCTATACTCTCAAGACCTTCATTAGATAGTTCCCTTACTATTCCACTAATTTCTTCTACTAAGAGCTCTTTGCTGGCAATTAATTTTTCGGAGACATTCTTGCCACTTCTAACTAGAGGAACAATTTTATCATCTCCAATAAACTTATTTGCATACTCCATAATTTCTTTAGTAGACCTATAGCTTTTATTTAAATTAAAATACTCTACCTGTTCCAAAACATTTTGAAGTTTCATCATAGGAACTTCTCCTGATATAGGTATTATCCTTTGATTTTTATCTCCAACAATTGTATATCCCTTTGAATTTGTAAGCTCTCTTATAACCATAAATTGTAGTAAGCTATAATCTTGAGCTTCGTCAATTACTACATGCCTAATTTCATCTTGAAGTTTTAGCCTTTCAAGCTTAATTTTTAGATACAAAATAGGGGCCAAATCATCTACGGTTAAGGTTTTATTTCTGTTAATCCCATTATATAAATCTATACAGCTTTCATTATCTAACCAACCTAAAGAAGCCTTCGCCTCCAGCACTTTCTTAATAAGCTCTCTTATCTTAATTCTTCTCTTAAAGGCTAAATTGCTTCCTTCCCTATTTCTTTCTTCAAGATTCATTTTCTCTAGAGTATCTTTATACCATTTCTCTATATCTCTAAATCTATTATCTCTTTCATCTCTTATTTTTGAAAATAATATTCTTCTAATCTTAGCACTTCTTCTGAATAACGGCATTGCTTTATAATACTCAAAAAGTTCCTCAATTACGCTATTTGGAACTAATATACCATTATCAAAAAATAAATCCTTTAAAATAAAATACTTTTCATTTAAAGTATTTATAAATTTATCTAATTCAACAATAAACATGTCAGAAGTTTTATAAAGAATTTCTTTTGTAAATTCTTCATCTTTATTTATTACCTTATCCATATATTCCTTAGAACTTATTATATCTACAGATTCAAGAATATCCTGTGCAAATTGTGCAAAGGTCTGCTGTCTTACTCCTATTTCTCCAAGACTAGGCAGCACAGTTGATATATATTCCATAAATATACTATTAGGACCAAGTATTAAGACTTTATCCTGTAGAATTTTTCTATAGTTATATAGTAGATATGCTACTCTATGGAGTGCAATGGTGGTTTTTCCACTTCCTGCAATACCATTTACAACTAATGATTTTTCTCTAGTATGTCTTATAATTTTATCCTGTTCTTCTTGAATAGTCATTATTATATCTTTAAGTTTTTCACTGGCATTTTCACTTAAAACCATTTGAAGTATTTCATCTTTAACATCCACTTCTGAGTCAAACATGCCTATTAGTTTCTCTCTTTTAATAATAAATTGTCTTTTACCTAATATATCCACAGGAACTTTTCCCATAGGGGCTTCATATTCAGCCTCTCCTAATTTACCCTTATAAAACAAAGATGCTATAGGTGCTCTCCAATCTACTACTAAAGGTTCATATGCATCCTCTTGCGTAACCCCGAACCTTCCAATGTACACTTCTTCTTCTTCATATTCCTTTTCTTTAAATTTTACTTTGCCAAAATAAGGAGCACTTTGAAGTATTGTTAACTCTCTAAGCTTTCTGTCAAAGGATTTAAAGGTTTCTTCTCTTACATATCTTTCATGATCAAAATATTCTACAAGTTTATCTTCATCATCTCTATAGTCGTCTAAAGCTCTTTTCCTAGCATCTACCAAAGATTCTGTAATATTTGTCCTCTTATCAATATATATTCTTATTTCTTCTTTTATTTTTTTTATGGTATCCTCTAATTTTTGTCTTTCACTTTCAAACTGAATCTCTTTTTCCACTTCACTTTCATATTCTTTATTACTCATTTGAAATTACCTCTTCCAATTGATTTATTTTATTATTTACCTCATTAAAATCTCTTACAATTTCCATAAACTCATCCACTGTAAAAGCTTCCTTTTTATAAGTCTTTCTGATATAGCATTAATAATTTTTGATTTTCTTGTAATATACTTCTAGCTTTTTTATGAGATTCCTTTATTATTTTTAAAATTTTCTCATGAATTTTAGCTGAGTTTTCTGCACTACAGTTTTTTTCGGGTCTTACAGCTACGTATTAATTTTTTAGATAAATTTAAAATATAGTGATACTTTTATTGACTTTAAAAGCAACTAATACTACAATATAAATTAAGAGTCGTTGACGAATAAAAAAAAATATATTTTCATTAATGTTAATATTTAAAGATGTTAATAATTATTTTGTAACCAACAAGTCATACATGGGTAAAAGAAATCTTCGTATTTCCCTCCCACATCCATGTATGGCGTTTTTTTTTAAGAAAGTATCATTTTCATTATTTACCTCTACCTAAATAAATATTATCATAATAAAAAAGATACCAATATATTTAGTATCTTAATTTTATTATTTATTAACAATTAAAGATTATTTTAATGTATTTAATGCATCATTACCATATTTAAAAGCTCCAAATCTATTGAATGGAAATAACACGAATCTTGCTTTACCTTTAATATCTTGTTCTGCTATAAAAGTGTTTTCCCAATATCTAGCGTCAAGTGAATTTGCTCTATTATCTCCGAGAAAAAAATACTGTCCTTCTGGAATCTTATATTCTCCGGATTTTCCTCCATTGTAAACCACATAAGGTTGATCTACTTTTTCTCCATTTACATATACATCTCTATTTTCGTCAATTTTAATTGTATCGCCTGGGGTACCTATAAGTCTTTTTATTAGAGTTTCATTTAGTTCCTTAGAATAAAATACTACAATATCTCCTTTTTGCAGTTTTTCCTTATTGTAGACTCTGGTTACTATAATTCTATCTCCAGGTATTATGGTAGGATACATAGATTTCGTAGGAACTGACACCTGGAAAAATATAAATTTATTTATTACAACAGCAACTATAATTGCAGATAATACAGGCACTATCCATTCCTTAAAAAAATTTTTGTATTTCATAGGTATATCTCTCCTTTATTTTTGCTACTCAAGACATTTTACCATAAAAACCTTAGGATAAAAAATATTTTAATACAATTCTATAAAATTTTAGTACTTTTTGTGCTTAGATGAATAAGTTATATTGTAAGCAAATTTTACGAGGTGAAGCTTTTGGCTTATTCAGATAGGGAATTATTAGCTAGAATAATAAAATGTGAAGCAGGTGGAGAAGGTGAAAACGGCATGAAGGCTGTTGCCACCGTTATAATGAATAGAGTTAGAGTTCCTTATGGGGAGTATCAAAGAATTGGCCAAGGAGATATTAGAAAAGTAATATACCAAGCTGGTCAATTTGATTGTGTTCGCTCCACTCTTTATGGAAAACCTAATCCTCAAACCATTTGGGCAAGCCCCCCAGAACAGATACATTATGACATTGCAGATTGGGCTCTTTCAGGAAATAGACTATTTACTGCTGGATATTCCTTGTGGTATTTTAATCCTTTTATACCAAACTGTCCCTATGTTTTTCCACGTAATGGAACGGGAAACTTTCAAGTAAGGGTTGTAGCACACTGTTTTTATAATCCAACAGAACTATATGCAAGCACCTAGTTAATTATTTAATTTCATCATATATTATTAATATAACAAGGAGGTCTTTTAATGGAAGACTGGTTAGAATTTGACTTTAGGCAAATGCCAATGATACAAAATAGATCCTGTGGGTGTGGGCAAATGCCTATGAGTCCTATGATGATGCCTCAGCCTATGCAATATGCTCCATATAATCCACAAACTTATACCCCAACTTATAATCAACCTATGGAGCAAGTTCAGGTTCCACCGTCTATAACTCCACCTTCATCTACTCCTACCGCTCCAATACCTACTCCTGGAAGTACAGGAGGTCCTGATTTTAATATAGAGCCCGGTGCTCCAGTTCAGCAAGATGTAAATTACACTCAAGGCTATTTAAAGACTCAAATAGGCAAAAGAGTAAGAATTGAATTTTTAATTGGCACTGGAATAGTTACAGACCGTATAGGCACTCTTCTTGAAGTAGGAATTAGCTATGTGGTTATTCAGCCAGTAGATACTGACGATCTATTAATGTGTGATATTTACTCAATTAAATTCGTGACCATTTATCAATAGTTTTATAAATACTTATTAAAAAAACCCCAAATGTAACGGGGTTTTTTAATTCTCTAAGCAAAACTTTAAGCTGTAGCAACCGTTGCTTTTTCTTTTACTAATACTTCTTCTTTTTCTTCTAACTGATAGATCTTTATATACACAATTGCTATGAAAAATGATATAACATCTGATACAGGGTAAGCTATCCAAGCTCCTTTTACTCCCAAATTAAAGCCATAAACTAAAATATATACTAATGGTATAAAAACAATTATCTGCCTAAATATTGAAAGTAATACAGATAATTTTGCCATTCCCATAGCCTGATAATAATAAATTGCTACATAATATATTCCTATACATGGCAATATTGAAACTACAATTCTAAAAGCATTAACCGTATAATCTATAATTTCCTTCTCATTTACAAATATTCCAAGAAGCTCTCTTGCAAATACCATAATCAGAATCCAAAATACTATTGAAGTTAATGAGACTAGCTTTGTTGAGTACTTTACTATTTTCCTAACTCTATCGTAATTTTCTGCACCATAGTTGTATGCCGCTATAGGCTGCATAGCAGAGCTAATACCTATTATATTGATGAACATAAACATAGAAATTCTGCTTATAAGTCCTACTGCAACGATGGCCATATCTCCTCCTAGCTCTGCTAGTATTTTATTTAAGAATACTGCAACTACTGCATCAGATATTTCTATAATAAAAGTAGAAAAACCAACAAATATTATTGACCTATATATGCTTTTCTCTAATTTAAACTGGAAGCTTATGTTCATATGTTTTTTAATTTCCATGAATCTTTTAAATGAATACAGGAATGAAATTAATTGTGATAAAGCTGTTGCAACTGCCGCTCCTTCGATTCCAAAATTGAATTTGATTACAAATATATAGTCTAATATAAAGTTGAAAATAGCTCCTATTAATGTACTATATAAAATTATCTTACTATTCCCAAAGGAATTCAAAATATAAGATATTAAAAATACAAGTCCTTGAAATATCACTCCAAACAAAATAATTGAAATATACGCTTTTGCATAAGGAAATACCGCTTCACTTGCACCTAATTTTATAATCAAATCATCTCTGATAATAAATATCCCTACTATTAAAGTTAATATCATAACAAGTAACACTATAAAGGCATTTGGAATTATCCTTTTTATTTTGGAATAATCATTTTCTCCACAGCATCTTGCAACAGCTGTAGATGCTCCAATAGCTACAAGCATTGATATAGCTTGGAAAAGCCTTTGTACTGGGAAAGCAATTGTAAGTGCTGCTATTCCCTTTGCTCCAATAACCTGACCCACAAATAATGAGTCTACCATATTATACATTTCAGCCACTAGTAAAGAAATAATAACAGGAATAGAGAACTTTAATATAAGTTTACCTATATTTTCTGTTAAGAACATTTCATTATTTTCAGTGACTTTGCTGTCCGCTGACATGATTTCCACCTCATAACTTATTAATATACTATTATTATAGGCTTTATATTGAGGCTTTAGCATTCACTGGATTGCTGAACAAAAAGTACAAATTGGTTCATTCTACGTAATTTACATTTTATAGAATAACAAAAAAACACCTTAAAACAGGTGTTTTTGTACTTTTTGTAATGTAATTAATACCGCTCCGTAACCTTCAATCTTAGATATCAAGTTATATACCGGTTTCTTTTTTGCAAAATCAAGAGATATTTTTGGTTTTGAAATATTATATATGATTTCTACTTCTTCTTCTGTCAGTCTCTTTGGTCTTCCCATGGAAATCCAATTATTATAAGAGGATCCTACCTTTTCACCTATTTCATATATAGTTACCTTATAGTCGTATTGAAGATTTTTTATAGAAAGTGATATCTCTTTTTCAGATATATTTTTTTCTCCTCTTTTCTTCGATAGTGCCTCAAAATCAATAAGCCCATTTATATCCTCTGTAAAACTGTATAAAAGTATTTGATAATTATCTTCACAAGAGGTTACAATATACCCTTCTCCCTTAGAAACTACCTCGTCTCCAAGCTTTGATAAAAAATAATATGCATAATAAGAGGCTTTTTTTATACCATTAAGTGCTGTAAGCCCTGGTGCACCAAAAAACAATTCATTCTTCATTACAGAGTTTTCCTCTACCGTATCATAAGCCTTTAAAAATAGCATATCTTCTTTTTCATTTATAAAATTATGAATTATATAGGGCACCATATAGGAAGTATCATATATAAAATTTACACTTTCGTCTTCAATAAAGGGTTCTTCTATAATATCTTCTAATTGATATTTATCAAATATTTCCTGTGCAGCTAAAATATATTCTTCTGGCAGATCTTTCGATACCCTAAACCTCCAATGTTCAACCTCTTCAATTCCGTATAGATCTATAAAGTATAAGATAAAGCTTTCCACAAGCCTAAGAAATCCATCTATATTTTGAAATAATTTATCTAAAATTATTATTGGTTTTAGCTTAATATCAACTAGAAATTCCATAAGCTTCTCTACTTCATTCCAATTAAGGAAATCTACATTTTCATTGAAATATATTCTCATATCTTTATGAAATAGGTACTGAACTATACCATATTTAAAGCCTATATCCTTTTGAATATCTTTAACAAAGCTTTGCTCCTTTTCCTTTAAAAGCTCAATGGCATCTCCTAAATTAATTACTTCTTTCCAATAGTCATTTAATTTACCAACATTGCTAGATACATCTGCTTCTATTTTAACTATTTCTTTTTTGTAATTAAACCTTTCATAATCCTCTAAGTAGTATGAAATATAGTCTATGGCTTCAGCTATTGCTATTTCCTTGTACTTCTTAGCTCCTTCATATTTTTCTTCTTGAATATAATTTTTTTTTCTAAACTGAAGAGGAGTAACCTTATAATACATTTTAAAATACTTATTGTAATATCGAGTATGTGAAAATCCTACCTCTTCTGAAATTTCTGAAATGGTTTTTTCTGTGTCTAAAAGAAGTTTTACAGACTCATGGACTCTTGTAGAATTTAAAAAATCCATAAAATTAGTCCCAGCCATGTTTTTTATCTCATGAGATAAGTAATATGAACTTAAAAATTCTCTCTTAGCTATATCTTTAAGGCTTATTTTATTCATATAGTTGTTATATATGAATTTTGCAATCCTATGATATCTTTGAAATTGAACTTCATTTTCCCTTAGACCTTCTTCATCGTAAATTAAGTAATGAAAATTATTTAATAAGTGAAATAGGAGCTTTACCATTTCCTCTTCTATCTCTTCGTCATAGTCATCACTTTTTTGAATAGCCTCGCAGGCTAGTATTGATAAGTACTTTCTAAGAACTTGGTATTTTTCTTTCTCCTGAACCCCTTCCTCTGAGGAATTAGTGTAAAAATAAATATTTTTTACATCATTATAGTATTTTTCAAAAAAGTCTAAATCAATTTTAAAAGTTAGTACCTTATTGTCTGAATCATAGGAATATATCCTATGCGGTTCATCTGCATTGACTATTTCAATTTCCCTTTCACGAAGTTCATAGGTTTCTGATTCCATTTGTACAAATATAGTACCTTTTAAAACAAAAATAATTTCGAGACAATTATGCCAATGAAGTGGATAATCCTCTATTTCATCTAAACTTATATAAATTGGAAGTTGTTCCATAAAGGTTATATATTCTCTTCTCATAAAAGCCTCCTTGTTTTTATATGTAACAATATTATAGCATCATTATAACCCCTATTCATTTCAAAAATAGATAATTCGCAAAATATACTTTATTCTTAATTGTCTGAAAATTAACAAACTTTAGTAGTTATTTTAACGATTAATATAAGTATAATATACCTATTATCGAGTTATTCATAAACTATTCCGTAAAATACTAGATATTTTTTATGTTTTTTTTCAATAATACTATTTATCCTTCAAAAAGTTTGATATAATTTAAACAATTAAAGTAATTATTTTTATTTATAAGGGGGTACATCTTTTGTGTTGTAATAATTGCGATAAACAATATTTTGAAGAACTTGAACAGTATATCGATAGCCTTCCAGATAAAAATGGTGTGTTAATTGAAGTGCTTCATAAGGCTCAAAACACTTTCGGTTATTTATCTAAAGACGTACAGAAGTTTATAGCTAATAAACTTAGTATACCTGTTTCTAAGGTTAATGGGGTTGTTACCTTCTATTCTTATTTCACTGAAAAGCCTACTGGTAAATATGTAATAAACATTTGTATGGGAACAGCTTGTTTTGTTAGAGGAGCTGGGGACGTGCTTTCTGAATTTGAAAAAAAACTAAATATTAAGGTAGGAGAAACTACCTCTGACGGTAAATTCACTGTTCAAGTTTTAAGATGTGTAGGAGCTTGTGGACTTGCACCAGTAGTTACTGTCAATGATAAGGTTTACGGTCATTTTACTAAGCAAATGGTGGATAAAGTTTTGGCGGAATATGAGGAATAGGAGGGACTTACATTGAGTAGAATAAATTCTTTAGAGGAATTAAAAGAACTATACAAACATTATTCTGAGGGATTAAAAATAAGACAAGATCATTCTAAGCATGACTGTGCTGAGCATTGCAATCGTTATCTAACTGTATGCGGTGGAACTGGGTGCAAATCCGCTGAGAGCGATAAAATTGTAGAAAATTTAAGAAATGAAATTGAAAAAGCTGGTTTATCTGACAAGGCTACTGTTGAAATTACAGGTTGCTTCGGTTTCTGTGAAAAAGGTCCTATTGTAAAAATAAGCCCTGACAACACCTTTTATGTTAGCGTAAAACCTGAAGATGCTGAAGAAATTGTAAAAAAACACTTAGTTGAAGGTGAATTTGTTGATAGATTACTATATGAGGAGCCTTCAATCGAGCAAAAAGTTCAACGACAAGACGAAATGTCTTTTTATAAAAAACAACTAAGAATAGCTCTTAGAAATTGTGGACTTATTAATCCTGAAGATATTAATGAAACAATCGGAGTACAAGGATATCAAGCTTTAGCTAAGGTTTTAACAGAAATGACTCCTGATGAAGTAATCGATGTAATGAATAAATCTGGATTAAGAGGTAGAGGAGGCGGTGGCTTCCCTATCGGTAAAAAATGGGGATTTGCTAAATCTTATAAATCTGACCAAAAGTATATTATTTGTAATGCTGATGAAGGTGATCCAGGTGCTTTCATGGATCGTTCTATTCTTGAAGGAGACCCACATAGCGTACTTGAAGCAATGGCAATTGCAGGATACTCAATTGAAGCCTCAAAAGGAGTTATTTACATCAGAGCCGAATACCCTCTTGCAATAAACAGATTAAAAATTGCAATTGAGCAAGCTAGAAGCCTTGGACTATTAGGTGAAAATATTCTAAATACTGGATTTAACTTTGATATAGATATAAAATATGGTGCCGGAGCCTTTGTTTGTGGAGAAGAAACTGCTCTAATTCATTCTGTTGAAGGATGTCGTGGAGAGCCAACAAACAAACCACCTTTCCCTGCTCAAAGTGGTCTTTGGAATAAGCCAACCTGTGTTAACAACGTAGAAACTTTAGCAAATGTACCTGCTATCTTAATGAATGGCAGCACTTGGTATAGTTCTATAGGAACTTCTACTTCAAAGGGAACTAAGGTTTTCGCATTAGCTGGAAATATTAATAATGTTGGTCTTGTTGAGGTTCCTATGGGCACTTCCCTAAGAGAGATTATTTATGAGATAGGTGGAGGAATAAAGAATGGGCGTAAATTTAAATCTGTTCAAACTGGTGGTCCATCTGGTGGATGTATCCCTGCTTCACACCTTGATATAGCTATAGATTATGAATCCCTTACTTCTATAGGATCAATGATGGGTTCCGGTGGAATGATAGTTATGGATGAAAATAACTGTATGGTTGATATTGCAAAATTCTACTTAGAATTCACTGTTGATGAATCTTGTGGAAAGTGTACTCCATGTAGGGTAGGAAATAAACGTTTGTTAGAAATATTAACACGAATAACTAATGGACAAGGTGTTCCAGAGGATTTAGATAAATTAAGAGAACTTTCTCAGACAATTAAAGATACTTCCTTATGCGGTCTTGGGCAAACTGCTCCAAACCCTGTACTAAGTACTATGGAATATTTCTTAGATGAGTATAAAGCTCATATATTTGAAAAAAGATGTCCATCAGGTGTATGTAAAAACCTATTAAGTTATGAAATTACTGATAAATGTATAGGTTGTACTAAATGTGCTAAAAAATGTCCTGTATCTTGCATTAGCGGCAGTGTTAAAGAAAAACATGTTATTAACACTAACAGCTGTATCAAATGCGGTGAATGTTTCAATGCATGTCCAGTATCTGCAGTAATTAAGAAGTAGTTGATAATTTAGAAAAGAGGTGTAAGATTTGAGTTTAGTAACTCTCACTATAAATGATAAAAAAGTTAAAGTAGATAGCGGAACTACCATTCTAGAAGCTGCAAAGCTATTAGATATTAACATTCCTACTCTATGTCATTTAAAGTTACATGATAATGTTGAAAATAATCCAGGATCTTGCAGAGTATGTATGGTTGAAGTAGTTGGAAGAAAAAATTTAGCTCCAGCTTGCAGCACTCCTGTAGCTGATGGTATGGTTGTAAAAACCAATTCCATTTGGGCGATAAAGTCACGTAGAACAATAGTTGAGCTTCTCCTTTCAGACCACCCACAAGATTGTCTTCTATGTGAGAAAAACACATACTGTGAATTACAGCAATTAGCTGCTGATATGGCAATAAGAGAGATGAAGTACGAAGGAGAAATGTCTACCTTCCCAATAGATAGATCTAGTCATTCTATAGTTCGTGATTTAAATAAATGCATTCTTTGCAGGAGATGTGAAACAGTATGTAATAAGGTTCAAACAGTATCTGTTCTTTCTGCTATAGATAGAGGTTTTGAAACAGTTGTATCTCCTGCTTTTGGAGATAATATGTTAGACACAAACTGCACCTTCTGTGGACAGTGTGTATCTGTGTGCCCGACTGGTGCTTTAACTACAGTTATTAACACTTCAAAGGTATGGGACGCATTAAACAACAGAAAAAAATATGTTATAGTTCAAACCGCCCCAGCAGTAAGAGCTGCCCTTGGAGAAGCCTTCGGAATTGAAGCTGGTAATGCAGTTACAGGTAAAATGGTAGCAGCTCTTAAAGCTCTGGGTTTTGATAAGGTTTTTGATACAAACTTTGCGGCAGACTTAACTATAATGGAAGAAGCCGCTGAACTTATGGATAGAATTAAAAATGGCGGAAGACTTCCAATGTTAACAAGTTGTTGTCCAGGTTGGATTAACTTCTTCGAGCATGAATTTTCCGATCTTTGGGACATACCTTCTAGCTGTAAGTCACCTCAACAAATGTTTGGTGCTGTTGCAAAAAGCTACTATGCAGAAAAAATGCATATAAAGCCTGAAGATATAATTGTTGTTTCCGTAATGCCTTGTATTGCAAAAAAGTATGAAGCTGCAAGACCTGAAATGGGAAATGATGTGGATATCGTTATAACTACGAGAGAACTTGCTAAGATGATTAAAGAAGCTGGTATTAGCTTTAACGATCTTAAGGATGAAGAATTCGACTCAATTTTAGGAGAATCTACTGGAGCTGCAGTAATTTTCGGTGTAACTGGAGGAGTTATGGAAGCTGCTCTTAGAACAGCCTATGAATGGATTACAGAAGAAAGCCTTGATGATGTAGATTTTAAAGTAGTTCGTGGTTTACACGGAATAAAAGAAGCTACTATAAAAATTAAAGATAAAGAAATAAAGGCAGCTATTGCAAGTGGCCTTGGTAACGCAAGAAAGCTTCTAAATAAGATAAGAAACGGTGAAGCTAATTATGAAATAATAGAAATAATGGCTTGCCCTGGTGGATGTATAGATGGTGGTGGTCAGCCACTCATTCAAGGTAACTATGAAATTCTTAATAAGAGAATGGATGCTATTTATGAAGAGGATAGGAATAAACCTATTAGAAAATCTCATGAAAACCCAGCCATCAAGAAAATCTACGAAGAATTTTTAGGAGAACCTAATAGCCCATTAGCCCACAAATTACTTCATACAAAATACAGAAAATCTTAAGTATATTATATATTTCCCCAAATATATGTATATATGGAGGGAGCATCAATTTTGATGCTCCCTCTTTTATTTATATTAAAAATACATAAATTATTAACTAACAATATTCTATTGTCACTATTTTACCTAGTTCTTCTGCCGCCTTTTTAAGTTCTTCTAGCACCTTCAACTTTATACTTAATTCCCTAGGAAAATTCGGATTTTGATGAACAGGATTTGTAGCCTTTCCAATAATCATTTTTAGGTGTGTACAATTCTCTGTTATAATCTTTGCAAGCCTTGAAGCACCGTCTTTTTGATATAAAAATGATAAGTCTTTAGAACTTTTTACAGCTTTTAGCTTTTCAACTGTTGCATTTAAAGTCAATACTCCTTCAGTAACTAGGTTCATACCATCTAAAGTTGCCGTTGGTGGAATATTTCTATCATAAATTTCGAAACTTGTTACAAGTTCTTTTCCTATTTCCCTTGATACAATATTTGCAGCAGTTCCACCACAAATTATTTTCTTTCCTTCATTACTAATGAACTCTTTTACCACTTCTCTATCCTCTTCTTTATTTTCTGGTGGACCAGAAAACAAAGTAACATGCTCAGCCTTTCTAAGCTTTATTGTCATTACAGTAGTATCATCTCCCGGCTCATTTAGATATAAATCTGCGCATGCGCCTAGAAGACTATTTGTAATACCTTTTGCCGAATTATTATTCTGAACAATTTTTTCTAAGTATTCAGCAACATGTGACCATTGCCATCCTAAATTTAATACTTTTCCTACTCCTGCATGAATTACTCCGTCACTTACTAAAACTAAGGTATCGTTTTCTTTTAAACTGATTATACTTTCCTTAACCTTCTTATTATTGATCTCTATAATCTTACTTTGTAAATCTATTACCTTTCTGTTTCTTAAAAAGAATATATTCGGATTATCAAATTGAACTATATAAGCTTCTCTATTATTAAAAATCTTAATTATACTTAGGGTAGAATAGGCAAGCTTTCTTACACTACATATGGGTAAGGTATTGGTTATTGTCTCTACCACCTCTTCAATATCTATACCTTCCTTTAACATAGTAATAGCTATCTTAGATGTAAGAGTAGCTAAAATATTTGCTTTAACTCCACTTCCTAATCCATCTGATAAAACTGCTATAATGCCATCATTAGTTCTAAAAAACTCTGTTTTGTCCCCGCAAAGTTCTTCTCCTAATTTGTTAAGGCTTTCAGCTGCTATATCAATAAAGCTATTCATTAAATATCATCCTCTTTACTTTGAACTATTTTCTTTAATTTTGTTAAAATAACCTTTGTCTCTGCTGTAGTTTCTCCTAGTAAGCTAGCAATTTCCTGAGCTACCCTCATTTGTCTATCAATAACTTCTTGAGCCATGTCTAAGGTATTAAACTTTAATTCCTCTAATTTTTTTTCTTTTTTCTCATTGTTAGTTATATCAATCATGATTACTAAAATAGCTTTATGCTCTTCAATATATACTGCTGTTTCAAGCACTGTTAGGTTATAGTGTTTTAACTTTACTTTCTTAGAAAGAATACACCTTTTTGTATCTCTAACATCAACAAAGTCATCATCTTCCATAAATATAGTAACAGGCTTCTTTAATGCAAAATCCCTTGATATATTAAATAATGTTTCTGCTGATGGGTTAAAATTTATTATGTCTAGATCATTATTCAATATAAAAATAGCATTAGGAGTTACATCAAAAATTACATTTGTCAACATTTCAGCCCTTTGTCTCATAAATGGTAAACACATGTTTTTTTCAGCCATGCCATTATAAACTGCTATGGCCTTTTCACGACAAGTATTATAACCACAAGCACCGCAATTCAGTTCATCCTTTTCAGTGGTCTTTCCTATATCCTTCAATAGTCCTCTTATCTCCTCTTCATTAGGAATTGCAGAACTTGAACTTAGGTTTATAAAATTCTTTTTTAGAAAAGCCTTACTTAGAGAAATATCTTCTTTACACCAATTTTTGTTATTTTTTTCACAATTTTGGGCATACTTTTCTACCTTATGCTTTCTTAGGTATAGGCCGCCTGTTTCTTCTGTCATTGCAGGTCCATTAATACAACTATTACTACATAAGCTCATTTCTATCCAAGTACTTTGAACTTCACCCTTCTCCATAGAAGCTAGCACCTGCATGCAATTATCTATACCATCTACTTTAAATATTTTTTTATCTATTTTTTTATCTAAGGTTGCTGATATTCCTCCGGTTATAGGATATATACTGGCAGCTAAGTCCTCTGAATCAAAGCTTTCCGTTGAAAGTTCATTTAAAACTATTCTTTCTTTTTGAAACCACTTATAAAGTTCATCAAAGGTAAGCACTGCATCTATACTATTATCTTCTATTGCTTCTAGCTTTTTGGCAAGACAGGGTCCTATAAAAACAACCTTTGCTTCTTCACCATATCTTTCTTTTATAGTTTTCCCGTGACAAATCATAGGTGATATGACTGGTATCATTGAAGATATGAGGTTTGGATAATATTTTTGAATTAAATAATTAACCCCCGGACAACTGGTAGTAATATAATTATTATCATTAGGATTGTTATAAAATTCACTATATTCTTTTGAAACTAATGCTGCTCCTACCGCCGTTTGCTCTATATGAGAAAATCCAAGCTTTTTTAAACCACTTACAAATTGACCTGCATATTCAAACTGAAAGGCTCCTATAAAAGCAGGTGCTACACTGGCAACAACCTTGTACCCTTTGTTAATAAATGTTTTAACAGTAACAAGCTCACTTTGAATCTCTTTAGCATTTTGTGGGCATATTCTTAAACAACTGCCACAAGCAATGCACAATTCCTCTACTATTTGAGCCTGTTCATCTTTAACTTTAATAGCTTTTACAGGGCATTCTCTAACGCACTTATAACAATTCATGCAATTAGCTTTAGAAAAATTAATTACTGCCATTTTTATTCCCCTTCTAGTATATACTCTTGGAATACTTTTTCTGCTTCTTCCGGATTGACAGAAATAATTGGGTTATTATCAATTTTTACCGCTACAGCCTTTACACATTCTCCTTGGCAAAAAGCTGCAATTAATTCCACTTCTACTTCTAAATTATATTCTTTAATTTTATCTTGAAAAACTTGTATAACCTCATTGGAACCCTTTAGGTAACATGCGCTTCCTATACAAATACTAATTTTTTTCATATATCCAACCTCACTTTAGTACAGTATATCACAAAATAATTTCATCCCCTTTATTAACATAATATTTAGAATTTATTGAAAGAGATATTAAACCTTAAATTGGCTCACATTTTGTATCAATTTTTCTGAACTCTCTTTTGTGCAAGCTGCTTCTGATAATAATTTATTAATATTGTCTACTATTAATATAGCCTTTTCTGCAATATTTGTAGATCCTTCAGCACCATCATGAGCTGCACTACTAATTTCATTTATTATCTTTACAATATCTTTAATAGAATTTTGTAATTCTTGTGCTGTCCTTAAAAAATCTGAAACTAAACCTTCAACAAAAACTGCATCCTCATTATACTTTTCCCCTGTTTCTACAAGAGTTTCATAATCTTTAAGTACGTTATTATCCATAAACTCCAACATACTTCTTGAATCTAAAACTAAACCATCTACAGATTCTATAACAAGTTTAGTTACTTTTTGAATATCAGCGGCTGCTTCCTGGGAACTTTCAGCTAATTTTCTAACTTCTTCTGCAACAACCGAGAAACCTTTTCCTGCTTCACCTGCTCTTGCAGATTCTATAGCTGCATTAAGCGCTAGTAAATTCGTCTGAGAAGCAATATTAAAAATAGTATCTGATAAGAGTTTTATTTGTTCAATAGACTTAGATTTTTCTATTGAGTTAATGATACTTTGCTGTGTTTTATCATAAATATTTTTTGCCATTTTCTCAGAATTTAAAGCCTTTAATTTCAGTTCTTCTGCTCTTTGTTTTATCTTACCAGCTGCTTCTTTCCCTTCTTTAGACTTTTCTGTTGTATTCTCAACAAAACCTTCTATTCTCATTGCTGATTCATTCATTTCATGAGCTGATGCTGCTGTTTCCTCTAATCCCGCAGATAATTCTTCTGTTATAGAAGAAATAGTTTCAACATCTGTATGTAACTTATTTAGTTGAGTATTTGTCTTATCTATATTTTCTCCAATAATATCCGTTTCTTTTAATACATCTGTTACTATACCTTTTATTCCATTTTGCATTCCTTCAATTGTCTTTCCAATATAGCCTATTTCATCTTTTCTTTTTAACACCTTTTCATGCATCTTTATACTTAAATCACCTTTAGCAAAGAAATTAATATCCTTCTGTATTATTTCTAAATCTTTGGTTACATATCTTGATATTGCAATGGAAATTAAAATCCCAATAAAAATCATAGCAACACTTAGTAACCCTATATACATAGCTAATTCTGTAAGTTCATTAGATACCTCTTCATATGAAATACCTACAAACCACATGCCTATTATTTTTCCCCTAGAGTCCATTAAAGGCACATAATGTCCTTCTGCCTCTATTCCCTGTATACTAACTTTTCCTACATATGATTGTCCGCTTTTTAGTACTCTATCAATAACTTCTTCACTAGCTTTTGTTCCTACACTTCTTTTTCCATTTTCATCCTTGATATTAGTTACTATTCTTGTATCTCCCAAAAATAAAGTAGCATACATATTTGTTTTCTCTTTTATTTCATCAACAATTGAAAAGTCCTCATTAAGTACTGCATTCCCTTTATACAACTTCCCATCTTCCACTTTCCATTCACCAGGATATTTCTTATCTAAAACTATCATACCAATATTTGAATTGGAGTCTAATTCTTTCGCTATATTCATGTCTATTAGTCCTGTTACTTTAACATAGATAACTGTTCCCAATAAAGAAGAAAATATAACAAGAACCAAAGATATTATTATTGATACTTTCCATTTTAGCTTCATAAACAGCGCCCCCTAATTTTGTCTTAAATTTCTTGAATTTATTTTATCACACATTGGACTAATATTGCATATTTTTATCTATATTGTCTTTTTGTCGATTATTATAGTATTTTATGTCGTTTAATTTACATATTTTCTTTTACATTTAATAATTTCATATAATGTTTAAAGGGGGTATTAAAATTATTAACACCCCCTTTACTAATTAGAAATACCATTAATCTAATTTCTTAATAAGATACTTATGAAACTAATTGCACAAATCATTTGAACTGACGCAAGGGTTATTGCATAATAAGATGCCTTTGCCCCCTGTCTTAATAATTCTCTAAAATTAACCCTCATTCCTATTCCCGCTAAAGCTATTATTTCAAAATTATTACTAACTTTTTTGAATATCTTAGACACTTCTGGAGATATAATTCCAACAGTAAACAGTAAGCACATAATGAAGAATCCAATTACATACCAAGGTATTTTAACCATCTTGCCTTTACTACATTTATTTTGTAAGTTCTCTCCCTTTGAAGTACTGTTTTTTAGATTTCCTAGCACTATAACCACGACTACAAGGAATATAATACGAACTATTTTAAATACAGTTGCCAAATCCTTTACTCCATCATTCACTAAGCTTCCACTGGCAACAACCTGTCCAACAGATTGAAGAACTCCTCCTATTAAAGCAGAAGTTTTTAAAGTATCTAAAGAAAATATTACTTTCCCAAGAAGAGGCAATAAAAGCATCAGAACAGTTCCAGTAACATTCACTATAGTAATAGTTATACCTCTGTCCTTATCATCAGCGTTTATAACAGGAGCAGTTGCTGCTATAGCAGAAGAACCGCAAACCGCATTTCCACTAGCCATAAGGTAACGGAAATTTTCCGAAAAACCTAGTTTTTTTCCTATGAAGATTGCCCCAACAATAGTTACACTCATTTGAAGAATTATAAATATTACTCCTCTTAATCTCAGTTCCATTAAAGTTTGTGCACTTAAAGTTCCACCTAAAAGTACTATTGAGTAAAACAATAAATTACTTTCAGAAAACTTTGTGCCTTTAGATAATTCTTTTCTATTTCCAAAAGTATTTCCTACTGCCATTCCTATAAAAATAGCTAAGGATCCAGCTCCAACACTTGGCATGTAAATCGCCATAAATTTACCTAAATAAGCTATTATTATACAAATAAACAATCCAGGTAGGATTTCAAATATATCTTTTAACTTTATACTTTTTAACATAGATTGTTCCCCTTTGCCTAAATTAATTTTAACCATTTGAAATATAAATGAATTTTTCTATATTTTAAAGTATAATGAACTTATAACCATAAGTAAAATAGATATGTTTAATAATAATCATTAAAAATTTTAATGATTTTATGTGAGGTGAGTACTTTGCTTGATGAATTAAAAACATTTATTTCTGTTGTTGATTATAAAAGCTTTACTATGGCAGCTAAAGAAATAAACTTATCTCAACCTAGTGTAAGTTTGCACATAAAGCACCTAGAGGAATATTTTCAAACCACCCTAATAAAGCGTTCAATTAAGCAAAAAAATATTATAATCACAGAAAGCGGAAAATTATTATATGATCGTTCAAAGGAAATTGTTAGATTACTTGAAGAAACTAAAGAAGAGCTTTTGGATTATTCAAAAATTGTAAAGGGACATCTAAAAATCGGAGCTAGCTTTACTATAGGTGAATATTTTTTACCATCTTTTTTAGGAGAATTCTCTAGAAAATATCCAAACCTAGATTTGTCAGTAACTATAGAAAATACTCAACATATATGTGAAAAGGTTAAAAACCTAGAATTAGATTTAGGACTAGTTGAAGGTATGGTGCCCTCAAATAGCTTCATACACGATTATTTTTATAAAGATACAATGGTTTTAGCCTTGCCTTACAATCACCCTCTTTCAAAGATATCCTTTTCTTCTGAAAGCTTTCAAAATTTAACCTGGATAAGCCGTGAAGAGGGATCTGGTACAGGTGAATATCTTCATTTTTTCTTATCCTCTAATAATATAATTCCCAAAAATATAATGATTTTTGGAAGTAACTACGCAGTAAAAGAAGCTGTAAGAAATAATTTAGGAGCTACCCTTATATCTTCCTTTGTACTGGATAATCCAATAAAAAATAAAGAAGTATCTGTTGTAGATACTTCAAAAGAGTATAATCGTAATTTTTCTTATATATTGTCTAAAGAAAATTCTAGTTTAAAAACTATTAAGGTATTTATTGAAATGCTTAAGGACAAATGATTTATTGCTATCAATAAATCATAGTCCCTACACCTTCATTTGAGAAAATTTCAAGCAATAGTGAATGGGTTACCCTTCCATCAATTATATGAGTTCTTTTTACTCCACCCTTTGCTGCTTCGATGCAGCAGTCAATTTTAGGAATCATACCTCCAGAAATTATCTCTCTTTTAACTAATTCTGGAATATCCTCAACCTTAAGTTGTGGTATCAGAGAACTCTCATCCTTTGGGTCTGTTAGGACACCAGGTACATCTGTAATTAAAATAAATTTTTCTGCATTTAGTTTTACACTTATTTTGGCTGCAGCTAAATCTGCGTTAATATTATATACTTTCCCATCTTCTTTTCCTTGGGCAACAGTTGAAATAACTGGTATATATCCTCCATTTAGGCAGTTTTCAATAATGGCATCATCAACTTCAACTACGTTTCCTACATATCCAATATCTGCTCCATCCTTACCTTTCATTTTTTCTGCTTTTAATAGCCCTGCATCTATGCCGCAGAGTCCTACAGCTTTTCCACCATTTTTGTGAATTAAAGAAACCAAATCCTTATTAACCTTTCCCGCAAGAACCATCTGCACAACATCTATAGTTTCCTCATCCGTTACTCTTAGACCATTTATAAATTCACTTTTCTTCCCAATCTTATTTAGAAAGTCATTTATCTCAGGTCCTCCACCATGGACAACAACAACTCTAATTCCAACACAGTTCATTAGTACAATATCTCTAATAACTGTATTTTTTAACTCTTCATTTATCATAGCGTTGCCGCCATATTTTATTACAACAGTTTTCCCATTAAATCTTTGAATATATGGCAATGCTTGAATTAAAATATCTGCTCTTTGAACATTTGTATTACTATCTTTGCTAAACATCAGAAAGCCCCCTATAGGTAATGTAAATTATTATATGAATAATTATACACCTTTATACAAATTATTCAACACTTATTCTAAGGTCAGCACCTATTACTCCAATACAAATTCCTTTATCCATTATTGGCATTGAAACTGTTATACAAGGATTGCGTGTGATTGCAGAAATATACAAGGAAGAAACAAATTCTTTTCCCTCAATACTTTCCTTAAACCACTCTCTAACTTTTGCATTTACAATTCCAGCTGGAGGATTAGAATATATAAATTTCCCTTTACTGTCATTAGTCCATATAGCTTCGATAAAATCATATTTACTCATAAATTTATCTAAAATATCTTTATGAAAATTATAATCTAATGCTTTAAAGTTTTCTAAAGACAATATTTCACCTTTAATTAAACTTAAAGCATTTTCTGTACTAGCCTGAAACTTTTGTGAATTACTTTCTAATAAATTTATATCTGCTTTTTCCACAAGAGTTGAAAGATTTTGAGAAACTTTGTTAATAAATTCTCCCATAGTGCTTATATCTTTAATATTGTCATTTTGTTTAATAATAGATTCATTAACGTTTTGAACACTTTCCCTTAAATCATCAACAGATTCTTCCACTACATTTATTTTGCCATTTATACTGTTTACTAAACCATATACTTTATCCGAACTATCAATAATATTTGTTATCTTTACTTGAACTACATCATAAGACCCCTTAATACTAGTTAGACTACTTTCAATGTTTTCAGAACATTCCACACTTTTCTTTACATTTAACACATTGGGTTTAACAGCTTCAATAACATGAGATACCTGATTAGTTATTTTGTATACCAGTTCAGAAATTAATGCAACTGATTTTTTACTATCTTCAGATAATTTACCTATTTCCTTTGCTACTACCGCAAAGCCTTTTCCTGCTTCTCCTGCTCTGGCAGATTCAATGGATGCATTAAGGGCTAATAGTTGAGTTTGTCCTGCAATATTGGCCACCGTTTCAAGAATAGATTTTATCTCATTAGAGGTATCCTTTAGTTCCTCAATATATTTTACTGTTACATTAGTAGATTTCTCAATATCCTTTACAGAGTCTACTATTCCCATAATTTCCGAAAGGCTATTATCTATTATTTCTTTTGACTTTACGCTGGTATTATCCATATCATTTGAAGATACTTTTATATTTTCAAGCATTATTGCAACATTTTTTATTTCATCAATTACCAACTTTATATCTTCATAACTACAAGTATTTAGCTTTTCCATCTCTTGGGCTTCTTTTGTAAGCTTCTTAGTAAAACTAATGCTCTCATTTAAAGTAAAGGTTAGTTGCTGAGATACGGAACTTACTTGATTTCCAATTACTTGACTTTCAAAAACATTCTGTATTAAATTATTTCTTAACTCCTCAACCTTATTAAATATATCCTTTAGTATTCCACTTAAATTGTCCTTCTTTATAGAATAAGAATAATTCCCTTTGGATATTTCTGAAACATATTCTCTTAATATTACGAGATTTTTATTTACTTTGTAGCAACTTAATGCAACTATTAATAAAACTGCTACTAAAAATAAAATAACTACATACATTATAATCCCCCTTCCAAAAATAAATATATTAATAACGGTACATATTAAATGATAAATTATTAATACAATATTCGTTTTATTGATAATTTAATATTAATATTATAGCATAATATTAAATTAATAAAAATGTTTATATTTATAAACTAGGGAAATTTTTCAACATATAGTAGTCAAGTAAACTTACTTTAATTTGATATTTCATATATATCCGAAAACTCTATATTTATTCTTTCCACATTTGTTTCGAAAAGTGTATTTTTCATATGATCTTCCATTTGAATTAATTCCACAGGCAGTTGAATTGTAAACTCACTACCAACGCCTTCTTTACTGGTTACATTTATCTTGCCACCATGCATTTCCACAAAAGACTTAACTATATATAACCCTATACCCGTGCCTTCATTGGGTCTTGAAAGAGATCGATTTACTTGTCCAAAACGTTCAAAGATAAAGTCCAGTTTATCTTCTGGTACTCCATCCCCTTCATCTTTCACAGATATAGCAATTGTTGATCCTTTATCCTCAAATCTTACCAATATTTTTCCTCCTGATGGAGAATACTTAAAGGCATTGGAGAGTAGGTTTAAAATTATTCTTTCTATTTTATCGTGGTCGAAAGCCATGAGCTTCTCTTCCACGTCAGTATCAAAAATAAGTTCTATATCTTTACTTTCTATATAAGCAGCTACTGAAAGAGTTATATCTTCAACTACTCTCACAATATTGTCATTAACCCTATTTAATGTTAAAAATCCTGAATCTAGTTTAGTTACATCAAGAAGATTATTAACTAACCTCATAAGCCTAAAGCAATTTTGCTTCATCGTCTTTACATAAGATTTACACTTATTTATATTTTTTTCACTATAATCATCAAAATATATATTCATAGTTTGAAGAGCTACATAAATAACATTTATTGGAGTCTTTAGCTCATGAGAAATATTTGTTAAAAATTCAGTAATAAGTGCATTATATTCTCTAGTTTCATTTAAGAGCTTCTCATTGGTTTCAATATCCTTCATTAAGTTTTGTATTTGTTTTTCAGAGCTTATATCAAGTAAAAAGGTTAATACTGCTGGCTTTCCTTCATAAATAAAAAAAGATGAAGTATTACGTACTGAAATAACGTTTCCTAAATGATCTGTTATATCTTCATCTTCTACAACATTAGATAAATTATTATTGCATATATCTGTATACTTACTTTTAATTTTTTCTTTATATTCAGTAGGATAATGCTCATACATGAATATTTTGTTTAACTTTTCAGCCCTATCATAGCCTAAAAGCTTTGCTGCTCTTTCATTAGCATAAAATATTTTGCCATCCTTATGTACAAGAATAGCATTTTGCGCATTTTCAAATAACATTTCAAAGCATATGTTATTTTTTAATAGTGCTTCCTCAATGTCATGTCTACTTTTATCGCTTTGTTCTAATTCATTACTTAATATGTTAATCTGCTCAGTGGTGCGCAGCTTATATTCTTTTTCAAAATCCATATAGTAACCAAGGATCCAAGTTACAAAAACATAGATTCCTGTTATAATCAAGTCACCTTCAAAATTATCATTAATACCATTTGTTATTGGAGCAAAGAAAAAATCAAAGCCTAGTATTATAAAAGAGGATATAAGAGTTGTAACCATTCCATATCGTAAGCCATATTGAATAACAGAGGTTATAATTAGAAGTAAAAATATGTATTTCACTTCACTTTGATAGGAATTGGAAATATACATGGCGAATGATAAGAAGACTGTAAAAAAAGAAATTTCAATCCATGAAAATATATCATATTTCTTATTTTTATATGTAAGTTTTTTATTCATAACAATCCAAAATATATATATTAATATAGTATTACATATTAACAATATCATTGCTTGTAAATTAAAAGCTCCATGATTTCCTCCAAATATTAACCAATAATTTGGTAAGTTTTTATATATAGTAATTTCAGCAAAAAAAATCATGGAAATCTTTACAATCAATATCATTAATCCTATATTTTTTTCACTTACTTCACTGGTCCCTTTCATTTGTTACCTCCAAATACCATAAAAATAGTTAAAACATCGCACACATAGAAGATACATACTGTTAGATATCTTCTATGCGAAAGATGTTTATTCAGTAAAAATTATTTTCTTAAAGCTTCTGGTTCTTCTGGTTGATAGTATGCAAATACGCATGCTGATGCTGAAATTGATAAAGCCATAACTGTGCAGATGCTAGCAATAAGAGCAGTCATTTTTCTTTTCATATTAATTACCTCCTAAAATATATTTTAAACCAGCGTCAAACTTGTTTAAAACCACAGCCCCACTGCTTGTAAGTGTAATTGCTTGCCATAAGACACCTAAAGCAATGCACTGAAAAGCCTTAAAATACATTAAGTTTCCATATACTATGTATAATTCTAAAAGAACTATCATGCAAAGCATATAAAAACAAATCAGTATTATTGATGAAAGCTTGAAGCGCTGTTTTATAACAGGATTAGTTATAGGTTTTTTCGGACTATCAACAGGTGCTTTTTTTATAACAATTATCATGGATACTAAAATACAAACAATACCCACTATTATCGTCATTGAAATATCAACATTAATCAAAACTTTGTCTATTATAATTCCAAATCCGACTGATATAGATGTCCCAATTATTACACATATATTAGGAGCAGAAGCATGTACGCCACCTGAATATTTTCTTAGTGCACTTATAATAATTGAAAATATCATCGCCTCATAAAATACTCCAAATATTAAACCCAAAATAGCAGTCCACCCTATACTCCAAACTATCTGCAGTAGACTAATAGCACCATATACTATAATTTTCTCTTTATTTTCATCAATGTTTAAAATCCTTCTTGATTTTATTCCTATATTACTAGCTAATCTTTCAGTTAGAGACACTATCCATCCCCTCTTTCTTTTCAAGAAATTTATTAATTAAATATATAAATATCGTAAGAATAATAAGTGAAGGTGTAGATAAAATTATTTTCATCATTAGATTATCTAATTGAATCTCAATGTTTACACCAATCATAGAAAGTAGTACATAATTTAACATTTCACATCCTAAAAGCAGTAAAGTCATTGCCAAAGTACTATAAATACCTTTTACTATCGGTATCCCTACGACTATTAAAATACATATAGTTACAACGTTATTTATAATTGTATGTACCCCATAATGTATAGGCAGCTCTCTTACTCCAAAGGTAATGACAGATAAAATAAGAGTAGCAAATATATAATTCTTCAATTTAAACCTTTCCCTAGAAATTACATAAACTCCCCACATAAAAATCATCATTTCTGGAATAACTCTAAAAAAAAACTCAATAGTCGTCAGTTTTAACATGTCATAATAACTCCTTTAAATATTATTTTAGTCTCCATTAACGCTTTTTTAAATTAATGTAAAATATCTAATTAAATTATATTCATTTTCTATAATTGCCTTATATTGTATTATTCTACATGATTATCTAAAATCCTTCTTTAAAATATAATTTTTTAATAAAAACCCTCCAAAATTTTATAAAATATAGTATTTACTTACTTAATAAAACATTTATCATAAAATTTCATTTTAAGCAAAATAAGTAATCTAATAATACATTAAAGCCGATAATTTAAAATTACCGGCTTTAAAATATAGTCTTGTCTAATTATTAAATTTATTATAATTTGTGAATCAAATCTATGCACAATATATATTTATTATTCTCATGCTTAAATATCCGTGATATAGTTCTACAAACGCTGCCTGTTGCATGTGATATATATGGTGAGGAAGTATACTTGCTAGCCTTTGAATTTATTAGATCATAATAATATTTTTTTAGAGAATTATCTTCTCCCTTAACTGATGGATAGAATATAAGCCCTTTCCTATGATTATCCTTAGTTATGCTTGAAAATACTGTATCACTAACTTGAATTCCTTTATTATCAAGTATATATACACATTCCATATTTAAATCCTTATTACTGTCAACAAAGTTTAAAAGTAAATTATCAAATTCATTTATCTTCGTTATTTCAAGTTCTATTATTATATTATTTAAAATAGCATCAATTTTTCTCTTAGATATTCTTTCTTTTTTTACTTTTGAAATCATATAGCTTTTATACTTCTGGGAAGCATCTTTAATTCTAAAATCAATATTAGTAATTGATTCTTCTGTTAATATTAGAGGCTTTGAAAAAAAGTATCCTTGTATTAGATGAACTCCATATTCAATTGCACAATTAAGCTCTTCTTCTGTTTCTACCCCTTCTGCTACAACTATTGCTCCTATATGATTTGCTAGCTTAACAAGGCATTTAAATATTTCTTGCTTATAGTAACTTTTATCTATGTCTTTTATAAGAGTTATATCTAGCTTTATAAGATCTGGTTCTAAAAGTAGTATTCTTTCAAAGTTCGAAAAACCTGCTCCCAAATCATCTAAGGCAATTAAAAAACCTGCTTTTCTATATTTTTTTACAAATTCAACTAATACATTAATATCTTTTACGTTAGATTCATTAATTTCAATTACTATATTTTCCGGTGAAATTCCATGTTTCAATACTTGCTTAAAAAGGTAATTTGAGCCCCGCCCCTGCTCAATAATTGAAGCATCAATATTTACAAAGAGATGTACATCTTTATTATGAAAATTTAATTTATTAAATCCATCTATACATTTTTCACGACATAACCTATCTAGATATATTTCACGTCCGTATTTATGAGCATATTCAAAAATTTTAACTGGAGAAATTAAGCTTGCATCTAATGCACTTACTCCTCTTGACAATCCTTCAAAACCAACGATTTTATTCTTTGCTAAAGATACAATTGGTTGGTAATATGGAATTATCCTTTCGTTATCTATAATTTCTTTTATTTCATTAATTTCGTATAGGCTACTTTCTCTCATTCTATAAATTCTTCTCCTAAATAAAATACCTTATTTCATATACATATGCTCTTCATTCAGTATTCCCTTGTCCATAGAAAGAATTCTATCAGCTACATTAGCCCCGAAGTTCATATCATGAGTTATGATTAAAACGGTCATGGACTTTTCTACAGCAAGTTTCTTTATAAGGTTTGCTACCTCTCCTGTAAGTCCTGGATCTAATGCAGAGGTAGGCTCATCGAAGCATATGAGCTTAGGCTCCATGGCAAGAGCACGTCCTATGGCAACTCTTTGCTTTTGTCCTCCTGAAAGTTCACAGGGATAATTATCTTTCTTATCTAATAGTCCTAAAAAACTTAGTATTTCTGCAGCCTTTTTTTCAGCTATTTCCTTGGAAATCCCCAATACTACTCTTGGTGCTTCTGTAATATTTTCTAGAACACTCATATGGGGAAATAGATTAAAGCTTTGAAATACCAAACCTATATCTTTTCTTATTTCTATCTCATCTTTTTTAGATGATGCTTTACCATCTTTGTACAGGTACTTTTCGTTTATTATAATAGAGCCATCATCTGGAGTTGTTAAGCCATTTATACATCTTAGAAGGGTTGTCTTGCCTCCTCCAGAGGGTCCAACAATTACTGTAATTTCCCCTTCTTCTAATTGAAGATTTACACCCTTTAGAACTTTATTTTTACCAAAGTTTTTTTCTAATCCTTCTACCTTAAGCATTATTGCCCTCCTATTGATAATAGCTGTATCTTTTTTCTACAAGCTTAAATAGCTGCGTAAATACTGCAATTAAAAGTAAATAAATGATACCCACTGCCACCAAAGGTATTAAGGAGGCTTCCTTGTTTGCTGCAATCTTTCCAATCTTTAATAGTTCATCTAAACCAACTACATATACAAGCGCAGTATCTTTTACTAGAGTAATAACCTCATTAGCTACTGCTGGTAATATCCTTTTAGTTGCTTGAGGAAGAATTATTTTCAGAAATATATGTCTTGGGGGAAGTCCCAGAACCTTTGCCCCTTCATACTGACCTTCATCTATGGAGGAAATTCCTGCTCTAAATATCTCAGCAAAATAAGCTCCATAATTTAGAACAAAGGCTAAAATTGCAGCTGGAAATCTATCAAAAGCAATGCCTATGATAGGTAATCCAAAGAAAATAAATACAATCTGTAGAAGAAGAGGAGTTCCTCTCATTATCAATACATAAAAACCAGTTACCGTGCTAATTATTTTATTTTTAGATAATCTTCCTAATGCAATTAATACTCCAAGTGGTATTGAAAAGGCTAAAGTAAATATAAATACCTGTAAAGTAACCTTAAGGCCTTCAAATACCTGAGGTAATAGGTTAATTATGTTATCCATAGAAATCCTCCTCTATATGTCATTATTTAAATATGTCTTCTCCAAACCACTTTTTAGAAATTTCTGCTGCTTTGCCATCTTTTTTCATTTCATCAAAGGCTGCATTTAATTTTTCAAGTAAAGCCTTGTCTTCTTTTCTTACACCAACACCATAGGATTCGCTTCCAAAGTCATCTTTTAATACTTTATATTTTTCTTGTCCTTTTTTACTAATGTAATATCTAATTAATATTTCGTCAGCTACCACTGCATCAATTCTCTTTGCTTCTAAATCCATTAAAGCATCATTGTTAGTTTCAAATGTGTAAGTTTTTCCATCTTTAAAGCTTTTAACTAGTTCTGGTTCCTTGTTTATTGCATCCACAGCACTAGATTGATTTTGAGCTCCTACCTTTGCTCCTTTTAAATCAGCCTTTGCATTTAGCTTTGAATCTGCAAGAGTCACTATAACTTGTCTATTATCTAAGTATGGTCTAGAGAAGCTTACTTTCTCTTTTCTTTCATCAGTTATTGTATACCCATTCCATATAAAGTCTATTTTACCTGAAGTGAGTTCTGATTCTTTCATAGACCAATCTATTGGTTGGAATGTTATTTCTTTTCCTATTCTCTTTGATACTTCCTTTGCAAGGTCTATATCAAAGCCTACTACCTCACCTTTATCATCCTTAAAACCCATAGGGACGAAGGTATCGTCAAAACCAAGAACTAATTTTTCTTTAGATAATGCACCTTCTGCCTTTTTGCTGCACCCAACAGCACTTAATGCTAATACAGAAATAATTGTAATTGCTATAATACTTTTTAAGCTTTTTTTCATTTTTATAGCCTCCATTTAATTAATAATTAACTTCATACACTTATTACTTTAACGCATTAAATTGATAAGGTCAATATGTATATAAACGTTAAAATTTCTCATTTTTATACTCAATTGCTTTTATCATTTTAAACAAAAGTTCATTTACAGGAGTAGGTACACCAAACTTTTTCCCAAGTTCTATAATCTTACCTGCAAGCATTTCCACTTCTGTCTTTCTTTTAGCTTCCACATCTTGTAGCATTGAGGTTTTCTTTTCCGGTGCTAGCTTATTAAGAATTACTATGAAATCATCTATGGCACTTTCATCTAAATTGACTCCTATAGCATTTGAAATATTAATTACTTCCTTCATTGCATCAATCATAAAACTCCTAGCTTCTTCATTCTGTTGGAAAAGCCCATAAGGTCCAAGAAGCACAGCTGAAGTTTGGTTAATTCCAACATTAATTAAAAATTTCCACCATTGTTCCCTTACCATTTCCTTAGAGATTTTATAAGAAATTTTAGCTTTTTTAAATAATTCTTCAATCTCCGTTACAGCCTTAGGATTTTTCCCAAAGCCGTCTCCAAATACTATTGTACCTTGGTTTAAATATTCAATTCTATTGCTTATCCTAAGTGCATCTATAACAACCGAAAATCCAAATATCACTTTTTCTTCTCCGAAAGTATCTGCTAATATTCCTTCTGAATCAATTCCATTAAGTAAAGATACAATTATGGTTTTTTCTCCCACAAAGGGCTTCATAAGCTTAATTGCATCTTTCAAATCATGATATTTAACAGAAACAAAAATTATATCCATTTTAATAGAATCTTCTTTATCTGAAAGCACCTTTAAATCATAATGTTTGTTATTTACAAAAATGCCTTCTTTTCTATATCTTTCTTTTCTTGACTCATCTACAATTACATAAATATCTATTCCTTCATCCATCATCTGAGCCCCATAGGTTCCCCCAATGGCTCCAAATCCTAGAAATCCAATTTTTTGCATACTAACCCCTCCATTTCTAAATAATTTATTGATACTATATACCATATTATATTGAAAGGTCAAACATAATTTTCATATATATCTACAAGAATATATAAAAATAGCTCCCGTCATAACAGGAGCCAAGTTCTTCTATATATCATTATTTTTTTATCTTAACCTATTTATTAGATTATCTATATTCCCTTATTTAAGGCCACCATACCTGTTCTTGCAAGTTCAACAATTCCATAAGGTGTAATCATTTTGATCAATAAATCAATTTTTTCTGGTTTTCCACTAAATTCAATTGTTAAAGCTGATTGAGACATGTCAACAATCTTAGCTTGCAATATTGTACATATATCTAGTATCTCTCCACGATTGTTTCCTTGAGAATTAACTTTTATAAGTATTAACTCTCTTCTAATTGAACATTCTGTATCTAGCGTCTGAACCTTTATAACATCAATCTGCTTATTTAATTGTTTTTCAACCTGCTCCATTGTACGCTCATCTCCACTTGATACAATGGTCATTCTGGAAATAGAGCTATCCTCTGTTTCCCCAACCACAAGGCTTTCAATGTTAAAACCTCTTCTTGAAAATAATCCTGCTGTTCTTGAAAGAACCCCTGATTTATTCTCAACTAAAACTGAAAATATTCTCCTCATAAGCTCTACTCCTTTCTATTGTGAAACTTCAAAAGGATATATATTAAGTTCCATAATACATGAACCCTTTTCTCCAATAAATTTTTCAACTGACTGGTCCATTTCATTCATATCTTTTACACGAATAAAAGGTATGCCATAGGCACTAGCTAAAATACCAAAGTCAGGACTTCCCTCAAGACTTACTGCCATAAATCTATCTTCCATTTTATTATGTTGATATTCTCGTACCAAACCTAAATAAGTATTCCTCATAATAATTATTTTTATTTTAATTCCAAATTGTATAATGGTAGCAAGTTCCATAAAACTCATCTGGAATGAGCCATCTCCACATACTGCTACTACCTGCCTATCGGGTGCTGCTGCTTTTGCTCCCATGGCAGCAGGAATAGAGTATCCCATAGTACCCATTCCACCTGTTGTAAAAAATCTTCCTTTTCTTACAATGTGGTTATTAGCAGACCATAATTGATTTTGCCCTACATCAGCAACATAGATAACGTCTTCGTCTAACTTTTCTGACAATTTACTAATGAATTTAGCAGGGTTCACATAGCCATCCCTATCCTCTTTCATATTTGTCATTTGTTCTCTCCATATGTTTAAAGTTGATACCCATTCTCTATTATCACATTTGATTTCATTCTGTAAAATTTGATCCAAAACATTTCCTGCATCACCAACAATCGGTATACTCGTCCCCATTATTTTCCCTATTTCTGCAGGATCTATATCAATATGAACTGTTACTGTATCCTTTTCAACTAATTTTGGATTTGTTACAGCTCTATCTGCAACTCTTGCACCAATAATAATAAGTAAATCACTTTCATTCAGAGCTTTATTAGCATAGGATTTTCCGCTAGAGCCAAGCATCCCAAAATACAATGGATGTTCAGTTGGCAAAGCACCTATTCCCATCATTGTAGATATAACAGGTATAGAAAGCTTTTCACAAAATTCTCTTAGTTTTTCTTCAGACTTGCTTGAGAATATGCCTCCTCCAACACAGATGACAGGTTGTTTTGCATTTTCTATTGCTTTAACAACTTTTTTAATCTGCATTACATGCCCTTTAACATTTGGCTTGTAACCTCTAATGTTAACTTCCTTTGGATACTCAAAATCTATCATCTGATTCTGTATATCCATAGGAACATCAATCAATACAGGTCCTGGTCTTCCTGTATTGGCTATATGAAATGCTTCTTTAAATATACGCGGAATATCTTTAGCATCTTTAACTAAGTAGCTGTACTTTGTAAATGGTTCTGCAGAACCTGTAATGTCAACCTCTTGAAATACATCACTGCCTAATTGATCACTAGGCACCTGACCTGAAATAGCTATTAAAGGTATGCTGTCCATGTATGCTGTTGCCAATGCTGTAATTAGGTTTGTAGCCCCTGGACCACTTGTTACTACACAAACTGCCGGCTTTCCTGTTACTCTTGCATACCCATTGGCTGCATGTCCTGCATTCTGTTCTGTTCGTACTAAAACATTATTTATGCCCGTACCATAAAGACTATCATAAAAAGGACAAATAGCAACCCCCGGATAACCAAATAACAAAGAAATTCCTTCTTCTTCAAGACACTTAACCATTGCTTGAGCCCCTGTTATTTTCATTTTATCCATCCTTTCAAACTTGGCTATTATAATAATAACCTACCCCATTTTGTTTCTTGTATTATAATAATATACTATTTTAATTGTTTTATTGTCAAGAGTAAGGTACTTAAGCTTTTCCTACTTGCCTTTCGCTTAAAAATGTGGCTCCAAGTATAAGAATTCCCCCAATCACTTGGATGTATCCCATCTTTTCCCCTAAAAAAATTGATGCAATCATTACAGCAGAAATTGGATCAATATAGCTTAGAACTGCAATTGATTGTCCTTTTAATTGTTTTATTGCAGTGAAATATAAGTAATAAGCAAACCCAGTATGTATGACACCTAAAATTATTATATAGATAAATGCATTTAATTTTAAGCTTGAAAAATTCATCTGATCCTTAATTAGAACATAGGGTAATAACACTAAAGTAGCAACCATTAATTGAACTAATGTTGTTTCAAACCCTGATAGATCTTTAATAAATTTGTTCATTAAAATTACACTAGCATAGAGTATAGCTGCTGAAAGGCCATACAGTATTCCAGCTAATTGATTGTAAGAATTGCTTGTACCATTTTCACTAATATTTACTACTAGAAATAATCCTAGCATAGCTGTAATAATACAGCCCATCTTGAAAAGAGTTAGTTTCTCTTTAAGAATAATAGGTGCTAAAATAACAACAAATATAGGTGCGAAATAATAGCTTAAGGTAGCATTTGAAATAGTTGTATATTTATATGCCTGAAATAGGAAAATCCAATTTAGCCCTATGGCTGAACCTGATAAAATTAGTAATACAATATTATTTTTTATTTTCATAAAGGATAATTTCTCTTTTGAAAATAAACTTGCGGAAATCAAAAATAGGCTTCCAATTATTCCTCTTAGAAATGCAATTTCACTGGAAGATAGATTTATATTTCTCACAAAAACCCCCAAGCTTCCGAATATAAGCATAGCGATTATTAATTTAACTTTTCCTTTCATACTGTTGCCACCCTCCTAAGTCACATACCTTTTCTATAAAATATCATCATAAGTACAGCTGCCACTAGAGCTAAAGCTGAACCATAGTAAAATGGAGCGCTGTTATTAATATTATCGTAAAGAAGTCCTGCTATAACACTTGCAGGGAGAAGCGTAAAGCCTAACAGACAATTGTATATTCCAAGCCCAGTGCCCCTTTTATTTTTATCAATAAGATCTGAGACTAAGGCTTTCTGCACTCCATCAGTAGCTGCACTATAAAGTCCATAAAGTGCAAATAGAAAAATCAATACAAACTTACTGTTTGTTTTTCCAAATCCGAAATATATGATTGAATATAGTAGATATCCGAAAATTATAAGTCTTTCTCTTCCAAATTTATCCGATAATATTCCCGCTGGAACAGCAAATATTACAGATACAGCGTTAAATATTAGATATATAATAGGTATAAATGCAGCTTCAATTCCAATATCACTGGCTTTTACTAACAATAAGGCATCCGTTGAATTTCCAAGAGTAAATATAAATGCTATAAAAAGAAAAATATAATACTTTCCTGAAAAGTCCTTAAACGTAATCCTCCCTAGTGGTTTAATCTTCTCATTTTTTGCTTCCTTTACAAAATAAATAACAGAAATCAAGCCTAGTAAGCCTGGGATTGCTGCAAATAAAAATACTCTCCTATAATTGCCCGGGAAAAGCAAAAGTATTCCAGCAGCAAGAAGTGGTCCTATTATCGCTCCACTGTTGTCCATAGCCTTATGAAAGCCAAAGCTTTTGCCCTTTGAGGATTCCTCAGAGGAAGCTGCAATTAGACTATCTCTAGGGGCTGTTCTTATTCCTTTCCCAAGTCTTTCAGAAAACCTTATAACTAAAACCTGAAATGGAGTATTAACAAATGCAAAAAGTGGGGAAAGAAATATAGTAAAAGCATATCCAATGATCATGAAAGGTTTGTTTTTTCTGATTTTATCACTCCACCAGCCTGACAAAGCTTTAATTATAGAAGCTGTGCTTTCTGCAACCCCTTCAATTAGTGATAATTCTGTTTTTGATGCTCCTAAGGTTATTAAAAAAAGTGGCATAACTGCATATATCATTTTGGTTGTGGTATCTGTAAGAAAGCTAGTAATTCCCACAAAAAAAATGTTTCTTTCAAGGCCTAAAATCTTTTTTTTAGCATATGTTTTTTCCTTATTCATCACTAATTCCCCTTAGTACTAATCTTATTTCCATATAAATCACATAAATATATGTTATCACATTTATTATTTAACTACATTAATAATTAAGGTATAATAAAAAGAAAAAATAACTGGAGGTTTTTATATGAAGATCTTAGTTTTGAATTGTGGTAGTTCCTCAATTAAGTTTCAGGTAGCTGATATGCCTCAATATGAGGTTTTAGCTAAAGGAAGCATTGGAAGAATTGGATATGAAGATTCTGAATTTAAATATAGCGGTAAAGGTATTGATGAAATGCTTGTAATTTGTCCTATTCTAAATCATGAAGAAGGAATTGACTTAATCTTAAAAACTTTATTTGATACAACTTTAGGAATGAATATTAAATTAGAAGATATTAGTGCAATTGGTCATAGAGTTGTCCAAGGTGGAGATAAAAACAACATTTCTTTAATAATTAATGACACAGTAATTCAAAATATAGAAGAGATTAAAGACTTAGCGCCTTTACATAATCCAAATCATCTTGCTGGAATTTATGCATGTCGAAAACTTTTGCCAAATGTACCTCAGGTAGCTGTATTTGATAATGGCTTTCATAGTACTCTTCCTAAATCAACTTATCTATATGGATTGCCATATGAATATTACGAAAAATACAAAATTAGAAGATATGGCTTTCATGGCATTGCCTTTAGAAGTATGTCCGAAGGAGTTGAGCAATTGCTAAATAGACCATTCACTGAGTTTAAAATTGTAAATATGATGCTTGGAAGTGGCACTACGGCAAACGCTGTGCTTTATGGAAAATCTATGGAAGTTAGCACTGGTTTTACACCACATGAAGGTTTAATTCAATCAACTAGAGCAGGAGACCTGGATGCTGCAGCCCTACTGTATTTGATGAAAAATGAAAACCTATCTATTGATGAAATTGATGATATCATCAACAAAAAAAGCGGTTGGAAAGGTCTTTCTGGTATTAGCAATGACATGAGAGAAATTTACAATAGTTCAAATGCTGGGAATGAAAGAGCTAAGACTACCATTGATGCAGTTTGTCATAGATTCAAAAAGTACATTGGTGCCTATGCAGCTATCTTAGAAGGTATTGACTTGCTAGTATTTTCTGGTGGAGTAGGTGAAAATGCTTGGTATATTAGAGAAAAAGTCTGCAAGGGTCTTGAATTTATAGGCATTGATTTAGATATAGATAAAAACAAAGCTCTAAAAGGTGCAGGAATAATCAGCAAAGAAAATTCTAGAGTTAAAATCCTAGTTACTTATGCAAATGAAGAAAAAGTTATAGCAGAAGATACCTTTGACTTAATAAGTAAATAACAAAAATGGGGTGATATAAAATTTTATATCACCCCATTAATTTTTTATGCTACCAAATTCCATGTAATACTTTCTCAACAAATATTTTAGCAATATCTCCATCGAATTGTTCACTAGCATTTTTTTTAAGTTCTCTTATAGCTTCCTCTTTGCTTAAAGAATCTTTATAACTTCTATAACTAGTCATTGCATCATAGGCATCAGCAATGGAAATAATCCTTGCCTTTAAAGGTATTTCCTCTCCCTTAATTCCTTTTGGATATCCTTTGCCATCTATTCTTTCATGGTGTGCAAGAACAATTTCTGCAATTTCCGAAAATTCATTTACTGCCCTTAAAATATGATAGCTAATTTCTGGATGTTTTTTAATTTCCAAACATTCTGAATTACTTAATTTTTCTGATTTATCAAATATATTTTCATTAATTCCTATTTTTCCTATATCATGCATTTGTCCCGCAATATTCAGCTCACTAGCATCGGACATACTCATGTCCATTGCAATTGCAATACTTTCACATAATTCACCTACATTTTTCGAATGACACTCTTCTACTTTACCCTTCTTATATAAAGTTTTAGTAATTAATTTTATTGTCTCTCTCTTCATTTTAGGACTTTCAGACAGCTTATGCTTGTACATATAATTTTCAGCCTGAATTGATATTTTACTTATATCTTCCAAGCTATATTTTTTTGTATCCCATCCAAATGAAATTGATAGAATAACATTTTCTATTTTCTTATCACTAGCTAAAGTGGTTATATTTTCAACAATTTTTTTCGTTTCACTAGAATCAGTCCTTGGAAGTAGGAGAATAAATTCATCTCCTCCAATTCTTGCTATAATATCCTCAGGTCTGCTTATTTTCTTCATAATATCTGCAAATTCAATTAAAAGCTTGTCCCCTAATAAATGTCCAAAGGCATCATTTGTTAATTTCAACCCATTTACATCAGCCATAACTACTGTAATAGGAAGATTACTTTCTATATCCATTCTAACTAACTCTTTTTCATAAAATCTGCGGTTGTATAATCCCGTCAATTGATCGTGATAACTAAGGAAGAGGATTTCTTTTTCCTTTTTTATACGATCTGTAATATCTGTAAGAAAGTTTAATGTGGCAGCTTTACCCTCCCACAGAATTTTAATTGAATTCATTTCAATCCATAGTATATTGTTGTCCTTTCTTATTAGTCTAAAATTATATTTATTTTCAAACTTTTCTCCTACTAAACGTTTTAAATGCTTATCAAGGGCAATTTTTCTATCATCAGAATGAATGAAATCTAAAAAATTCATAGAAGTAAGTTCTTCTTTTGAATATCCTGATAAACTTTCTATCATTGGATTACATATTTTTATTCTATAGTCCTGAATAACCACTATGGCTTCAACAGCATTTTCAAAAAGAAGTCTATACTTTTCTTCTGATTCTTTTACTTTTTTCTCAGCAGCCTTTCGTTCAGTAATATCTCTAGTTACACCTCTAACTTCAACTTTTCCTGTTTCTTTGTTAGTGTAATAAGTTATTATTACTTCTGTCCAAATAAGGCTTCCATCCTTGCACGGTTGCTGCATTTCTTGAATATAATATTTATCAGGTTTTTCTTTTCCTGTTATATAATTTTCTAACCCTATTTTTGTAGATTCTCTTACATATAAAGCTCCTTCTGTAGTAAGAGCTGCATCCATAGGTTCTGCCATAACTTCTTCTGGTGTATATCCTCTTAAATTGTATACTGATGGACTTACATAAATAAAACGCATAGTTTCAGGATCTAAAGTCCATATAACATCTGTTATATTTTCAGCCAAAACCCGATACATTTCTTGGCTCCTTTTTAACTTTTCCTCCGAAAGCTTACGATCAGTAATATTCCGTATTACACAGATAATGTGTGTAACATCCTCTAAAGTAATTATTCTTCCTGAAAAGAGTCCAGTAAGATTCTCACCATTTTTTCTTTTGAAATTAATCTCAATGTTTTCACAATATCCATTTTTACTAAGTTCATTTATAATTGTCTTGCGCTCTGACTTGTCTGCATAAAAACTTATTTCAAATATTCTTTGTCCTATAACTTCCTCTTGTTCATAGCCTGAAAAATCTAAGAAACCGTGATTAACATTAATAATTAATCCATCCGCCAATCGTGTAATTAAGGTTGCATCTGGGCTTGTTTTAAAAATCTGCTCAAAATGTTCTTTAGCTTCCCTAAGTTCGTTTTGTGCAACTCTATATTTGTTTAGTGAAGATTCCAGCTGCTCAGTCATATTATTAAAGGCTTTTGAAAACTCCCCTAAAAAATCCACCTTTTGAGTAAAGTCTCCTGAAGCGATTGCTTTTGTTTTCCATGTAAGATGCTGCATTGAAGCCTGTAGATTTTTTAGAGAACCAGCCAAATAACCTTTGCTCTTAATTTTATAATTTAATTCTCCCTTGCCAATAGTCATACATGCCTGACGAATATCAAGCAAAGAATTATATATACTTTCGAATCCTTCAATAGACATCATTTCTTCAGGCGGATTAGATGAAATTTCTACATCCAAAATCAAACTTTGTAAAAATTTGATTACATCACCTGGATTACTTAAGTTGTTCACTACTATCCCTGTCCTCCTTCAGCATTAAAGCATTTGCTTTAAATCTACAAGTTCTATCTCCTGTACACCAGCAATCTACTTCCTTAACCTGAAATGGGATTTTAAAATACCCTTCTAATAGTGAAGAGATAAAACCTTCATCATAGGTGCATATTTCATAATCTAATTCAGGCAAACCCGAGCAATCCAAATCTTCTGATACTGTAAGTACAAATTCACGCTTTTCAATATCTGCTTTTTCTATTCGTAATACCCCAATTCCTAAGTCAGTTAATACTCTTTGAAGTTGTCCAATAAAATCATTAACGTTATCTGTTGGAGTAATCATATTATTATAAAATTCTTGCCCTGCAAGTTTCCCAGCATCAAAAAACACCTCATCTGTTTTTTCTGTTCCAAGCTGTTGTTCAATGATATCTCTAAAAGTAAATTGCATTAGACGATATACTTCCAGTCTTGCACTTTTCCCTAGGTTTGGACGACCTTTTTCAATATCCCCAATAAGCTCCCAAGAAAACTTATACTTCCGCTCTCCACTCATAATCTATTACCCCTTTTTTGCATACGAAATAAATAGAGTTTATTAATTTTTAATTTAAATTATATTTTAGTATTACTTAAAAACTTTTATTAACTATATTCTACAGCATTTGGCACAAAAGTAAATATTATAATTTATCCCGCTTAATAATTATTGTAAATAATAGCACTCTCAAAATACTCTCAAGAATATATCTAATATTTTAGAAAGTTCATAAAAACTTAACCTAGTCGCCTTAAGAATGACACATTTGAACTTTAAAATAAAGCTATATTTAAAGAGCTTGTTAATTTCGTTTAACGTTGAAGGAGGACTTTTATGGATTTGTTTTTAAACTTTGGACTTGCATGGATTTCTGTTTTATTGACAGTAATCTTAAGTATTATTTATATACTTAGAAAAATAGTTATAAAATCAAAATATGAAAATAAGTTTGTATCATCAATTAACAGAACACTAAGAAAACATCATAAGGAACTTGGAATATCATTGGTAATTACAGGGCTAATACATGGTTATTTTTCTTCTGATAAGATTCTTAGCTTTAACTTAGGCACTGTAGCCTGGATTGTATCTATTTTACTAGGATTAAACTGGATGGCAAGAAAAGTACTTTCTAAATATAATAGTTGGATTTATTATCATAGAGGTTTAACAGTTATATTTATCTTTACTATCATATTGCATGTAGCTCAAGTGGGAGGTATTCAAGTACATAAGGTCTTACTTGGAAGTGGAGTATCTTCTAATCAAAAAGTTACTGCAGACAATATTAATAAAACTTTATTAGGAGCAACCTTTAAGGATGGTATTTTTACAGGCGAAGCAGATGGATTTAGACCTGGCTTAAAGGTATCTGTTGAAGTTAAAGACAATAAGATTACTTCCATTGAAATTCTAGAACATAATGAGGTTAATTCAAGATACTATCAAAAGGCTTTTGATACTATTCCACAATCTATTCTTGACAGCCAAAGTACTGAGGTAGATGCAACTTCTGGAGCAACCTTTACCTCTATAGGTATTATGAACGCAGTTAATGACGCACTATCTCAGGCATTAACAAGCGGAACCCTTCCAGATACTAAGTCATTACCACAAAGTCGCGGTCATGGTAAGGGTGATAGAGAAAGAAAATTTGAATTTCAAGAACGCCAATAACAAAAGATGGGGGAAAGCTTACTTCCTCCATCAAATTTTATAATTTATATTTAGTTCTTTACAATTTTATAAAACCAGTGCTTTATAATCTCAGCTACAATAATGTAAGTTAAAACAATAGCTGCAATAACTATTAATACCCAAAGAGGAATAGATTCAAATCCAATCAAATTTCCTATTGGAGTATGTGGTAGAATTATTGCTACAAGTGCAATAGATATTGTTGCAATTAAAAGATACTTTCCTGGAGTGCTTTTTGTGAATGGTTTTCTACTTCTTATGACTAAAACTATCATTGAAGCAGAAACAACAGATTCAATAAACCAACCAGTTCTAAATTGACCTACTGTTCCATGGAAAACCAACATTAATACACCAAATGTAATATAATCAAACATTGAGCTAATCAATCCAAAGGTTAGCATGAACTTACGTATAAAGCTAATATTCCATCTTCTGGGCTGCATAATCATTTCATTATCTACAGTATCTGTAGCTATTGTCATTTCTGGAAAATCTGTTAGTAGATTTGTAAGTAATATTTGCTTGGGTAGCAGAGGTAAAAACGGTAAAAACAATGAAACTCCTGCCATGCTAAACATATTCCCAAAGTTTGCACTTGTGGCCATAAATACATACTTAAGTGTATTTGCAAAGGTTATTCTACCAGCTTTAACTCCATTTATAAGTACTTCTAAGTTCTTTTCCAGCAATACAATATCTGCTGCTTCTTTTGCAACGTCAACTGCACTATCAACAGAAATGCTCACATCAGCAGCATGAAGGGCAGAAACATCATTTATTCCGTCTCCCATGTATCCTACAACACTTCCTGATTTCTTTAAAGCAATTATAATTCGCTCCTTTTGATTAGGTTCAACCTCAGCAAAAACTGAAACTTCTCTTGCCTTATTTAACAGAGCACCGTCACTCATATTATGAATTTCTGTACCAGTTAATATTTTTACATCCTCTAATCCCATTTGAGAAACTGTATTTCTTGCAATAAGTTTATTATCCCCAGTAATAATTTTTAAAGAAACTCCTAATGTTTTTAGTCCTTTAACTGTATCAATAATTTTTTCTTTCAACGGATCAAAGAGTGTAATAAATCCCAAAAATATCATATTATCTTCCAATTCATCTTCTATTGTTGACTTAGTTTCAATATTTTTATATGCCACGCCAAGAGTTCTGTAGCCCTTTTGGCTGAACTCTTCAAATTGTCTTTCTATGGATTCAGCAACTTCTCCTATATCAACTATTTTTCCATCTTCTATTTCAGCTTTTGTACATATTCCTAAAATGTTTGCCAAAGCTCCTTTTGTAATCATTATATGCCTCTGTTTTTCCTGTGAATTATTCACTGGAAAAGATAGCATAATGCTCAACCTTTTTCTAATAAAATCATATGGATGCTCATCAAGCTTTATATAATCTTTAATATCCATAGCTTTATATTGTCTTATAGCCTCATCAATGGGATTAATAAATCCTGATTCAAAGGCCGCATTAAGATAAGCATATGAAAATACTTTATCATTCTGCCTTCCATTTACATCTAAAGTAGCTTGAATTTTAACAGTACCATCAGTTAATGTACCAGTTTTATCAGAACAAAGCACGTCCATACTTCCAAAATTTTCTATAGAAGCAAGTCGTTTTACTATTACATTTCCCTTTGCCATCATTTTAGCTCCATGAGCAAGATTTATATTAATAATTGCAGGCAGCAATTGAGGTGTTAAGCCTACAGCCAGTGCTAATGAAAAAAGAAAAGAATCAAGTGTCGGACGTCTTAGAAGTACATTAATTGCAAATATTGCTATTACTAATATTGCTGTTACTTCCATTAAAAAATATCCAAATCTTCGTACACCTTTTTCAAATTCTGTTTCTGATGGTCTTAGCTTAAGCCTTTCTGATATTTTGCCAAACTCAGTATTTTTTCCTGTGCTAATTATCAAGGCTTTTGCTGTTCCGCTTATTACATGTGTCCCCATCCAAAGTGAATTTTTTCTTTTGTCTAGTGGGGTCTCAAGGGGTAGAACACCGGCCTCTTTTTCTACTGGATATGTTTCACCAGTTAAAGTTGCCTCATCAATATTTAATGAATCAGATTCAAGTATTAAAGAATCTCCTGATATAACTGCACCAGCTTTTAAGATTACAACATCCCCTGGTACAATATCTTCAACATTAATGTCTAACGGTTTGCCATCTCTTAAAACATTACTTCTTATTTTAACTACTTCTAATAACTTTGTCACTGCATCATTAGCACTATACTCTTGCCAAAAACCTAAAAATCCACTAATTAAAACTATTGTTAAGATAATAAAGGCATCCAAGGTATCATGGAGAAAAAAAGACAAACAAGTAGCAAATAAAAGAATAATTATAATGGGACTTTTGAATTGGGAAAGTAGCAGTTTAAGTGCACTTTCACTTTTTTGAGGTTTAATAGAATTAGAGCCATAGGTTGCTAACCTTTTTTGAGCTTCTACACTATTTAAACCCTCCTTAGAAGATTGAAGAATATCTAAGATATCCTCTGCTGGTATTGACCAGAAGTTTTGTTTAAAATCTGCCATTTTAATCATCAACCCCCTTTGTTATATTAAATTATAGTATTGGTGAAATTAATAATCAATACTTATGATACTTAAAATAGTTTCCTATAATATAAAATACCCTATAGGATACATAAAATTTCTATCCTACAGGGTGTTCCTATAGCTTATTATTTAGACTTAATAACATAAAACTCATATCATTATCTTTTTCTATTTCTTTAAAGCCCTTTTCTTTATACATGTTCATAGTGCCTCTATAAAGCTTCTCAGAGGAATCTTTAGCTACAGTTGGGATTGCCAAAACTACATCAAAACCTGCTTGCTTAAAGCCTTCCACTGCTTCATCTAGTAAAAGTCTTGCAACTCCCTTCCCTCTATACTCTGGGTGAATTGTAAAACAAATAACGCAACCTACCTTTTTATCTTTTATTATATGTTTTATATCATTTTCCAATCTAATGAATTGTCTAGCATCATTTGCATTGCACCAACCTATGCACTTATCACCATAAAATGCTAAGTAGCCCTTCATGTTTCCAGACTTTATTTCTTCTAAAGCCTCTGAGCGATTTTCTAAACCAGTTCTATTTCTCCATTCTTTTTCTGTACAGGTTGTGTGATAATACCTACAGAAGCAAGTTGACCAAAGTGGTGCATGACTAAAATCTAGATTTTCAAAATATTCAACAAAACTCACTGTATTTTCAGCATTTAATGGCTTCACTTTATAATTAACTGTATCCAACTGCTCAAATAATTTTTGGAACCTAGGTAATACAAGAGAATCCCAGTGTTTTGCAATACTTTCTGTTCTATTTCTATCTCCATTGAAATTTATAACATTAATTAAAACCTCTGTTTGTTGTCCTTTCTCTATTAACTCATAAGAAATATGCAAATGATTTTCTGGAATATCTTCTAATCCAAAATTCGGGTCAAAGGAAGTATATTTTAAGCATTTTTGCCATTCACATTGAAGTATTATTCCCTGTTCTGCGCTGACATAACCTTCGTATTCACCTTTCCACTTAATTAGACTTCCTACCTTCCAATCAGAGTATACCTCCGCATTAAACATGTATTTTTTTGTCTGCTCTGGGTCAGTTAATGCCTTCCATACATGATCTTTACTTGCATTTACAATCATATCTCTTTTAACTACCTGCTCCTTATTCATCAAGTGACCCTCCATTAAACTATTTCAACAATAAATTTATCTATATTATACTTTATAATTCCTGACATCTACTGTCAGTGGAGTTGTCAACTTTCATGTTTATTTATAAGCACTTAAATTAACATCCTCAATTAGCCATCTATTTTCATTCTTTACTATAAGTTTTATTGGCCTCTTTGCAGCAGCTTTGGCTGTCCCCTTCTCCTGACTAGTTACCTCAATTATTTCACCTTTGACTTCATAAGTATCTTTAGATAGCTTTACAATGGATATAATTTCTATACGATCTGGCCATGGGCTAGAAGTCAACCTACCAGGTGCATTCAAAGGATCTTTAATCCACTTCTCAATAAGAGCCTCAGATACAAGACTGCCATAGTTTTCTTCCATAGATTTTTTTAAAATATCTTCGGGAGCCAAAAGAGATACTAGCTGCAGCTTACTTCCAAAATTTTTAACTAAATTAGCTACTTTCTCTATGTTAGCACTATTCTCATCAGTCTTATTTTGATTTATGTTATTTTTATTCAATACGACTTTTGTTGGATTTGCTATCATGCGTGAAAAAATAAAACCTGTAACTGTAACTATAAGAACTGCTGCAAAAAACATTAATTTTTTATATCTATACATTTTTATTTTCCCTTCTGAAATATAAAATATTTTTGTTAGATATAGTTTATTCTTATCCAATCTATTATATTCTCTTAAGTGACTCTACTAATAAATTTGAAAATTAACTAAGTAATGCTGTCAGTTTTCATAATAATTCGCAAGTTCAGCTGAAATTTCAGATAGTTTCATTTTTAAGCTTATAGGTTCAATGATTTGAATATCCTTGCCAAATGGCAGAAGTAAATAAGGTACATTTGTAAAAACTGACTTTTCATCCATCGTTATAAAAATCTCATCTGATGTTCGTTCCACCACATGATGTCCTAAAAACCAATGCAAACCTATTTCATCAATGGCATAAGGTTTTCCCTTTACTCTTACTGTAATGAATTTTCCACTGCCTTCAGACGCATATAAAAGCCCCTCTAGGAAAAATTTTCTAGGCAAAAAATTATTTGGTCTCTGAAATTTTGAATCAGTAATAGTTATCTTTTTAATACGATCTACACGAAAACTTCTGATTTCATTTCTTAAATGACAGTAAGCAATTGTATACCATTTATTGTTCCAATAAATAATTCCATAAGGATCAATTTCTCGCTGTTTCGCAGAATCCTCATAACTGGTATGGTATTCAATAGTCAAGGAATGTTGGCTTACTTTAGCTTGCTCCAGCTTTTCCAGTAACAGCTTAAGAGAAGAATCATAAATCTTATTTATAACATCAAACCCAAGCAAGTGCCGATCTAATTTATCTGTTTGTTCTTCATTTAAATACATTCTTATTTTTGTTGTTGCACGGCTTAAAGCTTCATCAAAAGGGTAACCTGTTTCTTGTGCAAAGATTGCAGCATGAAACAAAGCCTTTTGCTCCTCCAAGTCGAAAGTCAATGGGAATTTGATGAAATTATTAAGTAAGCTGTATCCTCCATTGTGACCAGGATCTCAAATAATAGGTACACCACTTGCACATAATGCATCAATATACCGATAAACGGTTCTTATGTTAATTTCAAGTTTTTCTGATATTTGTTTTGCTGTTATTTTTTCACCAGAATTCAGCATCCATAAAATATGAAGCATATTTTGATTCTTTGACATAAGCTTACTGATACCCCCTACTTATTTCTTGGCTATGAAATTAAAAATGTAACTGTATCATTTAAAAATCATATATTGAAGTATATTAATTTTTAAGCGGTGATAAACTTGTATTTTTATCCTGAATTTTTACCTTATTTTCAAAGATTAGACCCTAATTCAATGAGGTTTACTAAATCAGAAGTTAAACTAATGAATACTTTTCGTATGCTTTGGGAACAACATAGTGTTTGGACAAGAATGACCATTATGAGTTTAGTATCTGATTCACCAGATGTAGACTTAGTTGTAGCAAGGCTTCTTAGAAATCCTGTAGACTTTGGAAATGCCTTAAGACCTTTCTATGGAGACAAAATTGCTTCTAAATTTAGTGATTTACTTAAAAGTCATCTTGTAATCGCAGCAGACCTTGTAAAAGCCTCTAAAGCTGGGGACATAAAAGCGGCTTCAGAGTCAGAAAAAGCTTGGTACGAAAATGCAGATGAAATAGCAGCTCTTCTTGGAAAAATCAGCCCCTATTGGTCTGAAGAAGCCTGGAAAGCTATGCTTCATGAACATTTGAGATTAGTTAAAGCTGAAGCCGTTGCTTTACTAAACAAAAACTATTCATCAAGTATAGATGTTTATGATGAAATTGAAAAGCAAGCACTAGAAATGGCTGACATGATGTCAGAAGGCATTATAAAGCAATTTGCTTTATAATAAATTAATTAAGTTACGCCTCCATAAATAATGAAGGCGTATAATTTGTGGTTTATTAATTTTAAGTAATAACATTTAGTTAATGACCTTTTTTCTTTTCTTTCATTTTATTCTGCCGCTTCTCAAATTTAATCTTCTCTAGTTCCTCTCTTTTTTCCTTTGATAATTTCTTACATTTCTCTTTTCTTTTCTCATAATCCAATTTTATTGTTTGTTGTGCCTTTGTTCCAATGGCTTTTGAGGATGTTTCCTTTTTAATAATTCTTTTCAGTCTTTTAGGATTTACAGTTTTTTGTTTTACAATCTGAATTTTATTAGGAATACTAAAATTCAATTTATAAAAGTTTTTTAGTATAAATTCATATACCTCATAATCCTTTGGTTCAGATCCAAAAACAACTCTAGCAGTTTGAAGCATTTCTCCGTCAGTTCTCTCAAATACTCCTAGCCAAAAAGGTTCCTCAAAAAATATGGTTAATTTGATATTCACTTTTAATTCCTCCTGCAAATTTAATCTCAAGAGAACGGACAACCCCAGGAGGGAAGGTTACTGACAGTTTATATACTGCATTCGGACTACCAACCGAATCGTGTTTTTATCTCTCTATTATAAAATATACTAATATTATCAATATATGTTTATAAATACACCTGTATTTTTACATATAATTATTTTCATGTCAATAAAATTTATCAGCCTATGCTTTCTTGTACGGTTTCACTAGATCCTGCATTTATCTTTTCCTTTAATAGAGCAACTCCATAAATTAACATGAATATAATCATAAATATAGAAGAAAATCTATACATAACTGCATAGCTTTTACTCTCTGCAATGAAGCTTAGCAAAATTGAACCAATAGTAAAACTTAAATCCATAGAAGATAAGAAGGTTCCATTTGCTGCACCCCTTCGTTCCAATGGTGATCTATTGACTGCCCATGCCTGCAAAGATGGTTGAACCGCTCCATATCCAAAACCATATAATAGTGAAGCAATAACTAGATAAGTAATAGAATCTACATATGATAATACAATAAGTCCAATAATCATGGATATTGCCCCAGGTATAATCACTACAGCATGACCTTTTTTATCAAATAATTTTCCCACAAATGATCTTGTTAGTAGAATCATTGATACATGTCCAATAAAGTATACCCAGATATTAGATAGCTTAATCTCTTTACCAAATAGCATTATATAACTCATAACTCCGCACAAAGTTATAGCCAGTAAAAAACAGAGTAATGATGGAAGCAGAGCTCTTTTTTCAAATAAATCCTTTAATACAATTATTTTTTCTTTATTAGTTTCTACCATTTCTAGCTTACTTTTTTTACGGAAAGTCAATAGTTGTAATGATAATATGGCAATTGTACCTAAAATTATTGAAACTACAGCTACAATATTGAATTGAAAGCTATTCATAATCATAATAGCTAAGATTGGTGCTAAGGACATTGAAATTATCATAGATAAGGAATAATATCCCATGCCTTCACCTCTCCTTTTATTTGGTACCATATCTGATACTACTGCAGCAATAGCTGTTGATGACATCCCCCAACCTATACCTTGAAAAATACGCACTATTATTAATTCTGATATTGGAAGGAATATATATGTAAAAGTACATAAAGACAAAATCAATAGACCTATTAGTAAAAGCGGCTTCCTATTAATTTTATCAGCTGCATGTCCAGTGACTGCCCTGCATATTAGCGAAGATATAGAAAATCCGCTTACCACAAGACTAGTCTGAAAATTGCTCCCTCCAATCTGTTTTGCATAAGCAGGCAAAGTTGGCACCAACAAATAAAATGCTATATAAACAAGCAAGTTTATTGCAAGAATTAAAATATAATCTTTTGACCACAGCTTATTTGGGGATTCTAAATTTTTTTCTTTCAATTATTTCGCCCCCATTTCTTGAATGCTTATATTGCTATTTATTTTTTTGAGAACATGCTTGTAAATTTCTAAATCTTCATTTGAAATACCTGATATGATTATTTCAAAAAAGCTTTCAAGAAAAGGTGCAACTTCTTCCTTAAGATTTAGTCCTTTATCAGTTATATGCAAAGTGAATGCTCTCTTATCTTCTTTATTTGGCATTCTCTCTACCAACCTTTTCCTCTCTAAGATGTTTAAAATCCTGGCAAGAGTTGGTTGATCTTTATCAACTTTCTCAGCTAGTTGCTTTTGATTAATTTTCTCATGCTGAGATAGCTTTAGTAATACATTCCACTGTTCAAGAGTAATATCATGCAGTTCAAGCTTTGAATTTAAGTACCTCATTAGTTTTTTATTAGTTTGATTTGTAAGTTGTCCAATAGATTCATCATAAGATATACACATTCATTTCACCTCATATACTTGTCTTAACAATAATTGTTGTACTAATTATATTGGTATTATATCTTATTGTCAACTCACAAAATCCTGTATTCGTTTACGAATACAGGATTTTAAATTAACTTTCTTTAATAAAATCATCTATTTCTTTTGCTGTTTTTTCTGGATATTCTACAGATATCATATGTGTGCACTTTTCAAAATCTACAATTTTAACTGTTGCTAAAGCATTATCTCTTATGAATTCAGCAGTTGCTCTTGGATAAAGAGGATAATCTGGAAGGAAATATGCAGTAGGCACTGTTATTTTCTTAATGTCATTTCTATAATCTACATAAATCATAGAATGCCACAAACATGTTAAAGTATGTGCATTATTAATACCTAGTAATCCTGGTGCTACAAATTCCTTCATTGTCTCAGGAATTGCTGCAAAATCTGGAAGTACAAATTTCCAGAACTTCCACATAAACTCTCCAATTGATTGTCCCATTTCTTCCATATCTTCCATATAATTAGTCATTGTATACTTACCTGATAAAAGTCCTGCTTTCCATGTATCATCATTGACTACTCTAGGACTCATATCTAGGAGAACAATTTTATATATCCTGTCACAGCCAAATTGAGATACATAACTAAATATTGTAGCTGCACCCATTGAATGACCCACAAGTACAATATCTTTTAGATCTAAATATTCAATCAGTTCTCTTAAATCCTTACCTAGTTGTGTAATTGTAAAGCCTCCCTCAGGTACTGATGAAGCTCCGTGTCCTCTATGATCATAGCTTATACATTTATATTTATTTCTAAGAACTTCTACAACAGGTGCGAAAGTCTCTGTAGAACATGACCACCCATGTATAAATATTACAGGTCTTCCTTCTCCTCTTTTCTCGTAATATAATTTTGTGTTATCAAGAGTTACATAATATGACATTTGTATTCTCCTTTCAAAATTAAAATTTTCACTTCAGTAAAAAGAAGAATAACATTAAATCCGGATCTAAATTAAGCAATAACAACACTTTGAAATTACCGCTTTGATTCTTCTAATATTAATACTAATACTTCTTTCGCTTAAATACAAATATCTATAACTCAGCATAAATATAACCTTGAGTTATATTTATAGAAATACTATAATAACAGCAAAGGAAGTGATGTCTTTGGATATAAGAGAAATGAAATACATTAAAGAATTATCAGAAAGTGAGAATATGACCCAGGCAGCTGAAAATCTATATATATCTCAACCTGCACTAAGTAAAACATTAAAAAAAATTGAATCAAACCTGGAATTTAATATATTCAAAAAAGCAGGAACTAAAAATGTACTTACAGAACAAGGCAAATACTTAGTAAATAGTATTGAAATTGTTCTTGAAGCCTATAAAAACTTTGAAAAATCAATTGATACAATTAAAATGAATAAATTCTATGTAAATTTTGGGGTAATACCCTATTACTGTACACCATTTACTACTATGTTTTTATATGATTTTAAGGAAAAACTTCCAGACATTAATGTAAATGTTATAGAGGCAACTCATGATATTTTAACAAAAAAATTATCTAAAGGTGAAATTGATGTAATTATGACAGAAAAACCAGCGGCTTCAAAAAATATTCAAATTTTTTCAGGATTTCAGGACGACGTTTCAGTTGCTATTGGAAAAAACAATGAATTATACCATAGAAATAGCGTAACATTTCATGATTTAAAAGAACAAACTTTTAATATTGTTACAAGCGGAAATATTTTATATCAACAAATAATTGATGGCTGTAATGAAGCAGGATATAAATCAAGAATAGGATATCAAAGTTCACAAATCGGTCTTCTTCTTGAAATGACTATCTTTGGCAACGGAATATGTATAATGAATAGACCTATGATATACGATAACATTCATGCCAATTCTCTTTTAAAAGATATGCGTATAATCCCTATAGAACCATCTCCTCAGTGTTATTGCTACGTTTCATACAGGAAAAATATATCTATTTCAAAAGAAGTAAACTTATTCTTAGAAAACCTTACGGAAGGGCTTACAAATGATACAAGAAAACGGATATTGTAATCATTATATATTGTTATCTAAAAATATAAATATATTTTATATATATACGATATAAATATATACACTTAAAAACCTTTAAGGAGTTTTAACATGAGTAAAATTAGGCACATATTTATTATTATAATTATTCTATTTACAGCTACATTTTACTTTAATTTAAAAAAACAATATTCTATTAATGATTTTATTAATTCCACAATATCTACAGAAAATAGGCTAAATCAATATATTAAATTAAGTTGTGATTTCATCGATTTATTATCTATATATGGTAACGGATACATGTCAACAAATACTCCTGATATGAATCCATATTTCAAGGATTTAAATTACAACAAATCAAATAATTACTACACTCTCGATAGTGCATCAGTAAAAGGATATTCAAATTATGTTGGAAATCTAACAGGTAAGGATAACATACCAATAGATTCTGAAACAATAAAAGAACTAAATCTTGCTCTAAACTATAACAAGTATTTTTATTCTATATACAACACCTTACCTGGTATCACTTGGGTATATTATACAAGTCAAAAGGGCTTTATAAACATTTATCCTTGGATTTCCTCAAAAGAATTTGTTTATAATGATATTATATTAGAAAAAGAGTTCTTTATTGGTGGATTACCTAATGTAAATAAAAATAAGTCTCATTTTTGGACACCTGTATATAATGATGCCGCTGGTCAAGGTAATATGGTAACTATATCTAGGCCAATTTATAATAATCAAAATTTTTTAGGTGTAGTATCCATAGACCTTACTATAAATAAATTAAACTATATTCTTAAATCAAAGTACAATGCATTTTTGTTAAATGAATATAATCAAATTATTGGTTCTAATTTTAATAACCATGATATGGGAAGCAAACTGCTAAATTTAAATAATTTACTTCCAAAGTATACAGAATCGGAATTAAATATATTAAAAAATCTGCCTAAAAATAAAATTACTAAATGGCAAGATAATTATATTTATAAATTAAGCTTTAAAGATGCTCCTTGGAACTTATATTGCATTTTACCTATGTATAAAGTTTTGCTTGAAACCTTCATATCAACTTTACCTATATTCATAATAGGAATATTTCTATTATTCTTAAGCTATGAAATTTATGTGCGTAAAAAAACTGAAAATAATCTTAAAGGAATTGTTCAAGAATTAGCTTTAACACAAAGTCTTTTACAGCAATCTGCTTCTTATGATTTTTTAACTTCACTACTAAATAGAAGAGGGTTTTTTGAAAAATTTAATGAAATACTAGCTAAACCAAATAACAAAGCACTAATTTCAATTATTATTACAGATATTGACTTTTTCAAAAAAATAAATGACACTTATGGTCATAGTATAGGAGATACTGTCCTTGTTAATGTGGCACAATTAATTAAAAATTTAATTAGTTGTAATGATATTATAGCCAGATGGGGAGGAGAAGAATTTTTAATAATACTACACAATACTACATATGAGGAAGCAATTAAAAAAGCTGAAATACTGAGGGCATCGATTGAAAATATGATCATAAAACATAACGAAGTTGAAATTAAATTATCAATGACATTGGGAGTAAGTAACTATGATAACAATATTGGTATAGAACAATGTATTTCAAATGCAGACAAAACACTTTATTATGGTAAAAATAATGGTAGAAACTGCGTTGTGGGTTACGATGATTTGTTTAAATAGTATTTTATTAGCATTATTAAATCTACTTAAAACATAAAAAATGACTTAGGAGATTCACCCCCTAAGTCTAAACTTACTGAAAACTATAACCATGAATTTAGCTCATGAGCTAATCATAAATTTATGTTCTTTCTAAAATTACTTCATTGATTCGATAATGCTGTCAGCAATGGCATCCATTGAATCTGCATCATCTTCTTTCAAGCTTGAGTTCACTGTTATATCAGTATCTAAAATAGTCATTTCTTTCATCTCATCTATAAGATCACGCATTAATTTGCCTGATTGAGGAGCCCATGATCCGTTTTCCATTATAGCAAAAGTACGTTTTTGAAGATTTAATGCCTTCATGTCCATTATATAATCTTGCATTGGTGGATAAATCTTCAAGTTGTAGGTTACTGATGCAAGAACTACATGGCTATATTTGAATGTCTCAGAAATCAAATATGACATATGAGTTTTTGAAACATCATACATAGCGATATTTGTCATTCCCTTTTTAACTAATCTTGTTGCTAAATCATTAGCAGCTGCCTCAGTATTACCATACATTGTTCCATAAACAATCAATACACCCTTTTCTTCTGGCTCATAACTGCTCCACTTTATGTACTTATCTAATATATACCCGAAATCATTACGCCATACTGGTCCGTGTAGCGGACATATCATCTTAATGTCGATAGTGCCGGCCTTCTTCAAAAGAGCTTGAACATGAGGACCGTATTTACCTACAATATTTGTATAATATCTTCTAGCTTCATCAATCCAATCACGGTCAAAGTTAACTTCGTCATTGAATAATCTACCGTCTAATGATATGAAAGATCCGAAGGCATCTGCAGAGAATAATACACCATTAGTAGTATCATATGTTACCATAGCTTCTGGCCAGTGTATCATTGGAGCAGATACAAATACAACATTATGTTTTCCGAAGGACATAGTATCCCCTTCTTTTACTTGCATTATCAAATCACTAATTTCAAAACCGAACTGATGCATAAACATAGCAGCTTTTTCTGTACATATAACTTTTACATCTGGATAACGAAGAACAATCTCTTCAATGCAAGCTGCATGATCTGGTTCCATATGGTTAATTACCATGTAATCTAAAGGTCTATCGCCTAGAACTGCTTTAATATTTTCAAGAAATTGACGGCAAATTGACCAGTCCACTGTATCAAATAGTACTGTCTTCTCATCTAAAAGTAGATAAGAGTTATAGGAAACACCTCGTTCAATTGGATGAATATTTTCAAATAGGGAAAGACGACGATCATTGCCACCAACCCAATAAAGATCCTCTGTTACATTTCTAACACAATACATAGACTTAATCCTCCTTTACATTATTACGTTTACTTATTATAGACATTAAACTTCTATAAACATATCTTTTTCTTCACCACAAGCAGGGCAAGTCCACTCTTCAGGTAGATTTTCAAATAGTGTACCTGGAAGTACTTCTCCTTCAGAATCACCCACGCTAGGATCATATTCATAGCCGCATCCGTTACATACATGATATTTCCAACTTGGAGCAACTTTCTTAGGAACAGCTTTCTTCATCTTCTTCATTGGTGGAGCCTCTTTCTTTGGTTCTCCATTATCTAAAGCATCAGTAAGTATTGGTAGTATTTCCATTAAGTCGCCAACTATACCGTAGTCTGCGTTCTTAAATATTTTCGCATTAGCATTGTTATTTATAGCAACAATTGTAGAAGCATCCTTTATACCTTTTAAATGTTGACCTGCACCTGAAATACCGCAGGCAATGTAAAGATTTCCTTTGAATTTTTGACCTGACATACCAACATAACGATTTATTGGTACATATCTAAGGTTTTCAGCTACTGGACGAGAAGAACCTATAGCTGCACCAGCTTGAACTGCCAAATCTTCTATAAGCTTCATGTTCTCTTTTGCACCTATACCTTGACCTACACTGACTACTCTTTCAGCTTTAGTTATAGGAGTATCTAAAGGAATTCCAACTGTGAAATCATAGCCATCTGCCTTTAGTGCATCCACAAGTGCATAAACTCTTTCTTCAGGATTTCCAGTCTTGAAAACAACCTTTTTACGATAACCTGTAGCGGGTTCACTTTTAGTAACTTTCCCTACTTGCTCTACCTTAGGCATCTTACCGATGATGCTAGCAGCGATAACTACACGTTGAATTTCATTAGTTCCTTCATATATTGTACAGATCTTAGCATCTCTGTAAGCTCTTTCAACTTCCATACCTTTTAGATATCCGCTTCCTCCAAATATTTGAAGAGCATCGTTTACAATTTCAAGACAAACATCAGAAGCGTATTGCTTAGCCATAGCAGATTCCATACCGTAGTTCTCATGGTTTTCTTTTAACTCTGCTGCACTGTAAATAAGTAATCTAGCTGCTCTAAGTTTTGTAGCCATATCAGCTAACTTAAAAGAAACCGCTTGTTGCTGACATATAGGTTTTCCAAATTGAATTCTTTCTTTTGAATACTCTAATGCATTTTCATACGCGCCTTGAGCTATACCAAGAGCTTGAGCTGCAATACCGATACGACCACCATCTAATGTGGACATAGCAATTTTGAAACCATCGCCCTCTTTACCTAATAAATTTTCCTTAGGTACCTTAACATCGTTGAAAATAAGCTCTGCAGTTGCAGAAGAACGAATACCCATTTTGTCATAATGTTGACCGAAGGTAAAACCTTCCCAGTCCTTTTCTACGATAAATGCACTAATTCCACGAGTACCTATATTAGGTGTAGTAACTGCAAATACAATGTAGATATCAGCCTCACCAGCGTTAGTTATGAATATCTTTTCACCATTTAAAATATAATAGTCACCTTCTAAGACTGCAGTAGTCTCAGTACCACCGGCATCACTACCAGCATTTTCCTCAGTTAAACCAAATGCACCAAGCTTTTCTCCTTTTGCTAGTGGAACTAAATATTTTTGTTTTTGATCTTCTGTTCCATATGCAGCAATTGGATACGCACCTAAAGATGTATGAGCGGAAAGAATTACTCCTGTACCACCGTCCACTCTTGACAATTCCTCAACAGCGATTGCATAGCTGATTACGTCTAGGCCTGCTCCACCGTACTTTTTTGAATATGGAATACCCATCACGCCCATATCAGCTAGCTTTTGAACTGCTTCTGAAGGGAATTTATTTTCTTGATCCAACATAAATGCGATAGGTTTAACTTCCTCTTCAGCAAACTGTCTGATTTTTGCTCTTAAATTTTCATGTTGTTCCGTAGTCTTAAAAAACATAATTACACCTCCTCTAATTAATACGGTTTCATGAATGTACTTCTATGATGAGCTGTCGCAAGCAAAACTCCTTAAACTCAGACGGCTCATCTGACTTTTACATTTAGAAGCCATCTAATCAATAAGTTTTACTACATCAAGCATAATTTGAAATATCTCTGTTAAATGTTTACCAAAACCGTATAGTTTTATTGTATACTAATTTAGTGTACTTTTCAACCCTAATTTTAAATTTTTTTTATTTTGATCACCAGTAAAAAATAAATGGCTTGTTATAAGGTTTTAAGTCTCTTTTTATGATTATTAAACATTCAACAAAAAAATGACAGAGCAAATGATGGAGATATTTAATACAAAATTAACTCTCTATGAAATTGATGCAATCTGATCTTTAAGTGTATATTAGCACACACAGTTAGAATCCTATTTATATTCTTTTTAACATTTAGATTTTAGGCTATTTTTCTCTTTGCAAAAGTTTAGTGATAATCTTGCCACAGCAATAAATTTTGTCTTTTTAGATGAAATTATTACAAAGACCAAGGATGTTAGTTTTCTACTAACGCGTTATTAAAAATAAATATCTGAAAACTGAACTTTAATTTCTGTTACTAATCTATTATCAATATCCATACGTACTTCAGTTTCAATTTCACTTTCTATTTCTTCTCTCTTCACAGGTAGCGTTATAATAAATGTGCTTCCCTCACCTAATTCACTTTCTACTTCTATTGTACCACCTAAAACATCCACTAATAATTTTACAAGAGATAATCCAATACCCGTTCCCTCTGCTTGTCTAGATAAATTATTATCAACTTGTCCAAATTTTTCAAATATTATTTCTTGTTTATCTTTTGGAATACCTATACCTGTATCTGTTACTTTAATCTGCACAAAATTACATCTTTTATTTTCATGGAGTAAAACAATAATTTTCCCTCCACTTTCTGTAAATTTCATTGCATTTGAAAGAAGATTTAACATTATACGTTCAAATTTTTCTTCATCCATACTAATAATCTTACTTTCTACATTTGATTTAAAGGAGATTTGTATATCTTTTTGCTTTGCATAAAGCTCAACTGATTCAGTTATCACTTTAGATAAAAACACTATGTCAACATTTTTCATATTCAATTTAATATGACCCGAATTTATTCTTGTAATGTCTAATAAATTATTTGAAAGTCTTAACTGTCTAAATGTGTTTTGTTTTATATTTCCAATAAGTTCTTGTACACGTTCAGGTATCTTGTCAAAGTATACATACTCTATTAACTGAATAGCTGAATAAATTACATTCAACGGAGTTTTAAACTCATGACTAATTAACGATATAAACTCATCTTTCATTACAAGTGATTTCTCTAGTACTTCCCGTTGTTCTTTTTCTGCTTTAAAAAGAAGTTGTTGCTGCTCCTTAATCTTAGCTTCTGTTTGCTTACGTTCAGTAATATCTTGTATAGTACCCTCAAAAAATTGCTCATTTCCTCTTTGATTGTAAACAATATGACTGTCTATCTGTACCCATATAATTATTCCGTCGTAACGCTTTATCTGTGTTTCAAAATCACTTAAATTGCATACATTTTCTATAATAAACTGTTCTAGTTCATTTTTAATTAAGGATTTATTTAAGAATTTAATAATATTAGCCTCCATCAATTCTTCAATAGGATATGCTAATATAAAGGCAATCATTGGATTAATATCTAAAATTTCACCAGTTAATGTAACTCGGAAAATACCTATTGGTAACCTATCTACCAATCCTCGATAACGATCTTCACTTTCTCGAAGTTCATTCTCACGTAATTGTAGATTATTGCTCATGGACTGAAAGTCTACCAAAAGTTTATTTAACTCAACAAAAGAAGTAGGAACTGAAGATAAAGTATTCAACTCACTATAAGTTCCAACTGTTAACATATGAGTTCTTCTAGTTAGCTCTTCCAGTGGAGTAATAACATATCGCTTAAGTTGTTTTTCAAGGTTCCACACCAAGGTTAGCCAAATGAGCAGTAACGCTAGTAGTGCCGTTACAAATGACAATACGTAGGAACTAAAAAATACATACACTGAAACTTGATCTACAATGATCCACCCAGTTTTTTCAACACGTACAGCACTGGCAATAACCTTATTTCCATTGTAGGAATAGATAGCATTAGACTTCCCACCAAGCATTCTACTAAATATCCCCAAATTACTCATATTAGTTTGTTGTTTAACCAAATCAGGAGAAGGATGAGCTATAAGCATGCCCGTTTGATCCATAATGAAAACAAAATCATAACCTTTTATATCCATAATTTCTTTCTGAAATAAGTTTAGGTTCAGCTCACCTATTACAGCACCTCCACAATTAAGAGATCTAACCAAATATACCGTTGGATAACCTGTACTAAGTGAAATGAATGGACGTGAAATAATAATATTATTTTTTTTACCTATTTCCCTGATATCAGGTAAATAGGACATATCCAATCCAGTATAGCGTGGATCAGAGGGCATCATTAATGTAATTTTGTTATCTTTATTTAAACAATATATTGTCTCGAAGTAGCAATAGGCTTCCCATGTACCTTTTATAAAAGTATCCAAGTTTTCCGTTCCTGCAGTGTCAGCTACTCGTGCAATAGCATCTAATATTCTACCACCATGATCAAGATGATAATCTACTATACGAGATATTGTTTGTGCTACTTGCTTTTGATGGTTTTCAAGACTTTTTTCCCCTAAATAGCCTGTTCCCATAATCCCAATCAATTCCAAAACCATTAGAGGAATAAATAAACGAATAAGTAACATCCTTAAAAATACTTGACGAAGATAAGGTGCACTATTATCCTTTTTCATTATTTACTCTCCTCCAGAATTGATCGAAGCTAACTTGTCTACAACAATAAATTTTCCATTACAAATTGTACTTAAATACCACGGTCTTTCAACATCACCAAATTTATCGAAAGAGAAGGTATTCATTAATCCCTTGAAATTATGAGTTTCTAACAATGCTTGTTTTAAACCATCTTTATTACCATGGGTCTTTTTTAATGCATCAGAAAGTACTAATATAATTTCATAACTAAAAGCTGCACCAAAAGAAGGATCTTTACCAAACCTAGCTTTATAACGAGATTGAAAATCAATAAAAGCTTGTGAATTACTATTTAAAGTATAAGCTTGTTCAAGTTTCATCCCTTCAACCGCCTTACCACCATTGTTTATAAGTGTTTCTGTTTGAGCCCAAGCTGAGGCAAACATTGGAATTTGCCATCCCATAAGCCTAACTCTTTGAGCAATAAACGCTGTATCAATATCTGAAGCCACAATGAGCAATCCTTCTGGTTTAGATTCTTGTAACTTTGATAATAATGGTGAAAAGTCTGGATTATCCACAGAAGAAAAACTAACTTCATCGGTTATATTCCCACCTAATGACTGAAATTCATGAGCAAATACTGTACTATAAGCTTTAGAATATGCCAAATTGTCACTATCATAAATTATAGCCATGCGAGTTATACCATTAAATTTATAAGCGTATTTCGCAAAATTTTCCGAGCTGTTTTTAAATGATGGATAAACCCTAAAAAAGTAATCATCCAAACCACTCAATTCAGGAGTAGAGACAGTTGGGCTAATCATTACCACGTTATTAGAATTTGCTACCTCAAGACCTGCCAATGTTTGTGCAGTAGTGGCATGTCCAATAATAATAATTGCTCCCTCTTTAATTAACTCACTATCTCCAGACTTAGCCTCTTCTTGTCTTCCAAGGTCATCATGAATAATTAAAGAAAGCTTCCGACCTGCAATACCACCTTCTGCATTAATTTTCTCAACAGCAAGCTGTACTCCATTCCGTTCTTGAACTCCTAATTCAGCTTGTTTCCCAGTCAATTGAGCAGAAAATCCAATGGTAATAGGCTCGTTTTTATTTTGTCTCCAAAAAAAGAAACTAATTATTCCAATTAATAAAACTATACTAACGCCAATGAATAAAATTTCAATTACTTTAAATCTGTTTCTATCCACCTTAAATTCCACCTTTAATTTTTCTACAGTAAATCTTTTGAACTTTATTACGTAATTCTCTATTAATTCCCAAAAACCTCTATATTTTTTAATACATTGTTTGACAAAAAACGATATAGCAATAGAATATAAAATTTTTGGTGATGGCGCAGTTATAACTAGAAGGCTATCTCAAATTTCTGCAATTGGTGTACAATTAGGTATGGCATTGTTACAAAAGTTATATATGTAGTTGATTTTTTCAATAAAAAAGTAGGGGCAAAAACCCCTATCCTATGTATTAATAGTATTTCTTCTTTAATATCAAATATTTTATAAGGAACAGAGTACTACGGGCTTTAACACTAAGTTAAGGCTTCGCTCACTCGCTTTCTCTAAGAGTTCAATGCCTCTATTTTCACAACACATTCCACATGTGTTGTAGCTACAATTCTGATGTATCTTTGTACTTTTAACCATTCATTCAACCTCACCGAATCCCCAAGTATTTACTATGCTACTATAATTCAATAATTTATCATCAACTTTTAAACCTGAAAAATAATATACAACTCCGAATACAAGAATTAGAATAAGTGATGAGATTAATACATCCTTTCATAGACATAGCGCGATGACACTACATTAATCTACGACGATTAAATCCATGACATCGCGCCGCATGCTTTGCGGGACTTCTTTTGTTGGCTTGCCCAAACGAACGAGCATCTGAATAGTACCTCCATCTGAAGCGTAGTCCTTGTGTATGCCGCTGTATGGCTCTTTCATTTCGGGGTATTCCTCCAGAACCTGGCTGAGCGGCTGCATAACAAAACCCAACCGCTGAGCTGTTAGTATCAATCTACTGTAAAGCATACCGCTTTTAACCTGACTGGAACGGTTATTATCCTTCGTAATAATCAAGGCATAGGCCGGGGTGTTGTCCACCGATGTCTGGGTAGACTGAATAAACATATCCGATGCAGCTTTTCCGCTGTTCATCGAAGGAAAGAGCGTGACCAAGCCCTGCATAAGGTGCCGCATGATTCCTGAAGTGCCCTGCCCTTCGACAGAAAAGCCATAACGATATTTATTTTTCTGGTACTCGTTAGCACGAAAGATGATTTCCGATTCCTTCATAACACTACTCACACCCGCTTCGACGGTCGCTCCCTGCATTGCGCATTTATTTAGTTTATCCATATTTTCCTTATCCTGTAAAATTTTTATCGACAGACCGGCGTCGGTATTGATGGCTTTCAACTGATTGATTTGTTCAGGAGTTAACTTGGTTGGCAGATATGCCGCTCTGTTTGTGTCCGGTAAAAACATGAGATCATAAAGAGGGTCGCTTTGAGGATTCGTTTTTGTAAGCGTGATTTTTGCTACCGGTTTGGTCTTCATGCTTTCCGATAGTTTTTGTTCGTTATAGGTGCCTTCTGGAAATAATTCTATTGTAGTTTGATATCCTGATTCATCTCCAGCAATTTTAACATACTCCAAAAAGGTGCCTTGAGTAATCATCATTTGCCGTGCAGGTGGGTCTACCTCGTTCGTTAAGCGTTCGCTGTCGGCGTATAAATAAAATGCCATGGGGTTATTCTTATCGAGCCGGATTTTCCACGGCTGCATGTTGTGGCCGTTCGCAGCCAACAAACCGTGAGCCGCAAGACGTATCCTTGGATCATCAAATTTTTGTGAGTAAGTCTTTTGCCAGGGCTCCAAATACTTTGGTTGTTCAAAAATCCCGCTTATGATGAACAGGGACGCAAAAGCAATGATAAGTAGCGCTCCAACGCATGAAAGTATAATGGTCATTGTTTTCTTCTCCTTCCTCTTGCTCATTTAGAATTCCCTCCTTTTTCTGTTTGTATTGACCGGATGATAAGTTGAAAAGCTGATGATATCAACTCCTCCGGTGTAATACTGTGATAGTTCTTAATATAGTTTTCTTTCCTATTCGCGGTATTATATACGCCAATCATGCAAGCCCATAAAGTAAGTGCCGTTTTTACTACATCTAGATCACTGCGGATAGAGTTTTCCGTAATACCCCTTTTCAGCATTCCGATTAGATACCCCAGTATTTCTTCCCCAAGCGCATAGCATTCTTCTCTTGACTGGTCGGAAACTCCTTTTTGAAAATCCAGTTCCCCATTTTCATACTCCATAATTGCCTTGAAATATTTCGGATAATCCCTGCTGAACCGATACATTGCCAGAGACATACGTCTGATTTCCTCAACTGCGTTACAGGCTTTTTCTTTTTGTAACTCATCCTTTAACATAGCAATTAACAGCTTGTATCCCCTTATCATAATTTCAAAATAGATTTGCTCTTTACTGTTGAAGTAAACATACACTGTCCTCTTACTAAACTCAGCCTCTTTCGCCACATCATCCATCGTGGCGTTGTCATATCCCTTTGTAAAAAAGATTCTTTCCGCTGCTTCAATAATATCTCTTCTACGGATTTCCTTTTCTTTTTCCTTGCGTTCATTGATTCCCAACAGTTACACCTCACAGTTTCACTAGAGTGTTATATAGTAAACTAATAGTTTACTATATTCTATAATACATTTTATCTTATGTCAATACATCCTTTAATATTTTACTATTATGCAGGAATATCAATATTTCAAACTAATTTATTTTCCAAATAAACAGGTTTTTCCACCTGCCAATGATACTAACATAAAATCTTTTCTATCAGATAATGTCCAATTCTCATAAAGGTTACTATCACTAAAGATTTCAAGCCATACGCCATTTTCAAAGTTAACATTTAAATCAGATACAGAAGAAGTAATTTTAATATCATTGATTTTCTGACCTAATAATAACTTTGATAGCTTCTTATATGCTTCTTTATGTGTTTGATGTGAACCATATTCACCCCTCTATAATCATAGAGGAGTTATATGCAAACTGTTAAATCCCTTATTTATCTTTTCGTACGAGTAGTGAGCAGCACTCCACATGTGTTGTGGTAGAGAGATGATATAAATACGCATTAAGATTGATTTTGCGTAAAGATGTACCCCCTAAAGCAAGGGGGTCTGGGAATTCTGCTAGTTTATACTATTACGCAAACTATGCAGAGCTTATAGTTTATATATATTCTTTCATTAATTGATCTAAACCAACTTCCGATGTTAACTTTTCAAGATTATTAAATATCTTGTCTTCTTCCCAATTCCACCATTGAAGCTTTAGTAAAAGTTCAACGTTTTCATCGCTGAAACGTTTCTTAATTAATTTGGCCGGGTTGCCTCCATAAATTGTATACGGTTCAATATTTTTTACTACAGTAGAATTAGCAGCAATAATCGCACCATCACCTACTTTAACTCCCGGCATAATAGTTACATTTTGACCTATCCATACATCATTGCCAATCACTGTATCTCCCTTAAAAGGCAGCTGTTCTACTGTTGGAGTGACCTTTTCCCAACCACCTCCAAAGATATTGAAAGGATAAGTTGTAATTCCATCCATTCTGTTGTTTGCTCCATTCATGATAAACTTAACACCCTCTGCAATTGCACAGAACTTGCCTATAATGAGTTTATCTCCCAAGAATTCATAGTGGTGCTCTATGTTATCATAAAATTTTTCTGGAGATTTTTTATTATCACTATAGTAAGTGTAATCTCCGATCTCAACATTGGATCTTTTAGGCAAATCTACTTGTTCATTTAGCTTGTACAGTTTCCCCAAATGTTTTATTAATTCCTTTCCTAATTGAAGAGCATTAATATAAGCCAAATAGAGCTCAGCTTCAGTAAGTTTTGCTGTGCATAGGCTATATTTTTGGTATGTTTCATTCTTAATTTCACCTTCTAAGTTTTTTGTTAGATTCACAAAGTGTTCTTTTTTGACTTCATTAATCCTGCTTGAATTTTCTAAAAAGTTATGTGAAATTCTGGAGGACTAATCTTTACCTATTGAACATTATGAAATTGATTCATGTAATTACTTTTTTCCATCTGAGAAAGCGACCCTGATTGGGTCGCCTTCCTAGCTTTCATCTATTATTTAATTCCCCAGGAGGAAGATAACATCTTCCCCATTATAGGATTTCTACATAGCCTTCAGTTCCATTTACCCGGATTCTCTGCCCATCTTTTATCAGTTTGGTAGCATTCTCCGCTCCGACAACTGCTGGTAAGCCATATTCACGTGCGATAACTGCTCCATGGGTCATCAGTCCACCAACTTCGGTGACTAGACCTCTTATGGATACAAATAATGGTGTCCAGCTAGGGTCAGTAAAGGAGGTGACTAATATATCTCCATCTTCCAGATCAGCATCCTCCATGTTTAAGATGACACGTGCTCTTCCCTCTATAACTCCTGAAGAAACAGCTAGACCTACAATAGCGCCCGCTGGGAGATTTTCTCGTTTGTACTCGCCTGTAATTATTTCACCATCAGAGGTAATAACACGTGGAGGTGTTAGTTTTTTAAATAATTTGTACTCTTCTTTTCGCTTGTTGATGATATCGTAATCCAATTTATTTGTACGCACCACTTCTCGAAGTTCTTCAAAAGTCAGATAGTATATATCTTCTTCTTCATGAATAACGTTTGCTTTTACGAGTCGTTCAGCTTCTTTCAGTAAAGCCTGCTTATAAACGAAGTAGCGACTAACCATGCCGTATTTTGGATATTCACGGTAACCGATAAAATTCCGAATTAGGTCTATCATTCGTTTTGTTTCTTTGGCTTTTTGTTCACCATCCGGTAATTGCTTCAATCGATCTAATAACTCTTGTTCTTTTTTCAAAGCTTCCTGTCGCCCTTGTTCAAATTTCCGATTGCCAGCATTAGGCTCAAAGTTTTTGGCATTACTAAGAATCATAGGGACAAGTGTAGTTGGTTTTTCGCTGAAGCGAGTTTTAGTAATATCGATTTCTCCGACACATCGCATTCCGTATTTGTCGAGATAAGCATAGATAGCGTCTTGGGCTTCCTGTCCACCATCAAACTTAACCAGTTCCTCCAAAAAGTTATCATCTTTTACATGTTGTAAATACTCAATTACTTCTGGATAAGGACGAATCCCATCTGCCACATCCATTAGCGCCAGACCCATTTCAGAAGTAATATTGTTTGGTACAGATTGAGAAAGGGTATCTGCTGCATTTTTTTCACCTAACCACTCGTTCATCTTTTCATTAATCCAATGTGAAGCATTTATAGCAGCCATAAATACAGCTGAACTTTGTGGGTCAAACAAAATCCTCTTTAACTCCTCTATATCTTCCAGAATAAAATCAAATAAATCTGATCCTGATTTCCTTTGAATTTTTTGTTTTAATCCTTCTATGGATGTTTGGCTCTTCTTAATCAGTTCAGAAACGATTGTCGGATCCAATTCCATTTGTGGCTCTGAGCCTGCAGAGGAAATACTTTTATTGCTTTTACGGTCACTCTGTTCCTCTTTATCATTTGGTAAACATTTTATGAAATCTCGCTCTATTATGGTCATAAGTGCGTCTTTTAAGAGCGGATCGTGTTGTCCCATGTTATTTAATAACATTTTTCTGCTGTCTAGTGAAGCCAGCATTTGTGCCACATCAACAAACAACCTTCCACCAGCTTTAAACCTGTGGCCAAAAGATATTAACTCCATTAAAGACATTCCCAATGGTTTCAAGGGGTCTGTCATCATTTGTTGATGTCCCACAGATATATAGACGTGATTTTCTTCATCATTCGCTTCAGGAATTGGGTATAAAGTAGTAATTGGGCGACTCTGGACAATATAAAATGTATCATGAGCCAAGCACCATTCGATGTCCTGTGGGGAACCGAAATGTTCTTCGATCTTTCTGCCCATTTGCTCAAGCTGCAAAATCTGTTCATCCGTCAGCGCTTGCCTATTCTGCCGATCAGGTTCAATCTCCTGTGCTTTCGTACCGCCATCTTTTAAGGCATAAATAGCCAGCTTCTTGGTGGATATCTTCTTATCGACAACCTTGCCGTTACGCAATTTATAGATATCAGCATTCACCAGGCCGGAGACCAAGGCCTCACCAAGGCCGAAGCTGGCATCAATGGATGACACCTTCCTATTAGAAGTGACGGGATCGGCAGTAAACAAAATTCCTGACGCCTGCGGGAAGATCATCTTCTGAACAACCACAGACAGGTGGACTTTACGGTGGTCGAAGCCGTTTTGAAGGCGGTAAGTTACTGCCCTCTCGGTAAATAGCGATGCCCAGCACTTGCTGATATGCTTTAGGATTGCCTCCCTTCCGATAATGTTCAAATACGTATCCTGCTGGCCGGCAAAGGAGGCCGTCGGTAAATCCTCTGCAGTTGCGCTGGATCGTATTGCATAGGCATCTTTTTCACCAAACTTTTTGAGATAACCCGCGATCTCTTCTGCTATATCCTTAGAAATAGATATTCTTTCTATGACCATGCGAACTTTCTTGCTAACTTCACCAACTTTTTCCCTATCTTCTACTCTAAGATGCGATAATTCATCTAATAAACCGTTAAGTTCCTCATTATTTCCAGTTATCATTTTATATGCCTCTGTGGTAACACAAAAACCTTCCGGTACTAGGATCCCCTCAACCTTGGATAGTTCGCCTAAGTTGGTACCTTTACCCCCCACCATGGAAAGCTTTGTTTTGTCAATTTTCTGAAAGCTAAGCACATATGAATTCATACATATTCTCCTTCCTCTTTTCTAGGTATAGGTGAAGCAATTCTCTATGAAGTGATATCTGTTCCTATAATACACACAATAAGCGCAAATTATAAGCCTGTTGTTTAAAAATTTCATATGATATAATAAAATTAGGGGGAGTAGTAGACTGCAAGTCGCCTGTTCCAAAATGTCCTACACCACTCATATCCTTTAAACAATTTAATATCTGACATGTTATCCCTTCTATCCCTAAAACTTTTCCAATTTCATCCATTATAATATACCTATATATTCCCTCAATAGAAGAGGGGCATTTCCCTCTATCTCAATTAACAATTACGCAAAACCCTAAACCTTAACGCAAATATCCTTAGTTCAACGTAAAAGTTAGGCCCCCTAAGAAAAATTCCCCCAAACTAAATCAGTCTGAGGGAACATAAAACGCACTTCAATTTTTACCTAAAATCCTTCAAAGCTTTTGATATCAGCCTATTTCTTCTCTATTCTAACAACTGCCTCAGCAGTAGATTGCAGCCAATTAGGATTTGCACTCTGTGCTCGCCTTCTTGGGCAATCCTTGCATGGGTGGTACTAATTGCTTACCTCGTCGCTTTACTCCTTGTAAGCAAAGTAACCACCTCAACGTGCCTTGTGGCTATACGAATGATGTACATAAAAGCATTCATGCAATTAAAGATAAGTAAAAATATTAAACATCTTCTAATGCTAATCTAATAATTTCACAAACAAGCGTACGCCAATCATTAATTTTTAATTCATTGCCATTTACATATTCATATTTACTTTTAAACGGAATAGTTGAAAACCCTGTAATCCAATCTTTATGCATATGAATTAACGTTTCAAATTGCTTTAATTTCTTATCTTTAGAAAGTTTATCACTATAATATAATGAAAAACATTCCAAATTATTATATAAGCGACGTGGTAAAACTCCTTCGACATTTTCTTTACCTGTAAGATAATTGTCAATAATTTTGTTCAATAATAGTTGTAATGTTCCGTTATCTAAAAATTTGAATAATATGTCTAATACCTCACTTGTATTATCGTCATTCCATGCACATTCTTCTGTTCTGTTCAATAAATATATGATTACTTGAGGTATATACAAAGTTACAATTGATTCCGTATCATTACTAAACTTTTCAGCCAGAGCCGACATATCCATACTTACTGGATATCTTTCATCTGCTTCATTAAGCTTTTCTTGATATTCATTAAAAATATCTTCATATGACTTTTCATCATTTTCTTTATTTTCTCTCTTTATAAATTTATCATATCCTATCTCACGTCTACCAAACCACCTGGTAGGATAAATATAATCATACATAATATGATCTGTATTCAATTCATAACTACTAAGTAACAAATCTTGCATTCCGACTTCAATATCTACAAATCCTAGCCTTCTAGATGCCAAAATAATAGCGTCCCTTACATCACATACATAAATATGATTTAAATCATTATAAGCCTCATCCCCCAAACGAATATTTTTTATTACAGGATGTGTGGGTAATAATACTGCTGTACTGTCCCAAATATTCATTAAATCTACTTCTGTAAATTCCTGCACTTCTAGAGCCGCAATAATGCCATCATAAATTTTTCTTATCCACTCATCATCCCACTTATTTGTTAATGTTGCAAATTCCCACAATGCTTGATAACCATTTCTGCCAGCTGTTTCTGCCACTAATGTCTTAATATTGTTGGCAACACGATTATCTGCTACATCACTAACCCAACTTGAAATATTCAGAAATTCAACTTCTATTTTATCTAAATTTTCTATATGCGTTTTTTGCAACCGTTCATACCACTTATTTAAAATACCTAAACTGTATTCTTTATGTCCCGAATAACCAACTAATTTATTTGATAATAATTCTTCTGCTTTCTTGGCTTTTTTGTTCCAAGTATTTTCTTTTGCTTTTCGGATAAAATCTTTTGCAATAGAATTCATAGTATCTAAGTCTTCACTCCATACCTTTCCTTGCTGAGACATCCAGAAATCATAAAGTTCTTCTAGTATACTACTGCACTGATGTTTCATTAAATATGGCCAATATAAATTTATATGAGTTAATTTATTAGATTTTGCAATCTCCAAGCTACTTCTTAGCAAAATTTCTTCATATTCCTTTGGCAACTTATCTACTAATTGTATAATTAATCCTAATGCGAATTCTTCTACCTCTAAATCAAATAATTTACCTTTTCTTAAAATATAGTCAAATGTATCCTGAACTAACCTTTTAAATTTTTGTTGATCACACTGTCCATTCTGTAAATTTATCATAATACATATCTCAGCCAAGATTTCATATTTATCTAAAATTACGTTTAACACTATTAGTTCATCACGATCAACATTTCTTTCATCGTAAACAAATTTAATTATGTCTTCTCTTGTAATTGAATAACACTTAAAATATTTAAACAAAAAAATCAATTTGCATAATGTTACCATATTTTCTCTTAAAAGAAGACTTTTTTCAATCCAATACCCAAGAGGCTTTTCTTTTATATCCCTTATCCATAATTCTGGTATTTTTTCATTATTAATAGTTGCCCATACTAAATACTTAATTTTTGTACTGCTAGAAAATTTTCTGCTAATAGGTCGCTCTATTATTTCTGTAATAATGCTTTTATTATTATCTATCAATTTACAGAAAAATTCTTGAAAATCCTGAACCAAAACACAGTTTACCTTCTCTACAATGCTTAAAGTTTCTTTAATTTCATCTTTATCTAAAAAAGATGCTGCAGCAAATAGCCATCCCTTGACAAATTGAATTCTAACAATTTTATCTTCTAAAAGTAAATCACTTTTTCTTTCTAGTTCAAATTTTATTCCTATATGGCGACATACTATTCCTAATAACTCCATTACATTTTTAATATTTTCTATAAAATTTTCTTGTAAATTTCTTGATTCATTTTCCTTTAAAAATCCAAATAATTGCTCAGGATTACTATTACTTAACCATCTATCATAAATTGAATTTGCTCTATTAATTTCATTAAACTTCAATAAATCCATAATGTCATAGAGCATATTTGTTATATTATCTACTGTAAACTGCTTGTTCTTTAATACTTTTCTTTCACTTTCTAAAATATATGGTAAACTTTCTTCTTCAATATGTTTTGATTGAATCCATTGTAATGATTGTACATATTGATAAATTGTAGATACACTACAACTTAATTCTAATACATCTTCAAACTCTACATCATCATGCATGGAGTTTAAAGTGTTATTCAATTGTTCTAAAATCTCTTTCCAAGGTCTTTTATATTTGATGGCCTCATAAACATATTGATAGGTAAATATTTTAATATATTGTTTTTCTTTTTGGGAGTTTAAAAAGAACTGAAATATATTTTCATGCTTTAATTTAACATCATCACAACGATTATATAAGTAATCTGCTATCATCTCATTTGATTGTTGATATCTTTTAACATTCTTCTTAAGTTTTTTTTCTAAGTAAATTCTTATGTCATTATGGTATGCTAAATATTCTTTTTCATCGCTAATGATAATAGGAAATAATGCTTCCAGCACACTTTCCCATACATATTTGTTTATACTGCTTTCATTACAAATTTGAACCAACATCTCAGATGTAATTTGTTTATTTAACAATGCTAGAACACCTGCAAGAATATCCTGTAAATATGCATATTCACCGGGAATATTTCTTACTGCATTTTTCCAAATATATTCATAGTATTCAGTAATACCCGCGGAAAGTTTCTTATCATCAATTATTTTTTCCAATTCACTTATACTGGTACATCTTTCTGCTTCATAAGTTGCGAAAATAGCAGCTAATGTGTTACCTTCACATTTATTTTCTATCAGTCTAATTGCTTCAGTTCTATTTTCTATTGGTATTTTTGTAATTCTACTATCATAAATTTGTTCGATATCTTCTTGCATAATAGGAGGTACTTTACACTGCGTAACTCGATTATCATCGGTTAGCCAGTCTGGGTAATATTCTGTATATGATAACATCTGTCCGGAAATCAAAAAACACACATTTTCAGGTATGATTTCAGGTATAGGAAGTGTTTTTAAAAAAGATTGATTATTTCCTGATCTTACTGCATGATCTATGCCATCAATTGCAATAACAGTTATGTTACCACTTTCTTTTGCTAAAGCTGAAGCTAGATCTAATACTTTCTCTCTTAATTTATCAACTGTGTCTAAAAAATCATTTACTGGTGGTACATTATATTTAGATAACTTTCCAAAGAGTTGTTTTCTCAGACCAATTAGCAAGTTTCCCCATAAAGATCTTGCATCGTAAATACCTCCATCTGGTGACAAATATGTATCCTCTACTGTTAACGGCTTAAACGCATAAAATCTTAAACTAACTATTGAATTGGCTCTTTGTACTAGATTACTTACAATATTGGTTTTGCCACATCCAGGTTCACCATATAAAAAAACAACTGACTTTTCTCTTTTTTTAAGTACGCTTTCTAATTCTTCGCTAAATTTAATTCTGCTTTGAAATACTGGTAACTGCACTGGTATATCATGTGCTCCAACTAATTCATCATCTGCTATTGATAAAGCCTGATATAATACTTCTTTGGTAATTTCTTGGCTAGTTCTTAAATCTGTTGTCCAAGTTCTAAGTGCTAAACACAATTTCATGTCCAATTTACAAGCTATCTCATATTTAATGTCAAATGATTTTTGCAATTTGGTAACTACTTCTTCTATTATCTCATTCAAATCTTTTTGCTCAGTTTTAATTACTAACGCTTTCATAAAATCAATTTTTTCTTTATCAGAATTTAAGCAGCTTAACTGAGTGCACCATTCTTCCCATGCCTCTTCCCAAGTTGGATATAGCTTGGCAAATTTTTTCAAATTGCTTATGTTTCCTATTTCAGTTTTCAGCGCCAAATAAAATTCCTTTAAATCAGGTCGAATATATCCCTCTTTATTATCTTTAGTTTTAACTTCATATTCTAAACCAGCTTCGCGATTAGTATATAGTACAGCTTCACATTCCCCATATAGTTTTTTTGCTCTAGCCCAATCTTCAGCACTTCTATATAACAGAGAATTTTTTCGCTCAGTTTTATAAATCAGATCAGAAAAAGAAATTTTTTCACCTGTTTTTGTATGTTTTACCTGTATGCAAGTGGCCGTATCATCTTTATATTTAACTACTACATCATCCAATCCCTGTAACTTAGTATGCTGTAATATAACACTTTTTATATTTGTATCTATATTAATCATGTCCAATGCATTTGATAACCCAACATACCATTCATACCAATAGGCATCTGCCATTCCTGCATTAGAATTTTTTATCTCTGCCATCCTATATTCCCCCCCTTGTTTAATTTATTACTCAAACAATATATCCTTTTAAATCTGTTGATCCCAATAATAGCTAAAATAGAGGAAGTATATATATTAAACACTTTTCAAATATTCAGATCTAAAAATTTAAAATATAACATAATCGCTAATTCAACAAAAAATTCAATTTATCCGGAAATTAGTGTCCTTAGTATATTAATAGCTTTATCTTTTCTATGTTGAGGGATTTCATTACCAAGATTAGATGCTCGAATGCATAAATCATCAACATACTCATCTACTGTTTTAAGTGCTTGTGATAACATTCTATCATACTGCCGAGCAAGTTTATGTTGTACTTCAGAATAAAACGATGATAATACTTTTTGATATTCAAACTCACTGAATTTGATTAGCATGAATTTAAATGCTCCATCGTATCAATTTATCAATTTCTATTTGATTTTTTTGATAACCATGGATAAAGTATAATACCTCAACAAAATACTTTTCCCCCATTACCCCTCCTATCTTCGCGATTTCACTAATAAATTGAATTCTTATTTCATCACTTAGAAAGTTCGCATCTTCTAATGAGCTATAATAAATATTTCCATCTTTAAAAATGTATGCCTATTTAAATAATCAGCTATAACTATTTTACTTACTTTAATTGCATAAGAATATTCAAGAAAAAATTTATCTCTATAATAATCATTTCCAAGAACTGAGTTTGCATATTTAAATATAGCTATATGTTCCGGTAAAACTTTATAAAAGCCCATGTTTTCTTCATTAAAATTTTTGTAATAAACTAATTATCTTATTTGTACAATTTTCTTCATCTACAATAATTTCACAAGAATTATGAACTTTACAATCCAAACAACATACACAAAATATATCTGATGCAAATGAGCAACGAGAGAGTCAAAAAAAGCAACACATTGGATTACGTAGCATTTGATAATTCCAATTATTAATACCATAAACATAGAAATTATAACTTTTTAAGCAAACTATTATCCTCTTGATAGCATTTAAGAATGAATGCTTTTAGGAGTGCCTTTTCCTCGGCATCAAGGCTTCCGTTTTCATATATCCAAATATGCAATGCTTTTCCTATTGCATATGAAAGGCTTTTGCCTTGCTGCTCGCTAATATTGTTTCTTGATACATTGGGAATAATTCTCTTATTCGTAACATTCACAATCAGCCCCTTTAGTTCAATTCCCTCTACCAGAAATGGAATTTTGATTCGAGCATTTGAAATAAGGACGTTCTTTATATACAAATAATCTGTATATTCAAATGAGTATTTACCATGAAAGCCTATTTCCGTGTTATATGGAAGTATTTTATCACCAGCACCTTGAATAACCCTTTTTTCTTCTAAAAAAGTATATGTCGGAGCATGGTAAGAATGCCCAACCTGACCTCTAAAATCTGATAAAGTATAGTCTCCCACTATACAATCATGTCTGCTGTCGATTAACTCTGAATCATTGTATAGCGACGTATCAGTGGCTATTATATTTGCATTTTCATAATTAACTTTTCCTAGTGCCTCCTCAAAATCTTCAAGAACGTCATATGCTTTTTCAAAATCATCTTCTTCGGAAGACGCTATTATAGGTAGGCTTAAGAACTTAATAACGCCATCTACAATGTAATTTTTCAACAGAACTGGTGCACTCAAATCCAGTTCTAATTCGATTTTATTATTCTCTTCCTGAAATATATAACTTTCATTGGCATATATATCGGAAAAGTTCTTCAAATATGTAATCCCTTTATAGTTAAACTGTAATGCTACTTGAATTCCATCGAAATACTTATCCAATCTTGTACTCTCAGGATATAGCAAACCTAATTCCTGAAGCTCCATAATTTTTGAATTTGTTTTTCCATCTTGTGAACTTATCAATATTATTGGAATTTGGCAGTCTATAAAATTTCTCTTAATAAATGTTTCTACATTAGTTTGATTATCTCCAAAGACAGAAAAGAATTGATCGTAATCAAGTATTATTTCTGTTCCCTGAGGACGGGGTACATCTTCATAAGTTAGGCAAATGTATTCGCTGCTCTTTTCAAATTCGATTTTGTTAGCTTGACTTTCTCCGTAGTATTTAGTAATAACATTTACTTTATCTGATAGCATAAAACATGCTAAAAAACCTATTCCATAATTTCCGATAGGTGCATATTTGTTGCCTTTAAATAAATAGTCATCGGAAACATAATAAGAAACCCCCACATTTAAGAAATACTTTTTCAAAATGTCAACTGACATTCCTCGACCATTATCGAATACAATTACTTGTTTTCTATCTTGATCTAAAATAACATTAATAAAAGGTTGGTATGGATTATACTTAAATTCATCATTGCCGTTCGCTTCTTCTTGCATAACCATACAAGCATCTATGGAGTTTTGAATTAATTCACGCAATCCATATTTTTTATCTCCATAAATATTTTCACCCATTAGCAGACTTGTAACGGCTTTATAATCAAGTGATAGCTTGAAATCAGAAAAGGTAAATCCTTTTGGCCTGATTTTATTATGTACCATTGTACTTATGGTTAAAAGATATCTCTTATCTCGAAATGTCTCTGAGTAATCAGCAGCCTTTTTTAATTCATCGTTTATTGAGTCAAAATACTTGAGAAGCTTTCTGTGTATGCTGGGATTCGAACTTTCTCCATAAAATTCTACACTTTTTCTTCCTGTCTTTGGATCCACAGCAATCTTTTCTTTATTCTCTATTACAAAATGCTGTTTCCATTCTAAATCGCCATAATCTTTTGGACTCAAATATTGGTATAAGTAAAGTGGAGCTCTTTCTTCGTCAATATCTAAATAGTCAGCTATTCTGAGAAGCAAAGCCATATATTGAGAATTCAATGTCCAATTGCCCTTTACCTGATCAATTGGCAAATTACTTGTTATCCACTCAAAGTTCTCATTATGCGCTGCACATATTTTCGCAACATCATCTTGAAAAGAGATATTTGTATATCCTGGCAAAATAAAACACTCATTATTCATTTCCAGAATATGTTTTAATGATCTCATACCATGAATAGGTCGTACACATTCCTGTAATGCTACAGCATCATCTTTGTATTTTTGTAGAACCAATGAGTATTTTCTATCTGTAATATTACCTCGTTCATTTTTTATGTTTTCAATTTCTTGCTCGCTGACAACCATCCCAATATCATGAAGCAATGCTGTATAAATCATAACAACCAGTTCCAAATCGCTTAGTTGATCTGGATAGTCGCATATATCATACATGTAATCTGCAACGTTTAGGGAATGTAAGATATCGTGTCCAGTATAATTTGCAAAAACACGATTGATCTTAGGCAAGAATTTTACCGCATAATCGTATATTTTATCAATTTTTTCTAAAAAAAGACTCTTTCTTTTGAATAGTAGAGAATAAGCCTTTGTATCTTTCATTGTTTTATTCATGAATTTTCCCTTCCTTGTGCAAGTCCTTTATATTTTAAAATGAGATGGGCGGCATACTAGTAGCATCACATATAAGTCTCTAGCTTCTACAGTCAGAATACCTCACGTAATAATTACTTATCTGGGATATTATAAGGTTCATTTAATAGAGTTCTAAATACTCTCCAAATCGGTCGTTTACATATATCGGTAATGGATATTTCGCAGAAGAATCAAAGGTTAAATTCAACTTTCTTAAAGCATGAGACTTCGCAGCTAAAAGCAAATTTTCTTCTACATCATCATTTAACACTACAAACTCTACAATTCGTTGTTTGACAATCATTTTTGTCGCATTAGTTATCTTAGTTGCATCAGTTCTAGTTTGTATCGTGTCTGGTCTTGCTCCTATACTATAAAAAACATGATAATCATTAGAGAACAAACCTTGGTTTCTATTTATTCCTTCTGTATCTTTTTCATCTTTAAAAATGTTGTATTCCGGAACTTCATTTGTAGTATTAACACGTATAAACTTAAAGCGTTCTGGATTCACAAGCTTCAGCTTCTCTACATCTAAATCTCCATTCATCGCAAACGGCCAATACGGGCGTCTTAACGATGCATCAAAATAAAATAAATACTCTTTAGAATCATCCTTAAGTCCATTAAGTTGATCTATGATCCACTGATGGAATAACCCTTTTTCAATTCTGAGGTTCTCAATGCTTTTTAAAGTATATGACTGCAGTTTTGGAAGCAACCCTCTCAATGGCAACCACTCTTTATCTGAGAGACCACATATTTTATAGCTAACTTTGCCTTTTTCAATCTTTGATAAAACTATGAATTTACCTCTTGAATTCTTGCACGTTGATAGTCCAAGAAGTATTTGATCTTCGAATCCATGTTTAAAGTACTCATAATCCATGAAACCAGCAGCAGAGAAAAGGTCATATAGCGAACTTACCAACCGATATTTATCATCCTTATCTTCATTTTGAAAACCATTTATAAATTGTGTTATTCTACCTTGATCTTTAAATGCACTTCGAACAATCTTTTTAGGATCTTGATTTTGTATTTCATTTTCGCTTGATGTATGAAATGCTTCAATATCAATTAAGGAGATGACATGTTTTGAATTATAGTTGTCGTTCTCTAGAAGCTCCTTTATCTCATTCTTTCTTAAGCTCAGGTTTTTTTGCTCCAATTTTGAAAGTCCTCTAGAAATATACGCATTTCTAGGTACAAACTCCACCTCATAACCATCACAACTCCGATAGTTATATTTATCAATTGGCATATTCAAGGAAAGTATCTTAACAGCAAATTCAACGTATGCCTCAATCAGTCTGTCATTATTAGAAAAAATTTCAATAATCATTTTATCTTCGTAAGGAATGAAAACTGGTGGATTTTCGTAAAATGATTTATCTAATTTTGAATCAATAAATTCTAAATTGTCAAATTGGTCATTTAATCCTTCAATGTCTTCAAGCGATTTTCTCTTCTTATTTACCGATCTTCCCTTTACATTTGCAACTCCAATTAACTGTCTAACAAGTAAATTAGGGAACAGTGTTTTAAATGCATTAAATACATCAAGCCGTTCAGGTAGTCCCGCTCCATACTGAACTTTTTCGGTTACTTTATTATTAGTCAATAAAACGACACCGCTTGAATCAGGAGATGAGAAATCACTGAATTCATTTGGATTTGTTATAGCATCAAGCAAATTCAATTTAAGTTGCTTTGAAAGTATGAAATCAGCAGTTTGGCTAAATTTAAAGTAATTCTTATTATCCCTTGTGTACATTAATCCAATTAACTTTTTCCGTTTATTATTGAGATATTCATTCTCCTTATAAACGTACACGCTGCTTGAATGTTTACTTTTAATAAAGTTCTTTGATTTCATGATATCAACAAGTGGTTTGCATACCCATACTTTTATACCTGTATACACATTGAGAAACAACTTGTTTGGAAATTCTCTGTTATTCACTAAACTGAATGTAATAGCATATGAGAATCGTTCAACATCAGTCTTCTTTATTGGATAGTCAAATGTGTTCGATATTGCCGTAGATTCTCTCTTTGTATCAATAATAGGAAAGAATTCAAGCTCTCGATTATCTAAAGAGGGCATACTTACTCTATGACAACAAAATTCAAAATTATATAACTGAGGAATAAGCCCGTATATATCAAATTTATACGATGATTCAAATAAGTCACATGTCGTTATTTTAGTAGGATTTTCAATTCTTAAGTCATCAATTGATAATGATCTAATATCGCTAATCAATAACCATTCTTGTATCAATGATGTTACAGTCTCAGAACTAATTTCCTTCAAGGCAAAAATCCAATATTTATCTGACTCACATTTTTGCTCTCTTCGGATATTATTGCGAGTATAAATGACATTATCAATTGATAAAGAAACGATTCCTGACAAATTTCTAATTGCATAACTCAATTTCATATCATCATTAGAACCTAATACAAGACTAATAAGTTTTTCTGGCCATGAATACACAAAGAGTTCTTTAACTATTATATTATTTTGATTTATTTCAAACTGATGTAGTTGCAGCACTTGATTTCTAGACATCAGAAAAACACCTCCTCTTCAGTATCAATTGTCATATTTTCAAAATCAGCAATAGCTTTTGATAATCCATCGAGATATTGACCATAAAGCATTTTGCCTGTGCCACTTGTAACCTCGCTAAGTATATCCTCCCAAACTTTTAACATGCTCACCTTTGACGTCAATTCCTTATTTTGAGCATTAACAAAGCTATCATCACAGTAGAATACGCGACTGTCACACCCGTTTCGCTGCATTCTTCCAACTGCTTGCTTAACAGGGATAAACGTATACCATGCTAAAATGGCTCTTTGCTCATCATCAAGATGCTTCCAAAATTTCTTCTCATTAAATTCACCTAACATAGCAAAAGCGAACTTCCTTACTTCATCCATTGTGTCATGTAATGTAAATCCATTTTTCTGGTATTTTTTGATTAAAGGAGCTATAACTGAGTTTAAAATACGATAATTATAAGTTAGGTCATCTGGCGAAATATATGGTCTAATTAATAAGAACGCAGAACCAAAATATGAATTCCCATATCCATCAACGATATTATAACCTCTGGATATAATCGATAGTGGAGCAACTAGTACATCAATATTTCGCATTTCTGAAATTTTTTCAATCTGTGATGTATTTATCTCATCATCCTTTAACTCATCTGCATTGCTGAGTATCCGATAAGGAATATCTCGACCAATTAAGTACTCTCCAACAGTTCTACATTGTTCATAGCTGTTCACAATAAGGAGCACCTTGCGATTTAATCCTTTATCCTGCCAATATCTCAGTTCAACTTTGATATCATTTAACAAGGACTTGGTTAGCTCCAAGAGTTTTTCACGCTTCAGAAACCGATCAGATATTCCAGAAATTCGGATTGGAGCACCATTTTTATCATATTTTATATTGATGAACTGATCGATTCGTCCTTCCTTTTTTTCTGATTTCAAGACAAATGTTGGCTCTTCATCTATGTGAAAATGTGCAGATGCAGGAGCATAACTTGTCCCAGATAACAAAACGATAGCAGGGCCATCTTGATTAAGTTCTTTCTTGATATAAGGCCAATCTTCGATCAATGATCTACCGATTCCTGAATAATTAAATAAATGAATATTTAGCCTATTCTCTTCATCCAAAATTAGTTTATATCCAAATATATTCCCTATAACTGATTCAGACATGAGATGGATGAATTCCTTATTATAGAACTTAAATGGTTTAAAAATAGTATTGATTTCAGGAAGTTTTATAGCTAAGTTTTCTATAGTGCTATTCTGAATTCTGAAATAATAATCGATTAGAACGATGTATATATATAACTCCAGTTTCTTTTTAAAAAGTCTTCTTCGGTCATATTTATCAGATTTCTTGGTAGTCAAGTCATATTCACTAATGTAATTATCAATAATGTCTTCAATAATGGTAGCTGCATTTCCCACATTAGGGCATTTCGTAAACTTATCGTAAAGAACAAAGAGCTCATGACTCATTAATTCTTCATTAAGTCGCAATTCCTCTGACAACGGCAAAAACGATTCTAGATTCTCTATAAATCTCTGGCTTTCCTCACTTTCTAGATTGTCCAGATCGCTAACTACTGAAAAAAACATTGATCGTGGTGTCAATGTATCAGCAATCAAGTACTTTCTAAATGCCATTGAATTAATGATCAAATACTCTAGTCGGTTTAAAAGCTGAGTTAAATGAGGTTGGTTGACAATCCATCGATGGGTTTCAGATTCTAAGTTGACTCCTTTATGCGATTTAAGTAATTCTTCTACCTTCTGAAATTTTCTCATAATCGAATCATTTCGACCATAAAAAAGTTCATTGGTCATGAATTGATGATCAAAGTCCTCCTGTACAGAATCTGCTTCATCAACGAATATAACATCTAAGCAATCGTGAAATAACTCATAGTAAGTTCTTCTTTGAGGGTCAATAATTTGATTTGCCTTAGAAGCTAGTAATGAGTGTGAGGTCGTTATCCACACATCTGCTTCTTCTAAATCAATAAATTTTTTAAAATAACCACATTCGTTAAACAGAGGGCAACAGTAATTAGTATTACTTCCATCTTTCTTTAAGTTATTACAAGGATACTGTGATTCATTTATATCTACATCATTTGCATAATGACTTAACAAACAATACCCTGTCAAATAATCCAAAGCAGACAAATCGCTACCGCATATTTCACTAAAAGACTCTACTGAGCCTAATCTTGAGTTAAAGAATCGCTGACGATGTTTATCCAACTGTGTATTGCCAATAATCGGCGCAGCTTTTACTCCCAATTCTGTCAAAGTTTCATATGTCTTAATAACTTCAGATACATTAGGAACAACGATTCCAATCCGAGCATCGCTATCTTTAAGTAATCTAAATGTTTCCTGAATAATAAATGTTGATTTTCCAGCTCCTAAAAGGCCAACTATGTGCACTAAGCCCTTATAGTGTATTTCATTATCAAAATCATCACATGAGCAAATCTGAATACTTGGTCTTTTAGCCCATTTGCTTCCTAATTCATACTTAAATGCATCCCAATTAAAACCTAATGGTAATAATTTTGTATGCTTAGTACAATGTTTTTGCATAATTGAGTAGTCCGGAATAACTCTGGTACCAATATCAAACTCTAAAGACTTTGTAGTGTACTTTTCCTCAAATCCTTGACCGGTTCTGATAATTCGCTCGTAATTTCCCTGGCCTTCTATGAACTTTGCATCCTTTTGAGTACTTAAACTGAAGTTACTTATCATATCTTCATATTCTATGTTTCGATCAACAAAATATGAAATTTTGTTATTCTTGACGACCGCTTTATTGACTATAACAAAATATCTGAACTTCTCCGGTACATCTAAGTATTCTTTCAGGTCAACTTCAAGCTGTTTCTTACTGTAGTATTGGTGATAGTGTTTTCTCAACAAATAAAAGATATGGTCTATTTGATGATCACTGGTTTTGAAAAACCTTTTATAGTACTGGGTAAAGTACAGATTTGCAGATATAATCTCAAATTCTCCAAGCGCAGTGTACAAAGCATAAATAACAAATTCAATTCTTTTAAATAATCTTACATCTACCACAATATCATTTTCATCAAATACAGTTCGTAATTGTTTAGTATAACTCATTGATAATATCACCTACCTCTCTGTAAAACTCATCCTCATAAACAACACGAACTTTATTAGTCAATAGTCGTATCCTCTTATTAACAACGTTTTTATAATTGCCACCCTTATAAATGTTCCTTCTATGCTCTGGAATTACCAAATAGATATAGTCTTCATCACTTACACTTTCCATTTTGATAAATGACTGATTTTTTGTCAGTGTTTCCACTAAGTCATATGGAGAGGCAAAATCTTTAACATCAACATAAATCGTTCCTGTGTCAAAAGTAACCGATATATCAAATTTATCTATCTCTGGATACAGAAGTACTTTATCATTGCCATATCGTTCTGAGAGTTGATCATAAATCCTTAGCTCTGATACTCCTGGCAGCAACGTATACGTATAAATTCCACGTTTTAATTTTTTATATTTAAACTCACTATCTACCTCAAATTCTTTAGGTGATAGTGATTCTTTATCACGATAATACATGCACATATCTGTGCATCTGAATCCTTTCAAAATATCATTATCCAATAGTTTCCCACAAACTGGGCATACATAATTATCTTTGCTCAACAAGTTGACATTTTCATACCATTCTGGGATTTTCACAATGCTATCGGATACATTTGAGTATTTTCCAACTAATCTCATAATACGATTAGCGGATAAGCAATAGTTAGAAGCATTAATAAATTCTCTGACTTCTGAATACATTTCTGCTATCCTTTCATTACTTGTTTGTTTATATTCTTTTCTACATTCAAGTAGGAATTCTCTTACTAAATTCTGATCTACATCGTCATTTTGAATACGATTCTCATACCAATATTTTATAGCCGAATCCACATGCCCATTTTCATTTAAGATTCTTTGGTTCTTATGGTCATCATCTATTTCAAAACCTAATTCATAGATTGACAAATTTCTTAATTGAACAAGAAATTCACGAATATTTTTTGATGGTGCTATTTTCGTATGGTGAATCAGATATCCATTTAGTCTATTAATCACGACCTTTGAATAATCCGGCATGTTCCGATAGTCCCGCTCCCACTCAATCATCATTTTAATTATAGAAATTAACAAGTCGTAAGATTCACCTGTCAAAATAATCACTCCTTCCAATGTTAATATATCCCACTCTAATTCTACCATATGGATTGTCCTTTTGTACGGACAGTCCTTCTAATCTAAACCCCTAACCTGATTGGTCTATACTTTAATCTTCAGAAATTCACTTCGCCTTTTCGAAAATATCAATTATAAGCTCATTTTATAAGCAAGTATGTAGGCATTGTATACATTGTTCACATTTTAATCAGTCATAATCAAACATACAAATTGCTAATTCATCCGTGATTCTATATGAAGTTCCTTTATTTGTTATTCGACCTCTTTCTGAAAATAAATATAAGTTTTCTTTCGATCTAGAGCACAAAACATAAAGCATTTTATTAGTTTCTTCTTGTTTCAATTCTTTTAGTTCTGGCTTCATAATATAATCCCAATGTGGTAAATGTCCATTTAATAAATCAAATCCAATAACTGTTTTATACTCCTCTCCTTTAACACCGTGTATAGTATTGATAACAATTCCATTTTTCTCTTTAAAGCTTCTAACCATTGCCTCACAATCATAAGGCAATTTATGCTCTGTCAACCTGCTGTCAATTTTTCCAAAAAATTGATTGCAAATTTTTTCTATATCACCATTCTTTTTTATTTTTAAAATTTCAAAAACATTACTTATAGCATTCTTTAAAGTTAATACTCCATCATCAATTATAAATTGAGTAGCATTAATTGCTTTCAAAATTTCTAATTTACTAACCTTCTCCGAAATAATAAAGCCATAATCTTCCTTTAATATAATTAGAATCTCGTCAGCTACTTTTCTTCTCAATAAGGCATGCCCACTTTTTTGTGTAAACAAAAGCTTTGCTATTAGGCAAAATATATTCAATGGATCGTACTTAATTGGTGTTATATCAGGTGCATCAAAATTACTATCAGGCAATATTTTTCTTAATTTATTAGCCATGGGATAAATCTGATACCATTGCGGAGCCACAATACAAATTTCCTCTTCTGGAATATCTTTTCCTAATTCTTCTCTAACTATCTCTGCAATTTTAACAGATAACTCATCTTTATGTACTGTTGAGTCAAATTTTATTATTCCATCAGCATCTCTTGTCTCTGAAACTGAAAAAACTCCCGTTGGTGCGACCTCATAGTTAACATAGTAGTCCACAATGCGTTGCGTTGAGCGATAACAACCATCTAAACATTTCTCAGTAAAATTAATATGAAATAAATTTCTAATTTCTTTTGCAGATTTTGCAACACCACCTAAATTTCGATAAATCGCTTGATTCACGTCTCCAACAAACAAGAGGTTTATGTCCTTATATACATTAATAATAGATGCTAATATCTTATATTGTCTTTCATTCGTATCCTGATATTCATCCACATGGATACTCCGAATTGTGCTAGCAACATTTTGTGCGATAAAGCTATTTTCTTCTATTAGCTCTTGTGAATACTGCAAGATCAGATCAAAATCAATTTCTTTATTCTGCTCTATCTTTGCATAGTACTTTCCCATAACATAACTATTTTTATATAGTTCTTTTACATAACTTTTATTTCCAAGTTCCTTAGCAATCACTTTGATATATTTTTCTTTTACATACTCATCAATAATGGTATAACCTTTACTCAATTTTTCATGATACATGGAATACGGACGAATAATAAACTTCATACAGAATTGATGAATTGTTCCCGTCCAGACATTGTGAGTACTAATACTCATATTTAATAGTCTATTTTCTATCTCATCTGCTGCTCTATTAGTGTAAGTAATTGCGATATTAAGCTTTTTTGATTCATTATATTTTACAGCTAAATATGCAATCCGATAAGTGATTGTTCTAGTTTTTCCACTTCCAGGACAAGCCGTTAAAATAAAATTATCAGCGCTCACACAAACGGATTTTTGTATGTCGTTTAAGTCTTTTAAAAATTCATAATTATGCTGCATATTTTTTCACCATTTCTAAAAGTTTAGAAACTATATCATTCGGCAGTTTCGAACAAAATTCTTGTATAAACAGCTCTTTATCTTTTTCAGCAGTGATAGCCTTATACTGTTTGAGAAGTTCTTCGATATCCGCATCAAGGTCATACTTATTAAGTGAATAATATGCCATCTTTAATTTAATTGATGTATTCATAACATCTCTACTAGCAAATGCAATTGCATCTAAAATATATTCTGGAACAACTGCTGCAGAACTAATAAATTCAGATAAAATAGTTGCATACCAACCTTTTCCCATCCCCTTTGCAACTGTTAACACTGAATCATATCGCTTATTTTCTGAATCTTGCAAATTACTTTTATGCAATATCTTCGTAATCTCATCTTTATAATGGTGATCAATAATATCATTAATATAATCTCTGTTTTTTACTTCATTTGCAAAATCAACTTCCAAAGTATACGGTGCATAAAACATATCAACATATGGATTGCTTCCAAATAGTCTATCCAACTTAGCTTTTCTGCTTATTCCTCTTTTCTCAGCTTCTTCACTACACTTGCTTGCTCCTGAAAGCTGTTGATCTAAATCAGTAATGATTGCACAATATCTTTGTAGCCTAAGCGGGTCGAAAATACAAGCAATATTCTCAAATGCAACACTTCCTACATTAATCAGCCCAATTCCCAATTCATCCAACGATATACCCATTGTTTTCTTTATCAAATTAGGGATTAGAATTTCTTCACCATCACCTTCAATCAACATAACCCCTTTGGAAAATAGCAGTACAGAGCGTTTTGCATCTAAATATCGCTCTAAGCATTGAGTCAAACTAACGTCTCTTAGATCAAATTCATTAGCACCAAATACATCAAGTCCGTTTGCCGGCTGCATTACTATAGATATGTTGGCGTTACATTTAAGAACGTTAATCTGATTTATATCTGCTACTTCTGATAGATGAGTGGAATGAGTGGTCATTAAAACTTGAGTGTAATCCTTTGAAACATGAAGATTATCAAATAATGTTTTTTGAATATGAGTATGAATATGTGCTTCTGGTTCTTCAATAATCATTATATTTACCAACTCTTGATTGCGATTAAATTCAAATTCTACTAATTTAAGTGCAACATATAACATATTTAGGTGTCCTAATCCCAATTGATCAATGTCTTGTTTATCTGCAGGTAACATCGTAAGATATTTAGATAAAGCCGAAATGTCATCTTTCATTTGTGATTGCAATGTTATATCTGGTGAATAAACCATTCCTATCATTTCATTTAATTTACCATTAATTTGGTTACCAATGTCAGAAATCTTGGCAACACCAGAAATTGTACTATTTACTTCTTGAATCTTACTCTTAATATTATTAACATCTATTTCCGGAATATCTGATTGAATAGCATCTACTATTCTTCTTATTGGATTTTTAGGTTTCCTTAATTCTGATTCTACATCGCGCAATGCATCAATAAATACAACTGAAACATACTTCCATATTTCTAATATATCTAATTTTCCTCCAATAATAGCAGAATCCTCTTTTTCAGGATCTGCATATTGGTATGCGTCTATATCACCAACAATTAGTTTATAATTATCAGGATTCGTAAAATCCACTTGTGACCTTGATGTATAGACAAACTCATAATCTGTTAGCTTAATTTTACTTCTAATTTCACTAAATTCTTTTTCATCCTTTGCTTCTGAAAGACTTTTACGAACAGACTTTTGTGGTCTAATAAGTAAAGTTACTGTACCATAATTATATCCTTTACAGCGAATATAAGACTTCAAAAAATCTGCATTCTCTTTTTCAGGTATTATATCCTTACAAACTTCATTGTTTTTTTCTTCTGATGAAATCTCATCAAAATAAACTGAAATAATAATCCAATGACCGCGCCAGTCATCAAGTGCATCTGCAAAATCTGACTCTTTAAGTCGTTTTGAATTATAATAAAATGAATCATCAAGTAGAATTCTTAGTGCCGTCATCGCATTAGATTTTCCTGAATCATTTTCACCAATTATCGTATTTGCTCCCTTATCAAAGGCAAATCTGGTAGCTTTCAAATTTTTATAATTAACAATCTGCAAATATTTTAAATACATAATCTTCCTCCCCGTATAATCCCCTCAATATGATGTCAATAATTACATATGAACACATACTGAGCCTTAGAAAAATTATACAACCTTGTATCTTTGTTGCCCCGATGAAGTCTTTTCAATCGGAACAATCCCTATACTATTCGTTTTAATATAATTGAGAAACAAGGTGCCAAGGAGCAATCTATCGCTACGAGAGATTCTGTTCCATTCATAACCTTTGAAAAGTTCACGAATCAAGAATACTTCTCCGTGTGAAAGATTTGTTAATTCAGCTTTTGTGATATCCAATAATTCATTAACTGTTGGCATTTTCTTACCTCCCAATAGGAATAACAATATCAACAACATTGTACTCCTATGGAAATTTATTTACAAGAAAAATCTACCATATTTTTAATCTATCTACATATTACGACATCCGAAACTCAGCCCACATCACTGCTTCTTCTTGGGCATTCCAAAGTGCCTCCATTTTTTCTCTGGTTGCCATCGGAAAGTCTTTTAGTTCTGCACTTCCTTGCTGAATAGATGCCAGATGAGGAATAATCTCTCTGCACAGATTCTGATCCGGACACGTCATAATAAAACCACCATAAATAGATTCACAGATTAGCTTGTCGCACATATCTGTCATAATGATTTTATCAGCATTAAAAGCATTCTTACCAATAAAGTTTGCAATGTTCTCTACAGTCATTTGAAACATATAGTCAGTATGCATTTCATTATCGCCTTTTTTATAAACACAGGCATATCCAAGGTTTTCATCTTCCATCAATTCATATAATTCATCCATTATTATTTTTTCCCTCCATTTCTTATTCATTAATTTTTACAAAAATAGTTGATGTTACACACAAAATTCTGCTGGGTACATATTGAAAAACCGCAACTGCTACTGCAGTTACGGCAATTGTAATTTAAAAAACTAATTAACCAAGATTTGAAAATGATATCTCTCCATTCTTATTGACAATATCAATATGTTCGAAAAATACCCTGATTGTTTTAACTTCTTTTCGAACCACTTTTTCATCGTAACCATTATTAGTACATATCGTTTTAGCTAAAATGCCTTGAATCCATTCCTCCTTTATTGTTGGCGAATGTAAACATACATCTTTACCTTTTTCTATTCTGGTAGCACATCTCCAGACAACTTTACCTCTCTCTGTTCTTCTACGGTAAGCGGCGCCGCATTCACCACAAACCAACAAGTTGCCAAGCAAATATTTTCCGTTATATCTTGATTTCCCTATTTCTGTTGTTCCGTCCTCATTGTACATTACTCGAGACCTCCTAACCATTTCCTCCTGTACTCGGTCAAATATTTCTTTTGATACAATCGCCTGATGACTGTCAGCTATATAATATCTGACCCTCTGTCCATCATTGACCGCCCTTTCGCCAGTCAAGTAATTCTTAGTATAAGTTTTTTGCAGCATAGTATCACCTTTATATTTTTCATTTTTCAACATTTTTAGAATGACTGCATCAGACCATATTTCCTTTCCTGTAGCAGTTTTAATATGGTGGTTTTCCAAATACTCTTTGATTTGTATTAATGACTTTCCATCCAGATATAGCTCAAATATCTTTCGAACAATTTCTGCTTCTTCAGGAACAATGACCAATTCACCATCTTTGCACATATATCCCATAAAATTTTTATATTTCGTAAAAATTTCGCCATTCTCAAAGCGCCTTTGATAACCCCATTTAATATTTTCGCTCAAATTCCGGCTTTCTTCCTGAGCAAAACCACACATAATTTCCATCATTAACTCTGAATTATCATCTTTTGTATTGATATTATCTTTCTCAAAGTACATATAAATCTTCCTTTCCTTTAATTTTCTTATAAGAATTAAGCTATCTAAGGTATTCCTTGAAAACCTACTTATAGATTTTGTAATAATTAAGTCTATTCCTCCCTTCCATGCTTTTTTCAACATGGATTCTAATCCTGTTCTACCTGAGCTGTACAAACCACTTTTGCCATAATCAAAAAACACTCCGGCAAATTTCCAACCAGAGTAATTATTGATTAGATCCGTGTAGTATTCTATTTGTGATTCAAGGCTGCCTTGTTGCTGTTTTCCCTTCGTGCTTACCCGACAATATGCCGCCACTTTTAATTCTTGTTTTACCTTATCATCAGGTAATTCTATCCGTATGTATTTAATTTTTTTCATTCTATTGCCCATTAACCAATCTATATAAATTAGTGGTGCCCCTAAATTTTCTTTCATTTAGTACTTTGACACAACAAAAAAGTGTGAATCAAATCCACACTTTTTCCTTTCCATTTTCTTTAAAAATCGTGTAATTACTAACTGTTTTTCCTTTGCAACAGGGTAACTACCTCCACATGTCCCGTCATAGGAAACATATCTACTGGCTGCACTTCTTTAACCTTATATCCTCTTTCCTCTAAAATTCCTAAATCTCTAGCAAGGGTACCTGGGTCACAGGAAACATAAACTATCTTAGAAGGTTTCATCTCTCCAATTGCTTCAAGTAGGCTTTTTTCACATCCTTTTCTTGGTGGATCTACTACAACTACATCTGCCTTTATCTCTTTTTTAATAAGCTCTGGAATAACTTCTTCTGATTTTCCAACAATAAATTCTACATTGTCTACCTTATTTTCTTTTGCATTTAATTTAGCATTATCAATTGCTTGTTCTATAATTTCTACTCCATATACTTTTTTAGCCTTCTGAGATAGGAATAGTGATATGGTTCCTGTTCCACAATAGGCATCAAATACTATTTCATTTCCTGTAAGTCCGGCATACTCTAAGGCTTTATTGTAAAGCACTTCTGTTTGAATAGGGTTAACTTGAAAGAATGATAATGGAGAAATATTAAATTTAAACTCACCTATGTAATCACTTATACTATCATTTCCATACAAGGTTATATTTTTTTCTCCTAAAATTACATTAGTTCTTTTCTCATTGATATTTTGGACAATACTTGTTATTCCTTCTATATTATCTCTAATCAAGCTTACAAATTCCTCTTTATTGGACAATTCCTTTTGCTTTGTAACTAGAACTACCATAACCTCTCCAGTTTTAAAACCTTTTCTCACCATTATATGTCTTATACTTCCTGTATCTGTTATTTCATCATAAGCCTTTATATTGAACTTTTTCATCCATGTTTTTGTTAGTGCCGCCACTTTGTCAGCTGCTTCGTCTTGAATATTACAAATGTCCATTCCTATAATTTCATGACTTCTTGCAGCATAAAACCCTACCTTCAGCTCTCCATTGCTTTCTCCTACAGGCAGCTGCACTTTGTTTCTATATCTATAAGGTTCCTTCATACCAATAGTGTCATGCAAAATAATCCCTTCTTCTTTACTGGAAACTGGAAACTGGTTACTAGTTACTGGTATCTGGTTACTAACCTTAAGCTTCCCTATTCTTTCAAGAGAATCCTTAACCCTATTTCTCTTAAATTCTAGCTGTCCTTCATAACTTAAATGCTGAAGGCTGCATCCACCACATCTTTTGTAAATGCTACATGTTGGTTCTCTTCTTTCCTTAGATGCTTCTATAACCTCTAAAAGTTTTCCAAAAGCATAATTTTTCTTTATCTTAAGTATTTTAATTTTAGCCTTTTCTCCTATTAAGGCACCTTCTATAAATACTGCGTAGTCATTTATTCTAGCTACCCCTTCACCCTCATGTCCAAGACCAGTAATTTCAACAAGGTACTCTCCATTTTTCTCTATGGGTATAATCTTATCCATTCATTTCTACCTTTCATTCAGAAATTTTTATTAATTTATAATTGTTACTACTATTTGATATACTATAGGAAGAAAAATTGCTGGCAGTAAGTTTGCCACTTTAATCTTAGTTGCATTTAACATATTCAAAGCTAAAGCAATAATTAAAAATCCTCCTATGGCAGTCATGTTATTAATTACAGCTGTTATTAAAACTCCTTTTAAAAAGCTTGCACATAATGTTATTAAGCCTTGGTATATAAAAACTGATACAGCTGAAAGTAGTACTCCTATTCCTAGCGTGGAAGCAAATATTATAGATGTAATCCCGTCTAAGACTGATTTTGCAAAAAGTGTCTTGTGGTTTCCTGATAATCCACTTTGAAGGGAGCCTATAATTGCCATAGCTCCTATGCAGAATAAAAGACTAGCTGTAACAAATCCCTTAGATACTTGTCCGCCCTTATTATTTAATCTTTTTTCTATATTATTGCCCAAGTTCTCAACTTTTTTATCAATATCTATCTTTTCACCTATAACAGCTCCAATTACAGTTGAAATTATTATAACTAAAAAACTAGTAGAATCTAACTTATCAGATACTCCAATTATATTTGAAGTCCCAATAAAAAGGACACATAGTGCAAGCCCATCCATAACATTTTTAGCAACCTTTTCACTTAAACCACCTTTTAAGAAAATTCCTAATGTTCCTCCAGCTAATATGGCTAGAGAGTTTACAATTGTGCCAAGCATTATTTTGCTCCCCCCTATTTGAATCTTATTATTCCTTTGTAAGTATAAAATTTTTAATATTAAACAACATATCTATTATAAACTCATATGTGATAAATATAAACTTCAATTTAAAATATAAGAAAAATGCGGCGCATTTTTCTTATATTTTTCAATAAAAAAAGGCATCCCAAATAAGGATGCAAAGAATGGAATCAGTTGCTTACAATATATTAAATTATTATAACCATTTCTATACATTTTATACTAAAATTCTAAAAATAGCTATAATATTTTTATATTATACCATACTTAACTAAATATTATAATACTTCTATTAGCTTTACATATCATTGTAACATATATTTAACATATTATCTATAGTTTATTAATTATATATCTATTCTCTAAATTATATTTGCTCTTCCACTGTAAACTACTCCTCTTACCACATCCATGGTAATAAACGTGCCTGTTTTAATGCTCTCAGTTGCTCCTCCAGCATTACAAATAATTGGTATTCCTCTTGAAAGACATTCTATTGCCATATGAGATGTTAGTCCGCCGCCTTCTGAAACTATTCCAGCTACTCTATCTAAAACCTCCATATAACCTTTATCTAAATTCTTTATTATTAATATGTCATCATTTTGTACTAAATCTAAAGCTTCTTCTGGATTTCTAAGTACTTTAGCAGTCCCAAAGCCTGGATAAGAACCAGCTCCCTTTCCTTGAACAAGAACATCACCAACAATATGTACCTTCATCATGTTAGTAGTACCAGAATAATGAACTGGGATTCCAGCTGCCACTACAACCAAATCTCCATTTTTTACGTACCCTTCTTCCTTAGATCTATTAACTGATTCAAGTATCATCTCATCTGTTGACTCAAATTTTCTTGCATCGATAGGAAACACTCCCCAATTAAGTGCTAACTTTCTTGCAACCTTTTCATTTGGTGTTACTGCAATAACAGGACACTCTGGTCTGTATTTAGAAACCATTTTAGCAGTATTTCCAGTTTGAGTTGCAGTAATTATTGCTGAGGCATTAAGTTCCATAGCCGTTGTACAAGTAGCAAGACTTATAGCATTAGCAACATTTGAAAGAGCATTTTCCATTCTCTTATTTAAAGCAGCCACATAATCAATCTTCTCCTCTGCAGTTTTTGCTATTTTCGCCATAGTTTTTGCAGCTTCTATTGGATATTTTCCATTTGCAGACTCTCCACTTAACATTACTGCATCCGTACCATCAAATATTGCATTTGCTACGTCTGACGCTTCCGCTCTTGTAGGTCTTGGATTTCTCATCATAGAATCAAGCATTTGAGTTGCTGTAATTACAGGTTTTCCTGCTTTATTACATTTTTCTATAATCATCTTTTGAGCTATAGGTACTTGTTCTATAGGTATTTCAACTCCCATGTCTCCTCTAGCTACCATTATACCGTCAGAGAATTTAATTATTTCATCTATATTGTCAACGCCCTCTTGGTTTTCTATCTTAGAGAAAATGAGAATGTCTCCTCCACCATTTTGCTCCAAAATCTTTCTTATAGCTAATACATCTGCTGCTTTTCTAATGAAGGATGCTGCAACCAAATCTACTTCTTGCTGACATCCAAAGACTAAATCTGATTCATCCTTTTCAGTTAGGGCCGGTAAGTTTATTTTAACATTAGGAACATTAATTCCTTTTTTACTAGAAACTACTCCACTATTTGCTACTCTGCAATGGATTTTGTTTCCTTCTATTTCTTCAACAGTAAGTCCAACTAGACCATCATCTATTAAAATAGCATTTCCTATCTTTACATCTTCATATAACTTATCATAAGTTATAGAGCACTTAGTTTCATCTCCAATTATATCTTCACCGCAAATAATAGTAAATCTATTACCTTCTTTTAATTCTACCTTATCAGAAAAATCCTTAGTTCTTATTTCTGGTCCTTTAGTATCTAACATTATTGCAATTGGTTTATTTAACTCTGTTCTTAGTTTTTTAACCAATTTAATTCGATTACCATGTTCTTCATGACTTCCATGGGAAAAATTTAATCTTGCAGCATTCATTCCTGCTTTAATTAATTCTGATAACACCTTTTCATTATCACTTGTCGGTCCAATTGTAAATACCATCTTTGTTTTTTGCATAAATTAGTCTCCTTTTATATTTAAAGATTAATAAGAAAGTATATTAGCTATGTTATATAATTCTTCATTAAATTTACTTTCCATAGCCAATGCTTCCTCTATTTCAAAATCAACTACTTCATTTCCTCTTACGCCTACTACCCTAGAGGATTTTCCTTCTTCTAATAGTTCTACTGCTCTTGCTCCCAGTCTTGAAGCTAGTATTCTGTCTGCAGCAGTAGGGCTTCCTCCTCTTTGAATATGTCCAAGAACAGTGGCCCTTGTTTCAATACCAGTTACCTCTTGGATTTTTTTCTTTAAAGCCTCGGCTCCACCTACTCCCTCAGATAAAATTATAATATTATGGAGCTTCCCTCTGTTTTTACCTTCTAAAACCTTTCTGCATAATAAATTCTCATCGAATTCCTTCTCAGGTATTATTACACTTTCAGCTCCACCTGCTATTCCTGCAAAAAGAGCTATATCTCCACAATCTCTACCCATAACTTCAACTATACTAACTCTTTCATGGGAAGATGAAGTATCTCTTAATTTATTTATGGCATCTAACACTGTGTTTAATGCAGTATCAAAGCCTATTGTGTAGTCGGTATAGGCTAAATCATTATCTATAGTTCCTGGTAGACCGATTGTATTTATGCCCATTTTAGAAAGCTCTCTAGCTCCCTTAAAGGAACCATCTCCTCCAATAACTACAAGCCCGTCTATTCCAAAAGCTTTCAAGATATTAACGGCTTTTATTCTTCCAGCCTCAGTTCTAAATTCTTCACTTCTAGCGGTTCTTAGAATAGTTCCACCTCTTTGAATAATATCTGCCACACTATAACGTCCCATTTCAAAAATCTCTCCATTTATTAGACCACTATATCCTCTTTGAACTCCCATAACCTTAAAGCCTTTTTCTAACCCGGTTCTAACTACTGCTCTAATAGCAGCATTCATTCCAGGAGCATCTCCACCACTTGTTAAAACTGCAATAGTTTTCATAATCTATTACCTCCTACAATTAAGGGACTTTTTTTATCCCGTTAAACCCTCATAGTTACTAGTTTTACCTCGTAGTCTACTTTAGGGATAGTATATCATTATATATATAATTTTTCATATATTTTTTGAATTAAATATAAAAAAATTTGATAATTATTACTATCTTCTTTATAGATATTTTGTTTACCTACAAAATAAATATACTATAAATATTTTACTGAACTCTATTACAAAAATAAAATAGCCATGTCCATAAGAGAATTCATTAAAATCTCCTATAGACATAGGCTTTACAATAGCTTTATGTTACTTTCTCCATATTTTTCTTTTAAATAAGCTAATAATTTTTCCTCATCACTTATCCAATACTCTCTAGCTAAGAGAAATTTCTCTCTTTCTTCTTTAGTACATATATATATTGGTATATTTCCAGCATTAGAAAGAAAAATAGGTTTTAATTGCCTTATATTAGGTTTTACCTCTTTATTGCTTTCTATCAGGATATATAACTTTTTACTTTTAAAATTTACAAGCTTCTCTACTCCATCGCAGATTATTTTGGGCTGCTCATCTTCCCGCTTTGTTACTCTTCCTCTTATTAATACAATTTCATCTTCTATTATTAGTTCCCTAAAAGAATCTAATATTTTAGGAAATATAATAACCTCTATAGTGCTATATAAATCTTCTAATTTTATAAAAGCCATCATGCTATTATTTTTAGTTATTTTTCTAGTTGCCTCAGTTATTATTCCTCCTAAAATAACTCTGTCTCCATCCTTTATTTTAGAATTTTCCTCTTCTATATGCCTAGTTACTTCGTCAATAATGTCTTCTTCTAGAGATCCGTCACCAATAATATCAATGGTTTTTGCTGAGGTTTGTCTTTTTAAAGCTTCTTCATATTCCTCAAGAGGGTGTCCTGTTAAGTACAAGCCTGTCATTTCTTTTTCCATAGCTAGCTTATACTTTTTATCAAATTCCTTTATATCTGGGAATTTAATTTCTATTTCTTTAAATTCCTCTGTTAAAGTAGAAAATAAGCTTACTTGCCCATCTATATTTTTCTTTCTTTGATTTGTTACCGAGTCTAATACTTTTTCATAAACTGCAAGCAACTTTGACCTATATACTCCAAAACAATCAAAGGCTCCAGCTTTTATAAGACTCTCCACCATTCTCTTGTTTATACTAACCGTATCAATCTTATTACAGAAGTCTACAAAAGAATTGAACTCACCTTTTTCTTCTCTAGCCTTAACTATACCATTTATGATGTTTTCTCCAACATTTTTTATAGCTGAAAGCCCAAAGCGTATTTTGCCCTTTTGCACCGTAAACTTACCAAAGCTTTTATTTAAGTCTGGAGGTAGAGTATCTATTTCCATATCCTTAGCCGCTCTTACATATACAGCTACTTTATCACTGTTTCCTCTTACGCTATTTAGCATAGCTGCCATGAATTCAGTTGGATAATAGTATACTAGGTACGCTGTGTAGTACGCCACAACTGCATAGGCAGCTGCATGGGATTTGTTGACATATCGTTACGATAAGGCTCTTTATCCTTATCTCTTCATATTTCTATGAAGTATCGGACTATCTCATTATCCGGTCTTTATCGGATACAGGGCACTCGTGGGTTTTTACCATCCTTCTTTGAAAGATTAGGACTCCATAACCTAGTCTCTGAGCCTTCAACCTATTGCTAGGCTGCTTGGCTGCGGATTTACCAATTCTTAAACTTTTTACTATCTCTATAGCATTACCTATAGCCCTTATATCTATTACTAGCATAAGTTAGTATTTAAGACTCTAAGGTTTTTCCCGCAATTCACCCTGTTTTCTATATAAATTACTTTACATAGGCACTCAAAAAGTTTAACCATTTCTTTTGTTTGCGTTCAAGATATATTTCTGCTTCTTCATAAAACATCTTGTAAATTCTACCTGACTCTTTTTTAGAATTTATTCTCAGTTCTTTTATTAAAGGTGTCTTGGTATTTCTGATGCTATAGTACTTTAATTCCATTTTTTCTGTTAATATTTTCAAGAATAGTTCTGTACCTAAAAAAGCAATAGCTATTGTATTATATTGATATTTTTTAATAAAATCATTTTTCTTATAATATGAGCTATTTTGGCTTAGAACCACACTTCCATCTCCATCAAAATATCCTCTAATAAAATGTATTTCTTGATCTTTTGGTATAGAAGGAAACTTATTCATAGATGTAGATTTATTAGGATATAAACCTAGTTTCCTCAAATCATTTGCCATAATTTTCGATGAGACATTTAAAATATACAAGTAAGTTGAATTTTCAAAACCACCTTTATTACCTTTTCTTATTAAACCAGTATATTCTATTTGTTTAGCAACCTTCTCAATAATTTCTTTGTCTTTCATTCCAAGAACTATATTGTTATAATGCTCATCGCCAACATATCCATCCGAATAAAGTAATCCTAAAATATATGCTTTATACTGATTATCTATGTTACTGAAATAATTCTCATTAAAAGTATATCTATTCTTTCTCTTTGAATTAATATCCTTCTCTTTTAATACTCTAGAAATTGATCTTTCAGAATATCCTATTAGATCAGAAATCTCTTTAAAACATAAATTCTTATTATTGTAAAATTTTTCTACAATAATATTTTTATCTTTTTCTGTTAACTTATCATATGAGATTTTCATAATATCACCAATATTATTTTTTCCCATATTGATTTAAATATTACGTATGGTTAAACTACAAATGCGTAACTTGCAAAGTCCATCATCTGATCGTAGATTTTATTTGCACTTTTTTCATCAATCCCATTTCTTAAACATCCTGGCACTACTACATTTCCATTTTCATCTTCAATACCATAAATAAAATTGGCTCTTTCCTTTTCCATTTCCTTATGTTTCTTTTTGGACATAGCACGTCTTACTAAGTCGCTTCTGCCCATAGAATATCCTGCTAATGTCCTAACAATTTCCATAACCTGTTCTTGGTATACCATTACTCCATAGGTAACATTTAGTATTTCTTCCAATTGCGGAGCATCATATTCTACTTTATCAGGATTATTCTTGTTTCTAATGTACTTAGGTATTTCTGCCATAGGACCTGGTCTATATAGACTTATACCAGCTATTATATCTTCAAGGCTCTCTGGCTTTAGTTCCTTCATAAAACTAGTCATTCCTGGAGATTCCAGCTGAAACACTCCTACTGTCTTGCCTTTTCCAAGCATCTTGTAAACTTCTTTATCCTCAAAATTAATTTTATCAAGATTAATTTCTGTGCCAGTATCTTCTTTAATCAGCTCTATGGCATCTCTTATTACAGTCAAAGTCCTTAGTCCCAGAAAATCCATTTTGAGTAATCCCAGTTCTTCTAGAGTCGTCATAGTAAACTGAGTTACCACAGCTTCTTCATTTTTTGCAAGTGGAACATAAGTTACTAAAGGCTGAGAGGCTATAACTACACCTGCAGCATGAGTTGAGGTATGTCTTGGAAGCCCTTCTAATGCCCTGGCTACATCAATTAAATCTCTAATTCTTTCATCAGTTTCATAAACCTCATTTAGCTCTGGATTCATTTCCAATGCCTTATCAAGGGTTATGCCAAGTACTGTTGGAACCATTTTAGCAATTCTATCTACTTCAGCATAAGAGTAGTTCATAGCTCTTCCTACATCTCTTATACAAGCTCTTGGTGCCATGGTTCCAAAGGTAATAATTTGAGATACATTATCCTTGCCGTATTTTTCTACTACATAATCGATAACCTCTTGCCGTCTTTCGTAGCAAAAATCGCTATCAATATCCGGCATAGAAATTCTTTCAGGATTTAAGAACATTTGTTATTATCCACAGGCTTTTTATCCTATGCTCTGGAGGTTTCCCTCATTTTCATCAGTTAGTCAATTCTAACTCAGATTGGACTATATCATCTCTATGAATTTAGAATGTTTTCTTTTAAGATAGTATTCAGCATCTGTATAAATAAAATTATAAAAATTTTTTACACACTCTTTTTTATAAATCTTCACGTAAAAACATTTATGATTTTGCCTACTATCTTTAACTATTTTGGATTCAATATTAAATAAACTTAAAACTAGCTTTAATTGTTCAGCGAAAACATTACTACCAGTAGTAAAACTTATATTTGTATATATGTAATTCTTTTTAATACCGTTGTAGTAAGTTGAAGTTCTGTTTATATATACACTGCCGTCTCCATCAAAATATCCTCTAATAAAATGTCTCATCAAATTTCTAGGTAATTTAGGCATGCTAACTATTGATGATTTTCTTTCAGTGATACCTATGTCTAATAGGTATTTTACGTCTATTGGATTAGTACTAATAACACTGTAAGTATATCCTCTGCCCATAGGATGCTTATACTTATATACCTTTTTATTTGGAGTCATAATTCTATTAAGTTTTTCTATTAACTCCTCTTCATTCATTGAAATAGTTATTCTTTTTCGCTTAGTATGTCTATCATAACTAAGGCAACCGTCAGAATAGATTAATCCTAGTATATATGATGATAGTTTATTGAGCTTAGTTTTAAATACACTATTGTCTTCAATCTTTCTAGCTGAAGTGTTAAAGCTATTAGCACAACTTTTCGAACAAAACTTTTGATTTCGCTTTTTAGTTTCAAATTCTTTATTGCATTTAATGCAGATTCCACAAAACATTCTATTATCCATCCTAGCATATTTTTAGTTATTATGTGTATGTTATTTATATATATACTAAGGTGGAATTCATAAGCTGGGCACTCGTGGAGTGGATTATTATGTAGCTACTCACCACTCTAGTCTCTGAACCTTTCTGGTACTTTTACGCTATTCCCAGACTTGGCTGCTGATTGGCATGCTGCAAATGCAGTTTAGCTTTCCAGCAATTCACCCAATTTAAAGAGCGCATCTTTTCACGCTCAAATATCAAACTATACTTAATAGGATCTACCTT
>Ga0074193_1000171_pt1 | contig 119837 bp, 128 predicted proteins | sample EPASupsiteHSE605_FD_64523 | JGI IMG/M metagenome (GOLD analysis project Ga0074193, IMG submission 64523) | Bioremediated contaminated groundwater from EPA Superfund site, New Mexico - Sample HSE6-05 | ecosystem: Environmental > Aquatic > Deep subsurface > Groundwater > Contaminated ... | reverse complement strand
CCGGTAACAAAGAGGAGGGCAATGACGGGCCAGAGACGGGTGAGGAGCTTGCCTAGGTGACGAAGTTCTCGAAGAGGGAAGCGATGTTTTGCTTTGGTAATATTCTTGGCCACAAATTAGTTTAACATTTGACGTATGGTATTCCATCAGCATCAATTTGATCGTAATATTTTGCATTGTATTTGTACCAATTAAAGTTTTTATTCATGTAATTTATTGAATGATTGTGACACGACTTGTTTAAAGAAATGGTGGCTAGTTTTGTTATTATGTGACAATTATAGATTGTGTTGTGTGAGAATTGATGAGGTTGGAGTATTCGGGCACACCGGGGTTGTTTGGAAGAGGTTGGGTTCCGCCAAAAGAGGGAAGATCCTCCTATTCCCATATGTATGTGACACGTACATAACATTGACGTATAAAGTATCCTTTGGTATAATCCTATAGTTATATATGGTAAAATCATCAAAGTCCTGGTTTGTTTCGGAGAATCGTTTTGACTCAATTCTCAATTCAGATAGGTACAAGTTTTTAGCTAACCTCCAAAGCGAGTTATATAAAGACACAATAAATTTCTTTTTTGGTGAAGGATATGAATATCAACTTTTACCTCTAACAACTGGTTCAATTTCTAGTCCAATGGGTTTGGGAAGTGATTCTCTTCCAGTAAAAGTCAATATTCAAGGTGTAGAAACCTATCTCTCCGATTCAATGCAGTTTTACCTTGAATTAGCATGCAGAATAAACAAGAAAAATAATTTCTATATTTCACCTTCTTTCCGTGGGGAGCCAGCCGATAAAAGACATTTATGTCAGTTTTTTCATGTTGAGGCTGAGATTGTTGGTGGCATAGACGATGTAATAGAAGTAATTGAAAAATATTTATTTTATTTGACTAATCACCTATATAGAAAATTTCAAAAGGAAATTTTTGAATCATGCGGAAACACAGAACATATTGAAAAATTTTTGTTATTAAACAAAATACCGAGGTGCTCATTTGAAGAGGCAGTATTGATTCTTAAAAATAATCCACAAAAAGAATTAATTATTGATAAGGGGAGCTATCGGACTATTAGCTCTGCCGGTGAAAGGGAATTAATGAAACATTTTGGAGGTTTCGTGTGGCTGACTAATTTTGATCATTTATCGGTGCCTTTTTATCAGAAATTTACCGATAAAAACAAAAATTGTGCAGAAAATGCAGATTTATTGATTGGTATTGGAGAAACAGTTGGCTCAGGGGAGAGACATACTACCAGTGGCGAGGTTAAAGAGGCATTGAAAATTCATCATGTTTCAGCTGAACCATATGAATGGTATGTAGAGATGAAAAATATGGTTAGACTACATACGTCTGGATTCGGAATGGGCGTAGAAAGATATTTACTCTGGTTATTAAATCATGATGATATTAGAGATATGCAGTTACTTCCTCGTTTTAATGGAATTAAATCAGACTTTTAAAAATGATTAATCTAAGTGCGGCAACCATTGAAGGAATGTGTTACACGGACTTTATTGCTTTTATTAAGGAAACAAATCGATGCCCAGGTGGAAAAAAATCAATTAGAAAAATTATTCAAAATAGCTTTATTAACGAAAAAAGTAAAATTTTAGAAATCGGTTCAAACACTGGTTTTACTTCCCTTGAGGTAGCACATCTGGTAAAGGCAAAAATTTTTGGTATTGATATCTCGCCCTCATGTGTAAAAGAATCAAAACAAAGATTAGAAGCTGATACAAAAGATGTTAAATCTAGAGTGAAGTTTCGTGTAGGATCAGCGTATAACATCCCCTTTAAAGATGAGGAATTTGATCTTGTTATTACAGGTGGAGCAACTTCATTCATGGAGGACAAAGAAACAGCAATTTCTGAATATATTAGAGTCACCAAACCATGGGGTTTTATAGCTACAGTTCAGTTATATTATCGGAAACACCCCCCAAAGAAATTATTGAATAAGCTTAGCAAGGTTATCGGCGTTGATATAAAACCATACACAGAATCAGACTGGTTAAGTGTATTTCAAAACAGCAATAAAAATTTGGAACTATATTTTTATGAACCAAATGAACTTTGTGAAAAACCAGGTTCTGAAGTTGATGATTACATTGAATATTTTTTGGCTAAAAAACATATTGCAATGCTTCCGGTTGAGGAAAGAGAGGCAGTAAGAACTAAATGGAGGAATTATCTAACAATATTCAATGAAAATCACAGATATTTGGGTTATTCGGTAGCCATTTTTAGAAAAACTCTTTATCCTGAAGAACCTGAATTATTTACCTATAAAAAATGCAAGAAATAGAAAGAATTGGAAACCAATCTTCAGGATTAGATATCATTAGGGGAAAGTATTTGAGAGGGGAAATTATTTCGGCTCAGGGTAATGTTGAGAGTGGCTTTAGGAATTTTTTTATAAAGAATGGGTACATCGAAAAAACGGCTGCGTCTCTCATTTCAAACAAAGATAGTACCGTAATTTTTTCTGGTGCTTCGATAAGCGCTTTAAAGGAAGAACTTGTGACCGGAAAGATACCAGGAAATGGTTTTTTTGTGATACAACCATGTATAAGAACGCGTGATTTTAAAAACGGATTTGATAATGAAGTTATTCCATTTGGCCAAACTTTCTTCAATATGGTCTGTACGTTATCACGTCCAGGGAGATACAAGGATGTTTGTGAAGAGGCTATTGCGTATATTGAGGGAACGTTGGGAATTGAAAAATCCAGAATTGTAATTATTCCAACCTCTACAAATGATGATCTGGTCCAACCATTCCAACAGTCTGAGGTTCTTAGAGATGTTTCAGTGCGCTTTGATTCCAGGAAAAAGTATACTTGGAAATATGGGATTCCGAACGTAAGCGGAATTGGTCTATCGATTAACATTGTTAATCCTGCCGATGGTAATTTGTGGGACGTTGGCAACATTGTCTCGATTAGAAATTTTGAGAATGTGGAATTAGGCATAGAATTTGGCTTTGGAATTGAGTTCATGCTTTCTGCCGCTTTGGGTGTAGCTGAACCGATAAGGATGTCGGTAATTTCACAGGTTGAGCAATATAAAGAAGGACTCCATCAAAAATATGTGACTTACTTGGAAGCTGCTTTACAGATGATGAATGCAGGAGCCATAATAGGCGATAAAAAGGCTGACCATCTTTATAAACAATATTGGAAGTCAATAAATTTGATTAGAAAATCCCTTGGTTTAAATTTGAATGAGGTATTAAATACAAGCAGTAAATACTCGGAATTAAGGGAATTTCCTGGCTGGGAAGAGAAACTTTCCAGTGTTGCTAATTTTCTAAATAAACACGAAAAACGTATTGAGGGACTTGTATATTTTGCAAACAAAATTAATCGCGGAAGAGATAAATTTACTAACCCAGAGATATCTTTAAAAAAATATGCGCTTCAAAATGGAATTCGAAACGAGGAAGCTTTTGGGGTATTGAATGAAAGATTTTCGCATTTGGCAGCGTTGTTTAAAAATATTAAGTGAAAATACTTCAAATCACTTCTGATTACATACCCAGACCGCTTTGGGGTATGGGTTGGCATGTCAGTTTTATTACAAACGGATTCCAAAAATTGTTTTCTAAAGACACCATTACCTACGTTGCTACGTCCTCAAAAAGCGCAAATGTCCATGAAAATGTAATTACTACTAAATTTCTTGATGACATTAAACTTCTTAGTCCAAAAGAGGATGAAATCTTTAATGATTTTGAAAAATTTATTATTTGGAATCGCCGTCTAGCTGACGAAATAATTGTAAGTGATGTGAAGTTTGATATTCTTCATTGTCACAACTGGATGTCTTGGATAACAGCAAAAATTGTTCAAGAAAAAATCGGTGGAAAAATTGTATGCAGCCTCCATTTTTTGCAAAAACAATATGAAAGGATGCAAGAAAATCCAATTCCGTCTTATCATCAACAAATAGTCGATATTGAAACCGAAATGATTAACAGTTGCAATGCAGCCATATGTTTTACCGGAAACCAACGTAATTATTTATTCAATAATTATCGAATATCAAATAAGAACGTTTTTGTAATTCCTCAGGGTATACCAATAGACAATCATTCTCCAAAAAAGATAAGAAAGACAATTGGAATTACATTTGTAGGTAGATTGACTCGAGACAAGGGGGTTTTATCCTTAATTGAAGTAGTGAATAGTTTAAATAATAAATATGCAAACTTACAATTGAACATTGTTGGTGAGGGGGAACTTTTTGAAACGATAAAAAATATGAATCTAAAATATATAAATCTACTTGGATATTTAAACAGAGAGGGGCTGTCTGGAATATTGTGCCAGAGTGATATTTTTTGTTTACCAAGTAACTCAGAAAGCTTTGGCCTTTCGGTGGTTGAGGCTATGTTATTTGGAGTGCCTCCTGTGTTTACCAGTGGTAACAATATACCAAAGCTTTTCGAGGATAAGAAGTCTGGGTTTAAGGTACCCCTTGTTAAATGTCGCGGAAAGTATTCTGTGAACAAGAGGCTATTAAAGGATACTCTTGACCGACTAATTAATGACGGAAACCTCAGGATAACTGTCGGTCAAAATGCCTATAAATATTCTAACGATAATTTTTCTTTAGAAACGATGGTTGGTAGAACTTATAAATTATATAATTCACTCATATGACTCAAAATAAATTGAAAATTGGGATTATTTCTACGTCAAGTCCAGTTTTTGGGGAGAAAAATTTGGACACGTATAAATTTTTAGAATCAAAAGGAATCAAAATCGTTGAACACCCTCAGTGCCGAAAAAAGTACAATGGACATTTGGCTGGAACAATTATGGATAGAGCCGGGGCAATTCACGAACTATTTCTCGACAAGAGTGTTGATATGTTGATGGCTTTTTGGGGTGGAGCCAATACCAACCAAGTATTGCCATATCTTGACTTTGATCTAATAAAGAAGAACCACAAGCCGGTTATTGGTTTTTCTGACACGACGGCACTTTTGCTTGCTATACACAAAATCTCCGGGTGTACCACTTTTCTCGGGCCTGCCGGAATTACATTTTCCAAACCGGAACCATTGGAATACACATGGAATTACTTTAAACAATGGTTTGTTGAGAAGAAACCAGAAATAACAATCACTGATTCTCCGGAGTATGCCGATGACTATTATTTTTTGAAGAAATTTCCAGACAACAAAACAAGAACAATCAAAAAAACATGTGGAAGAAAAGTGTTCCGCCATGGTAAGGCCAGTGGTCAAATAATTGCTGCCAATCTTCAAACCCTCATGGTCCTTGCCGGTACAAAATATTTTCCTGAACTTAAGAATAAGGTACTTTTTATTGAAGAAGCCGAAGAGGAAAATACGGAAATGGTTCATCGCTATCTTACCCATCTGTCTCAAGTAGTTGATATTAATAAATTAAAAGCGGTTTGTATTGGTAGAATGTGTGAACAAAGTGGTTTCAAAGGTGACGATAGTCTAGAAATGATACTTGAGGATGTCTTTGGTAATACCAATATTCCCGTAATCTACGATCTCGACTTCGGACACTCGGATCCAATGTTCACGATTCCAATCGGAGGACAGGCAGAAATTGATACGCAATCAGGGACAATAAAATTAAGTTTGTAGGAGGTGCTACTTTCTTGCATGGTGGAGGATCTTGAAGGAGAGCTATTTGGACACCAATTTTCATCGAAGTTTCTCTAGAAAAAAGAGAACAACTATCAAATTTGGTCTCTTTTTAATAGCTGTTTGTCTGTCTTCTGTCTACTTTAAAATTACTTGCATAAGTTTGAATATATAAATTGTAATACCGTAGCCAATAGCCCATTGGTTTAGTTTGTATGAATAAGTCGCGATACATATGGGAATGACGGTAGCTAAAATATGCCATCAGATTTTCACCACTTAGAGTACATCAAGCCGAAATATTCTCATGGAGGGTATATTGCCCTGATTCAGAACAATTAACACAAAACAAGACCCTCTCATTCCTAATATGTGACGCGTACATTGACTTGGTGGTGCGTTGAAAGTATTATAAGTTTATGGAAAACAGAATTGAGAGTTCGTCAGAAAAGAAAGTATATTCACATACATATGATAGTTTGGTACGAGAACTGGCTTCGACGATGGAGGTAGACAATACGAAGCTGTTTCCCAAAGCAGAAGGAGAGTTTAATCATGAAGACATAGCTAGCTGGATTGGGACAGTGGAGTTTAAAGGGGGAAAAGCCCCAGATATTCAGGCAAGTCTGTCCTCGGACAGAGGAAGGAATGTCTTGAAGTTTGAGGTGGCAGATCAGAAGACGGTTGAGGGGGGTGATGTACCGGCCACCAAAGAAGAGTTGATCTACTCGATGGCTTTAACCGAGGCAAAGATGAAGGTAGTCTCGGATATCGCCGAGGACACATACCCAGCAGTAGCTTTTCAGATTAAAGATTACCGGAAAGAGATGGAGGGGGTGCGGGAGGAGATTTTGGGAAATAACAGGGAAAAGGTAAGTTTAAATGAAGTTGTTCACGGAGTGCTGTCCAGAAAGAATGTGGCAGCAGCGGTGATAGTTGGAGGAATGATACTTTCGGCTTGTGGCTTTAGTGTGGAGATTGTGACACCCAACGCAACGGCGACAGAGACACAACCAAGAGTGACAGAGACAGTGGAGCTGGGCGCAACTGAGACACCATTCCAGCCGGGAGTGACGGAGACGATGGAGTTGGGCGCAACTGAGACACCAACCTTGGAAGTGACACCAACGGCAACAGAAGTGGCACCTACACCAACAGAAGTAGTAGTCAGAACAGAGTTTGCAAGAGGTGAGGTGATGACCCCTGAGGAAATTAAAGTAAATGTGGATTGGTATTACAACCTTACCGATGAAGAACTAAATCAACTAACGGAGGGTAATTTATGGAGTTTTTCGGAGTATAAGGGTGATGGTAGACCGAGAGATATCAATGGAAACATACTGAGTGAGACACAGGATTTGGGATATCTAAATGTTTATGACGAAAAGATTGAAAATCTTGGCTTGACAGATAGGATAGAGCATTATAATGCTCTATTTTTGGGGTTAACTAAAGTAAGGGGCGAAAATGGAGTAGAGTACTTTGTGGGGGCGTTTGGGATGAAAGATGCTAAGGGGGAGAGAATGGTGGTTTATGGAGCACCAGATGTAGTTGGTTATAGTTCAATGTCTGGGGCAGTCTTTCACTCAGGTCTTTATGATGGAGTGAGATTTTTTGGAAAAAGATCTGCTGAACCAGTTAACGAAAATGAATATGTTCAGAAGTTGCTAAATACACAACTTAAGGGCATTGTTCTTTTAGAAATGGGGCAGTTTATTGAAATGGGTACATTCAGACCGTCTGGACAAATAGCCTTACTTGAAAAATTGAAGGGAGGTGAGGTCCTCTTTGAGATGTTAAAGAGTCAGTATTCAGGAGGAGTGGAGTCACCCAAAGCATATTTTGAGGAGATATTGACTGCGGAGGGTACTTTACCGTTGGAGTATACCGAAGAAAGCATTGCTAAATTAATGAGAATATATATGATAGGAATTAATGAGTAGTACTAGGGTGATTTTGATATACTGAAAGAGTGAGGAAAACAGCTTTATGGGGAACGTTTTTTGTAGTTCTATTTTTATTGGTAGTTGGAGGGGTTTTGATTTTAAATTTGGGATGGATAAAATGTAGCAGTTTTATAATGAAGGATACCGGGGAGAAAGCCAGTTGCGGTGTGTGGAGATTTGATGCTACCGGGCTAGATTCAAATAATGGGGAAAAGTATGTAGGGTACGGAAGAGTGGTGGGCATACAGTCCGTCGGCCAGAATGTAATACTTAGGGCCAGAATCGGCTTGGGGGGTAGATTTTTCTATATTCAAAATTTTCGTCTGTCTCCGAGAGATGATGGGAAGTTTGAGATATCTGAGGAGAGAAGAAAGTGGATAGGGTATTTTGATAACAGCAGGATGATAAGATTTGGTATGGAAGAAGTGCCAACAATGCAAAAAGAATTAAGGGGAAAAGAAGTAATGCTGACATATGTTTCCTCGGGTGATGATAAAGGTATTGCTTGGAAGAGGGCAGTGGAAATGGGGAGTAATGTTTGGGAAAAGATAATATTGATGTTTAAGGGATTATTAAATATAAATACTCTAGATGCGACTCAAGCTGGCTATTAGTTCATCCTTGTTGTTTTTAGGATTTCTTTTTTTGGGGACGATTTCCCCGGCCAAGGCAGCCCTTGAGTGTCACGGAAGCGGGCCAGCATCGATTATCAGTAGCTCGTGTGACTATTTTTCTGGAACAGGTACCTATAGCTGTGGTACGTCAACATCCAATTACACCTCTACTTGTAGTTTTTCCGGAGGATGTAGGAGAATGGGATTGGGGAGTACAGATGATACTGGGTGTAGTATTAGTTTTGATGAAAAATCTTGTGATGTAAACCCTGGTGGTCTAGCCGTGTACACGACTAGTGGTTGTTGGACGTGTGATAACGCTGTGTGGAGTGCTTGCTCTGCTTCTTGTGATGGTGGTACTCAAACAAATCAGTGTGGTGGCACTCAATCGTGTAATACACAACCGTGTTGTTCTTCAAGTGGTCCGGATACACCAACCTTGTCCAGCCCGGCTAATGGGGCGAGTCTCAAGGGAACTGCAGTTACTTTGATCTGGAACGGTATAAGTAACTGGGGTACGGAGTGTAGCAGTTCGGTTCCTAGAGACTATCAAATCTGTGCCGGTACAAACGCCGGCGACCCTTGTAGTGGTGGTTCTAGTTTTACTGTGGGTAGCGGAACTACCTCCCAAGTGTATACACTTCCCGATTCATTCCCCAGAACATACTACTGGAAAGTGAAGGCAGACAATACGAATCCTTCGGCTTCCGGTTGGTCGACGATTTGGAGCTTTAATGTGACTAATAACGCTCCTACGATTGTTTCGACATCTCCGGCAACAATTCCATCTAGTGGTAATGCAAGCTTAACGATAGTGACAAGTGATGCCGATGGGGCGACCGACTTGCGAAGAGTCTTTTTCGCGTTTAATAACTGTAGTGTTGATCCGGGAGATGCAAACTGGAGTAATTTTGAGCACAATAATGCCAATTATTTCGGGGCATTTACGTATGGCGGGGCAAATATCAATGTAGCAAATAACAATACTAGTGCGGCTTGTACAGGAGTATCGGCCAGTCCACCCACTCCGTGGGGTACAGTAGCGCCGTTTACGAACGCTTTGGGAACATTGAGGATTAACAGTGTCACTGATACTCGGGCGGGAAATAACTGGACTTCGGCATTTAACGTAACGACGACCAATTTTCCCGGGGGGACCTACAACTATTACGCAATGGTACAGGATAATGAGCTACTATGGCACACGGGAGGACCGAGTTGGAAGAAAATGGGAACAGTGTGTGTGGAAAGTGGAGCAGTCCTTGGAGCATGGGCGTCTTGTGATGGCAACCATAAACGAACTCGAACATGTACGGAAAGTTGTGGAACAGATGACTGTACGGCAGCCGGAGCCGTGGCCGGAGTAATTACCGAAGATTGTATCGGCACGATTCAAGGAACCTTGTTTGATGCTTCAGATCTTTCTTCTTGCCCGGCAAATATAGGGACGGATGCGGGGTATGCTTCTTTGAGACTAGGAAGTGCGGCCTTTGGTATTCTTGGTATGTGGCCAGCGATTACAGCACCGGTTAGTACCGATGCCAACGGAAACTACTCAGAGCAGGTTTATGCCTCGACGACAAACGGAACGTACTCTTTTGATTATGCCGATCTGATCTCCTCTGGAAGAGCGTCCGGAGTCAAGCTTCAGTGCCAGGGGGCTTCGGCTTCGGTAACGACCCAAGGGCAGGTGGTGACAAAAGATACCGGTTTTTGGAGAGTGTATAGCGGATGGTGGCAAGGGGTTGGCGGAAGTGTCTATGCAAGAAGCGGAGTCAGAAGCTATATACCGGCGAGTGTGGTTCCGGCAACCAATCAGAAATTGATTTTGGCAAACGCAGGCGGAAGAGTGGGAGTGCTGAGCCATGGATTTGTCTGGCAAGGGACGGAGCTGGGAACAAATCCCAACGCAGGAGTAAGTAGTTCTTTGTGGAGGATCCAGAGTCTTTATGAAGGACTGCGCTATGACTTTGATTTTTACAAGACGAGAATGGATGTGTTTCCTTTTACGGCGTGGGATGGGGGGGCTATCAACTACGATGATGGGGGAAGAGGATACCAGATATTCAAACACACGGGAGATGTGACTTTAAATTACAGCGGACCAACAGGAACACAGAAGGCTATTTTGTTAGTAGATGGAAACGTAACGGTGAGTAACAACGTCGTTGTCCCAAGCGGGGCGTTCTTGGGAGTGATTGCCAAGGGTAATATTATCTTTAATGCAAATTTGACCACGGCACAGGGTTGGTTTGTAGCGGAGAATCTTAGTGTTCCTTGTGTTGACACGGTGGCTCCCTTGGGTACTTGTGACAAGACAGACGTCCAGTTTGATGGCCAGGGGTCGTTTGTGGGATGGACAGGGATAGCCTTGGCTAGAGATATGGGGGCGGGAAATAACACGACTCCGTCTGAGAAATTTACGTACAGGGTAGATATGGCGCTAAATGCACCAACACCAATAAAAGTATTCGCGAAAAAGTTTTCCCCCTTTATTCCTTAGTTTGAGGCTAAATTATTGTTTTGACTATCCGAAATAGCGCTACTTGCGCTAGTAGACTCTCCGAAATAGCGCTACTTGCGCTAGTTATAATCCTAGTAAAATAACAAGTATGGATACAAATTTTCGTCAAATAAATATTAACGGAGCGTTAGTTGCCTTGTATAAAACAAATTCATTAAAAACGATTAGCCTTGATGTAAGAATTAAAGCTGGATCTTGGTATGAAGATAGTGAAAAGTGGGGGAAGGCACATTTGCTTGAACATATGATGTTTCAAGGTACTGAGATGTTTTCCGATAGTAAGGCAATGGAGATTTACAAAGAAGAAAACGGGATTTGGAGTAATGCGTCGACGAGTGGTCAAAGGATTGAATTGATAATGAAGATGCCAAGTGAATCAATTATCGCCGGATTAAGACTAATGGAGGAAATGTTGTTTAAGACGAAAATCTCTGAGGATAAACTGGCAAAAGAAAAAAAGGTTGTATTACAGGAGTATGAAGATAAATGGTCTAGGTCCGGAGTAAGGTTTTCAAAAAAAGTAGATCAACAATATTTTGGAAAAAACCATCTCTACACAAGAGATGGTCTGGGCGATAAAGAATACCTGAATACTGTTTCAATGGCAGATTTAATTGAGTATCAGAAAGAAATGTTTGTGCCTGCAAATATGGTAATTGGAATAGCGGGAAATATCGATTTTGAATCGATTGAAAAAGAACTACGGAAGATGCTTATCCTATCGGGAAATGTAATTGAAAAGAAATTTAACAAAGTACAACCACAAACAGAAAGACTGATTCATTATGAGTCGGGAATGTCGACAGTGATTATTGATGTCGGTTGGACGATTGGGGGTATTGCAGAGACTACCTTTGAGGATCGATTAAAAATGGGAATTGCGGCATACATTCTTGGAGGGAGTCCGAGGTCATTATTACATTCAAAAGTTCGTGAGGAGTTAGCTTTGGCTTACAGTATTTCGATGGTTTTTGGATACTATCAAGTTGCGGGATGGATTAGTGTGAAATCTTCAGTAAAACCGGAAAATCTGGAAGAAGTACTGAAAGAGATAGATTCTGTGATTGAAACATTCGTAGACCATCCAATTAAAGCCGATCTTTTTAATAGGGCAAAAAAATATTTAGGAATGAGTGAACAAATGAAGTTTGAATCGACAATGAATATTGCAGGAAATCTTTGTGGTTATTTATTTTGGGAGGGTAGGGTTGTTCTTCCTGAAGAATACGAAGCAATTTTGGAAAAAATAACAGAAGATCAAGTAAGAATGGTTCTAAAGGAGGCAATTGATGGAAAGAAGCCATTGATATCAATAATGAAGTCAGAGTAGGAGGAAAAATGGATATTATGAGGCTAGGCGGAGATTGAGGTTTTCAAGCTTTTCTTTGATTTTGGTGCCTCTAAGGAAGGTGTAGAGAGGAAAAACGAGAACACTGGGAATAACAGAGAGGATGAGGGACTGGGCTCCGGCTAAAAGCCTGGACTTTAAGCTTGGTTTGTAGCCATATTTACTGACGGCAAGACGACGAACTCTTTGAGTAACGTTGAAAGTATGCTTGGGATCTCTAAAGGTTTCGGAGTCACCGTGCTGGCGGTACATGAGGGTAGTGGTCTTGAGATTGGCGTAAAGACCGAACTTGCCTAAACGAAAGTAGAGATCGAGGTCTTCGGCGGGAGTGAGATGGGGATTGTACCAAACGAAGTCCTGGGGTAACAATCTTCGGTTGATCATGATGCCGGGGTGCTGGAGGGGATTGGCGGTGAACATAAGCTCATGAATGGCGATGTGATTTACAGGGAAGAGCTTTTTACCTGTTATATGGCTATCTTTGTCCATGGTTAGACATTGGCCTCCAACGATAACGACACCGGGATGTTTGGTGAGGAAATTGACCTGTTTTTGGAAACGGCTAGGTAAGGCGATGTCATCGGCGTCCATACGGGCTATTAGATGACCCTTGGCCTTGGTGAGGCCGAAATTGAGGGTGTTGGCGATTCTGAGGTTAGTTTTATTGTGATATACCTTGAAACGAGAGTCTATTTGGGTATAGTTTCTGAGAATCTTGTAAGAATCGTCCGTAGAAGCATCGTCAATGGCGATTACTTCGAAGTAGGGATAGGTTTGGTAGCGAAGGCTTTCAAGAGCCTCCACAAGATACTTTCCGGCGTTGTAGACCGGAAGAATGACGGAGATGAGAGGATTTTGAGTAATAGTATGTCTCATAGTGATATATACAGGATAGTACGTGAATATCCGTTTGTCAAGTACTACAGGGGAAAAGAGATTATTTGTGCCTATATTGAGTAAAAAATGCCCCGACGGGTTAGGTCGGGGCTTAGCAAAGGAGGAGGAACCTTTGAGTGTTGTCTTATTTTTTCATTTTAGTGCTGAATGCGAGGGTTATTAGTCCCAGAACTACAAGAACTAGTCCAGGGAGGGAAAGATGGGCTTGGGGATCGGTAGCATGGAGAAAAAGAAGGATTGATCCCAGGGCAAGGCTAATAAAGCCGCCAAAGACGACAAAGTTTTTTTCCATTTCAGACTCCTTTTTTTTGAATGAGCATTGAGTTTTCTTTTAAGGTCGAGTTTCAGCCTCAAGAGAAAACTCCCCTGAGCTAGGCTCAGGGGATAGTTGTACTTGGAAACTATTTGAGAAATTCGGCCGGAGGCGGAACAACCAGTTGGTTGTAGGTTTTGCCCTCATGCTGGGGCTTGGCTCCGTAGTTGCCTACGTGCAAATCCCAGGCACAGTCCAGCCCTGCTTGATTGGGGAGGGTCCACCAATGGCCTTTGACGCCATGAATGGTGATTTTTTCCCCAACATCAACACGTTGGACACCCTCGTTTGAGCCACCTGTCCACCATTCGTAAATGGCGGGACCTTCAATAGTGGTGACAACATAGGGGTCGAGCTCGCCCATATCATTGAATGGAACAGAGCTCGGGTCGCAAACGGCGACCGGGGCCACGGGTACGGGAACGGGGTCGCAGGTTTGCACGGCGACCGGGATTGGGGCAGAGTTTAATAACAGCTGCTGGTATATACCAAACAGCGCCTTGCCCACAAAGATACTGGCAATACAAAACAAAATCAATGCAAGTATTGCAATTACAATCCACAAACCTCTTTTAGTCATTTCATTCCTCCTTTGGAATGGTTATTTTCCGCTTACGCGGTTTTTTTAGCTTCCAATTTTAAAGTACGTAGACTTTTGAGATCTACTCTCCGTCCTCTAGTTAGGCTCGAGGACAGAGGTAAGTTTCAAAAGTTAGAGTTAGTGTTTTAAAGTCTTGGCTTTGACGAAGGAGAGAAGGCCGCCAAGGTAAGCAATGCCGGCAAAGTTGAAGAAGGCAGCACTATCGGCACCAGTATCAACGGTAACGTGCTCGGTGCAGGTGTCGGCAGAGCCGTAAACCGGAGTACAAATAGTAGTTTTGGTGACGATGGTTGAAGCGGCAACTGACTGTCCGCCTTTGGTGGTTACTTTGTCGGTAACTTTAGGCATAGCGGTAGGGGTAACCGAGGGGATAGGAGTAATTATTACCGTAGGACTGGGTGTAGGAGTTAGGGTGCTATCGTTTTCGATCTCGTTGGCCGGAACGCCGATACTATCGACTGGTTTTTGAGGGGTAATTCTTTTGGCCAGAGAATAGGTGACCGCGCCGGTGAGGACGAGAATGACGAAGATAATAGGCAAAATTGATTTCATATGGGCGAATGATAACATGGCGAAGGCCTAATGTCAACCTATAGTGAAAGGAAGGCGGTAACTATTTATATCCTGTTGGCGTAGACAAAGAACCTCACAGGACTGTTCCATAACTGACACGTGTAGAGAATTAGGTCCGTGCTGTAATCGGTTATTTTCGTGCCTGAAGATACAGAGTAAATTTTATATTCATATTGACGCTGATTCCAGATTATTTTGATAGTATCACCGGCCACCAGGTCCGGAAGACTGTAAAAGGAGTTGAGTTTTCGGAAAGCGGCGGACCAGTTGAGATAGCCCCAACGATGGGCGGCGAGAATAACGGGGCGAGAGTTGTCTTCCGGGGTACCAAAGTCGGGAACCCTCCAGACACCTTGTTTGAGGATTTCTTCCCAGTCGGAGCCTTCGTGTATTTCTCCTTTAACCCCAATTTTGTCGATGAGGAGACCATTTTCTTTGGGGAGTGAGGGGTCAATGTCTGGGAGGGGAGGGATGACGGCCGGGGTGGGGGTTGGTGATGGTAAAGATGTAGGAGTTGCGTCGACAGAGACGGTTGAGGCGATTGTGGAGGCAAGTATGCCTGAAGTCTGCGGGAAAAGACGGTAGTAGAGGTGGGGCCAGGAAGGAAGCAAGGCTAAAATGGTGGCGGAAAGCCAAAAAGTAACTCCGATGGTGACAAAGGATCTTTTGGTAAATCGCATATACTTAAGTTTAGCAGTAGTTTGGAGCAAACTACTCTTGCATGTAATCAGTAACAATACTGATTATTTTTCTAATCTTTTCATTACAGTCTTTAAAAGAAATTCTATCTAATATGGAGTTTCCGTATTTTCTAAACAGATCACTTATGAGTGCGTGTATGAATGATTGAGTTGCTGCCTCAACCCCTTTAAAATTCAAGATAATATCTTCACCATTTTCTAACATGGGAATTAACTCGTTTAATCTGATGTTTCGTGCGATATCTTTGTTTTCAGCAAAATTTCCTGTTTTTGGTAATAAGATTATTTCTGTCATATGAATTTTGCTTCTTTATGCCTAATTCTTTTTCTTTCCGTGAGACCTTCTGAATAGGCTTTTCTGATAAGGTCGAGTAGTTTCGTGAAGTCGTTGTTTTGATTGAGCGTGATATCAATACCAACAACCGTTCCTTGCCAGCTAGGTAAATCTGTATTTTCTGAGTGGCCGTCTTTATTTGGGTCAGCGAACAAACGGACGTTTTTGTTAACAGGTGTTCTTAGTAGTTTAAATAATGAGTGGCCGCTATAAATCATAAAAAAGTCTCTACTGACTTTGGCGATTGACTTGATAAAAAACAATCCTGCCCCCGCATTTGTTTCCGTTCCGCCAATTTTGGTTGTTGTTCCGGTAATTCCCGGAACAAGTGCGAGCTTGATCGCGGTCATGTCGTCTTCGACACTATATGACTGTCTCATTGAGTTTTTTATGCCGATACCGGTATCGGCGATTCCTATTCGAATTCTGTTTACATCTGGGTAGTACTGAGCACACAAAATGGCTCCGTATGGTGATTCGGAGTGTTCAAAAACATTTCTAGCTAGTTCCGAGATGACATATTTAATGGGTTCAGCCTGAACTGGATCCAGGTGGAGAAGGGGAATGACTTCGGTAATAAAATAGGTTAGTTCATCCGAGTTTCTAATTATTGTTAAGGGGATAAAACGCCCAGCGGCTTCATGTTCATGTATTTTTATACCAGAGTCAATGCCAAGTATTTTGAACATACCCATTCTCTCAAAATAATTTTTTGATTTTGCTTCAAATGGTTCGCAGTAAATGTTGTCTTTGCCGATTGTAAGACCCAAAGAAGCAACCATTGAAAGAACAACGGGGTGTACTGAAATCCAGTTTTTATTTGCGGTGATTTCTAGTCTTGACCTGTCGGAAAAATCGATAGAACGTAGAAAAGAGTCGATGTTTCCAATAAAAGCACTGTTTGGTAAGTGAATCTTCATAGACGTATTTTACCGGGATTCCCGGTATTTGTCAAGATTACCGGGATTCCCGGCATTTTATGGATTATTCAGGATTCCTGGAACATTTTGCCGATTAAAGCGAGATCCATCGCTGAAAAAGGCAGGAGAGAATGGTGATGCTGTAATTGATAGATTGATATACTTGAGTAGACCTATATAACACGGGTTGACAAAGTTAGGTTCAGATGATATACTGCCTCTTAGTTTGACATACTTTTGATTCGATTGAAGGTGAAATGGGTTTGGTTCGCAGTACCAACCTTAAAACCTGGCGCTGCAGCTAAGGCCTTACGCGTTTCACCCTTAATCGACTTAATTGATTTCGAACTAACCTCCCTTCCGTTGATTCTAAAAATATCCTCGAAATGTCGAGGATGATACATGTTTGTATTTATCCAGAGTGGGGTTTTGACTACGAGCTCCGCCTCATGGTGGTGAGTTGTAGTCACATTTAGCTTACCGGACTTGACAGCGAGTCTATCCGTTGTAGAATTGAGATGTTCCTATCTAATTTCCCTCCAATCGCAGATGATTTTTTCTAGTTTCCAAAATTTTACTAATAAAACCTAATTTCCTATCTTATGGCAGAAAAAGCCAAGACCCGTGTTAAAAAAACTGTTGCCGTTGCAGAGTCTCCGGTAACTCCTATTGCTGAACCTGTAGCTTTGTCGACCGCTCCCTCAAAAGAGGAAACTCCTGTAGCTACTCCCGTGGCTCCCGTATCCCGACCTGTCGTTCCCGGCAACCAACTACCGCCGCAGTATCAAGGCAGACCTTACGTGAGGCCACAGTATCAGCAACGTCCGATGATGCGACCTTCATTTGTACGCGCACCACAAGAACCGGTAATTACCGAAGAGGTAACCGGCATTGTGGATGTTTTTGGATCCGATGGCCGAGCAATGGCTCGTGCCGAGTACCGACCAGGAGAGAATGACGTATTTATTACCTCACAGATGGTGAGAGCCTCCAAACTTCGTCCCGGGGATGTGGTAGTTGGCCTTGCCAGACGTCCTAAAGAGAACGAGCCTTACTGGAATATGGTACAGATCACCAAGATTAACGGAGTGGATGCAACCACGGTTACCGAAAGGCTGCGATTTGAAAAAGGTGTCCCAATTTACCCTTACGAGAAGCTAAAACTGGAAACGGGCAAAGAAATATTGTCGACCCGTTTGATTGATCTTTGTGCTCCGATTGGCCGAGGACAGAGAGGTATTATTGTGTCTCCTCCTAAAGCCGGTAAAACAACCATCATTAAAGAAATTGCGTCTGGAATTGCGGCCAACTATCCCGAGATTCACATCATTGCCGTTCTTGTGGGTGAGCGCCCCGAAGAAGTGACCGATATTTCTCGACATATTAAAGCCATTACCAAAGACTCGGACATGTTGGGTGAGACAGCTGCCAGCAACTTTGACGAAAAAGCCGAGGAACAAACCAAAGTAGCAGAGATCGCTCTGGAACGGGCGAAGCGCTTAGTGGAGCAGGGAAAAGACGTAGTGATACTTTTGGACTCCGTTACTCGTCTTGCCCGTGCCTACAACTTGGCTATTCCAACATCCGGTCGTACGTTGTCCGGTGGATTTGATCCGGCAGCTTTGTATCCTCCTAAGAAATTCTTTGGTGCGGCACGTAAAATCGAGGGTGGCGGAAGTTTGACCATTATTGGTACCGCACTAATCGATACCGGCTCACGTATGGATGATCTCGTTTACGAAGAGTTTAAGGGTACCGGCAACATGGAGCTTCACTTGGATCGCCATTTGGCAGAGAGACGCATCTACCCATCTATTGACGTGATGAGAAGTGGTACTCGTCGCGACGACTTGCTTTTTGACAACGTGGAGTACCAGAGCATCATCCTGATGCGTAGAATGCTGGACATGTTGGGTGACAATGAGAGAACGGAAGTACTCTTGTCCCGTTTGCAAAAGACAAAATCAAATAAGGAGTTCTTGGCCTCACTGAAAGACGGCGGGTAATCCCCCTATATATTACTAATGAAGAGACCGAAGATGACGAGGATTGTTGTGGCTAGCCAAGCCCGTTGAGTTAGTTGAGATTCTTTCCAACCTTTTTTCAAAAACAAATAATGGATCGGGGCAACGGGCAAAATTGGTCTTTTGATGATAGCTTTGGCGGACAGTTGTATAAAGCTGGATAAGAACTCTACGAAAAAAAGGAGTCCAAAAATGAAGATGATGAATACTTTGCCGCTTAGAAGAGCGATGGTGGCCAGTGTGGCTCCAAATGAAAGGGAACCAACGTCACCCAAAAAAACATTAGCGGGATAAACATTGAAATAGAGGAAAGCAACAATGGTACCAATCCAGATACCAATAAAAGTAGAGAGGGGTGTGTCGATAATATTAACGCTGATGATCAAATAACCAAACAAACAAATTAAAAGAATTCCCATACTTAGACCATCGACACCGTCTGTAAAATTAACCGCGTTGGAAAAGATGATGATGACAAGTGCGGCAAAGATTATAAAGATAGGACCAAGATGGAGTATACCGATTATGGGGAAGTTGATGAAGTTTATTCCTAACCCAAAATACATAAATGAGGAGATGGCCGTAGCGAGCAACACCTGAATTAAAAGTTTGGTCTTGGTTTTTATTCCAGAAAATCCTCTATCTTGTTGAAGCTCAAAAAACTTGACGATATCATCGTATAGTCCGAGTAGCCCGAACGATATAAGGCTAAAGATGATAATGCCGATTTCTTTGACAATCGGGAAGTTTGAGGTGATATTGCCATTAACGCTGTGAAAAAGCGTAAAAATCGAGAGAAAGAGAAAAATAATGACGATAATTAATAACAGACCTGCTCCTTCGGGGGTTCTTGATTTGCTTTTTAGGTGAGTAATGGCGGCGTTTTTGTTTAGTGAAGTGATAGCAGTTTTCTTTTTGAAAAATTTTAGTTTATAGAGAAAATTTATAAAAGGAACTATCAAAACGGCAGTGATGAAAAATGAAGTGATGATGGTTGTGAGGGCTATAAACATACTGATACTATTACTATTTCTAGGTTATAGAATGTTAAAAACAAGTGAATTTTTTGGTTTGGAGGCACTATTCAAAGACATCAAAAAATACTTTTTGATTGTTACTATCTAATACGTTAACCAAAGATTCAAGATGAGTTTTTTGACATTGGTCGAGTCCATTAATCGCACTTTGCATGATGCGAACGAAAGAAGAGTCGGTGAGAAGTTTTAATTGGTCTTCTGAACTTGCCTGCTTAAGCATTGTTAGACCTATACCAAATGATTCGTGTGCTGTTTTTGCAGTATACAGAGGGAGAATGTCTTCAGAGATACCCTTGCCGTAAACATTTTCGACCATACGTGTATTATATAGTATAGTGTCAAGAAAATTTCTTAAAACATATCACTTTTTGAGATCGGTGGTGGCATTGATATTTTACAGATTTCCGTCTCGAAAATTAAAAGTAATTGGGGTAACGGGGACAGACGGTAAGACCACAACAGTGACAATGATCTATAAAATTCTCAAAGCTGCCGGAAAGAGAGTCTCGATGGTGTCTACCGTAGATGCGGTAATCGGATCGAAGAAAATCAGGACAGGACTGCACACAACGACTCCGGATCCATTTTTGATGCAAAAATTACTACGAAGAATGGTTGACGAAGGAGATGAGTATGCTGTTTTGGAGGTTAGTTCTCACGGGATTGATCAGTTTAGGGTTTTTGGTGTGAATTTTTTAGTGGGCGTGTTGACTAATATCACGAGGGAACATCTCGATTATCATGGGAGCTTTGACAGTTACCTGTCGACAAAAGCTATTTTTTTGAAGTCGGTTAAGACGGCGGTACTTAATAAAAGTGATGGATCTTATAAGGCTGTAAGAAAAATAGTCGCTTCCGGAAATAAAATTGTCGAGTACCCCATATCCAGTCTGTCAGAAAGTCTCAAGAAAGGAGTAGAAAAATTCTCCGAACCATACAATCAGCTCAATGCTCAGGCAGCCATCATGGCAACTAAAGCAGTGGGGATAGCAGAAACAGAGATCGTTCAAGGACTTGCTTCGTTCAAGAGTATTGAGGGAAGGATGGAGGAAGTTAAAAATGAGCGGGGAATTAGAATAATTGTGGACTTTGCTCATACGCCAAACGCATTGACAAATGTGTTGTCTATTCTAAGAAAAAAAGCCAAGAAAAGGGTGATCTGTGTTTTTGGTTGTGCCGGGGAGAGGGATCGTGAAAAGAGGCCGGTAATGGGTGAAATTGCAACCAGACTGGCTGATATAGCGATCTTTACGGCAGAAGACCCTAGGAATGAGAGTATTAATGACATCATTAACTCGATGGAAAAAGGGGCATTAAAAGGAAAAAAGATCTATAAAATCCCAGAAAGGGGGGAGGCAATCAGATTTGCGATCAATGAAGTGGCTAAAAAAGATGATTTTGTGGTAATTTGCGGTAAAGGACATGAGAGGTCGATGGCATATGGAAAGGTCGAGTATCCTTGGTCGGATGCGGAAGCGGTGAAAAAAGCCTTGAAGAACAGAGTTATGCTTGTAAAAAGACCTGGTGTGTGATGCCACGTTGACTTTAGACATTCCGTCACGGGATCAGCTCGAGTACGCGATTCGCAGTGACGAGGTAGTATGATTGAAATATGGATAAAAGGGGAAAATTGATTTATGCTTTCGTGGATGCGGCGAATATGTTTTATGGCGGTGAGCGAAGTTTGCACTGGAGAGTCGATTACGAAAAGTTGATAGCATATTTACGGGAGAAGTTCATGGTGTCCAGGGTTTTTTACTACTCAGGAATCGACGTAGATCAGTACAAAGAGGAGGGAAAAGAAGTCGATCTGGAAAAACTAGTAGCGTATTACAAAGGTGAGCTTTTGAATAAGGAAAAAACCGAAGAAGAAAAAGTGCTTTTGGGAAAACACCTGGAAAAAGCAAAGTTTTATCGAGATCTGGACAAATTTGGATATGAATTGAGAATAAAACCAACAAAAGTATTTACCAGCACCGAAGGCACAACTACCACCAAGGCTAACTGTGATGTGGATCTCACATTTGACATGATGAGATATATGTCGCAGTACAGCGAAGCGGTGGTGTTGTCCGGAGACGGGGACTTTGCCCCCATTTTGGAGTACCTGAAGAGAAAAAAGAAAAAGATTAGGGTGCTGGCACGATCCGGGCGGACGGCGAGGGAGATGAGAGAATTGGCGGGAGAGGATTTTGTGGATTTTAAATCAATCCGAGAAGAGGTTGAAGCCGACAAGGTGGAAAAGAAAACGGAAATAAAAAAGGAAATTGCGGTTACTGGCAAGAGAAAAGCTTTTGAGAGGAAGGTTCCAGTGTTTCGAAAAGGGTTTTAGTTTTCAACCTTGAAGTCGTTTTCGAGGTTGGTGGAGAGAGTCTGATTGTCGATATTGATTGTTTGAGGTGAGGAAACAAGGCCGTGTTGTTTAAGAATGGTTAGGGAGTAGTTATCACCGGAGATGGGGAGAGTGTAGGAAAGAGTGACTTGGGTCTGATTTTGAGCGGGAGTAGTTAACCAGAAGCCAATCTCGGTGAGACCGTATTTTTGAATAATGGACGCGGGTTTGAAAACAGCAGTTTCTTTGTTGGCAATCTCCGGTATTTCGCGGTCGATGTTTATATTTTCGGCATTGGCGGGAAGATAGAAACGAAGATAGGCGATGTAGTCACCACCATAATGGAAGGGAGGATTGGGGCTGGCTTCAACTGAGGCGTTATGAAATTTGACGGTGATTTTGTGGGCAACCAGATTGTCTTGGAGGGAAATGATATGGCTGGTTTTCCGTTGGACGTAGGCGTTGGCTTTGTTGGCGCCAAGGTTGGTTTCAATCAATAAATAGGTATCCGGGCTAGAGGAAACCAGTTGGCCGGCGAAGTTTTTCTTTTCCAGGAAGTTTTGGAAGTTTTCATCGGTAGAGTTTATGACGATGTTTTGATTGACTAGGTCCTGATACATGATTTTGGAGACCTTGACCTTTTTGTTTAGAGGAAGATTGAGGATTTCTTTTTTGAAAGATAGACCGACAGCCGTAAGGGTGTCTTTTTTTTGAGTGGAGCCAGGGAAAAAGTTCATTTCAGTCTTACCTTGGAGAAAGAGATAGAGATTGTCGGGGGTAATTTGGGCATCGTACTCGGGGACAGTAAAAGTGCCGACAACATCGAGAACTTTCTTGATGGTCGTTAGGTTGAGAATGAGGAGATTGTCGGGATTGATCTCTCCCCCTTTTTCCATAAACCAACGGAGAGTGGTGGCCGTGGTGGGGAAGTCCGGTTCCCAGTCGGCGTTGGCGAGCTCCCAGGAGCCGTGTTTGAAAGCTTCCTGAATGGGAGCGGGAGGGGTGACGTAACCTTTGAGCTGACCGTTGGGGACGTAGATATCCTGAAAGGAGAGCTCAAATTTGGGGTAGTTGGCGATGAGCTTGGCGTAGGATCCGGCAAAACCACCGTTGGCGCGCATCTCGGCGTCGTTTCCGAGAAGGATGAGGTAGGAGACGGGTTTGTTGATACCTAGAAGGTAGTTGGTGAAGGGAAGGTAGGGCTTGATAAAACGGGTGAGAGGAAGGGAAATGATGATAAAAAGGCTGAGGATGAGGGATAAGATGAGAAAGAAAGACGGTGATGTCCGACGCATAACTAATTAAAAACTGCAGATTCTAGACGATCAATTCTTTTGTCTTGTTTTTCGATACGCTGTCTGAAGGAAGAGTTTATTTCGGTTTCTTGGCGGAGCTCTTTAATTTCGGTGATGATAGCATCCTTAAAGTCGAGAAGATCGTTGCGAAGTTCGTGTCTTAAGTCCTCACCGTCTTGTTTGGTAAATAAATCTGATTTTTCTACAAGAAACTCTTTCTTAGTGAGGAGGTCTTTCTTTGCATCAAGAAACTCTTTCTTAGTGAGGAGGTCTTTCTTTGCATCAAGAAACTCTTTCTTAGTGAGGAGGTCTTTCTTTGCATCAAGAAACTCTTTCTTAGTGAGAAAGTGCTTTTCCATCAACTCAATGTCTTTTGGGGTTAACATACTATCAGTATATCAATTAAAATAGAGGGATGACACTTAGAGAGAGGTTATTACTATCACCCCTTTATGATTGGTTTGGGAAGCGATCCTATGCTCAGTCAGGGGAGGATATTATTGCCGATCTGGAGTTAGGCAGAAAAGGTAAAGGAGTATATATAGATGTAGGAGCTTTTCACCCTAAACTGTTTTCGAACACCTATTTGTTTTATAAACGGGGATGGAGTGGAGTATGTATTGAGCCGAGACCGGAAGCAAAAGAGTGGTTTTTGAAGGTAAGAAACCGTGATAAGTTTGTGGGGATGGGAGTAGGAGCCAAAAAAGATGTTTTGGAGTACTTTGAGTTTGATGATAGTGCTACAAATACTTTTTTGAAAGATCAAGTAGAAAAAAATATCAAAGAAGCGGGGAGGAAACTAAAACGAAAAATAAATGTGGCAGTGATGCCCCTAGCCGATATTTTGGCGAGTAGTGGGTTGGGGAATGCCCCTATTGATTTGATGTCTGTGGACGTTGAAGGGATGGATTTGGAAGTTTTGGCTTCAAATGACTGGAAAAAATATAGACCAAAACTGGTTATCTGTGAGGATTTGGAGTATGATTTTGAGAGTCCGAAGTCGTCTGGAACAGTAAAATATCTTTTGGGTCTAGGATATGGGTTGGTTGCCAAGACGCCTTACAGTTTGATATTTAAGGATAAAAATACTAGAGAAGAGTGAGTTGTAGAAGGATTGGGAAAATTTGGTAAAATTTGTGAGGTTTGATTTGGAGAGCTTAAAAGGGTTAAAATTATAAGAGAAAAAGAAGTACTGTGCTAAAATATTGGTCGATTAAGTAAACAAATGAAACATTTTTTAAACTACTGGATAAAAGACTTTTTTGAATACATAGGGCTGCTTTTTTCTCATTTCGTAAAGTATTACCTTTCACCCAAGTTTGCGGTTTTTGAGTCTTTTAAATCTCTCTTGGTGGGTAAGATGTATCAGCATCGAGGTAAAAATGCCCAACTTTTTGTGAATGCGGCGATGGTGACGGTGATGGTGGTGGGAATAGCGTTTGGACCTTCTTTGGTGACTAACGATTCTCAAACACAAGCAGTTTTGGCCTCTGGTTTTAGGAGTAAATTTGTTTTTGCCGAAGAAGGTACCGGAACTGGGGGAAGCCAAGTTTTGGGATTAACTACTGATGCACAAATGACAGTGGATCCTTTGACGCAGGTTTCTGATAAACCTAGAGCGGATGTTTTTGAGTACACGGTGGAGGATGGAGACACACTAGCAGCAATTGCCAAAAAGTTTGGCGTGGACACGGACTCAATTAAGTGGTTGAACTCGGGCTTGAACGAGAAAAAAATTAAACCAGGCACGGTAATGAAGATTCCACCGGTAACGGGTGTGATGCACACGGTAAAGAGTGGCGAGACGGTTTACTCTATTGCTAAACGTTACAATGTGTCTGCTCAGGCGATTGTCGACTTCCCCTTTAACGAGTTTAGTAATGACGAAACCTTTGCTTTAGCGATTGGTCAGGAGATTGTGGTTCCTGATGGTGAGATGCCTGAGGAAATAATTACTTCACCAAGAAGCAACTTGGCTAATACTCTGACACCTAATGCCGGTGCGGTATCGGCTACCGGAAGCTGGATATGGCCGGCAGCGGGGACGATTACTCAGTGGTACAAAGCATGGCATAAAGGATTGGATATTGCCAACCGTAGTGGGGGAAATATCTTGGCGGCGGATTCCGGAACGGTAATAGTGGCCGGATGGCCGGATAACTCGGGTTACGGAAACCGAGTGATGATTGATCATGGAAACGGATATAAAACTTTGTATGCACATATGAGTAAGATTGCGGTGACTGTGGGTCAAACAGTGAAGAGGGGAAATGTTATTGGCCAAATGGGTTCAACAGGGAGATCAACGGGAACTCACCTCCACTTCGAGATTCGCTCGGATGCGGGGAATAGAGATCCAATTGGAGTGTTGAAGTAACCCGAAACATGGGAAAAGTATCTATGTACGGCGATAAATGTTAGAATACAGGCATGGTTGACCATGTAAATATATTTGTACGAGCGGGAAACGGTGGAGCTGGTGCCGTGTCTTTTCGGAGAGAGAAATTTATTCCCAAGGGTGGTCCTGATGGCGGTGACGGGGGTAAGGGTGGAAATGTGTATTTGGAGACCGATCCAAATCTGTCGACATTACAAGACTTTGCACATAATAAAAAGTTTGCGGCGGGAGATGGAATGAAAGGTGGGGGTAAAAAAATGTCCGGTGCCAAGGGTGAGGACATTATCATAAAAGTTCCGGTAGGTACTCTGGTGAAACTGACGCGACTGGCTTTGGAGACGGACGAGGAAAAAGACATCCGTGTTCGGGGGATGAAACTGGGCGTTTTGGGAAAACTTTTTAGACAGGGACATATTGAGGGAGAAACATGGCAGCACTTGGACATGAGTGAACCCGGAATGAGTCTTCGAATTGCCCGCGGAGGTAAGGGAGGAAGAGGTAACGTACATTTTAAAGGCTCGAGTAGAACGACACCCATGATTGCCGAAGATGGACAGATGGGAGAGTCTTTTGAAGTAGAGTTGGAACTGAAACTTTTGGCCGATGTGGGCTTGGTGGGTTTGCCAAATGCCGGAAAATCAACTTTATTATCGGTGCTGTCTAACGCTCGTCCTAAGGTGGCCGATTATGAGTTTACTACCCTGGAGCCAAATCTGGGGGTGTTAAAAGCGGCGGATAAACATCTGGTAATTGCCGATATTCCCGGGCTCATTGAAGGGGCTAGCGAGGGTAAGGGACTGGGAATAAAATTCCTCAAACATATTGAACGAACCAGGGTTTTGGTGCATCTCGTACCAAGTATTGGTGGAACTCCCGAAGAAATTTACGCGAAGTATAAAGTGATTAGAAAAGAACTGAAAGCCTTTGAAGCGGGTTTAGAAGATAAGAAAGAGATTGTAGTACTTTCGAAAATCGATTTAGTTGATGATGGACTGGTCAAAAAAACGGTTAGTTACTTTAAGAAAAAGAAAATAGCGTTGTTACCAATGTCGGCAGCGACGGGCAATGGAGTAAAACAACTGGTGAGTGAGATTCTAAAAAAGAGCTAAAAATCGACACACTCTCTTATATATTCATTCGAGTCAGGGTATTTTGTGCTGCAGTTGGTGATGGAGCCATCCTGGTTGGTTATCGGACTGCAGTTTGAGGTGCAAAATGACGGACTACAGGCAGGAATTTCGTCTTGGGAAACCACGACACAGGCACCATTTTTGCACCCATAATGAATTGGACACAACTGCCGGAAACTACAACCAAAAGAGATATCGGCGTTTAGCATTCCCGGAGAGTTAAAAGCAATTGTTTTGGGACAGTAGTCAATGTTGTTTGCTTGGCTGTCGAAAAAGGAGTATATCTGAGCATAGACGGCGTATTGTTGGGGACAAGAGGAGTTTACGGGTGTGACATAGATGGTGTAGGGTTTTTTAGAGTTGGGATCACAGGGAATGGCGTCAAGGTAGGGTTTGAGAAAGTCGGAGTCGCAAGCGTAACTAGGGCGGCCTTGAGAGTCTGTTAGAGGAAACTGTGGATAGCAGTCGTGATCGGAGTAGTAGGATTCCAGAGCAATCTTGATTTTGGAAAGGTCGGATTTACGGCGAGAGTCATATCCTTTAAAGATCTGGGCCATGGGGTTTATGCCGACTAAAAGAGCCATGCCAAGAACGACGATGATGGTAACGACGACCAGAATTTCGCTTAGGGTGAAGCCTTTGTGTTTGGTGGTCATAATTTATTGTATTACGAAATTAACTGTTAGTTTGATTAATATTTTGAATTGGCTCATTATTTTGTTTCGACTAACCAGAAGTTAAAGGAAATATCAGCGGTTGATTTTTTGGCGATGGCGATGGTGAAGCCCACTCCGCTTTGTTTTGACTTAACATAAAGCACTTCACCACCAGTGTCGGAGGTGGGAGTGACGTAGATGAGAGTAGTATCGGTAATCTTGGTGTTGAGAATATTTATTTCGGTGGTATTGGCAGTGATAGTGCCTGTGCCGATGGTAGCGTTAGTGTTGGTTTGAGTACTGCCGGAGCCGGAGGAAGAATTGTTTCCCGAGGCAATGATTAAACCATCGGTAGTAAGCTCAGTGAATCTAGCCGATTCGGTGGCGATAGTAGAGGAACCGACGGCGAGAGTACCGGAAACGGTAGCTGTTTGGGTGTCTAAACTCTTGGACAGTAGGTTGCCAGTGACTAAAAGATCGCCATTAACCACTACTTTGCCATCAGGATCGAGAATCATGAGTTTGTTTGAGATGTACACAAGTTTGTCTCCCGTTGGTTGAATATATAGATCGGTATCGAAGGCAGAGATTGATTGGGTAAAGATGGCTCCGTTGGCCAGCATGTCATTAGTGATGAGAGTATGCACATTTAGAGAGTTGAGGGCAAGGTCAGAGGGAATAATGGGAGTAGTTTTGGCAAGTGGAGAAAGCGCGAGGGGATCTCCGGAGATGATAGCTGAGGAAGTAGCACCAAAAAGTGAGGAGTAGGTGGAGTAACGCGCTTCAAGGTCGGCGAGAATTCCCGAAGCAGTTGAGTATTTTTTGTCGAGGAGATTAATTTCAGTGCGAAGATTATCTACCGTTTCACTTTTAATGTTATCGGCGTAAAGGGTACCGGAGATAGTGGCATCAATTGTTTTTAGTTGATCGATGTCGGCTAAGGGTGAAATAAGTTTGGTTTTTACAGTAAGATTGGAAGTTTCCAAATTATCGGTGACTAGATTGGCAATGACGGCGGCGCCAGCCTGTAGATTGGCAATGATACTTTTCATAAAGGAAGCAACTTCTTTGTTCTCGACGCTGTTAATTTTGAGAGCGTAAGTACCATCGACTTTTTGGATAAGCTCGGGAGAGGTAACCGGATTGGCAAAGATGCCGTTAGTGTCATCGTAGACTCGAGAGTCGTTTATTAGATGACCAACAGATGCTGATGTACGGAGGTTGCTCCATTTGTAGGAGTCAAAACGAGGAGCAGTGAGACGATAGGTAATGTTCGTCGGAGTGGAGGAGTAGATAGCAAGAATCTTGTTTGTTTTATCGACTTCATACCAGGCTTTGGCCTGACCTTCAGGGGTAAGAAGGACAGAGAGTTTATCAATATTAGATTGGATATTGGTGGTTTTATTAAATAACCAGAGATCGGAACCGATTTCCTGTTGGTCAAATTTTATGAGAGTGCGATAGCCGAGACCTTCAATATAATTTTCGGTCATGGTGGCGACCTTGCCAACGGTTTCTTCCTTGATACCGATCATGGAAGCCATGTAAGTGGCGTATTTGGTGCCATTAATAGTGTATGGAGGGTCAACAGTACCAACGTCGATCTTGCCGGCACCGTTGCCAACCGTGAGTTGACCGCCGGTACTAAGAGTGCCGGAAACACTAGCATTACCGTCAACCCAGAGCGAGTATCCTGCTGGTACCGGAGATGAGCCATTGATTCTTAGCCCGCCAAGGGGGATGAACCAGTCACCTTGAGTAAGTTCATGGTTGGTTACTGAGATGGCTTCAACTCCACTAGTGTCGTAAATACTTGCTAGGTAGGCGCCAAGCCAGGGATATGAACCACTTCCGAGGTTGTAAAGAGGAGTTGGACCGGCGGCGACCGTAGGAAGAATGTTGCCAGCGATTTGTAGTTTGTCTGCAGGATTGGTAAGTCCGATACCAATTCTGTTATTTAAAGCATCGATAGTTAAGGTGTTGGAATCGAAGTTTAGTGAGTTGACCACGTTTGCCAGTGTCCAAGTGGAAGCAGCACCAGCGGAGAGATTTAGTGCTCCGGCGGAGGTAAGAGCAAGAGTACCGGAAGTTACGGTAGAGAGAGTTAAGTTGTTTGCGGTAGTAGAAATGGTTGAAGCACCCAAGCCTGTGATGGCGAGGGCCCCTGAAGTAGAGGTTAAATTAAGAGCTCCTGAAGTGAGGGTCAAGCCCGTTGAGAATTGACCGACACCGACTACATCAAGAGCAGTTGCCGGATTAGTAAGTCCGATACCAAAGTTACCAGTATTAATGAAAGAGTTGTCTCCAGCTGTACCGGCCAAGTGAACCGTAGCCGAGGCTGTTGCGGCATTACCTAGGTTGACGGCGTCGGTGATGCTTGTTGGGTAGAGAACGCCTGTGTTCCAAGTCCAGCCTTGGTTGGCACCAGAAAAGGTAGAAGGAGCAATCCATTGGACACCGGTTCCGGTACTAGAAAGAATGTCACCGGCATTACCCGGACTACCGTTGTCATACAGGGCTCCTGTGAGATTAATATCTCCGACAACGTCTAGTTTGTAGGCTGGGTTGGTGAGACCGATGCCGAAGTTGCCAGTATTAATGAAAGAGTTGTCTCCTGTTGTACCGGCTAAATGGACTAGGGCAGATGCGGTAGCGACGGCACCAATATTGACAGAGTCAGTAATGTTTAAAGGAGCCAGAGACCCAGAAGTTCTTTGCCAATTACTGGATGTGAGAGGTACACCATTGACTAAGTAACTGCCGGTAGTATTGACGTCACCGACAACATCCAGTTTGTAAGCCGGATTAGTAAGTCCAATACCAAAGTTACCGGTGTTGATGAAGGAGTTATCTCCAGCTGTACCGGCCAAGTGAACCGTAGCCGAGGCAGTCGCAGCATTACCTAGGTTGACGGCGTCGGTGATGCTTGTTGGGTAGAGAACACCTGTGTTCCAAGTCCAGCCTTGGTTGGCACCAGAAAAGGTAGAAGGAGCAATCCATTGGACACCTGTTCCGGTACTAGAAAGAATGTCACCGGCATTACCCGCACTACCGTTATCCCTTAAAGCTCCAGTGAGATTAATATCTCCCGTAACATCCAGTTTGTAAGCCGGATTAGTAAGTCCAATACCAAAGTTACCAGTATTAATGAAAGAGTTGTCTCCTGTTGTACCGGCTAGATGGACTGTAGCCGAGGCCGTTGCGGCATTACCTAGGTTGACGGCGTCGGTGATGGAGAAGGGAAATATAACGCCAGTATTCCAGTTCCAGGGACCGGCACCGCTACTCGTTGGAGAGTTGATCCATTCAACACCAGTGCCCGTAGTTGAGAGTATTTGACCCGGGGTTCCAGCACTACCGTTATCCCTTAAAGCTCCAGTGAGATTAATATCTCCCGTAACATCCAGTTTATATGCCGGATTAGTAAGCCCGATACCAAAGTTACCAGTATTAATGAAAGAGTTGTCTCCTGTTGTACCGGCTAGATGAACTAGGGCTGAAGCGGTAGCTGTAGCACCTATGTTAATGGAGTTGGTAATGTTTGCGGGAGTAAGGGCCCCGGAGTTTAGTTGCCAGAGATTACCTGAAGCTGCGGAGATACTGACACAGGTGAGGGTATCGCCAACGGCCTGAATAGCTTCGCCCGCAGGACAGGCAGAAGGATAGTTTTGCAGTTTGGTCCAGTCAAGTTCGCTAATCTCGGCATTGTTTATTTCTCCATTGGGGAGCGAGACAGTACCTGAAGATACGGTTAGTCCGGTGAGTCCAGTGAGAGTGCCGGTAGCCGTAATGTTGCCGTTATTGGCAATGGTGAACTTGGTTACTCCTGAAGCCGAGGCAGTGAAGAGGTCACCAGTGCCATTTTGATTCGCGATTAAAGCAGCATTAACCAATGTAGCGGAAGTATTGATGGCTGTTTGACCGTTGGCGGCGACGTAGAAACGATCGGTTTCGGTGGAACCTGCTGTGAGGGAGAGAAGCCTACCTGTAGCGGTGTTGTTGCCTACGTAACCGGAGATGAGAGCACCGGAGGTGAGATTAGCATTTTCAATACGTAAAAAGTCGGTATTGGTCGTGCCACCCAACATTTGAATTTGACCGCCACCTAATGCGTCTGGCTGAAGGATAATGTCGCCGCCGGAGTTAGCCGTGGTGGTGAGAGTGAGAGCTTGACCATTTAAAGTGAAGGTGCCGGAGGTGGAGTTTATGGTTGGGGAAGAAGCGGCAATATTGATGTCGCCGTTATTGTCGACGATGGGAACTGTGTTGACGGTAGCGGAAGCGGAAGCAGGATACCCCTGGAGGGTTTCGGAGTTAATGGCGTAACCAACAGTAGCAATTTGCTGACGGGGGGTAAGGGTCTCCGCTCCGACGATAACTTCCAAATAAACATCACGATTTTCCGTGAAAACGGTGTTGGCAATTTCGGCTCCACAAGTGCCATTACCAATTAAAGTGTTAAAGATACCATTGGGGTCGGGGATAATGGGACAAGTACCGGAAGTGTAGAGTTGGGTGCCGGCAGTTAGATCATTCCAAAGTTTGAAGGTGACATTGACGGAGGTAGTGATAGGGGTGCCGGAAGAATCGGTCAGGCGGCCTTGGAAAGAAAGTTGACGTCTGGGAATTGTAGGTAAGGCTGCGGAACTGGGTAAAGCCTGTTTAATTATCTGGTTATAGCCAAAAATGACCATGGCAGAAGTGGCTAGCACTAGGATAGCAAGGTGAAGATATGGTGTGAAGGGGAGAGAGTTGTATTTTTGATACCAAATACCAAGGCGGCTTTTTGAACTTTCTTGGCCGTGTTTGTTTTTGGACGAAGAAAATCTTTCAAACCAGGAGAGAGGAAGCAGGCGGGGAGTTTCATGCCTGTATTCAAAAGGATTGGTAGGTATATATTTTTGAAGGAAACAGTATTTGGTGAACTGTTTTATCGATGATTGACGACGATTTATGACAGATGTACTTGTATGACTGAGTTTGAGATAGGTAACATAGGTATTTAGGTGGCTTTCACTTAAGATGTTCTCTAAGTTTTGATCGAGAAAAGGGGTCTCGTTAGCACTCCAAGCAAAGAAATGATTAAGGTCGGAAACATAATTTTTAATTGTAGAGTGGGTCTTTTTTTCTTTAACTAGAAATACTTTAAAGTGATCGAGAATTTTTTTAATTGTTGGTAAAGAATCATCATCGTTGTTTTGAAGAAGGTTGTTCGGTGAAGATGTACCTTTGGTTTGGTTTTTTGCCTCCTGTAGGTCGGAGTTTAGACCATATTTGGATGATAGGAAGGTGGAAAAACGTCTAATTGAGGCTAAACGACGGTTAATGGTGTTCTGAGGAGTCATACTCCTTTTTTGGTCCAGAAGATATGAGTTGAGGTAGTTTGAAATACTTTGAAATATTTCTTGGACCGTTGGAGGATTGTCCGGGGAGGAAATAGAAGCGGAATAAGAAAGGAAATGACGAAGATCGGAGAGATAATTTTTGACGGATACGGCAGAGAGCCCAACCTCAAATAGAAACCCCGAGAAGAGAGTCTGGAGTTCTAGTTGATTGGGCAGAGAGATCATTTAATTTGTGGCTAAAACAAGAAGGAAAATAACAGGGAGAACAAAGATAATTCCCGCAGTCAAAATCTCGGCGAGAGAGACATTTGAGCTTACGGAACTGCTGTCCCAGTTCTGTTGTGAGTAGTCGTTTATTAACATTTTTAAAGAGTTTGTTGATAACTAGTGTTTAGGTTCACATTAGACGATATTAGACGTCTATATACTAATATAATAAGAGAATATGATGAAGTCAAGTCGGAGAGTGGAACATAGGTCGGAGGAGTAGTAAGGGCTGAAAATAATGCGGTGAATATAGGGGAGATGGTGATATAGGGAACTTAACCAATATTGATTAAATTATTACCGCAAATCTATGCGTTTATATATTTTCATATGCGTTAATTATGGCTATTTATTTATAATTATATGCGGATATGTGAAGTAGGCATGATTTTACACGACTGTATCGATATGATGTCTATAGCATGATAATGATATCATGTGATATTGTCTGCGGAAATTGATGATATAGTCTGTCTTCAATCCTGAGAGTACCCAATAAACCCGAAGTCTGTAATGCAGCTTTTTATTAAGAAATAAATAACAAAATAACGGAATTAATGGGAGTGATTATCTTGAAATCTTGGGATAGAGGTATTCGGAGTATGCTAGCTGAAGGGAAAGATAGAGATAGATTAAGAAGAAGTAGTTCTGTTGTGTGATAAAGGCAATGGTTGATGTAAGACAAGCAACAGTAAGAGGCAGCGAGCGAAGATTCAACGAGAGCTTTCGGAGACGATTTGGGTGGATTTTGGGGTCTTCCGGGAGTGGAAAAAGGCAGGTAAGGGATAGAAGTGAGCAATTAATGATGATGTTTTTCCAGTAACGATTGGTGGCGGTAATTTTTACAAAGATTTTTGGAAGTAGTGGAGTGGTTAGATGATAGAAGCCTTTAATGTCTGAGATTTTTGTCTGCCACGATGAGTCCAGTTTTTCCGGGTCATACATATCGAGAGTAGCGAAGGGAACTGTTTGATACTCTTTTTTACCGAAAAAAGGGAAGAGTAAGACGGAAATAAAACGGAAGATCAGTATAAGTCTAATTTTGGCGCCATACATGGTCATGAGTAGGTGAAGTGGAAGCCCCAGAACTAAAAGGAGCATGAACCAGAGATTGGAGGTAATCAGCGGGAGCTTGGGAACCAAAGTGGGGTTGAGAGGAGGAGTGGGCGAGATGGGAGGAACCGGAATAAAAGGGACAGGAGTTATTTCTACTTCCGGGGTGATGATGGGTGTCACTTCCGGAGAAACAGACGTTGTTGGTGTGGGGGTGGTGACGGCTAAGGGTGTGGGAGAAATTATGCCGTAGGCGAGATAGAACTCGGGAAAGATAGTAGAGTTACCACCAGCGTCTGTTGCGGAGAGATAAACGGTGTAGACAAGACCGCGAATGAGTCCATAAAATCGGTGTTGCCAGCTCCCGGTTGGGTAGTTTCCTTGATATATTTGATTAGTACAGTTAAGTATATTTTGTGGACAAATCAGGATAAATTGCATATTGGCATACGGTTCAACTGAACCAGTGAGAAGAGGATTGACGGTTGTGACGGTGAGATCTCTCTGATTGATGTCGGGAATGGTGGTGAGGTCCGTGGTACTCCAGTTAAGAGTTTGACGGTCGACTTTTTTGAGGGTGATGAAAGGATAGATTGAGTCGATATAGAAAGTTCTGGTTTCTGAGGATGCGCTGGTGCCGGCGGTAGTGTAGGCGACAACTTTCCAGGTGTGATACCCTTGGGCAAAATCAAAATTAGTATCGAGATAGAAAGTATCGTTGTCTCGTCGGATGGTGTAGTAGTAATAAACTTGGGAAGTAATACTATCGCTAACCGAGGCGGCAAATACTTGACCATCCAAGTAAACGTCGTAATGGTGCAGAGGAGTGGTAGGTAAAGGAGAAGGGCGTTTCCAAACAAGAGCTTCTCGAGGATTGTTGGTGGTGGAGTTATCGCTAGGAGAGATGAGGGTGGAAGGGTTGAATTCTTGAGAGATTATCTCGGCAGTCACTACCGCAGAGCCGGTAGCATTAGGATCTATTGCGAAGGAAGATTTGCCTGAGATAAATAACAGAACGACAAAAAATAAAAGTTTGATGGCAGTTCTCCTCACTACTCCAGTATATCTTTCTTAAAAACTTTCGGTGCTTTGAAGCTCTTCTTTAAGCTCTTGAACTTCCTTTTCCAGTTCGGACTGGTGTTTTTTGCTACGCTTGTTGAGAATGATGATGATGGTCAGGATAGAGATAAGAGCAATAAGAGTGTAAATGACCAGACGAATGGGGAAGAGCCAGAAGAAAATGGTGGCGGTTATAAGAGAACCAGCGGTGCCATAAGCAAGACTTAAATCGGCTTTGTAGCGTCCCCAACCCCATTTTTGATTCCAGGTCGTGGTGAAGTCTCTTTGAGTTTCGGGAAAAATATTACCGACGTCAACTTTGACTTCGGCAACCTTGGTGTTGAGGGGATCACTGATGGTGATGGTTCCCTTTGGATTTATATGAACGTCAGACAAACTTTCAATTGATCCGGTAAACTCAACAGGGCCTTTTTCCGTAAATTTGGGAACAGAAAATTTAGTGATGCTAGCTTTTTCAGTTACTGGTCCGCTGACGGTGACATAAATGAGAGTACCGACGCGAGAGGTAATGATGTTACCGGTTTGTTTGAGATCACCGGCTTTGGCCTCTGCGTTTGGAGTGTAGGTAATCATGGCGTAATGGCCGCCGGGGAGAGCAGTCATGGGGATTTTGATATTAATATTGATTATTTGTATGCCCCCGGCATCAACAGGGATGTTTTTGGGTGCCGTAATCCAGTTAGCAAGAGACCAACGATTATTGAGTTTGGTGGTGATGGGAAGAGGAGTACCTTTGCTGTCGGCGACAATGAAGTCTTCGACAGAAACGGTAAAATTTTCGGTACTGGCGGAGTCGTTACGAAGTTTTAAGGTAGCAGTTAGTGTTTGTCCCGGGTCGCCTCGAAGCTCAAGCTTGGGGGGAATGGCGGTCATAATCGTCTGAGCATCGGCAAAGGGCACAAGTGAAAAAACAACAAACAGAGAAACAATGGCGGTTAGTAGAGTTTTGGTTGTTTTCATTTGAGCAGAATGGATCTTTATATTTTAGAATGAGGCGGTGGCGGTGTAAGTAATTTGGTTTTCATAGTTTCCGGCAGGTTGGGTGGCATCGACGGAAAGTTTGTAACAAACATGTGCTTGTTGGCTACTGGCAATGGTGGCATTGGACATTATCTGGAAGGGGGATTCTACATCTGCCAAGCTCGGAAAATGCTGATAATTGGGGGCGGTAGGTGCAATCGTGGGCGCGTTGGCAACAACAGCTACAGTGTAACCAAAGCCCGGATTGTTGGTGGCTGTGGCCCAGGTATCCGAGGTGGTTTCGTTACATAAATTATTATCACAAGTAGTGTCCGGGATATATGATGGCGAAGTGGCCAGGTTACTGAGACGAGAATTTTCGATAGCGGTAACGACATAACCACTAACAGCGTTGGTGGAGACGGTGAGAAGCTGAGCCGCGGCTTTGAAGGTATCAAGAGCCATCACTCCGAAAGGAACCGAAGCATTGGTGGTAGTCACGTCCGTGGTTAGACTACAAGCAGACGCGCCCGAGTTGACACCCTCAATTTTGAAAGTAATACTAGGGTCGACGGTTGCGGTAACACGAACGGACTCGATGACGGCCACTTTACCAGTAACATCATCGGTCGGAGTAGCGCTATTGGGATTGGATGTGTCAGTAAAATTTTGGATTTTGAAAGTGTAAGCATCGGCGGTGTTGGCGACTCTTGAGGCTGAAGGGGCGGGGGCAATAATATTGGCGGTGCCGCCGGTATTTCCGATGGAGAGAGTAATATCGGTTCCGATGCCTCCTGCGCCGATATAGTGATACTCAAAACAGTGATAGTTGGCCGGTGAAGTACATCCGGTACTACCGGATGCTGTAGCGACACCTGCCGAAAAAGTATAACCGGAGGCGTTGGTACCGGTTGCCGTGGGGGTAGTGTTGAAGTCAAAGCCAGTAATGTCCGGAATACCATTGTTGGCGGTTGCCGGAGTTGAGTCGGCCGGAATAAGGACTCGGAAAAATCCAGCAGGAACCGCAGAGGCAGTTTTAAAAGTAATGACATGCTGAGGAAGAGCCTTGAAATAGATGACATCGGTGTCGTCAGCATCGCCAGCAGCGAGAACGGTGGTGGTGGTGAACTCGTCGTCATCAATAATGGAGGCGATAGTGTAAGAGTTGGTGCCACCGATAACTAGTGAATCACCTGGCTTAAGTCCGGCTGTGGAGACAGAGGTAAATACGGTTGCGGCGGTGGTGTAGATCCAGACATGGGTACTACCGGCTATTGTTGGGGATTTAACGCGGCCGGAGAAAGACATGCGAGAGCTTTGGAGAGTGTCTTTAGCTGTGGTAAGGTTGGCGGCGAAGGAAAAAGAAGGGTGAAAGAGAGAAGGTATCAGAACTAATGTAAACGCAAAAACACACTGCAGGACGTGTCTATTTTTCATAATCTGAATTAAATATGTCATCGATATCAGTGTGTGTCAAGTAGATTTTTCTGGCGTTTTTGAGGTAACTCTTACTATGGAGATGATGAGAAGAAGAGAAATGAGGAGACCAAGACTAAGTTTGAGTGGGAAAAAGACGATATTAATAGTACTTGTGGTATTGGAGTTATCGGTTTTGATCTCCAACGATAACTGATGGGGGCCGATGTTACTTAAGGAGGGGAAAAATTCAAAGCTATTGCCATTGGTGTTTAAAAGTTGTCTTTGGGATTTAGCGATGACGTTTACTGGAAGGATGCCTTCAAGGTAGACAGGCTTACCTTTTCCGGAAGTGACACGGAAAACACCTTTGGTTTCGGCGGTAAAGCTGCCCTCGTTATTTACCGTGGCGGTAAATTTGAGAGGAGTAATACTATCTGCAAAGTAAAGTTCACCGATTTTAATAACTGTGCCTTTGGCTGGGTAGAAACCTTCAATCCTGAGTATAGTATCCGGGTATGCTTGGGAGCTGACAGTGATCAATAGATTGGAACCGATGGTGGCTCGTAGCGCAGAACCTTGGAAGGTTTGATCAACGGAGTTTACGTAGGTAGAGACAATTAAAGTGGCGTAAATATCTTTTAAGGGGGCTGTTTCGGGAACAGAAAGACTAAGAATTAATTGTTCTGAAGCTCCGGCAGATATAGGGAAAGGTTTATTAAATTTTATTTCGGAGTTGGCTAAACTAAAGTAACTTAACCATGGAGCAGTGGCTTTGGGATTAAGAACTGGGTTGCCGGAGATGTCCGATTCGGTGAAGGGAACGATGGCGGCGACTAAAGTTTTGTCATTATTACTGAGATTTTCTATTTTATAAACCTGAGTAATCGATCTTCCAGGTTTAATGTGAACGCGAAGAAGTGGTGGAGAGATGGACATACCGTAGTTGGCGGCGGAGATATATTTGGGTAGCAAAATAGCAAAGGTGATAACACAGAGCAGTATGGTGATGAAGATTTTTTTTGTCATTTAAAAAGCAGGAATAGCGATGAACTGAATGGCATTTTGATAAGTACCGGCTGCTTGTGAACCACTGATATTAACTTTGTAAGTGACTGTTGCGGCTGAGGAGGTGGCAATACCGCCCTTAGACATGACAATGGCTGGCTGGTCGATGTTTTCGACCGGAAAAGGGCGATAGTAAGTGGAGTTTACAAAATCGGCGATGTTGACGTCGGTTCCGGACATGTTGTAGCCAAACCCAAAACGGGCATTATCGCCCCAGACGTTGGCATCTGCCTGCAAGCAGGGTGTGGCCAGATCACAAGAAGTATCAGGAATAGTGGTAACACCGTCACTTCTTCGGAGAGGATGATCCTCGATGGCTTTGACGGCATAGCCAAAAGCACTACCTGTCGTGACAGTGAGGGTATTTGATAAGAGGCTGGGAATGCCGGGAACGAGACTACCAAAGTTGATGTCGAGATCTGAGATTTTGAAAGAAAAGGGAATGAGGGTATTAATGTATTGGAAGCCGGCAAGGATAACATATCCGGCGGAGTTGAACTGACCTTGAAAGGTCTGGCCAACGGTATCGGTAAGTTTATATGTAGTTGAGGATTTGGCGCCACCGGTAATATTGATAGTACCCATTTGGATTTCAAAAGTGGGAGACTTAAGATCATCCGCATAGACCAGGGAAATTTCAGTCGTTGTGAAAAATATCGAGAGAAAAATCAAGGTTATAAGGTATATCACTTTCATTTTTTAGTCTAATTGAGGGTTTTGAAACATCATTGGTGAAATTTTTAGGAGTGTGGTGTCTGTTATTGATATAGTTCTTTGTTATTGGTTGATTGAAGGTGATATAGTTTGGTTTTATGCTTGAGAGGAGGAAGTTTACCCGAAATAATTAGATAATTATTTGATTTATAATCCCATCTTATCGGATGTCTCTTCAATGGACTTTTCAAGGATATCGGTGGAGGAATAAAGACTGATTAAATCTTTCTGTATAGCCTTGAGTTTTTCAATAAACGATTTGGAAATGGTGACGTCTTGACCTTTGGAGTTGAGATAAATGACGATGTCGGTGAGAGAGTTGAGAATGGTTGCAAGAGACGGTTTGGCTGTAGTTGCTATCCAGAGAAGGCTGTCGGTTTGTTCGTCCTTGATGGCTTCTTTGAGAAGGGAAATTTTACCTTCGGACTGGAGGTATTTGAGATAACTATTGCTAAAAATCATGGCCAGAGGAGTCATAAGAATGAGAGAGGTAATGTCGATGATCATGACCGAAGATAGGTCGGAAAAGTTTTGCCAGAGAAAGAGGGAAACAAGGAGAAATGAGGCTATTGCGGCCTGGTATGGATCAAATAAAAGAGCAATTACAAAGAGAAGAAAGAATAAAACAAAGAAAATGGGAGAGTTGATGCCCCCAGAAGAAAAGATTAGTAGGAGAACTACTGAAATAAGCATGACGGTCTCTAACATTAAGATGCTTCCAAGTCTTCGAAAAAGATATTTGGAGCCGAAATAGAGCAGTATAAGAGCTCCGGTAAGCTGAAGATTGTAGGAATTAAGAACTGGAGACTGAGTCCAGGCAAAAATGAAGAAAATAGCTACAGATAAAATGAGGGGACGCACCAATTTCGTAGACATACTCTAATAATACCAGTAATTTAAGAGCTCAATAGGTTGACACAAATTACAGTATTGCTGCGGAAATAGTAAAAGTAGGTTGCGGAGATTAGTGATATATATTGTTACTAAATTGGCAATTTATTGTGAAGTGTGCTTATATATTTATGCCTATATTTTTGAAATAATCAAATTTAAATCGAATATATTTCTCCACGGAAAGAGAAAAATATTTGCGGAAATTGATAGAACAACAAGAGGAAATTTATAAAAAGTGGTATATTTTAATTGTGGAGTCGGTAACTTTAAATAAATTTCTTAAGAAAACTAGTAGTCTAGATCGGCTTTTGTTTATTATTATCTTAATAGGTGCCATTGTCGCAATTGTAAGCCTTTTTAGAGGTATTCTAATGGATGCTCCTGTTCAAGTTGAGTATTTAGCTGGTGGTAATTTGGAGAGAAGTGAACCAAATTCTAAAGTTTTTGTCGATATAGAAGGAGCGGTAATGAAACAAGGAGTTTATGAACTTTTGGACGGATCCAGAATAAAAGATGTTTTAATAATGGCCGGCGGATTTACAGACAAAGCGGACAGAGATTTTTGCGAAAAAAATATTAATATGGCCGAGTTAGTAAAAGACGGACAGAAAATTTACATTCCATACGTTCAAGATACCAATACCCAGCAAGGGTATCCTGAGGCTAGTATGACCAGTAAAAAGATTAGTATTAACAGTGCTTCCATTGCAGAATTAGATACCCTCTGGGGTATAGGAAGTACTAGAGCAGAATCTATTGTGAAAAATAGACCTTACGGAAGTATTGATGAACTGATTACTAAAGGAGTTTTGACAAAATCGCTGGTAGATAGAAATAGAGATCTATTATCTGTCTACTGACATGAAAGGGAGACTTATTTTTCTTTTTTTGATTTTAGTATTTCGATTTTCTCTAGGCTTCGCGGAGTCGAGTAAATATCAGCAGAATTCACGGATTAAGGTTACGGGAAATATAGACAATGTATATCAATATAATACGGAATGTATCATCGTCGTGGGAAGATTTTGGATTAATTACCGAAACGAGTGTTCTTTTTCACGACAGGCGAGGGTACAGATAATTGGCACAATTGATAGCAAAGTGACAGATAGATTTTTGGGGAGATTGTGGCTTGATAGGGCGGAATTATCTGTTTTACCGGACAAGCCAAAAGTCGTTTCATCTGTGAGTGCTTTCTCGACAAATATTGAGGCTGTTCGTGAAAAAATTGTAAACGTATACAGAAGATTTTTACCCGAACCTGAGTCAGGCTTGGTTGCGGGAATTATTTTGGGATATAAAAAAGATATAGGGCGGGAGATGTATGAGTTAATGGTTAAGAGTGGAACAGTACATATCGCCGTGGCTTCAGGATACAACATAATGTTGGTCGGCGGCACGGTGCTTTCAGTTTGTTTTTGGTTGATGAAACGGAAATGGGCGAGTGGCGTGGCTATTATGGCCATGTTGTTTTACGCTTTGGAGGCCGGCGGTGAGCCACCGGTAATTCGGGCCGTGATTATGGCTGGAGCGGTGTTTTGGGCAGCCGTCGTGGGGAGAAAGGCAGTTTCTTGGTGGATATTGATGGTGACGGGGTGGCTGATGGTTTTGGTGGAGCCCTTGCTACTTGTGAGTGTAAGTTTCCAGTTGTCTATGGCGGCTAGTGTGGGTCTGATGGTGCTGGAACCAATGATTAGTAGTAAGTTGGGTAATAGTCATGAAAAACTAATGGAGATACTGGGAGGATCGGGGTTTTTGGCATCTATTTCGACAATGATAACGACGGCGCCGATTATTTGGTGGCATTTTGGAAGAATGAGCTGGATTGGTATATTAAGTAATATTTTGATATTACCTTTAGTACCGATTTTGATGATTACCGGAGCGGCGATGCAAGTGGTTCCCAGAGTGTTTTCTTACCCTACTTACGCGATTGCACACTGGATGGTAGGGGTGATTCGCTTTTTTGGTGTGTAAGATGAAGTGTGAACTGGAAAAGGTGGGGAATAGTAGTCGTATTACTAAACTTGATTTGGCTTTGGCAGCAGTGGCCAGATGGAAAGCTGCGGGTGGTTTTTTGTGATGTAGGACAAGGGGATGCGTCGCTTGTTGTTTTGGGTTCATTTCAGGCATTGATTGACACCGGTCCGAGTGAACGGAAGTTATTTGCTTGTTTGGGAAAAGAAATTCCTTTTTGGGATAGACAAATTGATTTGGTATTTATTAGTCATCCACAGGTGGATCATGACGGGGCGTTAAAGGAACTGCTGACTCGATACAAAATTGGAAAAGTAATTGAGAAAGCGGATAATAACGATAGATATAGATATAAAGATTTGTATTTTGATATATTACTTGGAGGTCAAACCAGTAACGACGAGGAAAAAGTAAGCGGTAGTGACGAAAACGAGGACTCAATGGTGGTGTCTCTGAGATACTTTGGTTTTTCGGCTTTGTTTACAGCGGATATCGGAGAGAAGACAGAACTGGCACTACTGGACACGGGAGTGCTAAAAAAGACAACTGTATTAAAGGTGCCCCATCACGGGTCTAAATTTAGTTCGTCGATTTCGTTTTTGGAAAGGTTGAGCCCAAAATTGGCTGTAATCTCCGTGGGAGCCGGAAACAGTTATGGTCACCCCAATGGTGATACTTTGATGCGTTTGGATCAAGTAAAGACAAAGGTACTAAGAACCGATCTCCAGGGTAATGTAGGTGTGATTTACGATGCAGGAAAGATACAAGTTTTCACGGAAAGGTAAGGAGATCTTGATGTTTATCAAAATATCTACTACTATGAAGATGGATGTTAAGAACATCCTAGTTGGTTAGTTGCCTTGATTGAAAAGTGACTTGTAGACGTACAAGAGTTAACTCTCAATGGCCCTGATCAGGTTGCAACTTGCTAAATAAGTTTGTTTGCACATTGCAGGTGTTCGTGTTCGCGTAAGGCCACGTTTGTATCTGCTGTTAGTGCCAGTTGTTCGTGTTCGTAAAGAGACAGGGGGCGAGGTTTTTACCAAGCCCCTTTTCTTTGCCTATCCAGACGATTTTAGTCTACAATTGAGCCATGAGATTTTCACCAAAAATATATAAACTGGGGAGATTGCGAGTGGTGTTAGTGCCCGAGGAGAGAGAGTCGGTGACGGTGCGGGTGATGATTGGCACCGGTTCCCGTGAAGAGACGGACAAGGAGGCGGGCAGTGCTCACTTTTTGGAACACTTTGTTTTTAAAGGTACGCGAAAATTTCCCAGAATGTTTGATATTAATGAGGCTGTCGAAAAAGTAGGAGGTGCTTTTAATGCCTATACCGGTCAGAACGAGATGGGTTTTTGGGTGAAGATGGATAAAGGCCACGTAGCTTTGGCTACCGAGATTGTGGGGCAGGTAGTGACAGAGCCTGTTTTACCTAAGGAACATTTCAACAAAGAAAGGGGCACGATACTGGAAGAGCTTCATATGTACGAGGACAGACCAAACAGCAAGGCCGCCGAGGAGTGTGAAAAATTGCTATACGGTAAAACCAATATGGGGAGACCGATTATCGGAACAGTGGAAAGTTTGGAGGCGATGACGGTTGAAGAACTGCGAAAATATTTTGAGAAATGGTTTGTGGCCGAAAACATTGTTCTTGGCGTGGTGGGTGAGTATGGATCCGATGAATCGATGCTGGAGTTAATCAAGAAAGAGTTTGGCCCGCTTATCGACGACAGCAGAACACTTTCAAAGAAAGATAAATTTTCCTGGGATGTTCAGAAAAAACCGAGAATAAAGCTGGTCAGTCGTAAAGTGGAGCAGGCCGCGGTTTACGTGGCATTTAGGGGCATCAAGATGACTGATGAGAGGCGTTTCACCTTGGAACTGTTGAACATTATCTACGGTGATGGCTGGATGTCTCGTTTGATGCGTGAAGTCCGTGAGGAAAGAGGTTGGGCTTATGCCATAGGCTCCGGAGTGGAGGAGTTTTCGGATGCTGGAAGTGTGATGGTTGGGGCTGGACTGCCAAAGAACAAATTAAATGAGGCAGTGGAACTAATTACCGAGATAAGTGTGGGTTTGGCTGGGGGAAATGTTTGGGCAATAAAGGACGGAGAGCTAGAAATAGCCAAAGACTGTTTCCGCGGCCGTTTGGCGTTGGCTTTTGACAAGCCCGAAGAAGTACTAGGTTCGGCACTGGAAGACACACTTTTTAGAGAAAAAATATATAGCCCAGAGGAGATAATGGAAAAAATTGAAAGTGTAAGCATGGAAGATATACGTAGTTTGGCTGCAGAAATCTTTAAAAAAGAAAATATGTCGATTGCTGTGGTCGGGGACTACAAAAAGCTGGATTTTAATATCTAACAAATCTAGCAAAAAGAAACCCCGCTTTGTGGCGGGGTTGTTAAAGAGGTTATCGGGGGTTGGTGTATTCTCGGATGGCGATAACAAGGCTGGTGCAGTCGCAGCGAAATGGTTCACCTTCAGGATACTTGACCTCGGTCAAGTTGTTGAGCCTGCCGGTTTCGTCAAAGATTGTGCGGTTCCTTTTTCGAGACTGCTTTACATCAATCCGGACCTCTTCTTTCTCGGTCGGATTGACAATTTTACGATAGCGATTTTTTTCGGTGCTGGAGTCAGGTTTTGGACCAAGGTTGGTGTACGCAAGTACATTTTGGTCCGGGATGATAATAGCTGTGGGTCTGTTTACAAATACTTTGGCTCTGTAAAGTTTATCCCCCACGTAGAAAGCGATATCTTTCAGCCTACCAGATTTTTTCAATGTGTGCCTCCTTTAAGGATAATGCGAGTATTCTACACTAAGATTTGAAAAAAGTCTGCAGGATTATTTTTTGGTCGGTTTGGGAGGGTGCTGGACCTGTCTGGCTTTGATACTGGCGCAAATAGGGCAGTAGATGGCGGCTGGTTTGTTTTCTTTGGCATCACGAGCTTGTTCATACTCGGAATAAACAAAAGGACTTTGGCAGTTTTGGCAGGTGAGGACTTTATCAGGCATGGGTATATTTTACACTTATATTAGGGTGCGGTTGAGTTTGCGGTTAACATACATGTTTTGACTAGTCAATGATTTGTACGGATAGAGTAGTTCTGTGGTACGATTAAATCGTGAAACTATATCCCAAGTTGTTAAAATTTCAAGCGATCTATTTACGTAAAAAAGGAAAGACAAGTCAAGAAATTAATATTATTTTGGGTCAAAAGATTCCCAAAAGTACCTACACTGGCTGGTTTAAAGGAATTGAGTTAACAAAGGAACAAAAATCAAGAATATCTATAATGAATTTAAATAAGCTGGATCTGGCACGTGTCAAAGCGGTGAAAGTTAATAAAGAGAAGAGAAACAAATTTCTGAAGTCACTTGATGAAAAAAATGAACCCATCAGTAAAAAAATTAAGGATGGGAATACTGCCAAAATTGCACTGGCGATGTTGTGTTTGGGGGAAGCGTCAAAGTATGGTAGTGGGTCAGCATTTTGTTTGGGAAGTTCTGATCCGAGAATAATTATTCTGTTTATTAAATTATTAAAGAAGAGTTATCTAATAAACCAAAACAAATTCAGATACACGATACAGTGTCGCGCCGACCAAGATATTGAAGAACTTGAAAAATATTGGAGAAGGATTGTGAGGGTCCCTTTGGGACAGTTTTATAAAACGAGAATTGACGCCAGATCAATAGGCAAACCAACAAAAAAAGTAGGATATAAAGGTGTTTTAAAAGTTGATTATATGGATACGAAAGTTCAGCTGGAGCTGGAATCTCTAGCTAGTATGATTTATAATCAGTTTTGTTAAAGTACCCTTTAACTTAAGGGCCTGTAGTTCACCGGTAGAATATATCCATGGCATGGATGAGAAGAGGGTTCGATTCCCTCCAGGTCCACAAATAAATCCCCATAATGGGGATTTTAATTTACAATACCTATAAGGGCTCGTAGTACAACGGTAGAACATGGCATTCGCATTGCCAAGATGGGGGTTCAATTCCCCCCGAGTCCACAGTAAAAAAATACCCCGTTTCGACGGGGTATTTTGTGATTTTATATAATCTTGTTACTGTTGAATAGTGCCCGAATTGGTGGCTGTTGGGGTGGGAGCAAGTTTTTCCAAGGCCTTAATTTCTTCTTGAATCGTGGTAATGTTTTCTCCCTTGGGATCAGTGTATTGGAGACCGGCTTTGGCATACTGGAGAGCCTTTGAATACTCCTTCTTGGCTTTATAGATACTGGAAAGATTGAAGTAGGGTACATCCCAGTTTTGTTTGAGTTCATTGGCGCGGTCGATGAATTTGATGGCCTGATCGATATCGCCAAGGTTGTAGAAAAGGGTACCAAGCTGAAGATAGATGGCGGGATTGGTCGGGTCAACCGAGGCAGCTTGAAGCCCATGAGAAATGGCCATGTCGGCAGAACCTTCGGCGTAAGGGATAAGTGATGTATAAACTGAAAATAGATTTTCCCAGGCGGTGACGTTTAGCGGATCCAATTTGGCCGAGGTTTTTCCGGCATCAAGAGAGCGTTGGGCGAAATCGGTACCAGCTTTTTTCTCTTCCTCGGTAGATTTTTCTTTGGAAAGATAGGTGTCGGCGATAGAGAGATAAATCTGAGAAAGTTTTTGGGGGTAGTAGGGGTTGTAAGTGTCTAACAGGGCCGCCTTTTGGAATTTTAAGTATGAGTTATAGGGGTCTGCCTGAAGGGTATTGGTGGCCTCTTTGTAAGCAATAGAAGCAAGATACATCTTGCCGGCAAAGAACCAGTATGACGAAAGCAAGGCCACAGCGATAAAGGTAACGATCCACGGTAAAAAGGAAGAGGTGATGGTTGACTTGGCTGTTTCTGGAAGGTCATGATAGGTAGGAGAGGCAGATGAGGCGGTCGAAAGACTAATAGAAATATCCTTTACGGATTTAAGATTCTGAAGCTTTTGTTCAATGGTAAGACAGATGAGAAGAACAAAGGCTAAAACGAGAGAGACAACGCCTGCAGGAATGACAAAAAAGGAAATAATAACAGAAGCAAGAGCGATGATAAGAAAGTTGGAGGAGTTTTTATCTTCGGCATCGCGTCTGTTTTTAAAAGAAACAATTAGTGGTCGGAGGAAGGAAAGTAAAAACGACAGAGCCCCGATAAGACCAGTGGTAGTGATTAGGGTAAAAATATAGTTACTGGACTCCGAAAAGCGAACATTCCAGAGATATTTGTCCAGATTGAGGAAGACAGGGCGAAGACGGGTGAAAGCGGTAAAAAAGGTTTCCGGTCCGGTGCCGAGAAGAGCCGTTTGCCAGATTTTCAGAGTGTCGACGGCGATAGACCATCCTGCTCGTACCGGAAGAATGAAAAAAACAGGAACGCCGTTTTGGGGAAGAATAAGGCTGATATTGATGACAGTACTGATGATCATCAGGAGAATTGAGCCAAACAAGGCTGATTTGATAGTCCAATTTTTGATACCGGTAGTAAAAAGAGTAGTGGCGATGAGAAGGGGAATGGTAAAAGAAATGGCGGGAAGTATACCTCCTGTAGGGTTGAAAAAGCGATTGGTGATGAACTCGGCGGAGGTAATTTTGCCAATAAGGCCGAAGTATTGCAGTAGGGTGATAAGACTAAGAAGTGAGCCGGAAATAATTAGTCCGTAGATACTGGAGTTGATCGTAAAACGATTTTTTTGAGAGGAGACAACGGTGATAAAAATAATAGCCAGAAAGAAAAAGAGAGAGGTTTGTCCAAAAAGACTGACGTGTTGGGTTGGGCTAATTAATAATGAAGAGACAGTATTGGCGACAACAAGAATGATGAGGGGAAGCAGGGCTGGTGAGGAGGTGAAGTGTAGTTTGCCACGGGTGATGTTGCGAATACACCAGGCAATTAGAGAAATGGTGCCGAGAAGAGCGATAAAAAAATACTTGTTAAAGGCAAAATAATCAGCGGTAAGGGGAATAAATAGAAGGGGGGTGACTAAGCTGAGGATAAACGGGACAATTCGTAAGATTTTGGTAGAGATTTTGTCTAAAGCTTGACGCATATAGATATTCTAGGGATTGACGATGTGATAGTCAATGTATCGAAGAATATCGGAGGCATTGTCGACGGCGATGGTAAATTGACCAACGGTTTTTGATTTTAAGGAGTAAATGGCTTTATCACCGGGACGGGGAGAGAGATAGATTTGAGAGGCTTCTCCGACGTCTGCGTCTTTGACGAGGGTTTCGGTGGTACCAGGTTCGAGAGTAGCAACCTTGTCGACGATGTTGCTGCCGGAAACAGGGGCGATATCGGTAGTGGCGGTTTCGGTGGCTGTGTTATCGACAGCGATGATGGGCTGGTTGTCGGGAGCTATCGTTGGAGTGATGGAAGAAGTCGGTGTACTCTCACTCAAGACTCCTTGGGGTAGAGGGGAAATGAGATTACCGGTGGGCTGACTGGAGTAATAACCGAGGACAATGAGGGTGGTGGGTATAAAAAAGAGGGCACAGGCAGTGATCACAATAGCCATGGCCATGGCAGAATGGCTCTTTGGTTCGATGGTGTTTTGGAACTCAATAATCACTATATATAGTATATTCCATTTTTGGTTTATTTTCTTAATTTTTGCTGTGCGATCTATTACCTTCAATCTATTACCTTTTTATAAAAATAATCTATCATTATTTAATGGACCTGCCGAAGAAAAAGTGGAGTGAAGATTTGAAGTTGATTAAGCCAAGTGTGGAGAGAGTTCTGTACAAGGGGAATATTGATTTGCTTTTAGATGATGCACCAAAGTTGGCTATTGTGGGAAGTAGGCGAATGTCGGACTATGGAAAGAGTGTGATTGATAAATGGATGCCAACATTTATTCAGAAAGGTATTACGATCGTGTCAGGATTTATGTATGGTGTGGATCAAACGGCACACAAGGCGTGTCTTGAGAATGGTGGTAGAACGATTGCAGTTTTGGGGTGGGGAATTGATCGGAAAGTAGCGGCGGATGATGAAAAACTGTATCAGAAAATACTAGAAGTTAATAGTTTGATAGTGTCTGAATATGAAGGAGAGTTGGAAGGAAGTGTTTGGACTTTTCCGCAGAGAAATAGGATTGTGGCGGGTATTGCGGATGCAGTTTTAGTAATCGAGGCGGCGGAGAAGTCGGGGAGTTTGATAACGGCGCGGTTGGCAAAAATGTTTGGTAAACCACTAGTGGCAGTTCCGGGATTGGTGACCAACAAAGGGGCTGAGGGGACAAATAATTTGCTAAAAACAGGTAAGGCGGTAATGGTAACTTCGGCCGAAGAGGTTTTGGCGGAGATGGGTCTTGGGTCCGGGCAGATGAAAATGAAGTTTTGAGACGGAGCATTAAAACACCTTGAGAAAAATGGTTACAGGATTATTGAGCACAATTTTGGTACTCGTTTGGGGAGATTAATATTGTCTGTAGAGACGCAGAAATTTTGGTGTTGGTGGAGGTAAAGACAAAAATAGAGCATGATTTTGGAGAACGGAAGAAAAGGGTAAATAAAAAGTAAGGCTTTGGGGAAAAGACGGTTTGTGTTAACTCTCAGTTATTCCAGTTATCTATGCGGTAAAATAGGAGACATGATGCAAAAAACTATCGTACTGGTAAAACCAGACGCCTTACAGAGAGGCTTGGTGGGTGAGATTATTTCTCGGTTTGAAAGAAAAGGTTTGAAACTTGTAGGTCTAAAGTTGGTACAGATGACCGATGCAATGATTGAACATTGGTATGAACATCATGTGGGCAAGAGCTTTTTTAACGATCTAAAAAAGTTTATGGAGTGGACACCTATCGTGGCTATGATTTGGGAAGGAGTAGACGCCATTCCAGCTGTTAGAAAGATGGTTGGTTCAACCAAGGGAATTGAGGCTGATGCCGGCACTATTCGTAGTGACTTTGCCATGAGCGGTTCCCAAAACTTGATTCATGCGTCAGACAGTATCGAAGCGGCTGAAAAAGAAATGGGTATTATTTTTAATGCCGATGAAATTTTTGAGTATCGAAACGTGACAGATTGTTTGATTTATGGAGAAGAAGATTTAAAAAAATAGGAATTTGTGGGGGATTTTTGTGCTTAGAAATGGTAGAATTAGCCGTATCGGGGTGTAGTGAATCGGTATCACGCTTCGTTCGGGACGAAGAGACAGGCGGTCCAATTCCGCCCACCCCGACTAGTGGTCAACTGTCGGATTAAGTCATTTTGTTTTTGGTGAGGTTGGGCAGAGTCGAACTGCCGACCTTCTCGTTAGGAGTGAGATGCTCTATCCATCTGAGCTACAACCTCAATTAGTGTATTTTACATCGAAGGTTGTGATAATATTTGGCCAATGAGAAAAGAGTACGATCTAGCGCATGAACTTGGGCCCCAAAACTGGCTGGATGTGGTGGCCGGAGAAGCGGTAGTTTTGGGTTGGTTTTTAAAAGATGCGGAGCTAACAATGAGGGGAACAATGTTGGCTGAGGGTATAGCCAAAGTTCATTTTGACGACGACAGCTTTTTTAAGGTCGAAGCTCAGGCACTAGATCTGGTCAAGACTATCGAAGAGAGAAAAAAGGATCAAACCCAGGTCCAGTTTTTGGATGAGATATGCGAGTATGACGGGAAAAATAAGTCATTAAATAAATGGGAGTACAGTTTGATTCTAAGTGGTGGGGGATATCAAATCATGATGTTGATGCCGGAGTATTTTGATCGTGAACCTCCAGACGATGGTAAATCAAGAGTTGAAGAAATAATTTGGGAAAGTTTTAAAGACCCAGCTTTTGGTGAGTTGGTCAAAGTTGAAGACTCAAAAATGATGGGTGTGCAAAAGATGGATACAACCGATTATTATACTCATGACAAAAAGTTAGTTTGCCATAAAGTTGATTTTGATCACGAATGTAAACGGAAACGAGGGCAAATTATCATCTATCATATAAATGATTATGCACAGTCGATCACCGTTTGGACAAAGATAAGGGCTACTTTAGGTCAAAGGAAATAAGGTTGTAAGTGTCGGCTTTTTGGTTGATGTTTGTCAAAAGAATCAAACGGCTACCATCCGGGTTACTGACAACAAAACCATTTAGTGGTTGAACATAGGTAATGTTAGTCATATTCAAACCATCGTAGTCGACAATACTGACACCATCAGCATTGGTGACAACAAGCTGACGAGAGTTGGAATACCAGGATAGGTTGCCGACGGAGTAACTTTCCGTTTGAGCTTTAAGCTGTCTGAGAGTAGCAACGCTGGCGGAAGGAGTGGCATCGGCGGCGGTAATGATGGTTTTCTTGGTGGTGGCAGATGAGGAAGCAGAGACAAGGAGGTAGTTGGTGCCTTCTTTGAGATCGTAGACATAAGTTTTGTCTTTTTGGAGATTTCTAGTCTCGGTGGTGGCGTTGATGTTGGGTAGTGCTTTGCCGACCTCGTTTGTGGGAAGGTTAACATCGAGAGTGGGAGTGTAAAAAACTTTTTCTTTATCGGGAGAGAAAAAGACGTTTACTGCTTTGTGAGTGAGGATGTCGGAGAAATACTCGGGGTAGAGGGCAATAGTGGGGAGATTAATCTTGGCGTACTCATCTTGCCATTGAGAAATGATGAGAGGGAGTCGAAGAGTAACATCGGGGATAGTCTTGATATTGTTTATTCCTTTGGTGGAAAGAAGCAGGGCGGAAGTGATTTTTTCGGTGGTTTTGGTTTTTTCGGAAAAGACGGCCAGAATTTGGGTACTGTCCGGTGACCAAATAAGAAGAGCTTTGGTAAAGTCTCTGGTATTATTGTCGGCGATCTGGGTGTACTGAGAACCAAAGAAGTTTCCGGAAAGGGAGTGAACATAAAGTCCGTTGGCGGTATCAATGGGTGATTTGGTCAGAACGTAGGCGATTTTGGTACCGTCGGGGTTTAAAGAAGCATTGTTGGCTTGATAGAAGGTTAAGGGAGTAGTGGCATTGATGGTGGGGAAGAGACGAGCGTCGGCGTTGGAAACCAGCTCGGATTTCAACGGAACTGTTTTGACCCAAGGATGAAAGCCATCTTTTTCGATCTTAATATTGTAGTTTCCGGGGTAGAGATAGAGTTTGTCGTCGGTAACGGTGGTTAGTTTGTCATTAATAATGACACGCGCGGACTTGGGGTATGAGGTGACATTGAGAAGTCCTGAGCCTTGGAGTGAGCCTTCTCTGAGATTGGGTCGGTAGCCTTTGGCATATTGGATGGCGGCAACGGTGCCTCCAACGAGAAACAGAAGAATCAGAATATTGATGATTAGGCGTTTAGCTTTCGGATTTTTTGTCATCACTGTCTATTATATCAAGACCATTGTGACTAGTGTGGTTGTAGGTGTAGAGAAACGGGTACTATTTATACCAAACACCTGATAGAATGTGAGACAAATGTCCTTTTCATTTTCTAAAAAAATTGCCATAGATTTGGGGACAGCCAATAGCCTTGTATATGTAGTAGGTGAAGGGTTAGTTCTGGAAGAGCCAACTGTAGTGGCGGTGTCGGTAACGGATGGAAAAGTTCTGGCTGTGGGCAAAGAGGCCCAGAGTATGCTAGGTAGAACTCCGGGAAATATCAAGGCTAGCAAGCCTATGCGAGACGGAGTAATTGCCGATTATGCTGTGACGGAGGCGATGTTGAAGTATTTTCTTCGGAAAGTAGGTGCTTATGGTCTTATTAAACCGGAAGTAATGATCTGTGTTCCTGCCGGAGTAACCCAGGTGGAAAGAAGAGCCGTTCTGGGGGCAGCGGTTGAGGCCGGTGCTCGGAATGCTTACCTTATCGAAGAACCTCTGGCGGCAGCTATTGGAGCCGGAGTACCGATAGCCGAACCATCAGGGAACATGGTGTTGGATATGGGAGGTGGGGCGTCTGAAGCAGCTGTGATATCACTCGGCGGTGTGGTGACTTTTAAGAGTGTTAGGGTGGCTGGTAATAAAATTGACGAGGCGATTATTAGATGGGCAAGAAGAAAACACAACTTAGTTATCGGAGAACAAACTGCCGAACATATAAAGATAAAAATTGGTTCGGCAATGCCAGTGTCTCGTGAGGAGACGGTGGAAGTGACCGGTCGTGACAGTATCGCTGGACTACCGAGACAGGTGACCGTTTCATCAACGGATGTTTTTGAAGCCATTAGAGAACCACTCGGTAAAATCATTGCGATGTTGAAGACGGTGATGGAAGAGGTGCCACCAGAGCTTTCCAGTGACATTATTGATAAAGGTATCGTGATGTCTGGAGGGACGGCTCTACTCCGGGGATTTGACAGATTAATTACCCAAGAAACCGGTGTCCCGGCGTTTGTAGTGGAGGATCCACAGAGGTGTGTAATAAAAGGTATAGGGATAGCAATTGAGAACTTAGATATTTACCGCAGTAGTTTAAAGCACTGACGAAGAAATATATTTTGTATCAAGCCTTTTTATTTAATGTATCAGTATTACGAAATGATTGCTAATGTTGTAATTAGGCACGATTCTGCAATAAGTTAAGATTTTTCTATGAGTTAGTCTTTTTATTTATATTGAGTAAATAATAATTGTGTAAGGGGAGTTTTTTGAAAAATTTTTATTAAAGACCTGTGTAAATATTTTTCTTGTTTCCGGTCAATATTTTGAAATTTTTTCAATATTGATAATTGAAAAGAAATGGTATGGAGAGAGTGAGGTATCTATGGAATTTTCTGTCTTTATTTTTAATTTTTGTTTTCACGATTATGTCATATACCCCCATACAAAAATATTTAACACTTGATGTCCGGCCATATTTTATGTTGGGGGTATGGGTATGCCGAAGTTAATTGAAATAAATTAATTTTTTACTTATATCCGGGGTGGGGTATGAGTAAATGTTTGTGGTGATGATTATTGGGTGGTTTATAGAATTAGTCTCCATTTTTTTGTGTTCTAAATTATGGGATGATTTGATTATTTTCGACTATGTAAGCGATATTACTATCGCGAGTGTCTGGTGATTGTAAAATTATTTATTTATATGAAATATAGGGCAATGGTATTTATAGATTGTAGATAATAATCCTATAATCAGGCATAAAATTGATATAAATCTGTTTCAGCTACTATTGTTGAAATTCATTTTTTTTGTATATTCCGGACTTTGGGAGGGTGAAGTTATATGTTTTGAGCCACTGGCTGGGTCCTGTAGTGACCCATTCTTTGTTTTTGGTAAAAAAGAGTATGAGTTTTAACTTGAGTCCTGGAAAACCGGAGTACCAAAAACAGAATACTTTTGGGTGGGGAAACAATGCGTCGCTCATGGAAGACAAATTTTTTGAAATACGTCAGAGATGGTTTTTAGCGAATTAGTTGTGAAAAGAATTACTTATTTGATTTTTATGGTTGAACAAACTATATCAATCATTTTGCTGATATAGGATATTTTTGTTTAATTTTAGACCTATTTATGATGTAAAATTATGAGATTTTAAGAGGAATGATAGCTGTTAATATAAGATAGTAAAAATTAAAGCAATATATTTGATAAAAATGTTATTTAGCTATAAATATAGAGTAGAGAATTTGTTCAATAATGTCAAATAAATTTGTTTGAATCTGATTGAAGAGAGAGCCCAATAACATAATTTACGTAAATATTAGACGCATATTTATATGAGTCTTCAATATATAACTTATATTATTCATATTTTTTGTCAAAAACATTAAAATTTGGTGATTTTTTTAGGTTTGATGTTTTCACTGACCCATTTTTTAGTGATTTTTGGTCAGTTTTTGCTTTCAATATGGCATAAATAGATTGATATAAGGCAACAAACATTCGAAAATACCCATTTGGCAGACAAATGTAATGAGTGATAACAGTTCGGGGATTTAGGCACGATTTTTGAAGATTGATTTTGAGAGAGTTGAGTTTGAGGATTTATCTCGTTGGCCTGTTAAAATAATACCATGAGAAAGAATGTTTTGGGTGCCCCAGTAGATTTGTTGTCTGGGGCTGAAACTTTGGAATTATTGACCAATTGGATTGAAGGTGAATCTAAAATGAAGTTGGTGGTGACTGCTTATAGCGAGTTTTATGTTCGAGCACAGTCCGACAGTGAATTCATGAAGATCATGCAGTCTGCTGATTTGGTCACTCCTGATGGCGTATCTGTTTTGGCGGCGGCAAAGTATCAAGACAGAGTGAGAGGCGAGTCTCTTTTGAAAAAACTCGGAGAGGGTCTAAGGGTTGGCGGGGAGATATTAAATGGAAAAGTGGGAAAACCAGTGACGGGAGTATGGCTTTTTGAAAACATGGTAAAAATGGCGGCAGAAAAAGACTGGAAAGTATTTTTGCTTGGCGGATGGGATAAGGTGAGCGAAAAAACGGCCAGAATGCTTCTAAAACGGTTTCCAAGGCTTAGGTTGGAGTATGACGAAGGCGAAGTGAGGGTAGGAACAGACGAAACAACTAATAAACGGGTAATTGAAAAAATAAATCGGTTTGCTCCGGATATCTTGTTTGTGTCCTACAACCCCATAAAACAGGAAAAATGGTTAGCGAAACACCGGGATATACTGAGGGCAAAAATCGGTATTGGGGTGGGTGGTACTTTTGATGAGTACGCGGGCAAGATTAAAACGTCTCCGAGATGGATGGAAAAAATGGGACTGAAGTGGTTGTGGCGAGTACTGATTGAACCGAAGAGGTTTGGGAGGATAATGAAGGCAGTGATTGTGTTTCCTTGGTTAGTATTTAGAAATTCGAAATGATAAACAAGGGTTCAAAAGTCGGGAATGGATTTTCGTTTGGTTTTGGCCATAAAGTAATGTCGAGTCTTGCGGGTTATCTTTATCGTGGCGGGTATCTGAGTGAGTATGTGGATGTTGATACACTGACGAGTTTATATAATCGTAATTTTTTTGAAAGATGGCACCATAAAATTGTGTCTCAGGCAGAAAGAGCGGGTGTGGATCTCGTAGTAGTGTCTGTTGATGTAAATGGGTTGAAAAAAATGAATGATAGCAGCGGTCATGCGGCCGGAGACAAGATGATAAAAAGTTTGGCAAAGTTGTTTTTGAAAACGGTGCGTGACTCAGATTTGGTAATTAGAATGGGAGGAGATGAGTTTTTACTGATTTTATGGAACAGTCAGCTTGAAGGGGCGGAGAAGATGGTGGGTAGAGTACTGGAGAAGGCAAAGGAGAAAGAGCTGAGCTTTAGTTATGGCTTAGCCTTGGTCGAGAAGGGGAAGGGCATAACAGAGAAGATTGAGGAAGCTGACGCAAAAATGTACCTAATGAAGAAGGCTTTGGGTATGGGTAGGAGTTGACTTTTTCGACTTATAGTGATATAGTTCCCGCAGAAATCAGCTATTTTGAAGGCTGGTATTGTTCCTTAATATTTCCCTAAATCCATTGGAGGTGAAAGGTGAAAATTCGACAAGGTTTTGCAGCTCTGAGCTTTTTAATGGGGTTGGTGTTAGTCTTTGCAAGCTTTGTTCCTGCACAGGCAGTTGCACTGCAAAGTCAGGAAACATGTCCGCATACCGGAGACTGGACGAAAGTCGATGAGTTGTCCGGTACGTCGTACACTTACACGGCCCCGGCTGGATTTTTGATTTCCGAATGGTGTTACAAGGCTTCGACCACGGTGGTCTATGGCTATGTAATTCCGCCTGCGCAATCGTTTACCGTTGAAAGTACGGTCAAGAACGATAATGATCAGGTTCAGGAATTAAGCCACGCATCTTTTAGACTGGTTGTTATTCCTACCGAGACTCCCGTAGTCACGGAAACACCGGTAGTGACCGAGACGCCAATCGTCACCGAGACTCCCGTAGTCACGGAAACACCGGTAGTGACCGAGACGCCAATCGTCACCGAGACTCCAGTTGAGCCTACATCAACGCCCGTACCTCAAAAGACTGGCGCAGGTGATGGCATTCCCTGGAATATACCCATCGGTCTTGGATTGGTGGGCGTCGCGTTGTTAGCGTTTTTCTGGAAGAAGTAATCAAGTTCCAATCTAAGGGTTGGGGGCAAAACCCCAACCCATTTTTGTAATTTGAGGAGGAATCGATGAGAAACATTATGGTAGTGTTTGCCGGGTTTTTGATTGTTTTGGCTTTGGTATTGACCGGAGAAAAGCTAATCGGAAACAGCATGAGTGAATCGCAAGTAGTCATGGCACAAAAGAGCCAATTGGTTACACCTAAAGCTACACCGACACGATCAATGCCGGCTATCCCTACCCCATTTCTTCGGCCTACAAAGGTACTGTCAACGGCTACAGTCGAAGTCATTGAACCTACTCCGACTCCGGAGCCCGTTGTAAGCAACTATGTTTTTGGAAAGCAGATTGATCTGTCTTCCGGAGCACCAGTTGCTTTGACGATTCACCTTGGCGATGACAAGTTACTAATTAGCAACTGGGCGGGAACAGTGTCATACAAGGATACCGACGATCCAAAAACGGTTTTCTCTCCGAACAAGGGAATAGTTTATTCTTACTTGGGAGATGTAACAACCACTTGGGCTCACTCGGGTATAAATATCTATGGTCAGCGCTACTTTGCGACCAACCTGGACATTTATATTCGAAAAAACGAAGACAGCAAGACAATGAGTCTTTCCGAAGCTACTGCGAGAGCAGATAGTCTTAAGGGAATGACGGCGGTTTTGTGTCAGGACGAGTCGGGTAAAGTTAAGCCACTTTCGGATTTTGATGCCCTGGGCGAGTGTCCGGGTAAGCAGGTCCAAATGGAAATCGTGGCGGTAGCGGTAATTCCGCGAGAGATGGTAGATGGGTACGACTCGACGATTTTGGATCTGAACCAATGGTTGATGGATAATTTTCCGGAAGCAGGTTTCGATCAGTTGGGTAAGGAAGATGGTTGGTTAGTTCGATTTTGCATCGGAAAGTTATCCGACCAGGTTTCCGATGGTACCCCGTCATATGAATATAATAGGGGAGTAATCGGATTTAAGATTAAGGATGGGGAGTAGCTATATGCTGCTCCCTTTTTTGTGGTTTTAGGAGTTGGTGGTGCCGGGATTTATGCCTAGCATCCAGAGAACGGACTCTTTTTTATAGCGACGGTCACCGCGAGAGTTGATGCGGATGGCAGGAAGTTTACCGCGTTTGCCCCAGCGTTTGATTGTCAGTGTGGAAACACGGAGGATCTGGGCAACTTCGGAGACGGTCAGGAGGTCGGGGAGATTGTTCAGATCAAGATCTTTCTTGATTGATTTTACGGCAATTGGGGTTTGGTCTTGGTTGTCCATGTCTGATATAGAAATTAACAGATAGTTTCACTAACGTCAAGTAGGAGTTAATGACCTATATTATTGACAATTGAGCAGTGAAGTGGTATATTTGCCCCTATAACGCACTTTGAATGTTCTTGAGAACCACACTACATTCTTCATTTGGAGGTAATAGATGGAGCCAAGATTAGTTCCTATTATCCAGGATATGGGTCCAAAGAAGTACTTGAAATATTTAGTTGAAGTATTTCAAGTGACTAGGCTCGAAAAATTGACGCCTGGTGGAGAAGTAATCTTCAAGCTACTACCAAACCAAGATTTTACCTTGTATTACGTCGGCGAAAGACCTGAGAAAGTCTTGGTGGATGAGCGAGGATTGAGGGTCCTGATGCCTTTGAGGTGGAGTATCTTGATATTCAAATACGAGAATAATCCCACAAACGTTGAAGTCGCTTATTCAATAAACAACTAATTCCTGTGAGTACAAAAAACCCGCTTCAAAAGCGGGTTTTTCTTTGGTTTAAATTGAGTATTATTTAAGCTCAACTTTAGCACCGGCCTCTTCGAGTTTCTTCTTAGCGGCTTCGGCGTCTTCTTTTTTGGCACCTTCAAGGACGACTGCGGGAGCTTTCTCGACTAAGTTTTTGGCTTCCACCAAACCTAGATCGGTTTTGATCTCACGGACGGCTTTGATAACACCAATTTTGTTAGCACCGGCATCGGCGATAACAACGTCGAACTCGGTCTTTTCCTCTTCAGGAGCAGCAGCGACAACAGCGGCACCGGCGACGGCGACGGGAGCGGCTGTAACACCGAATTTTTCTTCTAACGCTTTGACTAATTCAGCGACTTCCAAAACGGAGAGTTCGCTAACTTGGTCGACGAGTTTGGTTACTTTCTCGGACATGTTTTTTTATATTATTTATTAATTAACGAGACTAATTTAGGCGGACAGTTTGGTTTTAAGAGCATCCAAACCATAAACAAGGTTTTGCATAGGAGCGGAGAGCTGGCGAACTAAAGCTTGAGCGGGAGCTTGAAGCTGAGCCATCAGTTTGCCAAGGAGTTCTTCGTAGGAAGGAAGTCTGGAGAGGGCAGAGATGTCGGCCAGGGTGATGACCTTGTCGTCCATGATACCGGTTTTGATCTTGAGTTTGTCGTGGGCTTCGGCAAATTTGGTGAGGGTTTTGGCGGCAGAGACGGCATCGGCACCGAAGAGAACGGCGGTAGGACCATTAAGGAAGGAGTCGAGAGTGTCGGCAAGCTCTTTGGACTTTTCTTTAAAGGCGAGACGGAGAAGGTTGTTTTTGGTGACGATGAAAGACGAGTTGGTTTTTTCGGCCTCTTCACGGAGAATGTTTTGTTCGGCAACAGTAAGGCCGGCGTATTCGGTAAGAATGACGGCTTTTGAGTCGGCTAGGGCCTTGGTAATTGAGGCCAGTTGATGAATATTTCTTTGATTTGGCATTTTGTTTTTTTATTGATTGAGTACAAAAAAGGCTCCATTCCAAGTTGAGCCTAAAGTCAGGTTCTGCAAGGGACTTAATGATCGCCCTTGGTCTTGGAACTTTGTTAGTTTAACACCATGGTTGTAGTATTGCAAGAGGTGAGATATAATATAGGTCTAGCAAATTTACATTATTCTCAGGAGGTTTCAATTGGACGAAGAGACAAAGATTTCGGTTACGGGAAACGCAATAAATTTGTGGTATCAGGTTCTGAGGGGTCCGGTCGCGGTTCCCGAATGGGAGCTACGATGTGCTGATATACAGGAACTGCTGAACAGTGGCCTGGTTAAGATCGTTGATTCCACATTTCCCGTAAAATTTGTGGAACTTTGTAATCCCTCAATGGCGATGAGCATCAATGAGCAGAAACTTCTTACTTTGTTGAAAACGTACAAGTCCGGTCCGGTAACAGTAGGCTTATTGAGAGCTTGGTCGGGGGAGTTGAGGGTTGAAAGACCCCTGAAAACCATTAAAAAGTTGTTTGATTTGCGGTTGGTCGAGTTCTCGGACAAGGAGAAAAAACAGGTTCAGGCTTGTTTTGGGTGTAGGTAATCTTTAATAAAGAAAAACCGGCCAGTTGGCCGGTTTTTTATTACCTAGATTATTTGATTAGAATGAGTATGCTTGTTTGGAGGCTTTCAATCATAGCCTTTTCGACAAAGCTCTGGTTTAGTTGGTCGCCGGCGATTGTGGCCGAGACTTTGGCGAGAGCAATTGGGCTTTCAACAATACCCTTCCAGACACTACTGAGATTGTCGGGGATGGTGTAGCACCACTCGGTGCTTTCCGGGAGGGTGACGTGGTAGTCATTGTTGGCCTCGTCAAAGCGAATATCAAGATCAGGGCAGGCGAGCATTGAGGCCTTGGCAAGGGCGGTGTTGTTAAGACCGGCATTACCAAAAGCCGTGCCGGCAAGAAAGACCATGAGGGCAATGACCACGATGGCAACTATCATCGGATTGATATTAAACTTCAGCCGACCCCGACGATCCTTCGGGATCTTTGTCCCGACAGGTGGAATGGAGAGTTGTTTTTTCATGAATTTCTCCTTATTAGTTTTAGTATGTTTCGTAGATTTTAAGGACTAAATCGGCATAGCCGGTATAGCCAGCATCCTTGGGGCCATAATGGAAAAGGCCTTCCCGGGCGGAGCCGTAATTGACAATAAGACCGGAGAGCATCTTGGTGCCATACTCGATATTGAACTCCGGATCATATAGTTGTTCCATCGACGGACGGTTGCCAAAGCAGGGACCGTTGGGACATTGAAAGTTAGCAGAAATGCCGTCTCGAGGCATGACCTGAAGCAAGCCGATGGCACCGTCTTCAGATGAGTAGTACTCAGCGCCGTTGATGATCTGGGAAGTTTTCCCAGCGTGGGGGTTACCGCCGCTTTCCTGAAGCATGACCGAGGCGATGAGTTTGGAATCAATGTTGTATTTTGCGGCACTGGTTTCAATAAGAGGACACCACTGTCGGACACTCTCGGGAAAGTTAGCGGAAACGCAGTTTCCGGAAGTGAAGGTGGGCAGCGGTTCGCCGGATGCGACTTCGGTGCTTTCCGATGGGATGATGAGAGAGGTGTCCTGGCCATCGACGATGATCTCCTCGATCTGGCGAGGGGGTTGCGATTCGGCAAAGGCGGTGTCAATTTTTTCAGATGACCATATGCCAAAAGCGAAGAGAGCAAGGACGACAACAAAACCGAGAAGGGTTTTAAAGAAATTCCTCGAAGTGAGGAAGATAATCGAACTGGCGATGACGATCACGCCCATTAGGGCAAAAAACAGATCGACATCTCCGAGGGCAAAGTGGAAAAACACAAGGAATCCGATGACAAACAAAGCAATAATGAACCATTTAGTTCGACTGTTACCGATTTCCATGACGACCTCCTTTTGGGTCTAATCAAAAATTTTAAGGTGATTCAGCTCGTGGCTGATGATGGCCGAATTGTATCTCATAATAGTTCAAATTGCAAGAAACCCTCCGGAGGGAGGGTTTCTGCAACCTTGGTAACTTTCTGAGACTTAGATATTGCTTATGGCAAGCTTGACGGAAGGAGTGTGGGTACAGGAGAGATAAGCGGATTTGATTTTCGTGACGTTGATGCTTTTTATGGCTTCGTTGATGTTATCTACCAAGTCGTCATTCTTTTGGGTGATGGAGCCTAAATTGAGGTGAATGATGGGAAACTTGGCTTCGGTCTTGTAAGGTAAAGTGCCACCTCCAGCAAGTTGTTTAGCTCTTTCTTCCGGGTGTTCGGTAACGGTACCGGACTTGGGGTTAGGCATAAGGCCCTTGGGACCTAGAATCTTGGCAAAACGGGCGATTTTGGGCATGTCGGCAGGAGTACAGAGAAGAATGTCAAAGTCGATGGTATTGGCGGTAATTTTAGCAGCAACTTCATCAGAGAAAATGGCGATTTTGATATCTTTGCCGGTAGAGTGAGGAAGTTTAAGCTCGCCTCTTAAGCCTGTTTCACGCGTGTTAAGGTGAAGCTCGACGGTTTTGAGCTTGGAAGCTTTGGAAAGCTTGGCCAGGATGGCGACGGCATTGGCAACCGAGTAGAGTTCATCCTTTTTAATAGCTTTAGCCATGGTCTTGTATTTATTGCTGCGTTTGCGGGCAACAACCTTCCTAGCATTTTTTTTGGCTTCTTCTATGACCTCTTCCTTGGCTTCGGCCTCTTTGACCTCTTCCTTGGTAGGAATAGCTATGGAGTCGGCGTTGTAGATGGCTCTTATGGAGTCAAGGTCCTCTTCCTTGATGCCTTCGATGGCCATGAGCTCACCATCTTCTTTGAGGATGATTTGTTCCGGCTTCAAGCGAGCGGTACGAAGAGCGACGGCGACGTGTGTAGGTAGGTCGGTGTATAGGTTGTCCCAGATTATTTTTTTAGCCATAATAGTTATTCTTTGATAGTAATACCCATTGATTTACAAGTACCTTTGATCATCTCCATAGCGGAGTTGATGTCATTGGTATTCATGTCGGCGAGTTTTTTTTCGGCAATGGTTTTGATTTGTTCCAGAGTAATTTCACCAACCTTGTTTTTGTTAGGAGTGCCGGAACCAAGTTTAATATTAAGAGCTTGTTTGATGAGAGCGGTGACGGGAGGGGTTTTGAGCTCGAATTTGAAAGATCTGTCTTCGAAAATGGTAACCAGTGCAGGAATGACCTGACCACGCATTTCGGCGGTTTTAGCATTGTACTGGGTAATGAACTCCATGATGTTGACACCGTGCTGACCTAATGCAGGACCAACGGGAGGAGCGGGATTGGCGGAGCCAGCCGGAAGATTTAACTTCAGGATGGCTTTGACTTTTTTTGCCATGTTTATTTTATGTATTTAATATTAGCCACACAAAAAGAAAGTTGAATAGGTTTGATGCATTAGTTAGTAGAGATACCTATTTCGCTTTACTTTTGGTAAGCTCCCTCAGACTGGCCGAGGTAGAAGTATTCTATCATAGAAGGTGCAAAATATCCCGCCTTTAAGGCGGGATAATAGCGTGAGGTTACTCTTTAATTTTTGGAAAGAGAACAATAGCTGTAATCAGATACAAAAGAGGGTACAAGAAACCTTCGAGGTATGGTGCTCCCGGAAGTGCTGCCGGATTTGTTGATGCAATGTAGTACAAGGCCACAATGGAGGAAGTGGAGGCACAGAAACACCAAATATTAAAGATGTCTTTGGATTCAAATGCCGTAACGGCGGTAGCAAAAAAGACAGTTAGGATGAATGAGATTACGACGGCAGGAATTCCCCAGGCCCAGATTGCTAAAATGACGGGGATGGGGACAAAGAAGATGATTCGAACAACAATTAGTCTTGATTTGAACCAATCTAACATGGGATTACTCCTTTTAGGGTGCGGGATTGAGGGACATCATACCTGAAAAAAGATTATAAGTCAAATAAAACTCAGTTGGTAGCTGAGAGAATTAGAGTGACGGAGAAATTACTTGGGTGGTGCGGCTTGGGTCGGGGGACACTCGCCTGAGGTAAAGGCCGTGACACCAGCGTTGTTGGCCTCACACTCACTGGGATAGGTAACGCCATTTTGGCTGCAGACCGGAGAGTACAGGGCGGAGCAGATGATTTCGGGACGTTCGGGAGATAGAGGGGTTACGGTCGGGGTGGCGACGATCGTTGGAACTACGGTGGGTTCAGAGGCTTTGCTGCGAGTTTCGGTTTGGGTTTTAGGGAGAATGATGATGCTGGCAATGAGAATACCAACTACAAGAAGAATTGGAAGGACTACCCAGAGTGTTTCTTCACTATTTAAGTTTTTCATGACACATCCCGTTGGGGGACTACCTTAAATATGACAGGAAGAGAAAAGAGTGTCAAGAAAGCCCTTATATCTTGGAGATTTGGAGGAAGTCGAGCTCGACGGGAGTTTCGCGTCCAAAAATACTGACCAAGACTGTGACCTTGCCCTTGGCGTCGTCGATGGCAGAGACGGTTCCGAGGAGGTCGGTGAAAGGTCCTTCAATGATGCGGACGGCCTCACCCATGGTGAAGGCGGCTTGGAACTTGGGAGCAGCTTGCTGGCCAAAGGCGGTGATGGCCTTAACTTCGTTTTCGGGAAGAGGGGTGGGTTGATCGGCGGTGCCGACGAAGCCAGTAACACCTTGGGTGGTGCGGACAGCGAGCCAGGAGTCATCGGAGACAATCATACGAACGAGCATATAACCAGGGAAAAGCTTTTCTTTGATGGTGGTTTTCTTACCTTTATTGATTTTGATCTTTTCTTGAGTTGGAATGAGGATTTCGTAGATGAAGTTCTCAAGACCCATGGAGATTACTCTGGTTTTTAGTGTAATCAAAACACGGTTTTCGTGACCAGATTGGGTGTGAACGACGTACCACTTGGCGGAGGGAGGGGCGTTGTCGGTAATGACGACGTGATTAGGATCCTGTGTTTTGGGCACAAGTTCATCAATTTGTTTGGCTTTGTCTTCTTTTAGTTTCATTTTAGCGATTTAGTGCTTTGGCAAGCATGGTCGTAAAGAGATAGTCCAGTCCTCCTGAGTAAAACGCTACAGCTAGACTAGTAATGATGACGAGGATGGTCATCTTTAAGGCAGTCTGGTGAGACGGCCATTTTACCTGCTTCATTTCTAGTCTTATCGAGCGTATATATTCAAGTGGACGAGGCATATCAAGGTATTTTAACATGGAAGGGTCGATTTGAGGTATTCGAGTTGTGCAAACTTGACACGAGTTTTCATGACGTGATTAAATGAGGTTGCTCTGAACTTTGATAGATTGGGAGGTTTTTCCTCTACAAGCTATCTTTCGGGGGACGGAGTTCTCGACATTTCCAGTGTCGGGACAGTTCACCCACCTTTACGTTTTGGGGAAAGATCCCAAGTGTCAAGGTCAGGGCAAAAAAACAAAATCTGTGTCTACGTGACCATCGTTTTAAACACAGATAGAATCCTTAACAAGCGGACAGTAATTGAGTAGGGTAGGTCGAAGCATGAAGTGTCTTTTAGAGTTGTAGAAACGCCTTGAGGTCAGCAAGGTAGTTTAAGGATGCACCCGTTGTAGGGGTGAACCGGCGGTAGAAGATACAAAGTGAGTTGATCAAAAATTATTTTTTTTGATGCTGAGGTGCAGAATATTTTTCTTTAATATGATGCACGAGAGTATATGTTTTTGTTGTATAATCGCATAAATATCGCACATTCAGTGAAAGGAGAAATGGTGATGGATACCTTTTCTTTCGGGATTGAGGGAGTATTCCAGACTAAAGACAGGGAATATCACTGTCAAAATGGAGATTATGTTCGTCGTCCAGACGGCAAGCTATTCCGAGTGGAGGTAAAGGATCGGATGAAGTTGTTTCCGGTTGAAGCTTCGATGTTACCTCCTGGTTCGGTAGTCGTTGATTTAGTAAAAACCAACTAGGAAAGATAGTTCGCCCGTCAGAAATGGCGGGTTTTTATTTGATGATCGTTTTGAGAAGTTTGGAGAGTTTTTGGGGATCATGGCGAAGGCGGTTGAGTTGAGGGGTGATAGAGATAATATCAGAAGTTAATACTTTGATACCTTTGTTGGAAATAGATTTGAGTTCGGTTTTTGACCAGCCAAGAAAATGGGAGTGTTCGAGGGCATACGACCAGGCCACCCTCGAGTATTTTTTCTCGAAAGCTTTTTGAGAAATGTGGGGAGTAATGATGATGTCAAAGGGTTGGGAAAGACCGGTGAAGCGACGGAAGATCTTTAAGTATTTTTCCGGAGTGAAATGATGGGTTTGATTTCTGTTTGAGACAAGGTTGGTAATGAGAATTTTTTTTGCTTTGGAGAGTTCTAAAGCTTCCTTGATACCTACAGGGAGAAAGGTGCTAATGATTGAACCATAAATACTACCGGGACAGTAAATGATGAAGTCGGCGTTTTCGATGGCCTCGATAGCTTGAGGAGTAGCCGGCACATCCGGATCCAGCCAAAGATCGGTAATGGAGTTTTTGGACATGGATTGTTTGTCCAGCTCGTGCTCGCCCCGGAAAACAGTGCCGTTTTTTGTTTCGAAACAGATGTTGCTGGAGTCGGTAGTTACCGGAATGACGGTGCCGTCAAACTTGATACCCAGAAGGTTTTCGAGATGTTCTTGGACTTTAATGAAGTCGTTTTGATACATCTCCAGAAGGGCGTAGTAGAGAGTGTAGCCAAGATTTCTTTGGCGGCCATCGGTGAAGGAGACGAGATCAGTAAAAGCCTGGATATTTTTTTTATGATTGGTACTGGAGATTAGGGAAATGAGGGTGCGAAGAAGATCGGAGATGGCGATAACTTGGTCGCGTTCGTCGGAGCGGATAATGCCTGTTTTACCGCCAGAGTCCATACTTGATGCAATACAAGAAAGATTTTTGTACCCGGCGAGGAGAAGGGCTTGGGTGATAATGGGCGCACCGGTACCACCACCTAAGGTAACAATTTTTTGCATTGATTAGATATTAACAGATTGTTGGTTTCAAAAAAATAATCTGTGGTTTAAGTGTCTTGGGTTAAAATACGATAGATGAAAACTGTTTTGCTTTCACAATTAAAGACAGACGAGGTAGTAAAAGTACTTAAAGCCAACGGTTTGGTAGTTTATCCAACCGAAACGGTTTACGGACTGGGAGTGGATGCAACTTCCGAGATGGCTTTGGAGAAGTTATGGAAGTTTAAGGGTGAGCGAGGAAACAAGCCAGTGTTGGTAGCGGTGAGTGGGGTAGCGATGGCGGAAGAGTATGTAATTTTGAGTGATTTGGGTAAGAAAGTGGTGCAGAAATACTGGCCGGGTGCGGTGGCTATTGTAGCCACAAGTAAAAACAAGGTGTCAAAAAAAGCGCAGGGAGAAACTAATACGTTAGGACTGCGAAATCCGGACAGTAAGGATATTTTGGAGATAATTGATATTTTTGGAAAACCAATTACCTCGACGTCGGCCAATGTTTCCGGGGCGATGACAGCGAAAAGTCTGAAAGAGTTTTTGGAAACGGTACCTAAAGAAAAACAAAAATTAATTGATTTATTTATTGACGCGGGAGAGTTACTTCTGCGTCAGCCGTCAACAATTGTGGATACGACAGGGAAGGAAATAAAGATTTTGAGGCAAGGGAGTATTGTGGTGGAGGTATAAAAAAAGCCCCGATGCAAATCGGGGCGTAACACTTAGTGGAAGGGCAATAAAAGGAACCAGAAGAAGATTGGGGTAAAGCCGAAGACCAAAAAACACAAGAACAGGAAGGGGAAAAGATATTTATGAATCAGTTCTTGTTTGGGGGTGGGTCTGTTGACCTTGAGATACCACTTCTCGAAGAAGTAGACACCAGTGAGACAGAGAAAACCGAAGGAAACAGAAATCCAGAACAACAGTGGAGTTAAGACGATCATGCGACCTCCTTTTTAGTGTGCTTGGTGAGATTGTACCCTTGGTTTGGTATTATCGCAATGCGGAGATAAAGAAAAACCCCGATTAGTGTCGGGGTTTAGGTTTTTTTAATTCTTCGTATTCTTCATCGTCGTCATCGTCGTCAAACCCGTCACTGTTTTCCAGGGTGCCAATCGTGTGGTTGGATACGGCAAATGAGGCGTCGGAGTTGTCGTCTTGACGATTGATTATTAACTTACTGGGCTCTGAGGGTTTGTGGGGAATAAAGGTGGTGGCTACCGTGAAGTTTACCCTGGGAAGAAGATACCCTTCAAAATCAAGAGTTAGATCCCTGACAACTTCTTCGAGGATTTTTTCCCAGATGATGAAGTCAAGGTCATTCCAGATTTTGACAAAGAACAGGTAAGCAAGTCCGTTATCAAGTAAGCCTGTTTTGCATTCCCGACCCTCATACTCGAAGTACAAAACAGCATCAACCTCGGCTACGTTCGGGTTGGAGGGAGAGCTTGTTTCCCGTTTGGTTTCCAGATTTAAGAAACCCAAATTACTGCGAGCGGCTTTTTGAGGGGGAGGGGGAGTAAGCGTCAAACCGAGAGAAGGCAGATAGATCAGTCCGTCGATGTAGTTTGTCGTGTCCAGGTCGATGAAATAGACATTTTGTTTAGCGAGAGAGGAGAGAACTCGAAACTCGACATCGGGTCGACTAACAGTAATGGGGTCGTAGAGTTCGATTGTCGACGGCAGAGACTTCTTACTAAAGAGACCGGAAGCTTTGTCAAGAAAAGAAGCAAGAAAATGGACGGCCATGTTACCTCCTTTTAGATTTTTAGAGTGCTTGTGGTGAATTGTATATTGGTTTTCGAATTAAGCAAGCGCAAAATGTTTAGCGGATGTGATAATCTAGTGTGGAGATGAATAAAAATGACCTAAAACTAAAAAAATACCCAGGTGAGAAGGTAGAAATTAGATTTTTTGATTCCGGACGTAAAGAAGATATGTTGCGACTGAGGAAGATTGTCGATCACCGTGAGGTGCAAGAGATGATGGATAGTGTGGCCGGGATGTCTAAAAAAGATCGTTATGAATGGGCGGATGAAAAAGGAGCTTATGGACGATATTACCTATTTGCGGTGTCGGGCACGGACAAGATTTTTGGAGAAGATCAAGCCAGTGAGATTGGGGAGGTTCAGGGGTTTGTATATCTTTATGCAGGCAGTGAAGAGAAGAAAATCATTAACAGGATCGTGAGAGCGGGTTTAATTAAAAAGAACGAGGTTAATGATAATAAAATTTTTGAGATTAGTTTTGCCAAGCTACCAAAGGCTCCTGGCGGACAGATATCCAGTGCGGTGAGACAAGCCTGTTTAGAGCTAAAAAGACTTGATAGGATCAAAGGGGGAACGGGGGTATTTGTCTTTTGTTTTATTGACGAGAGTAATATTGGTTCAATGAGGGTAGTAGAGGCATGTGGTTTTGAGAGAAGGGGCCGACATTTTTATGAAGAAGATTCAAAAGAGATGAGCGCCTTGTACGTTTTGGATTACAAAAAGCTTAGAGATATCGAAAAGAAGAAAATTAACGGTTGATTTTAGTCAGGGGAAAATGCTAAGCTGAATTCATGATTGGAATAAAAGATTTGTTGGGAATAAAAAAGAAAGAACGGCAACTAAAAGAGGCAGAACTTCACGAGCAAGAGGTAAAGTCAGAGGAAAAACAGGAGTCAATCACACCTAAAGCACATAAAAAACCAAGACTTCGAGTCGACAAAGAGGCTCTAAAGAATCTTGGTCTTGTGGTAGTGGCATATTCTCACGTTGAAAGAGAGATGTTCCCGACAGAAGAGGCTTATTATGCCGAGGTGGAAGTGGAAGACAGAGCCAAAGAGGTCGCCGAGAGGATTGAGAAAATGGGTGTCCAGGTTAAAACTCTACCTGGTGATCCATATTTCTTGACTAACCTTTTAGTGGATAAGCCTTCGTTAGTTTTGAACCTGGTGGACACCCTAAAAGGGATGGATCGACTGCAGACATCGGTACCAGCAGCTTTGGAGTTGTCCAACTTGCCCTATACCGGTGCCGGTATGGAGGGGATGGTGATCGGAAATAATCGAAATTTGACCAAGAGACTTTTGATGGCCTACGGCATTCCTACTCCGGCGTTTCAGTTCATTCGTAGATCAAACACGGCAATTCGTGATGACTTGGGACTGCCTTTAATTGTCAAGTTAAATGAAAGTGGCGGAAGTGTAGGCATCGATAACCATGCGGTCAAGGAAACGATTAAGGACGCTCAGAGGAAGGTGAATAAGATGGTGTCGACGTATAAGATCCCGGTTATTGTGGAACAATTTATTGATGGACCGGAGGTAACAGTGGTGGTATTTGATGACGGGGCAAAAAAGAGTGTTTTTATGGGCCAAAAAGTATTTAGGAAAAAGACGGACGGAAAGCATTATTTCACCAGCTTTGAGTCTTACGATGATATCAAAGCCTATACCTACAAAAGTGTGGAAGAACCTTTGGCCAGTAAAATTTCTCAACTGGCAATTCGTGCCTTCCGTGGCTTGCAACACAAGGACTATGCTAAGTTTGATGTGCGTGTGGATTCCGAGACAAATATTCCATATTTCACCGACTCAAATCCGAACACAGCCTTTGGTCCGGATATGGGCTTGCCATTTACCGAGGTGCTCGCGATGTATGGAATCAGTTTTGATGAGGTCTTGGCCAGTTTACTGTCGAAATACGCCAGAACAATCTAGTCAGATCGGGTAGGGGACGATTGTTTGGTAAAATCAGGGTTATGGAGAATCGCGACAAAAAGTATTTTATGAAGGATGGAAAGGGTTATGTAGTCCGCTTTTTTGAGTGTGAAGACAGTCGTGACTTGCGGGATCTGATCCAGATAGTGGAGAGTTCCGAGGTGCAAAGATGGATGGACAATGTCGATAACCTGAATATTTGGAATTACCAAAAGTGGATGGACGAAAAAGGTGAGGGAAATACATTTTTGTTTGCCATTGCCGACTTGCCGGAAGAGGTGGCTAATCGTCGGGTTCACGGCTTTATTTATTTTTATCCATCAAAGATAGTTCAGGGGAGGTTGGAAATGAGCTATGCTAAGCGTCCTGGAGCACCGGCTGGTTTGATTACTCCAGCAATAGAAATTGGTTGCAAGCTAGTATTTGAATACCTCCAGGAGAAGAAACCGTGGATGATGGATGGTTTGAAAGTGTTGGCGGAGATTGAAAGCGGAAATATTCCCTCAATCAAGGTGGCCGAGAAGGCAGGATTCAAGATGATTAGAGGTTTTGATTTGGAAAATAACGGTTTGTGGGAGAGAGATCTGGTAATGGACAAGGAAGTGGTAGTGGAAGAGGTGCTGGAGAAAAAAATGACAATCGATAGTTTACCGAGAGTTCGTCAAGAGAACCCGGCTTTTTGTGGTCCAGCTACTTTGCAAATCTTGTTGTCGCATTACGGTATTGAGACCAGTCAGGATAAGCTGGTCGAGTCGGCAACGACAAGAGAATTAGCCTTAAAAAACGGGATGTCGATCGAGCTCTTGGCCACGGCAGTGAAAAATTCTTATCCCGGGATGCGTCTTTGGGCGAAACGAGATGCTAGCCTGTTTGACATCGAGCAGATGGTACGTGTTTACAACTATCCGGTGGGTGTTGATTGGCAGGGAATTTTTGGGAGTGATTCGTATGAGGACTATCCGGACGAGGAAGGGGAAGAGATGGAAGATGAAGAGGAAATGTGCAAAGGTGACAGCGGACATTACTGCGTGGTTACGGATGTGGATAGGGCAAACGATAGTATCCGAATGATGGACCCATACGGTCATTATCACGCGGAAGATCGAGTTTATATGATTCAGCAGTTCTTGAATCGTTGGTGGGATGACAGGGTAGATAAGCTGCCAGATGGCAGCAAAAAGTATGTTTATGAAAAAAGATTAATGTTTGTGGTGGTACCGAAAAACGTGCGTATACCGGAGGCGTTGGGGATGACGGAGCTTTGATGAATTAGTGGAGTTTTGTATATACTGGAGGTAGTATGTTTGACGACAGGGTAGATGCTGGTAAAAGATTGGCCTTGAGCTTGGTAAAGTTTCAAAAAGAAGACTGTGTTTTAGTGGCGATCCCTCGTGGCGGAGTGATTTTGGCGGAGGTAATTGCCCGTGAGTTAAAGTTTCCCTTGGGGCTTGTATTGGTGCGGAAGATCGGACATCCTTATAACAGGGAGTATGCGGTCTGTGCGGTTTCCAAGAGCGGGTTACGGTGTACGGAGGAGGAAAAGAACCGACTTGATCAAAATTGGTTAAAGAAAGAGGTGGAGAGAGAAAAACAGGAGATTGAAAGGAGAGAGAAGCTGTATCTTCGGGGAAGGAAAGATCTGAGTGTTAAAGGGAAAACGGTAATTTTGGTTGATGATGGAGTGGCCACGGGATTGACTTACTTGATGGCCATTGAAGAACTGCGAAGTAAAAACCCACATAAAATCATTGCAGCTTTGCCAATGATGCCAGCGGAGTTTGAAGAAAAACTTAAAGGAGTGGTGGAGGAGATAGTTTGTTTGAATATCGATAAGGATTATCGAGGAGCAGTAGGGGCATATTATAGAAACTTTCCTCAGGTAACGGACGAAGAGGTGATACGGGCAATAGCTTTGGAGAGGAGCGGAGAGATGTCGAGAATATAGACTTTAGGGGGAAGTTTTTCGATTGGTTCTTGAGAGTTAGTGATGAGGATTTTCTTAAAAAGTGATGTAGAAGTTAGTAGATTGATACCTTTACTCTGATAGATGCAGTGAGTGACGGCGACGTAGAGATCTTTGGCTCCTCTAGATCGTAGAAGATTGGCGGCGGCGAGAAGAGTACCACCCGTTTGAATCATGTCATCTACCAGAATGACATTTTTATTGTTAACGTCGCCTGTAATTTTTAAAGAGACAGCGCTTTGGACTGAGGGACGATATTTTTCGATGACAACGATGTCTTTGATCCCCATAGCTTTGGCAAAAAGTTTGGCACGATTCAAACCACCGAGATCCGGAGTGGCAATGGTCAAGTTGGGAATACTCAATGATTGATAGATGTCAGCCATGAGAGGTAGAGCAGAGAGATGGGTGATGGGGATGGTAAAGTGTCTTTTGTTTAGTTCGCTATGAAGATCAAGGCAGATGACTTTGGAAGCACCAGCCTGTTTGAGGAAACCAGCAAACAGTCTGGAGTTTATAGGTTGTAGGGGTTTGTCACGGTCGGATCTGGCGTAACCGAGATAGGGGATGACCGAAACTATGGATTTAGCACCGTTGAGCTTGAGGGTGTTGACGATGGTAAACATGGAGAGGAGGTTGTCGGCGGGAGGTCCGGTATGTCCAAGGACAAAACAGCGCTTGCCCTTGACCGGTTCGTCGAGATAGAACATGACTTCGCCATCAATAAAGTGACCAAAGCGATACCTCCCTTGGCGTAGAAGGGGAACGGTAGCAATGATGTTTTGAGCCAGATTTGAATCGTCTGAGGAGGTGAAGAATAAGGACTCGATCATACCTAAATCCTAGCAGAAAAGTAATATTAATTACAGTTTTGATTCCTTCGTAACCATAATAAACAAAAAAATTCTTCGCATATCATGCATTGGCATATACTTTCTGGAAACCTTTATTGCTCCTCAACCAGTAATTGCTTTCAATATATTGAAAAGTTAAAATTACGTTATGACCGAAAGACTTGCCGAAAGGATAAATGAAATCGCTTCGGAACATCCAGCTTCGCCCGTTGCCTCAGAATATATAAGTAGAGCTAAAGAGGGTGAACTAACCAGAGACGAAAATCCACACTCTCATTTTTGTGTTTGTTTTGCAGGTTTTGACCGCGAAGCAGGAAAAGTTTTTGTTGGACACCACAAGAAGTCAGGTCTTTGGCTTTTTAATGGTGGTCATATAGATAAAGGGGAGATTCCTGAAGAAGCTCTGGAAAGAGAAATGGGTGAAGAGTGGGGTGTCGTAAAGGTGGATTTACAAAGTATTGGTAAGCCAAAATTGCTGACAATAAATCCAATTCAACACCCGACAATAAAATGTAAGCAACATTTTGATATTTGGTATTTTATTCCTCTCTCGGAGGTGGATTTTAAACCTGACCAAGCTTTATTAGATACGGAGTTTTATACAACTGGCTGGAAAAGTATAGAAGATGCTAAAGCTTTGATTATCGACTTGGCCACTCTTAAAGGAATCTCAGAATTTGAAAAGATTTTTAGTAAGAAATAGCTTCAATGTTCAGTATTCCCTCAGGGTCTAGGATAGTCTGATATAGTTTTTTGAGGCTAAATAATTTGCAGGGGTGGAAGGAATCGGACCTTCATCACAGGTTTTGGAGACCCGGATTCTACCATTGAACTACACCCCTAGGGTTATACGTATTTTAGCAGATTGAGCATAAAAAACCCGCCGATTGGCGGGTTTGTGTCTAGTGCTTTGTTTCAGTCATTTTGTATATTTCACCTTCAATGTCCATGATAGCGATTTGAAGATTATCGTCAATTGACCCGTCGGTGTTGGTAAATTTGTTTTTGACAAATATCATGAGATGGTTTTTATTGGAATATTCTTGAGTGGGTTCAACCACTTGAAAGTCAGGTTTTACAACAAGACCGTCAGCCTTGTTATTCAAACGATTGTTGTAGATTGTTTCCCATGCTTCTCGTAGAAAACCGTGACTTTTATCAAAGTTGAAACTGCCATTGGTGGCGAGATCAATTTTTTCGATAGCAGCCGTTAGAAGACATATTTCTGGGGTGAGTTGAATTATTTGGTAGGACTTTCCTTCTGATATACCCTCAGCAATGACTGTAGATAGGCCGTTTAAAGTAGGGTTGAGGAGAGTAAAATTCTCCTTGTTTTGGTAATCAATCGCTGTTCGTATCCCTGCGTATCCTCCGGCTTTGGTTGTGTACTCAAAGACAACGTAATATGACATGATTTTCTCCTTTGAAATTTAAGGTTCTTTGGTGTGGATTATACACCTTAGATACAAAAACCCGCCGATTGGCGGATTTGAATGAATTATTTCGGAACAGTGGCCGTTACGACTAGATCGTGGGTATAAATGACGTCCTTTCCGGACAGACTCGGATTTCGCCTCGCATTGGTCCGGGGTTTCCTTGGCACTAAAAACCCCGCTGAGGCGGGGTTTGTAAGCTAGTTATTTTCTTCATTCCAGATGGTAATTTGATTTTCAAGGGCGACAGCCATGATTTCCTTACCTAAAGCCAAAATGGCTTCTTTGAGATCGACGATGGTTCCGTCCGGAAGGACATCAAAAAGAGTGTTCATCTTGCGAAAGATGAGATATTTCCCCGTATTGCCCGAGTGGACATCGACAAAAACATCAAGATAGTTTCCTGTCGGAGTAATACCGGCTTTTTCTTTGAGTTTTCGATCTTCGATGATTTGTTCGTAGGCGTCGAACAGGAAGGAGATAACGTTTTTAGTTTCTTTATCAATCCTGTTGAACTGACCGAAGATATCATCGACGGTGGTGGTTAGTCGACAGATTTCCGGCGTGAGGGCCATTAAGTTCAGAGCCTCATCGTGAGTAATTCCTTCTGCGATGATCCGCTTGTTGGGGTTTTTTCGGTATTCTTTTACACTATCTTTTCGTCGAGACACGGATTTACTTTCTAGATTATCCCGACCTCGAATACCCGAATGACCGCTTGTTCGGTCCAAGTTTTCGTAGCATATCCAGTATGACATCGCTGCCTCCCCATTAAATTCAAAGTACAGAACTTAGTTCAGATGATGGATTATATATCAGTTTGATGCAGTGGTGCAAAAAATTACCTAATAAATAGGGAAGAGTTGAAAACAAGAGAAGAAGGATTACTTTAATTTGGAAACCTCTTTATGGTCGGTATGCTCACGACAGGTACGGCAGTACTTGCTGATGACAAGTTTTTCGGGGGTGTTGGTTTTGTTTCGTTCAGAGATATAGTTGAAGTGCCCGCATTTGGAGCATTTTAAACCCATACTTTGTCTTGGTCCTTTTTTTGCCATGTTTTAGTCTTTGGTATTGATATGAAGCAACTGGTATTTTAACACAAAATACTCCAGAGCTGGGACCCGTACGTAGAGGGAGAGGGTTTCTGATTTGACAGATGTTGTTTTTTACCTTAGAGTGATTGTAGGGATTTGTGAAAATTGTTACAAATATATAAATCATGAAGAAAACATACTCGGTTTCAGAGACCGCCAAGATTCTTGGTTACTCAACAAATAGCATCTATGGTTTTTTGAAAGAGGGTTTGATAAATTCCGTCAGAATCGGTAAGGGAAAATTTAGAATTCCAGAGCTGGAAATTAAGAAGTTTGAAGGCAACAAGGGTGAAGGAGAAATAATCGAGTCCAAAGAAAAACCTACCACGAGTAAAAAAGAAGGAGTAGCGATATTATCACAACAAGATGTATTACCTAGCGCATTATTACCAACACCGAGACCAGGAAAAAGTCTGTCGGATCTGAGTGGAGAGTCTTTTTTGCATACGATGAGACTGTGGTTGGTGGAAAGAGTAGGATTTCCGACGCTGTTTGACTGGTTAATAAGCCTGACATCTATTGTTTTGGGAATGTCTCTGTTTTTGTACTCTAACCAACAGGATGTTTTATCCCTAGGAAGACTGTCTCTTTGGTTAAATCCAGTTCGTTTGGGAATGATATTTGGAGGGTTTGGTTTGATTCTAGCTTCGATGATTCAAGAAGAGGTTGGACGTACAGTGAACCTGACAAATATTTTCCGATATTTTTTGGGGGCTACCTTTTTGGGGTTAGCGGTAGTTTTGTTTTCAGGAGGAGACATTGACGGTTTTTTGATTCACGGCTTGTTTGGTTTGGTGATTTTGATTGAGGCTTTGAGCGAAGTTGAGTCTTCAACTTTGTATATGCTATATATTTTTGGATTACTAATTAGTGTGTTTATTGCTTTAAACTTTTTTCCTGACGGCTCAGACCTGTCAGTAGTAACTTTGGGATTAAAGTCGGTATTTGGTGGTTTAGGATGGCTTTTAAGCCTGTTAATATTGGTACTGATTGCCTTCGGTCTTTATGGATTTTTTTGGAACAAGAGATTTCTGAAGAGTATTTCGTTTGCTTATGGATTGATACTTTGTAGTTTGGCACTCTATTACGGTATAGAGAATTATTGGTCAAGGTTCTTTGCGACTCTAATCGCAGGTTTAATAGGTATGGTTTTGCCATCCTGGGACTCGTTTAAGGCCAGGTTGGTTTCAGAGCGCACCTTGGTGTTTAAAGTTTTTGGTTCAGTTCTCATGTGCTTCATATTGGTGATTTTGATGATTGCTGTGGTTCAGGGAACTTTAATCAGTAATGCAAACCGAGGACTTTCTGAAAAGGCCGATTTTGCCAGGGTGGAGTTATCAAGAACCATCGATGGCTTGACACAGGGAGTGACTGATTTATCAAAGAACGAAGTGTTTATTAAGGCCTTTGTTCGTTCGCAAAGTAAAGAGCTTGCAGACCAGTTGAAGTTTTTATCTTTAGGAAGAACCGATGTGGCTATCGCTGGTGTAATTGAGGCAGATGGGGAACCGATCGCCTCTTATCCAACCTCGGCAATGTTTAACTCGTCTAGTTTTGCAGGTGCTGAGTTTTTTAACTCAACACTAAACACTGGGAAAACATATGTTTCGATGGCCTTAGAAAATTTAATTGAGGGAGTTGATGACGTTTTCTTGATTGCCGTTCCGACAGTCAACACAAAAAATGTGGTATCGGGTGTTTTATTTGTGGCTGTTTCAGGAGTAAATCTATCAAGTGAACTCCAGAGGGTAGGTGATAGTACATTGGGACAGGAAGTCGTTGTGGTTGGGGAGGGAGGAAAAATGGTAGTACACCCTAATGCCGACAGACTGGGGGTAGTGGTGAATGAGGCTGACGGTAGTTACGATCTATGGAAAACAAACGCGGTAAATATGGAGGGATATAACTGGAGAGGACTACATTCCTTATTCGGATCAAGTAAGCTTTCGAAGTATGGATTGACGGTTATTGTTTCCGAGCCGGTTCAAAAAGTGCTTGATGTGAACCTATCGTGGTTAACTTGGTTGCTTATATTATTTCTAATCATAGGGATTGTGATGCTGACCTCCATTATTTTTATTAAGACCACGAGAAGGATGGGGGAAAAATAGAAATGGAAGGTTCTCAGCTAATTACTGGAAATAAATATGATCAGGTAGTGCGTTTTATCTTGATTCTGTTTTTTGTGATTACTGGGGGAGGGGTTGTTTTTGCAATTAGTGGCGGCAAGATCAAGCCTGCTGTTGTTGAAAAACAAGTGACAATTCAGGCTGTTTCGGAAGTAACTCCGGAGGTATTGTCAGAGAGCAATTTGGGCAATCAGCCATATTTGGTAATAGCACGAACCAACGGAGAGTACGCATTTGTAAAAGTTCAAAACGCACAGATTCAAAATGAAAAATACGTTGATCTTACAGAACTTGTTTATCAAAATGGTGAGGCAAAACTGACCCAGGAAATAAAGGGGACGGTAAATATCTATGATGACGATAATCGAGTAATAGAGAACGCCATGATTGTGTTACACGGAGTGGTTGGTATAACACTGACCGACGGAACAACGCTCCCCGTAAAAATAATTAACGGCAGAATAAACGGCGGTAAGATGGTTGGGGACGTGGATCTGCGAAGTCTAAAAGATAATTCCCAAATTTTGGGTACGATAGATACTCGAGGTAATTTTGAAAATATAAGCATTACACCGTCTTTGCAGGAGGTGGATATAGCTACTGCAGCTGTTGGAAAAGAGGTTTTTAAATGGTTAGATCAAGCTCAAGAAACCGTGACGGTGATTCTTCCAGGGGCAGAAATATCCCCTACACCATCGGTAGTTTCCGGAGCCATTACGATAGATCCAGTGACCGGATTGGCCATAATCAATAGTGGGGTGGTTGGTGATGCCCAGATTGTAAATGGTTCGATAACAACTCTGAAGTTGGCTGACGGGGCGGTGACGACCATCAAACTGGCTGATTCCGCTGTGACTGGAGCCAAAATAACAGATGGGACAATTACGTCGGGAAAAATTGGTGATGGAGAGATAACTAATGCAAAACTGGCTCAAATTACCGAGGCAAATAAAGTATCCGGAGCCGCAGTATCGTTGAGAGGCGGAGGGGGGTTAACAAATGACTCGGGTTTGAGTCTTTTGACGGGCTGTTCGATAGACCAGGTGTTGAGTTGGGATGGAGATTCATGGGAGTGTCAGTCGGTAAGTGGAGTGGGGACGGGAGTATCAAGTATAAATAGTTTAACCGGGGGTCTTACGATTACCGGCAGCGGATTAAATACGGTAACTGCGTCCGGGACAACGATAAATATTGCGGGAGTGTTACCCAGCGTGGGAACAGCCGGAACCTACGGCACAGCGACAGACATTCCGGTGTTGACGACCGACGCAAACGGGAGAGTGAGTGGAGTAACGAACACAGCTATTTCAGGATTAACCTCGGCTAATCTAGCGGCCTCTGCGGGTATTACCAATGGCCAGCTATCCAACAGTAGTATCTTTGTCTCTCCGGGGAGTGGAATTTCGGTGAGCGGTTCACCGGTATCTCTTGGAGGAACAGTAACAATTGCCGGAGTGGACGCCTCAACAACATTAAAAGGAGTAGCAAACTATAACTCAACAAACTTTAGTGTAGTTAGTGGGTCGGTGAATACGATCCAAAATATCGATTCAACAGCGACACCAACGTTTAATTCACTTACACTGACCAAGGTAAATAATCAGCTGGTATTGGGAACAACCAATACGACAACGATTTCCTCTACAGCACCAAGTGCCAGTAGAACAGCGACGATTCCGGCTTTGTCGGGGAATGACACCTTTGTATTTCTGAATGAGTCAGGGACGTTAACAAATAAAACGATTGCCGCCGGAGCCAATACTATTTCCGGACTTACGAACTCAAATTTATCCGGGACTGCGGGAATAACCGATGCCAATTTGGCAACAATCACAACGGCAAATAAAGTATCGGGTTCAGCAGTTCAACTAAGTACCGGCGGTGGGTTAGTAGATAGTACTGGCTTGTCTTTGCTCAGAACCTGCGCATCAGGAGAGATCCTTAAATACAATGGAACGTCTTGGGTGTGTAATACGGATAGTACATCGGGGTCACCGACATTAAATGCCAATGGTGGTTTGGTGAATGATTCCGGTTTGTCGCTACTTAGGACTTGTAGTGATAATCAAATTCTAAAATGGACGGCGGCTACCGGTTGGACATGTAGTGCGGATTCAACAGGCGGAGGATCCGTGACCGTGGCAGAATCAGACGGTTCTCCATCGGTTGGAGCAGTAACGACGCTTCAGTTCGGACCGGCGACAACTTCGTCCGAAGAGTTTGTGATTACTGATCAAACTGGTGGTGTGGCAAGAATCAGAACCGGAACAAAAGTCGTTTTGACGGACACTGCGATAGCTTTGACAAATAAAACAATAGATGCCAGTTTGAATACACTTTCCAATATTGCTGATACTAGCCTATCAACAATCACAACGGCAAATAAAGTATCGGGTTCGGCAGTTCAACTAAGTACCGGCGGTGGGTTAGTAAATAGTACCGGTTTGTCATTACTTCGAACTTGTTCATCGGGAGAGATTCTTAAATATAGTGGGACGGCGTGGGCTTGTAGTGCAAGTGGTACCAGTCTCGATTCAATTTCGGCTGCTTTAGGTGGAAGTACCATTGCTAATGGCGACAATGCACAGACCTGGAACTTTGCTTTGACAACAGCCGTAAAAACAGCGTTTACTTTTGGGGAGACGACGGCGGCAATAAATGGTGCGGGATCACAGTATATTTTGAATGCTCGGACATTACCGTCATCGACGGCGGCACCTTTGGGTATTTTTGCCAGGTCATTTCCGATAATTGATACAACGGCGGCTGGTGGAGTGACTATTGGAAACGCGACACTGGCTCAGGCGATTAATATCGATTCCGGTGTCGGGGCGATAAACATCGGTAATAGCGCGACCGGAAAAACAATTACGATTGGTAGCGCGACGGGAACGGGTGCCCTAAATATGTATGCGGGTACGGGGAACTTTATTTTGGATGGAGCAGGGGCAACAACGTATTCTTTCGGAACTTCGACGACGAATGGAACCTTTACGATGGGAGGAACTGCCCAAACGGGGACGGCAAATTTATTTACAGGGACCGGGGCGATGTCTCTAAATATTGGAACCGGAGCTTCGGCAAAAGCGATTACCTTAGGAAATACTAATACGTCTACTTCGGTCAACATCAACTCCGGTACGGGAGGAATTACTTTACTAACCGGTACTTCCGGAAATCTGTCCTTTACAACCGGAACAACAGGAACAGTGACACTCGACTCGGGAACAACCGGAGCAATTAATATTGGTACCAATGCCAATGCAAAGACGATAACGATGGGTAATACAACTGGTGCAACGGCTTTAAACTTATATTCCGGAACTGGAAATGTGAACTTTATGGTTGGTCCAACATCGTCGACAGGAAGGGTAGTAATCGGAAACAGCGCCACGGCGACACCAGATTTGTTGGTGCTGGATAACGGAACGGCCGATCCAATCGGAACAAACGGGGCTACCTATTACAACACTAGTACTAATAAATTCAGATGTTACCAAAACGGTGCTTGGACAAACTGTATTGGGGGAGATAAGTTGTTTATTACTAAATCTACTGACCAGGCGGTGACCAATAGTACCACCCTGACCAATGATACAGCTTTACAGTTTTCAATGGCGGCCAGTGAATCTTGGGTGTTCAGACTGCATCTGATTGTAACTAACGGAAGCAGTAACGGGCCGGATTGGAAAGCAGCGATTCTTGGTCCTGCAGCTACCACTTGTAGTGTTCAGCAGTCGGGATCTGAGTCAGTAGGAGCTGTATTTCTACAAGCATTAACTACAGACTGTACAACCCCAGCCGAGATGGTTAATAACAATATTGCTTCAGATGCAGGTCAAGGTTTTGATGTCTGGATTCAGGGAATTATCACTACCGGAGCAACGGCAGGGACCTTCAATTTTCAGTTTGCCGAAAATACGGCAGGGGTGGGAACGAACGTGACGGTTAAAGCAGGTAGCTTCTTGGAAGCTTTCAAGGTCGGCGGGGCTGATTTGGCGGAAGTGTATTCATCGAATGATGGCTCAATAGCTGAAGGAGACGTCGTTTCTGTTGACAGTTCAATTCAGAATGGCGTCCAGAAATCCAGAAAGACTTATGATTCCACAGTACTGGGAATAGTGTCTACAAAACCGGGAATGGTGCTTGGTGACGGAAATGTATCGGGAACTCCGGTACTGGTAGCTCTTTCGGGAAGGGTGCCAGTAAAAGTGTCGGCGGAAAATGGGGAAATCAAGGCCGGAGATTATCTGACTTCTTCATCCATTCCTGGGGTGGCGATGAGAGCAACAAAGGCCGGAGCAATAATTGGGACGGCGATGACCGGATATGACGGAGAAGGAGTTGGAGTCGTAATTGTTTTTGTGAAGAATGGTAACAGTACCGGAAGTAATCTTGCCGAAGTAATGAAGGGAATTGATGTATCTAATGGTTATGAAGTGCTGACTAATCTGATTATGGAAAAAAACCAAGTTGCGACTGACTCGGCAAACGTGTCCGACATAATAGCTGACAGAGTGGTTGCCGGACTGGAAATAATAACTCCAAAAGTGGTGACACAGGACCTACTAGTGTCGGGTGACGCCACTTTTTCAGGAATACTTTACGCAGATACGATAAAGGCCGGGAGGATCGAAGGAGTGGATATCTTGACCAGGAAACTGAGTCTGTTGAGTGATCGGGTAGCAGGAGTGGCCACGGCTGCCGGTGAAATACAAAGTGATACTTCGAGTGAGATTGATATATTAGACCTAATTTCCAAGAAAATAGCTGAGGTGTTTAGGAACACAGTAGAGTTTTTGGGCAAAGTGATCTTTAGAGGAGAGGTAAACTTTGTCGGAAGGCCAACGTTTAATAAAGACACAGCAGGTTTTGCCACGATTAAAACTGGAGGCAGCCAAGTGGAGATTTTGTTTGAGAGAGAATATAAAGACGAACCAGTGGTAACTGCCACGGTGCAAATTGTAGGAGGTGCTTCGGTTGCCGACATTCCCGGTTATGCTATTGCCGATGTAAATACCAGAGGCTTTAAGATTCGTTTGAGTAGAGGAGTCGGCATGGATTTACGATTTGCTTGGGTTGCTCTAGCGGTAAATGAAACAGGCAGATTTGAGGGAGGTGGAGGAGTTGTTGATCTGCCAAGTGAAACGGTAACACCTGAACCAACTCCAATACTGGAAACTACCATAACGCCAACTCCTACAACTGAGTTGAGCTCAACCCCAAGTCCAACAGAGACGCCTACGCCAACGCCAGTGGTAGTAATAACGCCGACGGAGACGGCTAGTGAAAGTGGAAATTTGTAAAACACTTGAAATATTGTGGTTTTTTAGTTAAATTAATTACAAACATATGGACAAACGAAAAGTTATCTTAGCGGCGGTGTTGTTAATCGTTTTTGGAGGTATAGGGGGATTGATAAAACTTTCAAAAGAAAATCGGCAATTAAAAACAGAGATACAGGTGCTGAAAGAAGATCCAAATAAGATTGCTAAAGAAGAGACGGCAAAAGTTGTCGCTTTGGTGGGTAAGTTGGTCATTCTACCCGAAGGAGAAGAACCGGTGATGGCGACAGTGACGGATAAGGAAAAGCTTAAGGATCAGCCTGTTTTTGCCAAGGCGGAGAATGGGGATAAAATATTGATATATTCGATTGCGCAAAAGGCATACATTTACAACCCGACAAAAAATGTAATTGTAGATGTGGTACCAGTGAATATTGGGGACGGTTCCCTGACTATTACAGGGACAGACGTGAATAATCCTTTGAAGGTGGTATTGGTAAACGGGACGAAGACGGTGGGTTTAACAAATACATTGGAACAGAGAATAAAAGATAAAAAGGTTTTGGGAATTTCGGTAACGGCAAAAGCGACCGCCAAGACGACAGATTATCAGAAAACATTAGTTATTGACTTAACCGGAAAATGGGGAAGTCAGGCTATACAACTGGCTCAGTTGGTTGGAGGAGAAGTGGCCACACAGTCCGCCGAGGATAAGCCGGCAGTCGATTTGATGGTCATTGTAGGGTCGAATTTTAAGTAATAATTGGAGCCACCTCTGGGATTCGAACCCAGGACCCCCTGTTTACAAAACAGGTGCTCTAGCCAACTGAGCTAAGGTGGCGCAACAATCTATATTTTACCTTACAATCTTGTTTTTGATACCCATAAATGATTTGACATTTGGGTATTTTTCGGGATAATGGATATATGGCAAGAATCCCGACCAAGGATGAGTTAAAAGAGCTATATATCGATAAAAAACAATCGCTTTCGGAAATAGCGATAAAGTTGGGGTTTAAAACACACAAAGTAATTTATTGGATGGATAAGTATGGGATTGTAAGGAGAAAGCGTTCTGAAGCCAATTATATTAAACACAATCCTGATGGTGAACCTTTTTGTATAAAAACGAGATTAACCAGAGATGAAGTGAAGCTAAAGTATTTAGCTTTGGGATTGTATTGGGGAGAGGGAAATAAAACTACTAGTTATGCAGTTCGAGTGACCAATTCCGATCCTGGGGTGATAAAGCAGTTTATGTTGTATTTAAGAATAATTTGTCGTGCAAAGGAAGATAAATTTGGTTATTATTTACAAACCTTTAAAGATAATGATTTGGTTAAGGCAAGGAAGTATTGGGGAAGAATGCTTGGTATTGATCCAGATACTATAAAGACAACGAAACCAATACACTCGATGGGGAAAGGAACTTACAAGAAGATTTGTAAACATGGAGTGATGACCGTCGGATTCTTTAATACCCACCTAAAATCATACATAATGAATGAGCTTGGGAAATTGGGCATGAAATGAGGTAAAATATGGTGTTGGTTAATTAGCCGTTGTAGCTCACCTGGCAGAGCATTCCCTTGGTAAGGGAAAGGTATTGAGTTCGAGTCTCAACAACGGCTCCCTGTAAAAGGGTAATGCCAAGGTGGTAGAGTGGTCAAATACTCGGGTCTGTAAAACCCGCGGCGCAAGCCTACACAAGTTCGAATCTTGTCCTTGGCACAGAAAAAATACACAAGAGTGATGTATTAAATTTTGTTTTAGAAATTATTTGTTGGCGAACTCGGGGGATTTGTAAATGATGGCTTTTGTCTCGGCGTTTATTTGAATCAAAAGAGGTGTCGCGGAGAGACCATTGGTGTAAAGAGAGAGTTGCCAAGTGATGCCTGAGCTGGTATTGATGTACATCGCCTTAACGGGGGCAGAGGTACAAGCGGTTTGGTTGGCGCATTGAGTGTAGGTAAGTTTTAAGGTTTCACCAAGATCCATTCCCATTTTGTTTGTCAGAACAGCGTCGTTTAGAGAAGGGATATTGTTGTCAGGATTAACATAAATTTGTTTATCAATAAGTTCGGGAATACCATTGCTGGAAATGGAGACAAAGAAGTACTTTTTGGTGGTCAAGTCTTCACGGAAAAAGTACTTGGTAACGACGGTTGAGGGGTCGGTAGCGTTGTCGACTTTAATGAGAATTAGTTGAGCATTGGGTGAGTGGTTGATGGCCACTTTAAGAACCGCAGCGGCGTTTGTTAGCGGGAGGATTTCCTCGGTGTTGATGGGTATTGTTGTTGTAGTAGGGGTAGCTGAGGAAGTAGCAATGACGGCAGTTTGAGTAGCAGTTGTGGGAGTCGGGATTTGAAAAACGGTAGGGGTGACGGTAGGGGTGAGAATTGTTTTTTGTTTTTCGAGAGTCTGTGTAATTTCGGAAAGCTGTGTTTTGAGTTTATTTGACTGGGAAGAGAGATATGCGGCGGCGGCGAGGCCGACACCGGCAACTATTAAGAGAATGACGATAATAACGGGGGCCAGGGACCGGGATTTTGGTGGAAGAGCAGCTTCGGGTGGAGTTTCGGCTGGCTTAACCGGTTCAGGTTGGAGTGCGGGCTGTGAAGTTAACGAAGGGGATTGTTTCTCGATCATACTTTCGTTGGCGGCGGCAAGTTTTTCATGCTCATCAACCAAAATGGTAGACATTTGTTGCGAGGGAATTTCTTCTGGAGTTTCTTCAAAGGTAGGAAATTGAGGAGTTTGAGGTTCGGAAGTGGGAGTCTCCGGGGAGATAATCGGTGGAGTTGCCGGAGAAGTATTTTCCATGGTGGTGGATACGATGGGTTCGATTTGAGGTGACCCTTCTTCGCTTGGTATCGGTGAGGTAATGGGTGGTGGTGCTACGTTGTCGGCGACAACAGGCTCTACAGGGGCGGAGGGCGTTTGTTGAGGCATAGGGAAACTTCCGAGGTCATCGTTGGGCATTAGTTTAGTATGGCAAAAAGGTACCGATGTGTCAAGGCAATGGTGTGTTGTTTCCTTTAAAAAAGAATCAATGTTAGTTGAGGATATAGTTGTGGGGGGATTTTTTTACCTTGAGTTTCAGATTAACCGATTCGAGGAGTTTTTTTAGATAGGGAGTGGTCATGGCAAAACAGAACCGCGGTTTACCTTGAAAAGGAATATAGACAAAATGAGGGTTTTGGAGCTTAGTTTTTAGGTCAAAATGATATTTTAAATATTTTGGTTGCCAAAGATTCCAAGCGGTGATGAGTATTTTGCCTCGGGGTTTGAGATGACGTTTGATTTGATTGAGAACAAAAAGTTGATCCTTTTTTGTGGGGAGATGATGAAAGACGGCGATACAAAAAATGTAATCGTACTGAGGCAGATGTTTCCAAAGGGATTCTTTAGTAATATCTGTTTCGTAAAATTTGTGTTCAGGATGAGCCCTTTCGGCTTCTTTGAGAAGTTCTTTGCTAATATCCAGCCCCGTGTACTTGGTCTTTTCGGGAAGGCCAAGAAGCAGACGACCATTACCACAGCCCACGTCAAGAACAGAAGAGCCAGATTTAACGTTTTTTAAGTAGGGCTTTAGGTCCGGCCAGATGTACTGGCGGGAAGATGAGAACTCTTTTCCGATATTATCGTAGATGTTTTTGACGGAAGTGATGATGTTTTCTTCTTGGGGCATTAGAGATATTTTAGCAGGAGAGTAAAATAGGAGAGTGCAAATCGAAGATTTAGTCCTAAGAGACAGTGAAAAGTTGACCCTTGAGAATATCGAGGACTATCGTCGGATTTGGTCAAAAGAACTGCGTAGGATGCCCAAGAACTCGGAAATATGGCCTAGTTTGACCGATCCGGAATTGATTGAAGCCATGAAAACTCGCGGGGTTCGCACTGAGTCAGGTGTGGCACCATTTGCAGTGATGATGAAGCCTTTCTACTGTCCGGGAGAGTGTATTTATTGTCCTTTGGAAGAGGGAATGCCCAAGTCATATCTGTCCGATGAGCCGGCGGCTCAAAGAGCCAAGACGTTGAACTTTGATCCAATGAAACAGGTGGAAGGAAGAATAAAACAGATGATGGAGACAGGACATATCACCGACAAGATCGATTTGATTGTCATTGGAGGAACCTTCGGAAGTTATCCCGAGAAGTACAAACGAGAGTTTTTCAAAAGTATGTTTGACGCCGTCAATGGCAAAGTAAGTGAGACGTTGGCTGAAGCCCAAAAATACAATGAAACGGCGGAAAAAAGAGTTGTAGGTATTTCGGTAGAAACAAGACCTGATTGGGTGAGCGAGCAGGAAATTAGACTCTGGCGAGAGTTGGGGGTGACGAAGGTTCAGCTGGGAGCACAGGCTTTTGACGAAGAGATTTTAAAGAAAATAAAAAGGGGACATAGCCTTGACGAAGTGGCCGAGGCAACCAGAATGTGTCGCAATGCGGGTCTGAAGATTTGTTATCACTTGATGCCGAATTTACCTGGAAGTAATCCCGAAAAGGACATCGAGATGGCGAAGATGATGTTTAATGATCTTCGATTTGGTCCGGACTACCTAAAGGTGTATCCGGCGATGACGATTAAGGGGACGGAGATGTATGAGATGTGGAAACAAGGAGAGTATCTACCTTATGAAGAGATTGATCTGATTAAGGTATTAAAAGAGATCAAAGCTCAGACACCCGTATGGTGTCGTATAGATAGACTTATTCGAGATATCAGTAAAAAATGGGTGTCAGCCGGAACGACAAGAACTAATCTAAGGCAAATTCTTCAGCAAGAACTTTTGGAAGAAGGGAAGAAGTGTAGATGTATTCGTTGTCGAGAAGTCCGTGGAGGAGTTTATGACACCAAGGTGGAGTTACTGGTTAACGAAAGGGAAAGTTTGGGAGGTAAAGAACTGTTTTTGTCTTACGAGTATGAAGATAAATTGTTTTCGATGTTGCGACTTAGACTACCTGAGAAAACGGAAAAGATGCTTTTTGAAGAACTTGAAGGGGCAGCGATTACTCGGGAAGTACACACTTATGGTCAGGTGGCTCAGATTGATATCAATGACGGCATCAAAACACAACACCGAGGACTGGGGAAAAGACTGATGGTCAAAGCCGAGGAAATTGCAAGGGAAATGGGCTACAAGAAAATGGCGGTGATTTCAGCTATTGGCACGAGGGAGTACTACCGGAAGTTGGGGTATGAACTTGAGGGAACTTATATGGTGAAAAATCTGTAGGATTTGCGGTACAATATTTTTATATGAGGAAATTAAATTTAGGTTTGTTAATGGTTGCCTTACTGGAAATTTTGGCATTTCCCAAAGTATCAATGGCCAACGAAGGGGTTGTTTTATTGAGAGGCGCGGGAACCAGTGGCTCTTGTTTTGCCGCTTCCGTGTTTGTTGATGGAACATACAGAATTTTGGCTACCTGTCGAGATCTAAAAACCGCTTTATCTCCAGAACAAAATCGCTACGTTGTTTGGTCTACTGGAGAAACGGGTAAAACCAGAAGAATCGGTGAAATTGTCAACGGAAAGTTGGCGACAGGTACCGACACTAAATTTACCAGTCTTTTTGTGACGGCAGAGACCGATGGCTACGGAAGTAAACCATCAGACAGTGTTTTGCTTTCAGGTGTAGTACAAGCAATTAATTTTGTGACCGGTGAAGTAAAACAAGACGCTAGTGTGACCATTGCTCCGACACCGACACGGGAAAAAGCCGTAAAGGCAACTCCCACAAAGACAGCGGAGGCAAAAATAACTCCGGAAGCTACGGTCGGTCAGGGAATAGGGGGAGCATTGTCGACAGTTTTAAAGATTGCTTTGTTTGGATTTGGAGCGCTACTTCTTATCGTAGGGGTCTTTAGCTTTATCTCCAGAAAACGAGCCCTCTAAATTCTAGTTTTATTTATTAGGGGAGTAAGAGGCGGATTAGAAACCGGATGATGGGTTCCAGAATTGCCATTATTGGAGAACTACCAAAAAAAGGGAAGATAAGGAAGATGAGAAGGAGCGTGCCGTAACGGTTCATAATTGTTTGGTATTCATAGGCCAAGCCTCTTGGAAGTAAGGCAAAGATGATTTTTTGACCATCCAGAGGTCCGACGGGGACAAGGTTGAAGACGGCTAAACTAATATTTACGATCACAAAAGGGACCAAGAAAATTCCGAAAGTATAGGGGAGAAAATGAACAATTAAAGCTACTACGGAAGCCAAAAGAAGGTTACTTATTGGTCCGGCGATGGAGATGATGCCGGCATCGCGGCGGGGTTTTTGGAGATTGTAGGGATCAAAAGGTGTTGGTTTGCCCCAGCCAAAAGCAAAACCGCCTCCGGAGAGGAGCATGAGAGACAGAGGAAGGACAACGGTGCCTACAAGATCGATGTGGGCAAAGGGATTAAGGGTTAGTCTACCGGCAGCTCTGGCCGTGGGATCGCCCAGACGGTCCGCGGCAAAGGCATGGGAAAACTCGTGAATGGCGATGGCGAGGATAAGATAAACGACAGATAGAAGGATTTCGAATAGGGTAAATAGCATAAGAACTTATTCTAGTATACCTGAGGAAGAAAAATATGTTAAAATTGTGCCCATGAAACAAACAGTAAAACAGCCAGAAAAAGGAAAACTTCAGTGTGCTATTTGCGGCAAGGGTGTACAACATGCTAACTTGGTCAGTTTTTCCAAACGCAGAATCAAGCAAGTAAGAAAACCCAACCTTCACGTTCACCACTTGGTAATCGAAGGAACAAAGGTAAAAATTAAAGTTTGTACAACTTGTAAGAGATCCTTGAGAGAGGCTCAAAGAGCCGAACAGGTTGCTATGGCCAAAGCAAATGTCAAGTAGTTCTCCTGAGCGACGGGGAATTTTGCCTGAAGATTGGTCTTTGTTGAGTGTATCTCCTGAGTTTGGATCGTTGACAAACTATTCTGACACTGATTTTCATGGTGCATCTGAAAGAGAACGAAAAACGACAAGACTAGACACATTGCGAGAGACTTCTTTGGGTATGGTGGAGTTTCATGCAAACGAGAAAGGGTTTCGTGTTTTGGCTGATGAAATGGGTATAGGTTTGTATTATAAAAATGATGGTCGTTTAACTGATGCCGGAATAGATTTAGTCAAGTACTGTGATAATTTTTCGGAAGAAGAGATGGAGAAAATGGGAGGAGAAGTACTTGAGGAGGTACTAGAGAAGGTCGTAAATGCAAATGAACAACTAGCGATTAGTTTTGATTTTAAGAATAATACGGTAGCGGTGGTTCAGATTGATAGAAATACCGGAAAGGGTCCTATCTTGTCTTCAGGAGAAGGTTTAGATTTTACTTTATCGACGCTGATGACGGTGAGTTATGGTGAGTTTAAGGTCTGTGTGGGTTTTAGGGTAATTGATGATGTTTTTCGTTTTGGAATTTTTGCTTTACGAGAAGAAGAAAGTATTACCTTGGAAACGAAAATGCTGGTGACCGATATTCTGAGGGATTGTAATTACAAGATATTTTTGGAAAGTAGTTCTCCGGATAAATATGAGAGGTTGACAAAAAGAATTTTCTTAGTAGGTCACTAAATCCGATGACCTTGGAGGAACTGTTTCCAGGAGATGGGGGACTTACCAGGGAGTTGAACGGTGTTGAGAACGAGCCTTTTGTTTTCTAGTGAAGTTTCAATAATTTTGACATCAATATCACCGATAGTGGTCCAAGCACCGGGGGTCGGGTTAAGGGAGCGGATAAGGGCGTGAAGGGCAGAGGAGTCGATGCCATTTTGAGCAATAAGGATTTTATCGAAAGGAATGAAGGCGGTTTCTCGGGAAACCGTTTTATGGCTTGGTGTGAAAACTACCAAGGACTCATCTTGGGGAGTTTTTGGGTATCTTTGAGCACAGATTTCGGGTAATTTATCGGCCAATAGAGAGATGGCAGCTTGAGTAAGTTTTGTGGTCAATGTGGCGGTATTGTCTTGGATATTGATGGGAATTTCGACCTGGGAGATGATGGGGCCATGGTCTAAGAGTACGTCCATTTCCATAAGGGTGACACCGGTAGTCTGGTCCTGATTTTTAATGGCTTCACTTATGGGAAGAGCGCCACGGTACTTTGGTAAAAGAGAGAAATGGATATTGAAAGTGCCAATTTTTGGAGTTTCCAAATATGTTTTGGGAATAATCTTGCCATAGGAAACAACCAGAAAGATGTCCGGCTTGAGGAGTCTGAGATGGGAAAGGTTAGCATCATCGAGCTTGCTTGGTTTAAAGACGGGGAGGTTGTGGTTGTCTGACAGAATGGCAACTGGGGAGGGAGTCAGAGTGAGGCTTCTTCCCGAGGGCATATCGGGAGTGGTGACCACGCCAACTACGTTAATAAGGTCGCTTTTAAGGATTGATTCAAGAATGGTGGCGGAAAAATCGGGAGAGCCGAAGTAGATGAAATTGGGTTTCATAACTCTATTTTAACATTTGTCTTATAGGTTGACTATTATATTCACGAGAGTTATACTTCCGGTTGGAAATCCGAATTGAACTTTAAATAGGAGGAAGGAGGAAAAATGAGATTCATTGATGAGCTTTTGCACCCTGAAAATAAGTGTAAAAGAGTGGGGCACAATTTGAGAGAAAATCAGTCGAGATGGATTGTGAATTGTGCAAAGTATGACGAGCTTGTCAAGCCTGAGTTTAGCCTGCATTACGGATGTGTAGCTTACCAGGTGGAAAAGATTGAGACGCTTTGCCAAAGGTGTGGCGTTGTTGTTTCAATCAAGTGGGCTAAATTGTATTCCTTACAAGGAATCAGTCTGCCTGTGACGATCATGGATGAGTTTAACAAAAAGGGAATGATCGAAGTATTTTCCTAGGGTTAATTTCTTAAGATAGAGAGTGGTATAGTAGCCCCGCATTTTGCGGGGCATTTTTACATCTCGATGGGGGTGAGACCGGAAGGTGTTTCCCTTAGAATCTCTCCACCTTGTTCCAGAATACGGTCGGTAAAGAGAATACCGTTAAGGTGATCGTTTTCGTGCTGGATGTAGGAAGCGTCGGCGTCTTCGAATTTACGGTGTCGCTTCTCGAGTTTATCGCCTAATGGCGTCAGATAATCGACTTCCACAGAGTAGGGTCGATTGACAGCACCCCAGAGACGGGGAACGGAAAGACAGCCCTCAAGCCAACGATCTTTGGAACGAGTATGAACATCAAATAAGGTGGCCTTGGAGAAGTTTTTAAGTTCGGGGTTGATAAAAATCTCGGGAATATTATTAAAAATAATGATGAAGAGGCGACGGTTAATACCAACCTGGGTGGCTGCCAGACCAACACCCTCGGGATCCTTGGCGGATTTTAGGGTTTTAATCATGTCGACAATCTGCTCCTTTAATTTCTTGTCGAGCTTTTCGACAGGAAGAGCGGTAAGTCGTAAAAATGGGTCGGGTGTGGTCAGGATTTTCATAAATAACAGGTATATTTTACCATTTGACCTGTAATATGTGCGGTGATGGAGAAAGAGCGTGCCTAAAGTTTTTGAAGATAGCCCTTGGCAGTCTCAGAGTTTGGGTTTAGCTCGAGAGCCTTTTCGAAAGCTGTCTTGGCGAGGTCGGTTTTATTCAGGCTTTGATAGAGAATGCCGAGATTAAGATAGTTGTTACTTTCATTGGGAGAAAGCGCGATAATCCTAAGAAGAGTATTGAGAGCGTCTTGAAGATATTTAGGATCAATAGTAGCAAGAGCCAGTTCGGTTTTGGCTTTCGTTTTAAGGATGTTTAGATTGAAGGGGTTGAGGCTTTGGGCTTTGTTGATATTACCGGTGGCTTGGTCAACATACTTATTGAGAATGGAGTTTGCTTGAGCTTTAATTTCGGCGGAAGCGGTGGAAGGAAGTTGGGCGATCTGGGGAACAATCAACTGTGTGGCCACGAGGGAGTTAATATTGCCAAGTTGGGCATAGTAAATAGGCTCTCGGGGATTAAGTTTGACGGCTCTTTCTGCTTCGTCAAGATTCCCCTTGCCTTTGTTGTAGGCGATGTCGGCTCGCCAGGCTCTGGATAGACCGATAATAGCCCAGATGGCGAGGATAGAGACAATGATAATACCGATGGTGGAGTCGAGATTTAGTTTGCGTGATAGAAGAGTGTTTTTATTTATTAATGAGATATAAATGGCGGGGTAGAGGAAGAAGAAAAGGGCAATGTTGACGACAGAGAAGCCAATGTAGTTGGTAATTAGAATTGAGACAAAACCAAGAAGAAGAGGAAAACGCAGATCGTGATGGTCTGTTTTTTTATTGAGAAAAAGATAAAGAATTGAACCAATGAGGAAAAGATAGGTAAAAAGACCAACAAAGCCGGTGGTGGCCAAAAAGTTTAAATACTCGTTGTGGGCTTTGTTATAGAGAAAATCGGACTCCGAGGTGAGGTTGTGAGCGACGGGTCGAACAGCGTAATAAGAGTAACCAAAAGTCTCAACACCGGTGCCAAAAAGAGGATATTTAAGTCCGAGTTTGAGGGCGCCTTCCCAGACAACACGACGAATAGCCATAGAGTCGGAACCGCCAATCCGGGTTTTGTTTTCTTCGGTAATGATGGTGATGGTGTCGGAGTAAAAAGGGTTGATTTTGTTGAGGGAAGAAAGAGTACGGAGAACAGAGTCTCCTTTGAAAACAAGGACGAGAGTAAGAAGGGGAATAAAGGCTAGGAGAAGAAGAGATTTTTTCTTTTGGATGGCGGTGATGATAAGGAAGAGAACTAGAACAACAGCGGTAGCGGCAATGCCGGACTGAGACTTGGTAAAGATGATGGCGATGAGATAAAGAAGAGAAAGGCAGGCGTAAAGAAAACGGTGATTATTTTTTGCGGAGCTTACTATTTGAAAAAGAGAGAGGGGAAGAAGGGCAACGAGAAAAGCGGAGAGCCAGTTGGGTTGACCAAGAGTGGAAAAGACGCGATTTTGGACATCTTGGACCCAGATGTCTTTGTCGATACCAAAATGTTCGAGGACGGCGTAGAGGGAGATAATGGCGGCTGAAGAAAGAATGGCGATTAAGAGATTTTTGATGGCTTTAGTTTCGCCTTGAAAATGGGTGACAAGGGCATAGTAAAGAGTGATGTAGGAGACAGTGGACATTAAACCACCGTGGAAACGTGAGTAATATCCCCAGAGACTAGTATGGGGGTTGATGGAGATAATAGTGGAGATGATCTGGGAGGCGAGAAAAAGCAGGATGGGAATATCGAGGGGAGTTCTGACGATTTCAAATTTTTTATTTAAGAAGGACCTAATGGCCCAAACGGAGGCAATGAGAACGGTCAGCAAATAGACGAACATCATTTTGTTGAATTCAAAAACCTCAGAAGTGTAGGGCCAAAGAAGAAGAGGGGTGAGGAAAAAAAGGGTGTAGAAGAGTTGGCGGATTAATTTGGTCAAAGTTTGCGAGGAGAAAGACATGGATTAGTTTAACATTTTGTGATTTATGTTTTTGGTAGTGTTTTTTGCCTCTCAAAAAATGAGGTAATCTGTTATTATTAGCCATATTATGTTCGAGTCTTTGTGGAGATTAGCCACTCTTGATGTTGGTATCGATTTGGGTACGGCTAATACTGTGGTTCACGTTGCCGGTAAGGGGGTGGTGATTAGACAACCATCAGTAGTTGCTCGCCATATGAAGACCAAAGAAATTTTGGCTATAGGGGAAGAGGCGAAAAAGATGTTGGGAAAGAATCCTGCCAGTATCGAGGTGGTTCGACCGTTGCGTGATGGAGTGATTGCGGATTTTGACGCAGCGGAAGCGATGCTTAAACACTATATAGTAGAGGTCCATGAGTTCTATAAAGGTCTCGGATTTAAAATTGCCCGTCCCCGCGTAGCAATCGGTATTCCATCTGGTGTTACTGAGGTAGAGCGAAGAGCGGTGCAAGAAGCGGCGTTGTCGGCCGGTGCGCGAGCAGCGTTTTTAGTCGAAGAACCGATGGCGGCAGCGATTGGTTCAGGGCTTCCCATTGAAAAAGCCGAAGGTCAGATGGTTTGTGATATTGGTGGAGGAACAAGCGAAATCGGAATTATTTCTCTTGGTGGTTTGGTTTTGAATCGATCGTTACGGGTGGCAGGTGATGAGCTTACGGAAGCAATTTCTAATTTTGTAAGACTGAAATATAGTTTACTTTTGGGCGAGAGTACTGCCGAAGAAGTCAAAATTAAAGTAGGGTCGGCGTTTCCATTGAAGTGTGAGAAGGAAGGAAAACCTTTGGAGATCGTAGTTCGCGGTAGAAGCTTGGAGAACGGGTTACCGAAGTCGATGAAGTTGAACAGTATTGAGATTCGAGAGGCAATGATGCCTGTCGTTAATCAAATTCTTTCCGAGATCACCCTGATTATTGAAGAGACTCCTCCGGATTTGGTAGCCGATATTTTGGAAAAGGGGATGGTCATGGCGGGAGGAGGGTCGCTTATTCGGGGAATTGATAAGCTAATTGCCGAACAGACGGGTATGCCGGTCTGGGTGACGGAGACACCAATGGAGGCGGTGGTAAGGGGGTGTGCGAGAGTATTGGAGAACGACAGATTATTGAGTAAAGTTAGAGTTGTTGGAGGCTTGAGGTAAAGTTTTTTATCTAAATAGGATTGACAAATACCCTATATTAAGCTATTATGTGCGCGTAGTTTAAAATTCTCACATATAGGAGGTTGGAATATGTCTTGGCTATCTTTGTTGATTGCTCTTTTTCAGGTAAGAAATTCAGCGCTGGTTGGGAATGCTTGGTGGTTTGATTTCTTCACTCACGTGGTGGGTGTCGAACAGTTCTTTCTTGGACTTTCGTGGTTCATTTTTGGAATAGCCTTGGTGGGTGTGATCATCATGGTCGCAATAAGAGCCTTCGGAGACTTCGTTCAAGGCGGATGTTTTGCGGTAATGTTGCTTGGCTGGTTGGTTACATTACCGCTGTTTGAGTGGATTACCTTGTCTTTGGCGAAGGGAGTGTTGGCTAATTTTGATCCGGTGATGGGAATTGTCAATCAAGGATCATTTCTTGTCAACGCTGTTCTGTACTTAGTCCTTGGTGGTGGATAAATTGGGAATGCCCTCGTTTTGGACGGGGGCTTTTTTATGGTTCAAGAATGATTACCAGACCGTCAGTTGTGTTTCTTAAAGTTGTTTCCAGTTTTATCTGGGCTTTTTGGAGAGGTTCCTGTTGAGCGGAGATTATCTTGGTTATCTTACCGATAATAAGATTTCCCGGAATGAGTTCTCCTGGTTCGGTAAAAACGTAGTCACCAAAGGTGATCGGTGAGAGACTGGGAATGTCGGTAATTTGGGGAGTGTTAGAAATAAATTTATACTGCCCTTTTTGACCAGAGGAAGTATGTACGGGAAAAACCTCGATATGATCACTATCCAGGGGGGTGATATTGATAACCGAACCTTTGACATCGGCAACAGTGCCGAGAAGAATTTTGCCAAAAATTAGAGGTTGGCCTTTTTTGACTTTGTCCAGAGGTAGGGATGAGGAGACGGAGTTGTTGCCAATGGAGCCGGTAAGTCGTACAGGAAGAACGGACTTGAAGTTTTGGGTAAGGATAGCTGTTTTCGAATCAACGATGGATTGTTTGAGCTGTTCGTTTTCAGAAAGTAGACGCGAGTTTTGGAATATTAGGTCTTTGTTTTGCTGTTTAAGTTTAGGGAGACTGCTGATGAAAGATATTTGGGTGTCGGCTACTTGGCGGAGGTAGCCTACCGGCATATGAATAGGGGTTAAAATGGTATAGAAGACGTTGTCTAGTGTTTTACCTATCTTGAGTTTGCCGGCAGTTGATAGTAGGATGGAGACCAACAGAGGTAAGAGTAGTAAATTAATCTTAGTTGACGTCATAAAATTATGGATAAGCAATCCAAGAATACCACAAAAACAGTTTTAACTCTTTTGATAATGGTACTTTTGGGTGAGGGGGTACTGGGGTGGGGTCTTTTTTGGCCATTTCTTTTGACCCTATTAAATTGGAATGGAGTTTATTGGCTGGCATTTGGGGTGGGTATTTTGATTTCGGTTTTACGAGGTTTGTCGATTGGTTTACCGAGCTTGTTTATACTGGTTGTAATCGGCGGACTTTCTATTATTATGAGCACTAGAAAAGAGATGGGTTGGGTAATGGTGCTTTTGGGAGTGGTATGCAGTGTTGTTTTTGATATGGCTTTTGGACTGAGTTGGAGTTTGTGGGAGACGCTGGTAGTATTGCTGTCGGGGCTTTTGGCGCTGTCCTGGTTTGAGAGAACAGAAACGATTAGAATAAACTATTAGAATGTCCGAGAACAAGTCATTTGGACTGACCAGTATGATTCTCATCCTTTTATTTGCCGTGGGATTTTCAAGAGTGTTTTTTTTGACGGTATTTATGGGTGGACATTTCACTGATTTAGCTAAGGGAAATATGGTTCGAGTAGAGTTTATCGAAGCCAAGAGAGGGGTGATAACCGATAAAAACGGGAAAAATATAGCAATGAACATTGAGAACGATGGGAAAGTGGTGCGCTTTTATCCTTTTGGAGAAGTGACGGCCGGAGTTGTTGGCTATATCGGAAAACCAACTGATTCGGGGGTTAACGGAGACATTCTGGTCGGTATATCCGGACTGGAAAGCCAGTATCAAAAGAGACTGGCTGGAACTCCTGGTGAAACTGTGGTTGAAGAAACTGCCCAAGGAACAAGACGGACGGAAATGGTGAGAAAGAGTCCGGTTCCCGGTGAAAATTTGGTGACGAATCTGGATTTGTCGGTACAACAAACGGCTTTTTTGGCACTGAAAAATGCTTTAGAAAAAACAGGGAAGAGTGGAGTGGTGTTGGTAACGACAGTTGACGGAAAAGTTTTGGCTTTGGTTTCCGTGCCGTCTTATGACACGAATCTGTTTATTGCAGACGGAAAAAGAAGTGACTTTGGGGGAGAGTTTAAAGATGTGGAGAGTCTGCTTTCAAACACGGAAAAGAAGCCTTTGTTTAACAGAGCGTTGTCTGGGGATTTTGCACCAGGTTCGGTATTTAAGTTGGTGCCGGCTTTGGCGGCTTTGGAAGAGAAAAAAATAACCAAAGATACTTTGATTGCCGATAGCGGAGAAATTGTAATTGGGGCTTATCGTTTTGGGAACTGGCTACTAGATAAATATGGTCAGACAGAGGGACAGATAAACGTAGTGAAAGCGATTGCTCGCAGTAATGATATTTTCTTTTATAAAGCGGGGGAGGCTTTGGGAATAGATAATCTGGTTAAATGGAGTGAAAAATTGGGATTGGGGGAAAAGACAGGAATTGATCTACCGGGAGAGTCTAGCGGCTTTATGCCATCGCCTTACTGGAGAGAGAAAACTTTTGGCGAGAAGTGGTTTTTGGGAAATACCTATCACTTGGCTATTGGCCAGGGAGATTTAATGGCCACTCCTTTGCAGATAAATATGATGACGGCGGCGGTAGTATCCGGGATAAAATGCTCGCCCAGGTTGGTTGGGGCAAGTACCTGTGTCGACTTGAAGATTAATGAGACTAACAGAAAGACTGTGCTGGAGGGAATGCAGGCGGTGTGTAGTACCGGGGGTACTGCCTTTCCCTTGTATAGTTATGGTGGAAAAATATATTGCAAAACCGGAACAGCACAAAAAGGTGGGGAGGATACGATGCCAAATGCTTGGCTGACGATGGTGATTCCCGTCGGAAGCAATGTAAAGGATTGGGTGGTAGTGACGGTTTTAGTCGAAGAGGGTGGGGAAGGAAGTGCCGTGGCGGCACCAATTGCCAAAGAGATGGTTCCTTTGTTCTTAAAATAGGCTTATATATTTGACTATTTGGGTTTTATTTTGTATAATTTTCGAGTTCTTTAAATTCACATTTAGGTTTGCGAGGAGGCAAAAATGCTAGTTTTGTTGAAGATCTTGTTTTGGTTGATAGTTGTCGCCGGGATTGGTTTGTTTGCGTACGCGTTTTTAAACGACCGGGAAGAAGGGTATGGGTCAGAAGAAAAAAAACCGAGTAAAGTATATCGGTTGCCGATTTCCTTGGTAGTGGCTGGTCTGTTGCTGTCGATTGTTTTTTCAGCGGCAGTGCAGATCTCGCCAACTCAGGTCGGTGTGGTTGAGAACACCTGGACGGGTGAACTCTATATCTTAAACCCTGGAACCCATGTCTGGCCATTTACCAAAAGCGTCACACCGCTGATTACGAAGGTGTTTGTGTATAACACCCAGTTGCGGAGTATTGAGATTGGTTCGACACCGGCTAAAGATGGTGGGGTGTCAGCCAGCTCTAGTTCTCCTGGACAACCGGTGGTTTTCTTTTCGGCTCGCGGTTGGGCCCAAGTAAACAAAGAAACAATTCTTGAGCTACATCGAAAGTACGGAAAGACTTACTTGGAAAGTTGGGTGGAGAAGATCTGGGTATCAACTCTGAAACAAGTTCAGGGTAAAAACACTTACGATTTTGTGGCCAGCCAGCGTCAGGTAATGGAGTCTTCGGTTGAAGGTGAGTTGCAGGCCCAACTGATGTCATCCGATGGCGAAACACCATTGGTATACGTTAGTCAGCTAGCAATCGTCGATTTTGATTACGACGACAAGGTCAATGCCTATCTGGACAGCGTCTCGCAGATGCAGTTTCAGAAACAACAGGCCCTGCAGCAGACCGAGATCAACACCCAACAACAGAAGGCGGACGTAATTGCCGCTGAGACGAATTACCTGGTGACCAAGCGGAAGTCTGAGGCAGATGCGATTATGAACGTAACTCAGGCTCAAGGTAATGCTGATTCGGTGAAGTTGGCGGCTGATGCCGAAGCCTATCGAATTACGGCTGAAGCGGAAGCCCAGTCTGAGGCCGTGGCTGCGATTCAGAAAAACCTAACCCCGGAGTATATAGAATACTTGCTAGCGTTGGGTTGGGATGGGGCTTACCCCAGGTATTGGTTAGGTAGTTCAACTCTACCAATAATGAATATTCCCGCGGAACCTCAATAATTTGATTACGTTGCCCTCCAGAAATGGAGGGCATTTTTGCTATTTTTTTAATGTTGTAGAATACTGGTTCGGTTTTAATGTATATTTTTATAAGTAATGAATAAACTAATTATTGTTGAGTCTCCTACCAAAACAAAAAGCTTAGGGAAGTATTTAGGGAGTGATTACCAAATTTTGGCTTCCATGGGACATGTTCGTGATTTGCCCAAGAGTAAGTTTGGTATTGATATTAAAGACGAAGGCAAGGGGGAGTTTGATTTTGTCCCTTCGTATGAGTTAATGGAAGGAAAAGGGGAACAAGTAAAGAAGCTGGAAGATGCGGCAGCTAAGGTTGATGAAGTGATACTGGCGGCCGACCCTGACCGTGAAGGAGAAGCAATTGCCTGGCATGTGGAACACATACTCAAGAACTCAAGGAAGTTGGCCAAGAAAGAGAAACTGGTGTTTAAGAGAATTGCTTTCCATTCCATCACTAAGGAAGCCATTATGGAGGCTCTAGAACACCCGAGAGCAATTGATATTAACTTGGTTGATGCCCAGCAGGCCAGACGTTTTCTGGATCGTTTGGTAGGTTACAAACTGTCACCAATTTTGTGGAAGAAGGTTCGTCGTGGTCTTTCGGCCGGAAGAGTACAAAGCGTGGCGGTGCGTTTGATTGTGGAGAAGGAAAGAGAGATTGAGAAGTTTAAGCCGGAAGAGTACTGGCAGATAAAAGTGGAGGTGGAAACGAAGAAAGGAGAGAAGTTTGAAGTCGAGTTGGCACGGATTAAAGGAAAGGTGGCCGATATTCATGAAGGGGAAAAGGCAAAAGTAGTTTTGGCAGAGCTGGAAAGTGCTGAGTACTTGGTTGATAGTGTTAAAAAGTCCGAGAGAAAAACTGCCCCCCATTCACCATTCAAAACTTCCACCCTACAACAGGCGGCGGCTAATGTTTTGGGTTGGTCGGCGAAGAAAACAATGAATGTGGCTCAAAAACTTTACGAGCAAGGTGATATCACTTATCACCGTACCGATTCATTTAACTTGGTGCCGACGGTGATTGAAGAGATTCGTAAATTCATTGGTGAAAAATATGGGGCCGAGTTTTTGCCGGGTACACCCAGAGTGTATAAAACGGCCGGAAAAGTGGTTGCCCAGGAAGCCCACGAAGCGGTTCGTCCGACACATATAGAGATTTCACCGGATAAATTTACCGGACAGGAGATGGCCCATGATCAAGAAAAGCTTTATTCATTAATATGGAGAAGAACGGTAGGTTGCCAGATGAGCGATGCCATTTTCGACGATACCAAGGTAATCGTAAGGGCGGGGGAAAACGAGCTGACGGCAACCGGAGCGGTGATAAAGTTTGCCGGGTGGAAGAAGTTGTTTCTGAAAGATAAAGACGAAGAACAGATTTTACCGATGTTGGAGGTAAATGAAAAACTGAAAAAGAATAAGGTAGTTGGGGAGCAAAAGTTCACTCAACCACCGGCAAGATTTAATGACGCCTCATTGATTAAAGAGTTGGAAAAAAGAGGTATTGGAAGGCCAAGTACCTACGCGGCGATTATCTCGACAATCATAGACAGACGTTACGTGGAGCAGAGAGAAAGAAAGTTTTTCCCGACATCGATAGGGGTGGCCGTGGTAGATTTTTTGGTAACAAACTTTCCGAAGGAGATGGATTATGAGTTTACCGCCAAAATGGAAAGTGAGCTAGATGATATAGCCGAGGGAAAGCTTAAATGGAAAAAGATGTTAAGTAATTTTTGGGGTTTGTTCCGAGACAATATTCTAAGAGTAGACAAAGATAGTGCAAGGGTGGGTGTGCCGACGGTAGGTACAGGAAAGAAATGCCCGCTTTGTCATGAAGGCGAAGTGGTAGTTCGCGACGGTAAGTTTGGGAAGTTTTTATCTTGTTCGAGATATCCCGAGTGTAAATATACAGCTCCTTTTATTGAGTATGTTCCAGGGGTAAAGTGCGAAAAGTGTGGCAAGAGAGTAGTACTTAAAAAGACACGAACGGGGAGAGATTTTTATGGTTGCGAAGACTATCCAAACTGTACTTGGGCCAGCTGGCACAAGCCGGGGGCAAAGAAAGAAGAACAAGAACAAGAACAAGAAAAACCTTCCGATTAAGAGAGAAATTTTTAGATATTACGCCGGGGATAGTCTTTGACGGAAAGGTTCCAGATACGTACGCCACAAAAGCGAGCACCTTCGGGACAGTATGGTTTGACGTTTGATTCTTTGCGAAGACCGCAAGGGACGAGATGATCTAGATGGGGAGCGAGAGCCGGGTCAATGTCGATTATTTGTTTGGTGATTGAGGTGGCGATGGCATTGATTTCTTCTTGGGCATTAAAACAATTTCTGGTTTTGAGAAAGTGATACCAGGCTCCAAAAGGTCCAGAAACGGATTTATGGATACGAACGGCGTTGGGGAGTAGATATTGGAGATGTTCGAGGGAAATGCCTTGGTCAAAAAGGTTTTGGAGTTTTTGGCTATGAAGGGCGAGAGTTTCCAAAAAGAATTCATAAGCTTCAGGATTAGAGTCGAGAATGGTGGGGATAACATAGTCGCTTTCGGATTGAGGAAGAGGAATGATTAAGGGGGTGGTGTGGTTAAGAGAGCGATGACGATGGAGTTGGTAGTTGGCGGTATGGCTTAGGGAGAGCTCGACTGAAAGATTCACCTGATTAAGACTTTGGGAAAGATGATCAATGACACCGTCGCCATCAACTTGGGTCATTAAGGGATTAATGTTGGGATCGAAAACAAGTTTGAGGGCATCATCATCAGAGATTTCCTCTGAAGTGACTCCAAGGATGTGACGGACGGCCCGAGTGACGTTAGGGGAGATGGGAGATAGGTTGTCGATAATAGCGATATTTTCAGAGTGATGGTCAGTGTTTTTGGGGTTATATCTTGGACGAGCCAGAATAGGAAGAGGTTTGTCTAACTCCTGTTGGAGTGAGGGGTCGGTAGATATGGCTACGTCTACCATGCCCTGAATAATGGCGGATAGTTCGTTGGTAATGGGGAGGTTTTGCGAGAGATGATAGAGACGTTTGAGAGTTAGTTCGTTGATGGTGAAATGAAGATTGGTAGGCATACCAAGTGGAAGAAGATAGCGGGCAATTTCTTGGGATTTTTTGCCGGCTTCATTGTTAATCTTGTTTCTCCAAGCCTCGGTGTCACGCCCGGGAAAGCGTTCAAGAATAAATTTCCTGGTGGTAGGGGTGAGGAGTTCTTGAAGATGATTGTAGGCGGTGCTGAGCGAGGTGGCTGCTTCAGAGAGGGCGCGGTTGTGGTCTTCGTTGCCGGTGTCGGGAGTGAGAGACCTGGTGTCGGCCATGTTGACGTAACGTTGGGACATTTCTTCGGAGTTGTAGAAAGGTTGTGAGTGGAGAAAATTTATTGCCAATCGAGAGATGTTTTCCAGAGCAAAAGTGTAGCTTGCGTGCTGACGTGTGGTGTTGTGACCGGCTTCTTTGGTGCTAATGACGACACTATCGGAGATCTGACGATATTTATCTGATTTTTGGAGGTAATCAAGAGGAGTTTGGATTTCTGAAGAGTAACAAGTTCGGGCCGCGGCACTGACGATGGTGGTGGCCGAGTTGAGGAGGGAAATTTGTTCCGGAGTAAAAGAGCTGGTATTAATTGGGGCTGTCGAGTGAAGAATTAAAGAGACCCTGGATTTAAATCGGGACAGCTCAACTGAGGGATATGCTTCTTTTCGGTCCATGGAGGTATTGTAGTGCAGAGAGCGAGTTGGTTGTCAAATGATTTTTGTGGAAAGAAAAAAAGAGAAGATGCCTATGTGCGTATATATGGATATGTGTATAGATGGTAGACAAAAGAGAGAAATTGGTTTAAGTTATTTCATGACAGAAAGAATATTTGAAAGCGCGTTTCATAAAAAGTATGTTGGTGGAGAGGGTGAGATACTGGAAAAAACAATATCGACTTCGGATGACAAGGATAGTTTAAGGGTGAGGAGAACGACGGAAGAGGAAGTGCTGGAAGAGTACCGTAGATATGTGAGAGATACAAAGGCAGAGTTACCGCAAGAAATAAGAGAGACATTTTTAGCAATTCAAAGGACAGAAAATGACCGAGAATAAAAAACCTTTGCTGGTGATTGAGGGAGGATCGGGAAGCGGCAAAACAACGGCCATTAAAGGAATCAGAGAGTATCTTCAGGATTGGAAATTTTTTAGAGAACCAGGAGGTACGGATTACGGTGAGTTACTGCGTACTGCGGTTCAGGAAACTCACGGTATTGAGATTGATCCAATGGCAGCCTTTCTAACATATAGCGCATCGAGAGCTAATCTCATCAACACGAGAGTGATTCCGATTTTGGAGGGATTAAGGGAGGGTAAGGGAGTGCTTCTGGATAGATACTGGTTTAGTAGCTATGCGTATCAAAGTTCGGAGAAGGTAGATAAGGCGATTATCGTTGCGGTTTCTAAGATTGCGACGAAGGGATTAATGCCGGACCTGGTACTCCATTATGATTTGGCGCCGGAACTGGCGATGGTGCGCAAAATGAACTGTGATGACAAAGACAGATATGACATGAAGGAGCTCGCGTTTCATTCCCGGGTACGGGATGCATATCTGGAGTTGTCGGTAAAGTATCCTGATTTTTGGAGAGTGATTGATGTGTCGCAAAGTATTCCTAAGGTACTGGATGATTCTCTGGTTACCCTGAAGGAGTTTGGTTTGATTTGAGATACAATTAGATCTACGCAAATAAGGTGGTAAACGGCGTTATTAGTAATTTGCAAAAAATACCCATGCCCAAACTAGTATTAGACGGAAAGAAAGAAGCGGAAAAAGTAGCTAAATTTTTGGAGGAGTCGGAAAAGCTTTTAGGAAAGAGCCTTTTGATTTTGCAGTGTGACGGACATGCAGAAGAAAGTATTTATGTACGTCTGAAACGGGAGATGGGGGAGAGACTTGGGGTTTTGGTAACGGTGTCATTTGCAAAAAACAAGGAGGAGTTGAGGGAGATGTTGGCGGATGCCAATACCGACGAAACAGTAGACGGTATATTGGTACAGTTGCCGATAACAGGGGCTAGTAAAGAGGAAACTGAACAAATTTTGTATACGATTAATCCGGAAAAGGATATAGACGGACTAAACCCGAAATCTAGGTTCATTCCGGCGGTTGTCGGGGCAGTGGAGAGAGTTTTGGAAATATTTAATGTGGATGAGGAACAGACAATTGTTGTTGTTGGGGCAATGGGCGAAGTGGGAAAAAGACTGACACTCCGATTACAAAAATTAGGGTATCAAGTAACGGGATTGGATAAAGGAGATGACCTGATGAGTTTGAAAAAATATGACGTGGTGATTGCGGCGACGGGAGTCGCGGGGCTTATAAAAGGAGAAATGGTTGATGATGGTTTTATAGGAATCGACTTGGGATATACGAACGGTGATTTTTCTCACGACGCTTTTGAAAAGGCTTTGATGATCACCCCAGTTCCGGGTGGGGTTGGCCCTCTAACCATTGTGTCCCTTTTTGAGAGTCTGTCGAGTATTGACCAATAAAAACCCGCCGTGGTTAGGCGGGGGGGCAAACTAGAGAAGATACTCCCAGATTTCGTAGTCGAGGTCGACGATGACGTGGATGGCAGTTGATGGCAACAAAGGAGCATAAATCTCCTGGGCGATCAGAGTGACAGCCTCGAGATTTTTTTGACCGTAAACCGAAAGCTTGACATGAACGATGAGGTCGCTGTAGTCGTTTTTGAATTTTGTTTCTACTCCACAGAGGACTCTCGATTTGGGATGAGAGGTGACAGTTTTGCCGAAGATGTTTTTGTGTTGGATGACAATGGGTGGTCCGAGAAGGGCGTACTTTTCGGGGTAGAGGTCGTGATACTGGTTATATTCCAGGCGGATATCGTCTTTGTTGGCGAGATCACATCGCTGCTGTTTTAGCTTTGTGTGCAGATCGGGAAAGAACTTATAACGATTGGAGACGAAGACACGGTTTTCCAAGGGTTCCTCCTTTAAGAGTTAAAGAACTTTATATGGAGGATTATATCCGATAGTAACGAGATGTCAATTAAAGCAGGAAGAAGCCAACAACCGTAGTGCTGTTTTAGTATTTGACCAATAAAAACCCGCCGTGGTTAGGCGGGTGAGAGTTCATTTTAAGATTGGGTCGGTTGGAAGGTGCAACTCGTAGAGGTACGGAGAAGGGTTTGTACAGTTCAACAGCCAGAAACGCTTGGCTTTGCAGGTGTACAAAATTTTGGCAGAAAAGGGTCGGGGAGGATTATCGTAGACAATTCGAACCCGGGAATGGTCGAAAGTTATTTGTTCCGGAATGCCGGTTTCACTGTTTAAGAAGTAGAGGGTGTATTTTTCGCCATGTATTAAGTCTTCGGTAGAGATGAGGTACTTATTATCTTGATTTCCGGGTATTGGGGTTAGATATATGGGGTTTTTAAGATCCGGATAGACTGTTTTTGCAAGCGGGACAAAAGAAGAGTTAATTATTGAACCAATGAACACCACAGCCACTACAACAAAAACCCAAAGCAATGTTCCTCCCTGGTCTGCGATCCAAAACCCTAACTCTTTGTTTAATTTGGGTCCAATGAGGAGAAAAGCGACGATACCGAGCGGTAGCCAAACAAGCCAAAACATAGGTGCCTCCTTTTGAATTTAAACGAACTTTGAGACATATAATACCATAAAAGGATATTTTGAGTGTGGTTGTGGTAAAATAGGCAGGTTAATTATAAATTTGTTCCGATGACGAATCTCTAACCAGTTTCGGAATATAAAAGAGATAAAAAAATATGGCTACTAAAAAAGCTGAAACAAAAGTGGTGAAGGCTACACCCAAAAAAGAAGTCAAGAAGGTTGTTAAGAAGGAAGTCATTGTAGAGAAGGAAACTGCTACCAAGAAGGCTGTTGCTAAGAAGGTAGTGGAAAAGGTTGAGGTTAAGGAACCTAAGAAGGTTGCGTCATCGACAATCGAAGAACTTTTTGAAGCAGGTGCCCATTTTGGTCATGTGGTCAAAAAGTGGAATCCCAAAATGAAGAAATATCTTTGGGGTGCAAAGAACGGAATTCATATTTTTGATCTTGAAAAAACAGTTTCCGGACTTGAGGACGCTTGCAAGGCTCTGACAAAAGCGGCCTTGGAAGGAAAAAGAATTGTTTTGGTTGGTACCAAAAGACAGGCCAAACAGATGCTCGAGACAGAAGCCAAGAGGATTGAAGTGCCATTTATTACCCAACGCTGGATGGGTGGTTTGATCACCAACTGGAAACAAGTCAAGTTGACACTGGAAAGACTGAACTCCCTCAAACTCAGACGAGATCAGGGTCAGCTCAAGAAATTCACCAAGAGAGAACAGGTTTTGTTTGACAAAGAGATTGCCCGACTGGAAAGAGTTGTGGGGGGTATTGCTACCCTCAAAGATGCTCCTGAAGTAATTGTGGCCATCGATACACACAAAGAGAAACTCGCCGTTAAAGAAGCCAACAATCGTGGTGCTTTGGTTATCGGTTTGGTTGACTCCAATGCTAACCCGGACATGGTTGATTATGTCGTACCAATGAACGATGACTCCGCCAAGGCTTTGGAGATTGTCATCGCCGCTTTCGGAAAGGCTTTGGAAGTAGGTCTCAAGGAACGTAAAGATTTAGCAGCCGCACCTAAAGCAAATGATGGATCAAATTAAAGAGCTAAGAGAAAAAACCGGAGCCGGAGTAATGGACGCTAAAAAAGCCATTGAAGAGGCTAAGGGAGATGTGGAGAAGGCTGTGGAAATTATTCGTGCCAAAGGTTTGGCCAAAGCGGAACAGAAGTCTGAACGTGAGGTAAATAGCGGAAAAGTTTACACCTATACTCATGCCGGTGGACTTGTTGGAGCAATGGTGGAGATAGCTTGCGAGACCGATTTTGTTTCCAGTACTTCAGAGTTTGAACATCTATGTAAAGAGATTACTTTACAGGTGGTTTCAATGAATCCTAAAGATGTCGAAGAACTATTGTCTCAGCCTTACATCCGTGACGGATCAAAGACCGTAGACCAAATGGTAAAAGAACTTATTGGTAAAACGGGAGAAAACATTCGGGTGGTGCGCTTCGCCAGATTCAAGCTTGGCATGGAGTAAGAGAGGGTGCTTTGTGCGCGCTGAAAGAGGGTAGTTTGTGATTTGCTTACCAAATTCTCGGTGTTGGAACGTGAGTGTTTGTGTGCTAGAGTTTTAATATGGTTGATTCGATTGAGCTTAAAGATATTAATTTGGTTAAGAAAACCGAGGCGGCACCTAAAGAAGATGCTTTTTTAGTTGAGCTTAAAAGGTGGCGATCAGAGTTAACCAAAGAAAGTATTTGTTCTCCGTATGATGTATGGAAAAAATCTTCTGAACTTGAGGAGAGAATGGAGATAAGTGGGAGTGATAAAAAACTGATGGGAGTTTGTTCGAGCATGATGGAGCTTTTTAAAGATAAAAGTAGAAAAAGTGGGCAAGAGTACAAGAAGCAGTCGGTAATAATCCAACAGGCGGCGTTGAAAGAGGTAATGTCTCGTTTTAGAGACGGGAGGTTTTTGGATGATAAGGCACCGGAGTATTTTTTGGCGATGAGTGAAGTGTTTGCGTCTCTGAAACATAAAGGGGTGATGAACGGAGATGACTACTGTTTATTTGCCGGTTTGAGAGGAATGATATCCGCGGCTCTGTTATTTTCAACAGCAGGTTTTGAGGTGGAGCTGCCGGAGGTTAGTTGGGACGCCAACTGTGATGTGGATTTATTAGTTTCTAAGGGTGGAAAAAATTTTAGTGTAAGTGTGAAATCAGAGATGGGTCACCGAGATGAATATACGGGTGAAGAGTTTACCGTCAAAACAGAAAAAAGACCTAGCGATTTACCCCAAAGGTATTATGACAAATATTTAAAGCACATCTGGATCAATATTCCGAGTCAAACAACGGAGGACGGAAGAGCTTTTTGTGAACAAAGTTTTAAAGCCAGAGCTATCGGCTTGCCGAGTGCCTTTATGGCGGAGTATTTTAAGATGAGCTTAGGAAGGGTTCGGATTCCGGAGTAAATAAATATTTCTGGTAAGATTGAGATATGGTTATAGAACATGAGTTAATTGCTCTTTTGCGTCAGAAGTTTGCCAAGGTTATCGAGAATGTTGAAGAAGATTTCGACACCATTCGTGTGGGTAGAGCCAAACCCAGCCTAATTGAGAATCTCGGAGTGATGGCTTACGGAGGAAGAATGCGTTTGGTGGAGGTGGCCACGATATCGGCACCAGACCCCAACATGCTTATTGTTAGCCCTTTTGATAAAAGCCTGATGAGAGATATCGAAAAGGCGATTGCCGAAAGCGAAATGAAACTTTCGCCTGCGGTAGCTGGAGATATTATCCGCATAGTCATTCCATCACTGACACAGGAACGCAGGCTGGATTTTGTAAAACTTCTCAAGCAAAAAACCGAGTCGGGAAAAGTAATGTTAAGACAGGCCAGACAGGATATTAAAGAAAAAATTGACGCGCTTAAGGAGAAAAAGGAAGTATCGGAAGACGACATTTATATGCTTCTCGAACAGTTGGATAAGATAACGGGAGAGTTAAACGAAAAGGTAGAGGAGATGAGTAGGGCGAAGGAAGAGGAGGTAATGGCGGTGTAGCAAAAACCCCGCCGGAGCGGGGTTAAATTTATTGTTTACTGTTGGTAAAGTTGGAGTTTGCCGCCGAAAGATAGACCGACAGATCGTTTATCTGGGGTGTTGCCAAATACGTGGGAATCTCTAGCCATTCGAAATAGGTACTGGATATATCCAGATTCGGAAACAGGACCCAGAAAGATTCTGGCACCACCGGCGGTGATTAATTGGTCAATACGATTGGGGCTATCAAGTTTGAATATCCACAGAACAAGCACATGTGATTGATCAATTACATCGCCAAAGATAACCGGAGTATAACTTATGCCCGTGTTGACATTTTTGAGCTGAAAGAGATTTGCCCTCATGATTACATTTTTAGGGGGAGGATCGAACGGTTGGATGTAATTTTCACTGGTGACGTAATGAAAAATCGGTTGGGGAAAATTAACCCCATCAGCTATGGTCGCAAGTCGACCGTTAATACCAATTCCGTCATTGATGTTGGAAATGCCTTTGTAGATAATTAGTTCGGAGACGGTAAAACATAACATTTTAACCTCCAATTTAAAGTGCGTAGGATACTTAGGTGGTGATATTATAATACAAGACAGCCTTTTGAGGCTTATTGACGGTGTAGAATGGACTAATGCAACTTATCGTTTTTATATTAATGTTGTCGGTTTTAATCTTGATTCACGAGATGGGTCACTTTTTGATGGCACGTCTTTTTAAGATGAGAGTAGAGGAGTTTGGTATAGGATTGCCTCCAAGGGCCAAAAGTTTGTTTAAACATAGAGGGATATTGTTTAGTCTGAACTGGTTGCCTTTGGGAGGTTTTGTGAAACTTTATGGCGAGGATATGGAAAATCCGGAACAAGCTGCTTCTCCGGAGGCGTTTTTTAACAAACCGATGTGGCAAAGGGCGGCCGTGTTGTTGTCCGGAGTGATGATGAATTTTATTTTAGGAGTTGTTGTTTTTGGTATTGTCTATTCATATTTAGGAATTCCCACAAAAACCGACAAGGTTATCATTGTGGAGGTGGCTAAAGACTCTCCGGCCGCGATTGCTGGAGTTGAGGTAGACAGTCTGGTGAAGAAAATTGTTTCTGGAAAAAAGGAGGTGTCGTTTGTGGGGATTGATGAATTTGTAAAACAAATCGATAGTTTGAAGGGAAAAGAAGTGGAAATTGTTTTGGAGGATAAAAGTGGAGTAGAAAAAACCGTGAAGATAACTCCTCGAGTGAGTCCTCCGGAAGGACAGGGAGCTCTGGGAGTGGCTTTGTCGAGTGTGGAGATGAAAAAGTATCCGCTTTGGCAGATGCCTTTTAGAGGAGTGGTGGTAGGGCTTTCAGAAGCGTGGGGGTGGGGGAAAGAAATTGCCGGTAACCTGAAAATGATTGTAGTTAATTTGATTACCGGCAAAGGACTACCCAAGGATGTTTCCGGTCCCGTAGGAATTTATCAGGTGAGTAAAGAAGTTTATAGAGTGGGTTGGGTAGCTGTGTTACAGTTTATGGGAATACTTTCCATCAACCTTGCTATTCTGAATGTAATGCCTTTTCCGGCCTTAGACGGAGGCAGGGTGGCTTTCTTGGGAGTAGAAAAGATAATCGGTAAAAAGAAAAAAAATATGATTGAGGGGTATGTGAATACAGGAGGAATGATTTTTCTTTTGGGATTGATGGTTTTGATTACCGTGAAGGATGTAATCAAGCTGTTTGTAAAATAATCTGTTTAAAAAAAGACACCCCTTTTCTCTTTAGGTTTTGAAGTTTTGGAATATAGTTTATGATGAAATTATGAAAGATAAAGACTGTTTATTTTGTCAAATAGGGGCGAAAGAGGCTCCGGCAGAAGTTGTCTGGGAAAGTGGGGAGTTTATTGCCATTAAAAATAAGTATCCGATCGCGCCCGTGCATGTCTTGATAATGCCGAAGGACCACGTAAAAAAGGCTGATGTTGCCACTAGCCAAAGTGGTATGTTCTGGGGTAAAATAATGCCAGTCGTTTTTGAGGTGGTTGCTTTGCTTGGCTTGGATAAAACCGGATATAAACTGGTAAATAACGGAGCCGGATACAACCATTTTGAGCATGAGCATATCCATGTCATGGGCGGGACAAAAACCGAACCTGGTGGAGAGACATAGGCGACAATAAAAACGTAAAACAAAAAAACAGAAAGAGAGGTGCATTTATTTATGGCACTCGTTGCAAGAAAAAAACAAGGACAAACTACACAACAACTCATTAGTGAATTTAAAAAATTGACATATGAGGACTCTGGACTCGAAAGAGTAAAGTCTGTGGGAATGACCGGTTTCCAAAAACCTTCAACTGTACGTAACATTAAGATGATCGAACTTCGTAAGGCTTCCGCCAGAATTCGTCGTCGAAACAAACGCGCAGCCGGGTTAACAAAATAACTTATACAATGCTTTACTCACAGCTAAAGTCTGAGTCGATAACTGCTCAAAAGGCGGGAGATGCTCGTTTGTTGGGAGTTTTGCGATTGCTTTTATCTGAACTGGGCTATGCCCAGGCTGATTATAAAGAGGGAGAACTTCCGGACGAGGAGGTAGTGCGTGTTTTGAATAAAGAAGCCAAGAAGCGCAAAGATTCAATCGAGATATACGAAAAAGTGGGTGAAACTGTTCGCGCGGATCAAGAGAAATATGAACTGGCGCTGATTGAGAAATATTTACCAACCATGATGGGGGAGGCTGAAATAGAAGTTGAGGTAGCCAAAATTGCAGCAGAAACCGGACTTACCGGAGGTCGTTTGATGGGAGCCGTTATGGGAAAACTCAAAGGAAAGGCGGACGGGGCAGTCATTAACAAGATTGTTAGTCTCAAGTTTTCGTAGTAGAATTCCGGTATCTTAGTTCGTTTCAAAAGGAGGTTGTATGGCCATAATTGTGTTGAGGAGAGGGGACTCCATATTCCCCTTGGACGTTACCTGTCTTTATTGCGGCTCAGTTCTGCGAATAGAAAGCCCGGCAGACCTGATCATTAAAGACATACTGCCGGATAAGGTTCCATATTTTGCCTGCCCGGTGTGCAATAAACAATCGGCTTTGTATGAGGCAGACAGAGCCCAGGCGCTATTCGAGTATTTTAAGTTAAGATAGGCGAGGAAGCTTGTTACCGGTGTTTAAGCGACACCGGTTTTTTGTGGTTTGAGTTGAGCTTGATATAGAATATAAGGATATGGTAAAACTTGATTTAGACATTGCAGCCGACAGTAGATATCCATTTGATAGGAAGAGGATAAAAAATGCCCTGCTTAAGACATTGGAGGAGCAGGAGATTACCAAGGGGGCGGTGAAGATTTCTTTGTCTGTAGTAGGGGAGAGGAAAATAAGGGAGTTGGAGAAGAAGTACTTTCATGAAGACAAAGTGACCGATGTACTGTCTTTCCCTTTGGAAGAGGGAGTGGAGATGCCTGATGACTTTGATGGTCTAAATTTGGGCGACATTGTTATTTGTTATCCTCAGGCGAAAAGACAGGCCATTCAGTGGAACAGAGTTGTCGATGAAGAAATCGAGTTTTTGGCTTGCCACGGCCTTCTCCACCTTTTGGGTATTCACCACGATTAGAGTTAGGTTCAGGATTGTGATATACTATGGGCGATTCAGATCCTTAATATATTATTTTCCATGGAGGTGGAGATGTCTGAGAAAATCACGATATCGAGTGTTGAAGACGGAAAGAGGGTGGCAGACCGCATCGTTGAAATGCTAAGAGGAAAAGCCTTCGATGTTGTTAACTGTCATTCGGTGTTTAACAGAAACGTAACTGTTTTGGAAAAGGTGAGAGTTCGTTGTGGGCCGGTGGTCGTTATCGGTAGCCTGGTGAAGATCCCTATGTATCCGTATCGGAGCCTTTGCTTTGACATTAAAGAAAGTCCGGTGGTTGTTTTTGAGTCTGACCGACAGATAGTCATCTCGCGTAAATTGTCGGCGAAAGACACACTGGTTAAAGTCATTTTGATTAACTGAGACGGAATCGGGAGGAAAAGAATGGCGATTAATAGATACAAGATGGTTATCTTGCGTTTGAACGAGATGTCAACGCCGATTAAAAAGTTAACCGAGTTACTCTCCGGTCGCCTGTTTGATTTTAAATATAAACTGGCGAAAGACGGTGGTTTAAGTACAGTATTCGATCAAAAACTCAACCAAAGTCTTCTGAGTCCAGTTCGTCTGGAGATAAGGGGTGAGAAGGACCATCGAAAAGAGTATCTGGTTTTTGTTGTTGAGGGTACGGATGACTTACTGGTATCCGTATCGGATTGGAAGGGAATTTTGGATATCGAGATTAAGGATGACAAAGAAATCCTTATCACTAATTACGAAGGTGACTGGTATTTGATAAACATTCACAGTGGAAAATAATGAAGATTACCCGGGATTACCCGGGTATTTTTTGTAAAAAATGAGGTTTGAGGCGATGAGAGTGAACTAATTTTTCATATTGAGTAAGTTTTAACGATTTTCAAGAGAGTGTCTGAAAAAGGAAATTGATATAGTGTAAGGAAAAACTGAGTGGTTGTGATAGGGTTATTAGTAGTTGACACGAGTGAGGGGGACAACATAAGGTGTTAATGTGAGTTTTTATCAAAAATATCGACCAAAGAAAATCGGTGAGTTGGACCTGGTGTCTGTGAGGGAGTCTTTGGAGTCGAGTTTAAAGAGCGGCAAGATATCCCACGCATACTTGTTTGTGGGTCCTCGGGGGTCGGGAAAAACCAGTGCGGCTAGGATCCTTGCTCAAGTAGTAAATTGTGAGAAAAATCAGGGTAAGAAAGACGGCCTTGAAGAGCCATGCGGTAAGTGTCAAGCTTGTGAAAGTTTGATCGCCGGTAACAGTGTGGATGTAATTGAAATCGACGCCGCCTCCAGTGGTTTGGTGGATGATATCCGAGACCTACGCGAAAAGGTGCGTTTGGCCCCCGTGCAGCTGCCTAAAAAGGTTTACATTATCGATGAAGTGCACATGGTGTCAACGGCGGGATTTAATGCTCTTTTAAAGACTCTTGAGGAGCCTCCCAAGCACGCAATCTTTATTCTTTGTACGACAGAAGCTCAGAAAGTGCCGGAGACGATCATAAGTCGCTGCGCCAGAGTGAGTTTTACGAAGGCTACCAACAAAGAAATCGTGGGATCGCTCATGAAAGCAGTCAAGGGAGAGGCTCTTGACATCGACGAAGAAGCACTGCAGGAGATTGCTGAAGCAACGGATGGCAGTTTCCGCGAAGGGCATAAATTTTTGGAACAGGTGGCGGCATATGGAAAGACGATCGACTCGGTTTTGGTTTTACAGGTCTTGGGAATTGTTGGGCGGCAGTCGATAAAGAAACTACTGGAAGCTGCCAAAAATAGGGAGTCCTCTAAGGTTGTGAGGATATTTGGGGAGATGGAGAAGGCGGGAATAAAGGCTCAAGTGTTGGCAACGTCGCTACTGACGGAAGTAAAACTTATGCTGGAAGATAATTTGGAAAGAGGTACGGCAATTGAGGCCGAGCTGAAGCTGGTCGACGAGTTAATTGAGGCCACCGACAAGATAAAAGTATCGCCGTTACCTCTGTTGCCTTTGGAAATTGCCTTGTTAACTTTAGCAATTGATGACAGCGGTGGAGGGGTGAGTATCCCAAAAGTTGAGGCGCCTGCCCGGCAAGAAGAAAAGAAGGATGAAATAAAATCTGTAAGTGCAGAAAGTGCCATACGCGGGGAAGATCCGGAAAATAAGGACAATCTAGTTGTGCAGAATTATGATGGTCCGTTGGCCAATATTGAAAAAATTAAAATGGAATGGATGGACTTTATAAACGTGATGTCTGCCAGTTATGGATCATTGGCCGGAATGTTACGACTAGTGTCACCAGTAGATGTTAAGGGAAAATCTTTAACACTGTCGGTTACCTCACGATTTCAGCAAGATATGTTGGAGCGGGATGTCAAAAAGAAACTGATTGAAGAACAGATGACCAAGATCTGGGGGCCGATGACTTTCAGGTGTGTTCTCGGAGAAAAAGGACCATCCAGGACAGAACCTGAACTGCAGGATGTAAATGTAGAGCCGGTAAATAACGACACGGTTGAGGATAAGGGAATAATTGGGGCAGCGGAAAAGATTTTCGGAGGATGATATACAATAGGTTTTGAGAAAAGTTATTAATATATTTTTCAAAAATGTTCAACGGAATAAAACAGTTTGGTTCACAAGGTGCCGCCATTGCAAAATTGGCAATACTACAAAAGAAGATTCAGTCTCACAAAACCGAGGTGGAGGAAGATGGTGTGAAAGCGATAGTTACGGGTGACGGAAAGTTGAAAGAATTATTCATTGATGACGAGAATATGAATAAGGCGGTCAAAGTGATCAATGAAGCTATTACCAAGGCTCAGAAGTACTCAGCTGAAGAAATGAAAGACTCAATGGGAGATCTTTCCAAAGTACTCGCTAATATGCCGAAGGGAATGTAATCGATATATGAGAAGTATCCGTCCGGTTCAGAAAGTGATTGATGCGTTTGAGTCTTTACCTGGAGTGGGGCCGAAGTCGGCGGCGAGGTTAGCTTACTATCTTTTAAATGTGCCACAAGAAAAACTAACAAAGTTTGGTGAAGCTTTGGAAAATCTTAAAAAGAACACCAAGCTTTGTGCCCTGTGTTTTAACGTAGGTGAAGAGGAGTTTTGTCCGGTATGCCAGGACGAGAATAGAGATAGATCCCAGGTGTGTGTAGTGGAAAATGCCCTTGATCTTTTGGCTTTTGAAAGAGCGGATGGTTATAAAGGGGTATACCACGTACTGGGAGGAGTAATTAATCCTTTGGCAAACATCGGACCAAACGATTTGCGGATTCCACAGCTACTGGCCAGAGTGAAGACGGGAGAGATAAAGGAAATGGTAATTGCCACTAATCCAAATATGGAGGGAGAAGCAACAGCGATGTATATCACGTCCAAAATAAAGGATATGGAGCTTGGGAAGGGGATGAAGATTACGAGAATCGGAAGAGGTTTGCCGACGGGGGCAGATGTAGAGTACGCTGATGGACAGACACTTCTGAGAGCTTTGGAGGGTAGAAGTGAGATGTAGTAAAATACGGCAATAACAGCACCTTGAAGGAGGAAAAATGGGAATGGTTGTAGTACAGAGGATTGATGGTGAGCGAGTTGAAGCCTACTGTAAAAGGGTTTTTGAAAAAGTTTCTCGAGAAAGAGTGACGATTACCTGTTTTGTCGGTGAAAAGTTGTTTGAGGTAACACCGGACATGAATTTTGATTACTTGCAGGGATATTTCAAGGGTCTTCAGGACGGTATGGGACCTGCGTTTTATCTAGAAGCAGACTGAGAGACTGGATATTGCCCCCGAAGAGGGGGCTTTTTGTGATTAAATGAAGGTAATGCCCGGTGTATTAGGTCAAGTTGGTCAAAACGTGGCCGACAATTTATTCGAGATTGGTCAGAGTGCCGTAAAAGGAACGGCAGGGGCGGTGGCAGATATAGCTCACGAGTCGATAGAGCAGATTTCATCGTCTCGTGGTCAAGCGGTGCAGGCAACAGAAGACAAGGAACAAAATAAAGGAGCTGAAAGAAATAGGGTTGGTGGAGAAATGAAGGAGATGGAAAAGAGACGATTTGAACAGGTAAAAGATGAGCTGTCTAGGTATATTCAAAGGAAACGGGTACTGGATCAAAAGATTGCGGAAGAAAAAATGATGGAGAAACGACAGGAGATCGAAAAGAGCGATCGAAAAAAAATGGAGCAAGAGTCCTGGATAAAAAGAATAATAAATAGATCACAGACCACAACCGAAAAAGGAAGAATAGCGGAGTAGGCATTTGAAGCTTTATTACGGTACAATTTGGATATGTTGCATCTCTATAATAGTCTGACAAAAAAGGTGGAGGATTTTGAACCAATCCATAAAGGAGAGGTGGGGATGTATGCGTGTGGCCCGACGGTGTATGGCTTTACTCATATTGGACATGGTATTAAGTACGTTCATGATGATGTCTTACGACGAGTGTTGGAGGTTCTGGAGGAGTTGAAAGTAACTCATGTACAGAATGTGACGGATGTGGGACACTTAACATCGGACGCCGATAGTGGTGAAGACAAGATGGAGAAGGGGGCGGCAAAGATGGGCAAGACCGTTTGGGAAGTGGCAGAGGAGTTTACCGAGTATTTCAATAAAGTGATGGAACAGTTGAATGTGTTGCCACCGACAGTGGTGTGTAAGGCGACGGAACATATACCGGAACAGATTGCCTTGATCGAGAGAATCTTGGCAAATGGGTATGGATATGACACACCCGAGGCGGTTTATTTTGATGTAACAAAGTTTGCTGATTACGGCAAAATGTTCAATCAGTCTTTTGATGAGAGAACCGTAGGTGCTCGAGAAGAGGTAGAGACAGGGGAGCACAAGAAACATCCGGCGGACTTTGTATTATGGTTTAAAAGAGTAGGAAGATTTGCCAATCATGTGATGCATTGGGAGAGTCCTTGGGGAGACGGGTTTCCGGGGTGGCATATCGAGTGTTCGGCAATGAGCATGAAGTATTTAGGAGAGCAGTTTGATATTCACACCGGCGGGGAAGATCATCTTTCAATTCATCATCCAAATGAGATTGCCCAGAGTGAGGCAGCAACGGGTAAAAAACCATTTGTAAAGTACTGGATGCACACCGCTTTTTTGATGGTTGATGGCAAAAAGATGAGCAAGAGTTTGGGAAATTTGTATAAATTGACGGACTTGGCGGAAAGGGGTTTTTCACCATTGGCGCTGCGTTACTATTTTTTGACGACACACTATCGCAAACAAATGAACTTTACTTGGGAAGGTTTAAACGGGGCAAAAACAGCTTTGACAAAATTAAATAAAATGGTGGTCGATTTGACCGATATCCCGGTAACCGCCGACGGATGGTCTGCAGAGGGGGGCGAGTATTATAAAAAGTTTGTGGAAGCGATGGAGGATGATTTGAATACATCATCGGCGCTTTCCATTGTTTGGGAAATGATGAAGAGTGAGATATCAGACGAAGCAAAGAAAAATCTAATCGTCGTTATGGACTCTGTTTTGGGTTTAAACCTGGGAACCGAAGAAGATAAAAATATGGGAGTTCCTGAAGATATAAAAGAAATTTTGACCAGGAGAGAAGAGTTTCGAAAAGCAAAAAATTGGGAACAGTCTGATGCTTTGCGTAAAGAAATTGAGAACAGGGGATACAGAGTCGAAGACTACGCGGAGGGTGCCAAAGTGGAGAAGATTTGATTGTGTTAGACTGATTTATGGCTCTAAAAAGACCCTATGCAGTGATATTGTTGGTGGTGTTCGGTTTGGCCGGATGGAAGGTTTGGGATGTAGTAACAAGGGGGAACGAAAATGTTTTGGCCTTGACAACCACAAGGACAATGGAAGAAAGAGTAACTTCTTTAGAAAACAGGGTTTATTATCTGGAAAAAAATGCTGGTTTGATTTCTTCTAAGAGTACTAGTAAAGCAAAAGAGTCTTTTGTCTCCCTGTTGGGTGGAGACATAAATAGTCTTGATTGGGCGAAAATTTTCGGGACAGACTTTACCCTGGACACTTCTTTGTACGGAAAGACGGTAGAAGTTTCTTGGCAAGGATGGTTACAGGGAACAGGAGCAGTTCGGCTTTATGACTCGACTAATCATCGAGCGGTAGACTTTAGCGAGTATGTTTCGAGTAGTGACGGAAAAAAGAGTTTTTATTCCAAAGCGATGTCTATTTGGAGAGGGCAGAATCAGTATTATGTTGAAGGGAAAACAACCAATGGGGTAATAACCTTGTCAGCACCCAGGTTGAAGATTGTGACAAGATGAAAGACTGGTTGGTGTACATTCTGGAGTGTCGTGACGGAACATTTTATACGGGGATAACCGATGATATTCAAAGTCGTTTGGTGGTGCACAATGAGGGTAAGGGGGCAAGGTATACCAAAGGGAGAGGTCCTGTT
>Ga0074193_1000170_pt1 | contig 120199 bp, 121 predicted proteins | sample EPASupsiteHSE605_FD_64523 | JGI IMG/M metagenome (GOLD analysis project Ga0074193, IMG submission 64523) | Bioremediated contaminated groundwater from EPA Superfund site, New Mexico - Sample HSE6-05 | ecosystem: Environmental > Aquatic > Deep subsurface > Groundwater > Contaminated ... | reverse complement strand
GGAATATTTTTTTCTAAGTTAAGATATATAATTAAGTATATTATCATAGCTATAATCAATATAACATACATAACTCCATAATACATATAAGGTGGTTTTAGCATATCCCCTTTCTTTAAAATTAAAGTGGATATTATCATTATAAGTTCCATAATGATAAAAGTTATTGATATAACCTTCCCTCTAACTATATTAATCCTATTAATACTAATTTCAAATTCACTTGCATACTTTTCCGGTACTGATACTTGTATAAGAGATCTTACTAACTTGAAAATATTAAAAAACATCTTTACTCCACCTTACTTCTTATACTATTCCTTTATTTAAATTTATCATAGAATTACACAATCTACTTTATATTTTCTATTGATAAGTTTAGTTTATAATTACCATATTTCAGTATCTCATCCAATATTCCTATAATCTCCTCTTGAGTAGATGCATTTATCTTTAATAAATAACATCCTTCTCCACTGATTCTGTTTGCTTCAGATATACTAGTGTTACTTTTAATATATTTTTGAAATGAAGCATGATCTGTGGTTTTCATAAAAATTGTTATAAAGGCAGTTAATTCTTTTCCCATACTTTTAGGATCAATTTTTATGGTATAGCCCTGGATAATTCCTTCCTTTTCCATCCTATTTATTCTATTCCTAACCGCCTGTCCAGTTAAGTGAACTTCTTCACCAATTTCCTGCATCTGCATTCGCGAATTTTTTGTAAGTAACCTTAAAATTTCAATATCTGTTTGATCAAGCATAATTAAATAAATCCTTTCATGGTGAAATCCTTTTTACTCAAATCATTTCTCTAATCAAGTAATACTCATAATATAATAAATATATCACAAAGATTTGGAGGTATAAATATTGAAAGTTCAATTAATTCGTCACGCTACCTTAATAGTATATGTAAATAACAAAAGGCTCCTAATAGATCCTATGTTAAGTGAAGCAAACTCTATGGTTCCTATACCAAATGTTCCTAATCAGAACTACAATCCATTAATAGAGCTGCCTATAGATGTTTCAAACATTATAAATTGTGATGCTGTACTCTTAACTCATACTCATAGAGATCACTTTGATGACACAGCTGCAAAGCTACTTCCAAAGAACATCCCAATGTTCTGTCAGCCTGAAGATGAAACTAAATTGCTCTCTTACGGCTTTACTGATGTACGCTCTGTTCATGACAGCTATACTTGGAATAATATAGTCTTAAATCGAACCACCGGAAAGCATGGCCACGGTTTCATTGCTAAAAAAATGGCACCAGTATCAGGTTTTATTATTTCATGTCTTGAAGAACCTTTAATATATATTGCAGGTGATACAGTATGGTGTAGGGAAGTTGAAAAATCCATAGAAAAATATAAGCCTGAGATAATTGTTTGTAATTGCGGTGCTGCACAATTTCGCTTTGGTCGTCCAATTACTATGACAAGTAAAGACATATATAAACTGCGCCGTAAATTTGAAAAAATTAAAATTGTAGCTGTACACATGGAAGCATGGAATCACTGCAGATTATCAAAAAAAGATTTAACAGATTATATTAACCTTAATAATATTAAAGGCAATGTATTTATTCCTGATGATGGAGAAATATTAAGTTTTTAGATTTATATAAAAAATGGAACTACTATTTTATTAGCAGTTCCTAATTTAAATGATGCGATTATCTATCTGAGTAAATTTAATGTATCTTTAAAATTTACTTCCTATAATACCCCAAATTTATTTTCAGCTAAACTCTTCTTTAAACTATCTACAGCTTCATTAAATGATTCTTTTGTTTTCACCTCATATTTTATATTCATATAAAATATCCCCATAAAATTATTTTTATATATTGTATTTATATAAGCTTATAATTAGACTATTCTAATTGCACCCATTGGACAATAGTTTACGCACTTTTTGCAATCAATACATTTATCTTTATTCACTTGTGGTGCATCAAAACCTTTTTGCTCAATTGCTCCTACCGGACAGACTCTTACAGCTGGACAAGGATGGTTTTGAGGACACCTATTTTCATTAACAATAATCGCCATAAATTCACCTTGTATAATGAACTCATAGTAAATTCATCATACTTTTCCTTTCTTAAAATAATTTACTATAATAACATAAGACGCTGTGGATTAGTTACATCACCTATAGCTAGACTATTTTTTCGAGGATATAACCACAGCTTTATGCTTATTTGTTAATTAGTTAGATAACGCATGACGTTTTATATAGAGCAAGGATACATTTAGCATAAAGTGAGTGGAACATAGCGGACTAAACTAGAAGGAGTGTTCTTATGATTTATATTGGCATCGATGTAGCAAAAGAGAAGCATGACTGCTGTATCGTTGATTCAGATGGTGTTATTATTAACGATTCTTTACGTATATCCAATTCTCGTGAAGGCTTTGAAATACTCTATTCAACAATTCTCTCTGCTCTGCCTAACAAGGATATTTCTAACGTAAAAATAGGACTTGAATCAACAGGTCATTATAGCACTAATCTACAAAACTTTCTGTACGCTAAAGGCTTCAAGCTCTTCATTCTTAATCCTTTAGCTACAAATCTCTTCCGTAAGGCTCAGACACTTAGGAAAACTAAGACTGACAAAACGGATGCACTAGTTATTGCTAAAATGCTCTTTTCTGATGATACAAAATCCTATTCACCAGTATCATATCAAATTCAAGAGCTAAAGTCACTAACTAGACATAGATATCGTTTAATCGGTTATAGAGGAAAATTAAAAATATCAGTAACAAGATTAATAGATATCATTTTCCCTGAATTACCTAAATACGTTTGGTCAATTCATCAAAATTCCTCTTATTGCCTCCTATCGGAGTTACCTAGTCCGAAGGATGTTGCTAATTGCCATCTCACTAAGCTTACTAATATTTTAAGTAAAGCTTCTAGAGGTAAATATGGAAAAGATAAAGCTATCGATTTAAAAGAAGCCGCAGGCAGTTCAATTGGAACTAGCACAAGATCTTTATCTTTTGAACTACAACAAACTATTAGGTTAATTCAATCAGTTCAAGCTGAAATTGATGCTTTAGACCTTCAAATAAAAGAAGTCGTTACCGAGATTAATTCTCCAATAATGAGTATCCCAGGTATTTCATACACTCTAGCAGCTATAATACTTTCTGAAATTGGAGATATAGAAAAGTTCACAAGTCCAGCTAAACTTTTAGCCTTTGCTGGATTAGATCCTTCCACCTATCAATCAGGTAAATATAGTGCTTCTTATACACCGATGGTAAAGCGTGGCTCTACATACCTCCGCTGGGCTATACTTACTGCATCTAGAACTGTTTCAATGAGAGATTCAACTTTCTCATCATACTTATCAAAGAAACAGTCAGAAGGAAAACATTACTATGTTGCCATGAGCCATGTTGCTAAAAAGCTTATACGTGTTGTATTTTATCTTTTAAAAACCAATACCGCATTTGTTCCGCAAATGTAATCCTAACTTTTTTAAAAGGGCAACTCAGTTGCTTTATTTGTCATGCACTTTTTTAAAAAACTAAAAATATTACTTTCCTCTTAAAATTATCTTGACTTCATATAGTTAGTCTCCCATTTTAATTTGTGAGATGGTTAAATGAAGTAGGATTATAATTAGTTAATAAATAAGTATTATTATATTCTAGAATTGTTATGAAAAGTTTAAGAGAATTTTATTTTTATGAAAATTCTCTTTGCAGTACTATTTGGAATTATCATGGCCTTTTAACTATATGTAAAGTATGATTGGTTAATTATGTTCTTTCTCTAAATTCTGTTTTACATTTAGGACAGGTAATAATAATTTTTCCTTTGCCCTTTGGAACTCGCAATTGTGTTCTGCAATTTGGACATTTAAAATATCTATGGGTTCTTGAATCTATGGCATGTCTCTGTGTTTTTTTAAGCCATGAGTAAACAGGACTCATTAGCATTGAGAACTTATAATTTTCCATTCGTCGTTTAGATATATCCCTTGATAAGATTCTAAAAATACTTATAACTAAAGGAATGTCAGCTATATATCTTAAAAGCTTTAAGTGAATTAATCCACTTATCATAGATAATAAAATTGATAATAAAATAAGAGCCATAGACAGTTGGTCACTGCCGTATCTTCCCATCATAAATCTTCTTAAATAATTCATTAAAATTACTCCTTTAAGGTTCGAAATCATATTAATAAAAAAATAATTAAATGTTATAATTACATTCCTAATTATAACATTTAATCACTAAGTAATAAACGGGATAGTTTAATTTACATTTATATTAGAAGCAATAATGTTAGAGATAGTTGTTTTATTTTAATATTAGTATGTCAAAAGTTATAAACTACGGAGGAATTTATGTATTTATATTTTCATGAATGCAAGTATAATAATATTAAGTGCCCTGTAGAAAGGATGATTTAAAATGATAAATGCAAAAATGGATATTGTATTTATTGCACCCTTTAAAAATCTTTATGATATCGCTAAAAATTTGATCAAAGTACATAATTTTAAAGATATAGAAGTAGTGATGGGAGATCTTCAGCAAGGTTTAGATTTAGCTAAATGTACAGTTGAAAATGGAACAAGGGTTTTAATTTCTCGTGGAGGTACTTATTCCCTTATACAAGAAAATGTGGATGTTCCTGTTGTAGAAGTTGGTTTGGCCTCTTTTGATATTTTTAAAAGCTTAAAGTTAATAAGACAAGTACACGAACCTTTAGCTATTATTGGTTATGATAATGTAATAAAGGGTTACGATGTAATAGGTGAGTTATTCCCGGATATTAATGTTACTAAAATTTCTTTAAATGGTAAAAGTAACGTTGAACAACAAGTGAAATTCTGCATTGACCGTGGTATTAAAGTAATAGTAGGAGATACTGTAGTTAACAGAATAGCAAAGAAGTATGGAAGCAGATGTATTCTCATTGAGTCAGGAGAAGAAGTAGTTCTTAACGCAATGGAAGAGGCAATTAGAGTTTTAAGAGCAGCTCAAACAGAACGCGAACGTATGCAGCGTTTTATGGCTGTAATAGATTATACAAGTGATGGGGTCATAGCAACAGATAAAGATGAAAGAATCACGGTTTTTAATCGAAATGCAGAGAAAATTTTAGGAAAAAGCAAAGAAAAGGCAGAAGGTGAACTGCTTGCAAATGTAGTAGGTGACAATGCTTTAAGTGAATTAACGAAAAAAAGGTCTATAAAAATTGATTCTATTTATGATATAGGAAATGTCAAGCTGGCAATTAATCACGTTCCTATTGTTGTTGATGGAGATGATACTGGAAGTATTATAACTTTTCAAGATATAACTAAAATACAGTCTTTAGAAAAAAAGATACGTTTAAAGCTAAATGAAAAGGGCTTTATAGCAAAATATACTTTTAAAGATATAATTCATGAAAGTGAAGTAATGAAGAAATGTATAAAGAGGGCAGAAACCTATGGTGGATATGATTCTTCAGTGTTGATAAGTGGACCAAGTGGAGTAGGTAAGGAGATTTTCGCTCAGTCTATCCATAACATAAGCAGGAGAAACCAAGAACCTTTTGTTCCAATAAATTGTGCTGCCTTGCCTGCTGCTCTTATAGAGAGTGAGTTATTCGGATATGCAGAAGGAGCTTTTACAGGTGCCAAAAAGGGAGGAAAAGCAGGACTCTTTGAAATGGCTCATGGAGGGACAATTTTTCTTGATGAAATAAGCGAACTCCCTCTTGATCTACAGGGACGTCTTTTACGTGTTATTCAGGAAAGAGAAGTAATGAGAATAGGTGATGATAGAGTTATACCTGTAGATGTAAGAATTATCTGTGCTACAAACCGTGATTTAAAAGAATTAGTGGCTAAAGGTAAATTCCGCCGAGATTTACTTTTTAGAATAAATATTTTAACTTTATATATACCTTCATTAAATGAAAGAAAAAAAGATATAGAAGCTCTTGCAAAAGCATTTGTAGATATTTATTGCAATAAATATAATAAGCCTATAATGAATATTTCAGATAGTGCATTAAGCTTTTTAGAGAACTTTGCATATGAAGGTAATGTAAGAGAGTTACAGGGAATGATAGAAAGAGCAGTAATAACTTGTGATGAAAATGAAATTGAAATTAATAATATTATTGATAGCAATGTTATCAGTTCAACAGATAGTATAGAAAATAACCTTAGCTTCCATGAAGAATGCTCATTAAAAGAACTTGAAAATAAATATATAGAATTTATCCGAAAAAAATATAATAATTCTATTAAGGATATTTGTAATGTATTGGAAATTGATCGTTCAACTTTATGGAGAAAAACTAAGAAAAATAATGATGCGAATTAAAACATGTGTTGCAAAATGAAGTTGCATTATGCAACACAAATGTATGTAATTTCTTTATAAAAAGAAATATAACACATATATTTATCTAGAAAGAAACTTGAATCATAGTAATTTCAAAGAAAAGCTGTGAAAAGAATGATTTTTTCATGGTTTTTTATTTTTTCGTTTTTTTGGCATAGACATTGCTTTATATAAATTACAAGTAACAGCAATAACAATATCAACTATAGAAGGAGATTAAGAAATGATTTATATAATCTCAGATGATTTAACGGGTGCAAATGATACTGGTGTACAATATACAAAGCAAGGATTTCGAACTTTGGTTACAGTAAAACCTGATAAAGAATTTTTTAAAGCATCAGCAGAAAATTATGATGTAATTTCAATAAATACTGATACCCGTTCAAAACTTCCAGAGGTTGCTTATGAAATAGTCTATGATTCAGTAAAGATGTTTGATAATATGAACAAAGAATACGTTTACAAGAAAATTGATTCTATTGTCAGAGGTAATCCGGGAGTTGAATTAGATGCAGTTATGGATGCTATTAATGCAAAAACAGCAATAGTGGCTACTAGTTTCCCGGAAGTTGGTAGAAAACTCATAAATGGAAAATTAGAATTGTTTAATAGCAAAGGAGAAAGTTCCATAATTAATGTTATTGATTTATTCTCAAAGGATATGAAAAGAGAAGTAAGCGGAATTAGTATTTCTATAGTTAAAGAAGGAGCATATAAAATTGCAGATGCTATAAGGAGTAGGGAAAAAGAGGGCTTTAAGGTTTTCATAATTGATGCTGAGACTGATGAAGATCTTCAGTCGATTACGGAAGCTGCAAGGATAATGGATATTCCTCCTATATTGTGCGGTTCAGCTGGACTCGCTAAGCAACTAAGTGTATATGGAAGAGCTAAGATAAGGGACAGTGGTATGAATAATAATGAAAAAGTTACTTTAATAATGATTGGATCTCGCAATGATATAACCTCTCAGCAGATAAGAACTCTTGAAGATAGTGCAGGGATTCCTATTGTGACAATACTTACAGAAGATATTTTTAACGGCAATAAGGATAAAATGATAAAGGATATAATATCTCAAGTCATAAGTTTATTGAAGAGTGGCTGTAAGCTTTTAGCAATAGTTGTAGATACACTATTCGATAACTTTACAATTAATTTGAAGGATTCTGAACAAGCTTTAATTGATTCTATGAATGTTGCAAAAACTATTGGAGAGATTGCTAAAGTTATATGTGAATCTACTACAGTAGATAATATTATCTCTTCTGGGGGGGATACTTCTCAACAAATACTTTTATCATTAGATGCAAAAGGTATTCATTTAGAAAATGAAATAATTCCGGGAGTTCCTGTAGGTAAAGTAATTGGAGGCATTACAAATGGTATGACTATAGTTACAAAATCGGGAGGTTTTGGAAAAGAGAATTGTTTAATTAATATTGTAGAATATCTCAAAGATTATCATAAAAAAGGGGTGATTTAAGGATGCAGAATGAATATCAGTTAACTGTTCCTAGGGCTGTTTATTCTGGGGAAAACAGCATTGAAAAATTATCAGAGATTATAAAATCAGAAAGTATAAAAAATGTTGTTGTATTTACTGATGCTGGAGTTCTTGAAAATGGTATATGTAATAAAATATTTGAATTGATTGAAAAATCAGGGGGAACTTATGAAGTTATCAGTGATATTCGTCCTGAACCAGGAACAGAAGATGTTACACGAGCTGTTAATAAGATAAATGCAGCTAAGTGTGAACTAGTGGTAGCAGTTGGCGGAGGAAGCGTAATGGATATTGCAAAACTGTGTGCAGCTATGAAGGGAGCCTCTTATACAATTTATGATTTGTTAGAAAATAGCAGCATTATGAAAAAAGGTATTCCTACAGTTATGATTCCAACTACCTGTGGGACAGGAAGTGAATCAACTTACAATTCAATTGTAGCTGTAGAAGAAAAACAATTAAAGGTAGGCATTGTAAATACAAGTATGCTAGCTGATTATGTAATATTAGATAGTGGAATGATAGCTAAGTTACCTAAAGCTATTATTGCTTCTACAGGAGTAGACGCTCTCTGCCATGCTGTAGAATGCTTTACATCAAATAAAGCAAATCCTTTTAGCAATTTGTTTGCTTTAGAAGCTGCTAAACTGATTTTTAATAATATTATTGAAGCTTACAAAAATCCTGATAACATGGAAGCTAAAAGTAACATGTTAAGGGCAGCATTTATGGGGGGAATTGCTATAGCCTCATCAGGAACTACAGCAGTTCATGCTTTATCTTATCCACTAGGAGGCAAGTATCATATACCTCATGGAATTTCAAATGCTATTTTGTTAGCACCAGTAATGAGATATAATTTGTTTGACTGTAAAGAAAGACTTGGAATTATTGCAGATGCAGTGAATCCGCAAGGTGTAAATCGCACAACTGAAGAAAAAGCAAAAGAAATAATACAGCGTATTGAACAGATAGTAAAAGAGACTAATATTCCAACAAATCTTAGCTCATTTAATGTAAGCAAAGAGGATTTAAATTTTCTTGTAGACGCAGCTTTTGATGTTAAGAGATTATTAAATAATAATATGAAACAATTAAATAAAGAAGATATTAAAAACATATATCTTAAGATTTTATAGGGGGGTAATAATATGATTAGACTTCCTATATTAGGGATTACTATGGGAGACCCTTGTGGAATAGGACCAGAAATTACTGCAAAGGCTTTATTCCATAAAGAAATATACGCTAATTGTCACCCACTTGTAGTTGGCAATGCAAAAGTGATAGAAGAAGCTATAAAAATTTGTGAAAGTAACTTGAAGGTTAATATAATAAGTGATGTAGCTGAGGCAGAATTTATTTATGGCACCATAGATGTACTTAATCAGAATACTGTGGATATGGATTCCTTTGTCAGAGGAAAGGTTAGTGAAATGGGAGGGAAAGCTGCTTATGAAGCAATAGCTAAAGTAATTGATTTAGCTATGCAAAATAAGATAGATGCTACAATAACCGGTCCATTAAACAAAGAAGCATTAAATTTAGCAGGTTATCATTATAGTGGACATACTGAAATTTATGCAAAATTAACAAATACTAAGGATTATACTATGATGTTAGCTGACGGAAATCTTAGAGTTGTTCATGTTAGTACGCATGTATCTTTAAGAGAAGCTTGCAATCGTTGTACAAAAGAAAGAGTATTTAAAGTAATTAAACTAGCTGAAGAAGCTTGCAAAAATTTAGGTATATTAAAACCGAGAGTTGCTGTAGCAGGGCTTAATCCACACTCTGGAGAAACTGGTTTATTCGGTACAGAAGAAATTGATGAAATTATTCCGGCAATATTAGAAGCTAAATCATTAGGAATAGAAGTAGATGGACCAATTCCACCGGATACAATTTTTTCAAAAGCACAAGGTGGTATGTATGATATTGTAGTTGCAATGTATCATGACCAAGGACATATTCCTGTGAAGCTTTTAGGTTTTCAATATGATAATAAAACAAATAAATGGAATGCTGTAAGTGGAGTCAACATTACTCTTGGACTTCCAATCATTAGAAGCTCAGTAGACCATGGTACAGCTTTTGACCAAGCAGGAAAGGGAAGTGCAAACGAAGAGAGTTTAATAAATGCAATTAATTACGGAACACTTCTTGCAAAGGGAAGAATTTAATAATAAAACAAATTTAAAATTTTAGGAGGAAAAATAATGAATAAAAAGTATTTTGGAGTTATTCCACCAATCATAACACCAGTTGATAAGAGAGAAAATGTTGATGAAGAAGGTTTCTGCAAATTATTGGATCATTGTATTGAAGGAGGGCTCCATGGTATTTTTGTTGCTGGAAGTAATGGTGAAACCATGGCTCTTACTCAAAAAGAACGTGATAAAGCAATTAAAGTAGCAATTGATCATGTAAATGGAAGAGTACCTGTTATGGCAGGAGTAATGGATTCAAGTACACGCAGAGTAATAGATAACATAAAGAGTCTTGAGCAAATGGGAGGAACTTGTGCTGTTATAACATCAATATTCTATGCAAGGCATACTTCTCAGGATGAGACTATTAGACATTTTGAACAAATTGCAAAAGAAACAAATATTGACTTAATCATATATAACATTCCTATGTTTACTGGACTTAAGCTTAATTCAGAAACAGTCATGAAAATTGCTGAAATAGATAATGTTGTAGGTTACAAAGATAGCTCTGGATCATTCCCAGAATTTATGAGATGTTTAACTCAATTTAAGGGTACAGATTTCGCTTGTTTACAAGGGTCTACACCATATGCTATGCCAAGTATGCTTATTGGTGCGGATGGATTTGTACCTTCAATTGCTCCTTTATTCCCAGAACTGTTTGTAAAGGCTTATGAAGCTGGTGCAAATAAGGATATAGACTTAGCTATGAAGTATGATATTTTACTAAGAGAAACATCAAAGATTTTAGGTATGACAAAAAATGCTACATCAGCAAATAAATTTGCTCTATCTCAATTAGGATTTACTGATAAGCGTGTAATAGCACCGCAGGATTCAATTCAACCAGAAGAAGAACAAAAGATTATAAGAAAAATTGCTGAAATCAATGAGCAGTATGCTGAAATGAAAGCTAGTTTGAAATAAAAATAACTTAAGGAGAGCATTAATATGAAAAAGATAGTTTTATCTCATGCACTTTATAAGCCAGGTATGGATGCATTGCAGGGAAAAGCAGAAGTGGTGATTCCTAATAACGGTAATAGTGATGAAATAATTAATGAACTTAAAGAGGCAGAGGGTTTTATCTTAAGAATAGGAAAGATAGATAGAAAGGCAATAGAAGCTTGTCCTAAACTAAAAGTAATAACTCGACCTGGAGTAGGTGTAGATAATGTAGATGTGGCAGCTGCAACTGAAAATGGAATTCCCGTAGTTATATGCTCATCTGCAAATTTTAGAGCAGTAGCTGAACATGCATTAGCATTAATTTTCTCGTTAAGTAAAAGCATTGTAAATTACGATAATGAAACAAGAAAAGGCAACTTTGCTATACGAAATAAGTATACAGCAGTAGAATTAGAAGGAAAAACAGTATCTGTACTTGGTTTTGGCAATATAGGTAAGGAACTTGCTAAAATGTGTAAAAGCATAGGAATGAATATTTGTATATATGATCCTTATATAAATGAGGAAGCTGTTGTATCTATGGGATATGAATATTCAACAGATATGAAAGAAGCTATCTCAAAAGGTGATTTTGTATCTTTACATATGCCATCTCTGCCTTCTACTAGAGGAATGATTAGAAAAGAACATTTTGAAGCTATGAAGGATACAGCCTTTTTTATAAATTGTGCAAGAGGAGACATAGTTAATGAAACTGAACTATATGATGCTCTTAGTAATAATATAATTGCTGGAGCAGGACTAGATGTTCTTGTTGATGAGCCTATGAAAGCAGATAATCCAATTATGAAGTTAGACAATGTGATTATTACTCCTCATTCTGCAGCACAAACACAGGAAACTACAGCTAAGACAGTTCTTATGGCAGTAGAAGGAACATTAGCAGTAATTAATGGCGAAAAATGGGCAAATGTTTGTAATCCAGAGGTTTATGAACATCCAAAGTGGAAGGATAGGTGATTTTATGAAAGCAGACTATCTTAAAAAGTACAGAGAGCTTTTAATAGGGTTAATTGTAGGAATATTTGCAATTTTCTATTTGATTGGCTCAATGTATATAAGAAGAACAGATTTCGTGGCTATTGGTGCAGAATTTATGCCGGAGCTGTATGGATTTTTCTTATTGTTTCTTGCAATAATTCAAATATATACAGGCATTAAAACTGCAAAAAGATATGTAGCTAGTGAAAAGGCTACTATTGAAGAAGCAGAAGAGAAAAAAGATAATAAAAATGTTGCCTTTACTTTTATTCTTATAATTGTTTATGTTATTTCAATGGAGTATTTAGGGTTCATTATTTCATCAATAATTTTTCTTTTCTTTCTTAGCGGTATTCTTACTCCTTCAAATAAGAAGAAGAGATATGCTGTTTATGTAATTTTTTCAATAGTATTACCTATTATATCAAATTATTTATTTAGTGACATTATGAATTTAGCGCTTCCTACAGGGATTTTTGGTATTTAGTATAGAAAGGTGGTAAGACCCCATGTTAGAATCTTTTGAAATAGGCGCACAAGCAGTATTAACACCATTAAGTTTAGGTGTGATAGTATTTGGAGTAACACTTGGAATAATATTTGGAGCAATTCCAGGCTTAAGTGCAACCATGGCTCTAGCGTTATTCCTCCCAATAACATATTCAATGGATCCTATAGTAGGAATAGTGTTACTCGTATCACTATATATAGGAGGTATTTCTGGAGGTTTAATATCTGCTATTTTGACTAGGATACCAGGTACCCCTTCTTCCGTAGCAACTTGTTTTGATGGTTATCCAATGACACAAAAAGGTCAAGGAGCTAAAGCCTTAGGAGTTGGAATTGTATTTTCTTTCGTAGGAACCATAATTTCAACTATAGCTTTAATATTCATTTCACCATGGCTTGCACATGTAGCTATAAAATTTGGAGCTTATGAATACTTTGCTGTAGCTGTATTTTCAATGTCTATGATGGCAGGGCTTTCTGGTAAATCTATGGTTAAAGGTCTTATGTCTGGAATGTTTGGATGTATTTTTGCAACAGTTGGACTTGATAGTATTGGTAGTGTACAGAGATTTACCTTTGGAAATACTCAAATGTTATCTGGATTCAATATATTACCAGTTCTTATAGGTCTCTTTGCTATAGCTGAGATTTTAATCACCGCAGAGAAAGCAAAGTATTCAGTTGAAATGGAAACTGTTAAAGTTGATATGAAAAACATAAAAGGCTTTGGTTTTTCCATAAAAGAGTTCTTTGAACAAAAATGGAACTGCCTGATATCATCATTAGTAGGACTAAGCATAGGTATACTTCCAGGAATAGGTGGTGGCGTAGCCAATGTTTTAAACTATGGGATTATAAAAAATAAGTCTAAATATCCTGAAAAGTTTGGAACAGGAATTATAGATGGTATAGTAGCATCAGAAACTTCTAATAATGCTGCTATTGGAGGAGCACTTGTTCCCCTATTAGCCTTAGGTATTCCAGGTGATACAGTTACTGCAATGCTTTTAGGAGGACTTACTATTCAAGGTATTTCACCTGGACCGTTAATGTTTGTTCAGAATGTTGATATAGTATATGCTATTTTTATAACTATGATCATTGGTTCTATAGCTATGCTTTTCATAGAGTTTTATGGACTTCGTGGTTTTGTAGCTTTATTAAAAATTCCAAAACATTTTCTTTTACCTGGAATATTTCTTTTCTGTGTAATTGGAGCTTTTGGCATAAATAATCGTATTTTTGATGTATGGACTGTTCTTCTATTTGGAACTGTAGGATATTTGTTTAATAAAACTGATATTCCAGCATCACCATTTATTCTTGGTTTTATTATAGGACCTATGGCAGAAGTTAATTTAAGAAGAGGGCTTATGTTTTCACAAGGAAGTTTTACTCCATTTTTAACTTCTCCAGTTGCAGTTATATTTTTCATTGGTACTGCAATAACAATAATATTTAGTGGATATTCAAATTATAAACGTAATAAAAAAGAGGCAATAAATTAGTAAAAATTATTACAACATATATTAATAAATTATCAAATATTTAATCAAAAGGGGGATAACAATGAAGAATAAGGTTATTAAATTAATAGTAATGGGTGTATCTCTTGCTATTATGACAGGAGCATTTATAGGTTGTTCTAAGAATCAGGGTGCCAAGAATAATAATTCAGGAGCAGAGAGTAAAACTTCAAGCAGTAGCTGGCCAACAAAACCAATTCAGATAATTGTTCCATTTAATGCTGGAGGAGATACTGACTTTCATGCAAGAACTTATGCTAAATATTTAGAGCCAATCTTAGGTAAATCTGTTGTTGTAGTAAATGTAAACGGTTCTAACGGAAGTGCAGGAACTATTCAAGCAAGAGACTCTAAACCAGATGGTTATACAGCACTATTTTTTCATGATTCTATGCTAATGAATAAAGTAGTTGGAGTAACTGATTTTGCTCATGAAGCTTTAGAGGTTGCTGCTACTGGAATTATGGATAACTCTTATATATTGGCAGTAAATGCAAAAAGCCCTTATAAGACATTAGATGATTTAGTTAAAGCTGCAAAAGCAACTCCAGGCAAGTTAACATATGCTTCTTCAATAGGAGGTTATACTTACTATGTTGGAGCTCAATTAGAAAAAGTTGCTGGAGTAAGTTTTAATAAGGTTGATGCAGGCGGTGGCTCTGATAGAAATGCTGCACTTTTAGCTAACAAAATTGACACAAATGTAAATCCATATGGAGTAATGAAACCATATATAGATTCTGGGGATTTTCGTGTACTTGCTGTATTCTCAGAGAAACGAAGTGAGTTATTCCCTAATGTGCCTACTGCAATTGAACAAGGATACAATATAATTGCAAGACGTGCATATTTCCTTTCATTTCCAAAGGGCACAGATGCAAGTATTATAGAAAAAATGAGTAATGCAATGGAAGAGGTTTCAAAGAAGCCTGAATATGCTAAAGATATTGCAAAAGCTTATGCTGTAGAACCAGCTTTCTTAAATACTAAAGATACTAAAGATTATCTAGATAAAGCTATGAAAGAATTCATGGATGCAAAAAGCTTAATAATGGGAAAATAATATAAAATTAATTTGCATGTACTTGTAGTAAAATTAACCGTAATGATAATATATTATTACGGTTAATTTTTTAAGTTTACACTAATATATTGCTGTTAATTAAATAATATCATCAATCATTTTATCTGTAAGGTTTAGATTAAGATTAGTAGCGTAGATTTTTACGACGATCTTTTGAACATTTTCAGGTACAGTTTCTTTATTCATTTCTACAATAAATTTTCTAATAAGAGCTAGTCTATTTTTAAATTCTCGAATACTCATTTTTATCCTCCAGTTAATAATGCAAAGTATACATTTTACTAATACGAAGTTCAAAGGGATTTTAAAAGGGGAGAAATCCTAGTAAATATTGGTATTCCTTATATGGGGTTTATAGTTTATAATTATGTAAGCATTAAAAATTAGGAGATGATTTTCTTGAACGTAAATATTAAGAACGAAAGAACAAAGGAAATTTTAGCTTATATTGCAGTTTGTATTTTCTGGGGTTCTACCTATCTTGCAATTCGTATTGGGGTTGGAGAATTGCCACCAATGTTTTTCGCTGGAATGAGATTTTTTGTTGCAGGAGCTATAGTGATTATTTTTGCTTATATAAAAGGTTTAAAATTTCCAAATACATTTATTGAAATCAGGAGGATGGCAACTGTAGGGATAATATTATTATTTATATGCAATGGTTCAATGGTGTTAGCCGAACAGGAGATATCTTCAAGCATTGCCTCAATCATGGCAGCAGCGCTTCCTTTAAATATGGCACTTATAGAATTTGGGCTTTGGGGGAAAAGAATAAACATGAAAGGAGTCTTTGGGCTCCTTATAGGATTTGCTGGAGTAGTTGTACTAATTGCTTCTAACTCTAGTATAGGACACGCTAACATTAAGTACATGATGCTTATAATGTTTGCAAATTTTATGTGGGCGGCTGGTTCCATTTATTCTAAATCCTTTAAAACTTCGGCAAATACCATAACTGCTATAGGTATTCAGATGCTGTCAGCTTCAATTGTATTCTTTTTAACCTCAATGATTTTTGGAGAATTTTCTAAAATTCACATGAGTTATAAAGGAGTTGCGTCAACTGCTTATTTAATAATATTTGGCTCTTTAATAGGTTATAGCTGCTATATTTATATATTAAAAAAATGGTCTTCAGAAAAAGCAGGTACCTACGCTTATATTAATCCAATGGTAGCAGTACTTCTTGGAGGCTTAATATTAGATGAACCTATTACCTTTAAAACAATCACATCTATTATCATAATACTAGGAGGAGTTTATTTAGTTCAAACTTCTAAGACTTCAGTACCCATAGGAAAAAAGTTACCTGCAAGGTAACTTTTTACTTTTTCTGATTTCCTGTTACTAGTTCTTGTTTCCCAGTTACTTTACTTGTTGCATCCATTTTGAAGGTAGATTTTGCTTCTGCATTGGTAAAGTATACATTTCCTTCAACTATAGTATCTACAAGCTGGAAGTTCTTGGATGAAACATAAAGATCACCTTTAAAAGTTCCATGTTGAATGCTAGCTTCTGGACTGTTAATATTAAACTTTGGCGCTGTTAAAGTATACCTAGCGGTTACTTTGCGGTTCTCATCTTGAGCGTATAGAGCTACCTTTCGTTGAATAATATCTTTCCCATCCTTATCTTTTTTACCATTCTTAAATTCCCCATTAAGTGTAATCTCATTATTGAAAGTAATATCTTTTGTTACTGCAATAATCCATGTTCCAGAGTCACTTATAGCTTTTTTATAATCTTGCGTAGTGTTTACTATTGAAGCTGTTGTTACTACATTTGGCGTTGTTTCTGCAGGAGTAGTTTGGGAAGGTTTTTGTTGATTTTCACTTGTTTTTGGTGGTGTATTTTGACTAGTGCATCCTACAAAAAGTGAAGTTGCTAGCAATAATGTTAAAATTATAGCTTTAATTTTCATTATAAACACTCCTTGTTATTAATGTATGTCGATTTAACTTTAGTATCACCAAAATTATAAAAATGTACCCTCATAAAATTTCCTAAGTACTATTCAAAAATTTTATTTACATTTAAATTTACTCAGGTTATTTACTGTATTTCGAAATACAATGGTATAATATTAAAAAACAAATTTTTAACAAATACGAGGAGATTTCAAATGGAATTTCGAAAGGCAATTGAGGAAGATAGCAGCAGTATAATGAATATTATTAAGCAGGCACAAGCTTACTTTAAGAAGCAGGAAATAAATCAATGGCAGAATAATTATCCTAATCTTGCAACCATAAGGATGGATATTAGAAATAATAATGGATACGTCTTATTAAAAGATAACAGAGTTATTGGTACTTCAGCCTTTATTTTTGATGGGGAAGAAACCTATGACGCTATTTATGAGGGGGAATGGATAAGTAATAATCAGTATGCAACAATACATAGAATAGCTGTTGATTCTGAGTATAAAGGACTGGGAACAGCATCTTTAATTATAAAAAACTTAGAGGAAATGTGTTTACATAAGGGAATAAATAGCATCAGAGTAGATACCCATGAAAAAAATTTATCTATGCAGAAGCTGATTGAAAAAAACGGGTTTAAATATTGTGGCATAGTTTATTTAGAAGATAAAAGTAAAAGGATAGCTTTTGAGAAAATATTATTATGATTTTTTTTTATGTGTAAAAGTGGTAAAATGTAAATTAAGATTTAAATGAAGAAATTTTTATAAAAAATTGGAGGGCTATATTATGAGCAAAACTGTAGATATTAATTGGGGAGAATTGGGATTTAGTTACATTAAAACAGACCTTCGTTATGTTTCAAAATGGAAGGATGGAAAATGGGATGATGGAGAATTAGTTGAAGATAATATGCTTACTATTAGCGAAGCTTCAACTGCACTTCATTATGGACAACAATGCTTTGAAGGCTTAAAGGCTTATCGTACTAAAGACAATAAAATTCAGCTTTTTAGACCAGATCAAAATGCAAAGCGTATGGCAGAAAGCTGCAAACGTCTTTTAATGCCAGAGGTTTCAGTTGAAAAATTTATAGATGCTTGCATTAAAGTTGTTCAAGCAAATGAAGCTTATGTTCCACCTTATGGGACAGGGGCAACTCTTTACCTTAGACCTTTTATAATTGGTGTTGGTGATAATATCGGGGTTAAACCAGCGCCAGAGTATATATTTTGTGTATTTTGTGTTCCAGTTGGACCATATTTCAAGGGAGGAATGATACCTGTAAACTTCAACGTTGCAGATTACGATAGAGCAGCACCTTATGGAACTGGAGCTGCAAAGGTTGGAGGAAATTATGCAGCAAGTCTTTATCCGCATGAATTAGCTGCAAAGAGGGGCTTTGCAGATTGCATATACTTAGATCCTGCAACTCATACAAAAATAGAAGAAGTTGGATCTGCTAACTTTTTTGGAATTACAAAAGATAATAAATTTATTACTCCAGTTTCACCTTCAATTCTTCCAAGTATAACTAAGTATTCACTACTTCATGTTGCAGAAGAGTACCTAGGTATGGAAGCAGAAGAAAAGGATGTTTTTATAGATAAACTTGATGAATTCAAAGAAGCCGGAGCTTGTGGAACTGCAGCAGTAATTACTCCAATTGGAGGAATTGAATACAAGGAAAAACTTCATGTATTATATAGCGAAACTGAGGTAGGTCCTGTGACTAAGAAGCTATATGATACTCTATATGGAATTCAATTTGGAGACATAAAAGCTCCAGAAGGTTGGATTGTAGAAGTACCTACTAAATAAGAATACATTATTTTAAATAATTGATGATGTAGAAAAAACATAAAGGCTTCAGAGTGTAATAGCTCTGAAGCCTTTTGTATACTGGCATGAATTTTGCTATTCATATAAGAGTAATAAATATGTGAAGGTGGATGATTTTATGAAAAACACAAAATTAAAAGATTTAAACCTTGAAAACATCAAATTAGAAGTTGATGGATCTATTGCAATAGTTACCATGAATAGACCAAAGGCTCTCAATGCCTTAAACAATCAGACCCTTGAGGAATTAAATGCTATTATCGAAGGGATAAGTGAAGATAAGGATATTCTAGGAGTTATCATAACTGGAGAGGGAAAAGGTTTTGTTGCAGGTGCCGATATTGCTCAAATGATGCCATACAAGGCAGAAGAGGGCAGGAATTATGCAGAATATGCTCAAAGCACTTTTAACAAGATTGAGAATCTTGGAAAGCCTGTAATTGCAGCAGTAAATGGCTATGCTCTTGGAGGAGGCTGCGAATTATCAATGAGCTGTGATTTAAGAATTGCCTCAGAAAATGGGGTTTTCGGACAACCAGAGGTGAATTTAGGGGTTATACCTTGTTTTGGTGGAACTCAAAGATTACCAAGACTTATCGGAAGTGGAAGAGCAAAGGAGCTTATTTTTACTGCAAGAATGGTAAAGGCTGACGAAGCACTTCATATAGGCTTAGTAAACAAGGTTGTGCCTTCCGACCAACTTTTAAATGAAGCAAAAAAAATGATGACTACCATAATTTCTAAGGCTCCAATGGCAGTTAGATATTCTAAAATAGCAATAAATAGAGGGGCTGATTTAGACTTAAACAATGCTCTTGAATTTGAAAAAGACTTAGCAGCACTTACTTTTGCTTCGGAAGATAAGGATGAAGGTATGACAGCTTTTCTTGAAAAGAGAGAAGCAAAGTTCTCTAATAAATAAATGCTACAAAGAAAATTATCATTTTTGAGACAAAAAATATCTAACTCACTAGAAAATTACTAATTATGAGCTGTTATTATCACTAGAAAAACAAGATTTATCAATTAAAGAATGATTAAAAATAACAAAATTATCATTTTTGAGACAGTGACTAAAAATCAAGACATATTTTTATAGAAAATAAGGAGGATTTAATATGGATTTTAAGTTTACAGATGCGCAGCTGATGCTGCAAAAGGTTGCTAGGGAATTTGCAGAAAATGAAGTTGGACCAATAGCAGCAGAAATTGATGCTACAGGAAGATTCCCAAGAGAAACCTTCGACCAGATGGTTAAGATAGGCTTTACTGGAATTGGAACACCTGTAGAATACGGTGGTTCTGGTGGAAATGATATTGATAAGGTGATAGTTGTTTCTGAAATTGCTAAAAAATGTGGAGCTACAGCAGCTATTCTTTCAATACACACTATTTTTGCTCAAGTAATTCAAAAATTTGGTACTGAAGAACAAAAACAAAAATATTTACCTCAGGTAACAAGCGGAGGATGCTTAGGTGCTTTTGCTTTAACAGAGCCTAATGCAGGTTCAGATGCAGCAGGTGCAAAAACAACGGCGATTTTAGATGGAGATGAATATGTTCTTAATGGAACAAAATGCTTTATATCCGGAGGGGGTCAGGCACAACATTTACTTATTTTTGCGCTAACAGATCCTTCTAAAGGTCTCAAAGGTTTATCTTGTATTCTTGTTGAAAAAGGAACTCCAGGTTTCACAATAGGTAAGATCGAAGAAAAAATGGGTATCCATGGTTCAGAAACAGTAGAGCTTATTTTTGATAACTGCCGTGTTCCAAAAGAAAACCTTGTAGGCAAAGAGGGTAAAGGCTTTATGATGGCAATGACAGCTCTTGACGGTGCAAGAATTGGTGTGGCAGCTCAAGCTCTTGGTATTGCTGAAGGTGCTTTAGAGGAAAGCGTAAAGTACATGAATGAAAGAGTTCAATTTGGCAAACCTCTTACAGCTCTTCAAGGTCTTACTTGGTATATATCTGATATGGCAACTAAAATTGAAGCAGCTAGATGGTTAGTTTATTATGCAGCACACCTAAAATCCACAGGACAAAATCACAATAAAGAAGCAGCTATGGCTAAAATAAATGCAGCTGAGACAGCAAGATTTGTTACAAACTTGGCGCTACAGATTCATGGAGGCTATGGTTACATGAAGGATTATCCACTAGAAAGAATGTATCGTGATGCTAAGATTACTGAAATCTACGAAGGTACTTCTGAAATTCATAAGTTAGTAATTTCAAGAGCAGTATTAGGTTAGGAGGATAAATATGAATATAATTGTATGCTTAAAACAGGTTCCAGATACAAATGAAGTTAGAATTAATCAAGAAACAGGAACACTTATAAGAGATGGTGTACCTAGTATTATAAACCCAGATGACAAAAACGCTCTTGAAGCAGCATTAGCAATAAAGGATGAAAAAGGTGGCAAGGTAACAGTAATTAGCATGGGGCCTCCACAGGCTAAGGAGGCGTTAAAGGAAGCTCTTGCCATGGGTGCAAATGAAGTAGTTCTTGTAAGTGATAGGGCTTTTGGAGGCTCTGACACTTGGGCTACAGCAACTGTTCTGGCTGCAGCCATTGAGAAGGTTGGAAATTATGATATTATACTATGCGGAAGACAGGCTATTGACGGGGATACAGCACAAGTTGGTCCTGAAATTGCTGAATTTTTAAATGTTCCACAAATCACATATGCAAAGGAAATAATAGTTTCAAAGGATAAGGTGACAGTAACAAGATTTACGGAAACAGGGGATTATATAATAGAGTCTAAATTGCCAGTACTTTTAACAGCTATTAAAGAATTGAATGTTCCAAGATACCCAAGTGTAAGAGGTATTTTTGAAGCATATGCACCAGATGCTCCTGAAATTCCAGTTTGGAGTATAAATGATTTAGTAATTGATTCTACACAGATAGGACTTAAGGGTTCTCCTACAAATGTTTATAAATCCTTTGTACCGACAAAATCCAAAACAGCAGAAATTATTGATGGAATAAACGGAAAAGAAAAGGCAGCTATTTTAGTAAACAAGCTTGCTGATCTGAAGCTTATATAGGAGGTAGGTGCAAAATGCAAAGAGCAAAAGTAAATCAGAATATAAATTTAAAAGATTATAATGATATATGGGTAATTGGAGAACAGAGAGAAGGAAAAATTCACCCCGTAACTATTGAACTAATTGGTGAAGCTAAAAAACTTGCAAGTGAAATTGGTAAAAAAGTAATTGTAGTAGTTGCAGGTTATGAAATTGAGGAAGAAGTAAAAAAATTACTTAATTATGCTGTAGATAAGGTTTTATTTATTAAAAGCCCATTATTAAAAACCTTCTCCACAGATGGATATGCAACTTCTATTTCTAATCTTATTCTAGAGAGAAAACCTGAAATTGTTTTAGTTGGTGCCACTTCAATAGGAAGGGATATTGGACCTAGAATTGCAGCTAAAATTGGAACAGGACTTGTTGCTGACTGTACAAAGCTAGACATTGATCCTGCTGACGGAAAAATTCTGCAGACAAGACCGGCATTTGGTGGTAATCTTATGGCTACTATTATATGTCCTATAAATAGACCTCAAATGGCTACTGTAAGACCTGGTGTAATGCAAAAGGCAGCTCATATAGATAATCCTACTGGTGTTATTGAAGAAATAACTCCGAGCCTTACTGAAGAAGATATCATAGCTAAGGTTATTGAAATTGTGAAAAGTGGTAAAAAGAGAGTAAATCTTATAGATGCAAAAATTATTGTATCAGGAGGACGTGGTGTAAAGGGACCTGAAGGCTTTGAATTAATTAGAGCCCTTGCAGATGCCTTAGGTGGCGAAGTTGGATCTTCTAGAGCTTGTGTTGATGCAGGATGGATTGACAGCATGCATCAAGTAGGTCAGACAGGTACAACAGTAAGACCAGAAATTTATTTTGCTTGTGGAATCTCAGGAGCTATTCAGCATTTAGCTGGAATGAGCGAGTCAAAATATATTGTTGCAATTAACACTGATCCAACAGCACCTATTTTCAAAGTTTGCGATTTTGGTATTGTTGGAGATTTAAAGGAAGTTATTCCAACTATGATAGAAGAAATTGAAAAGGGTAAGACGTTTGAGATATAATAATTTTAACAAATAATATATTATGAAGGTGAGGTTAAAAAATATGAGTAACATGATAGATGATAACAGCTTAAACATGAGTGGATACAGTATAGACGAAATGTATGTAGGGCAGAAAGCTAGCATAAGTAAGACTATTACTGAATCAGACATTAATACCTATGCAGGACTAATTGCTGACTTTAATCCTGTACATATTAATGCTGAATATGCAAAGACAACAAGATTTGGGGAAAGAATTGCTCATGGTATGTTTACAGCTTCGTTTTTTTCAACTATTGTTGGTATGTGTATTCCAGGAGCTGATGCCATTTACTTAGGACAAACCTTGAAATTTATTGCACCAGTTAAAATCGGGGATACAATTACGGCAACTGGAGAAGTTACTAAAATAGTTAAAGAAAAGAGAATTGCATATTTGAGAACAACAATTGTGAATCAAAGAGGAGAAGTAGTTATTGACGGAGAAGGAACTGTAATGGCTACAAAATAGCAGCGTAATAAGTTTTATATAAACTGAAAATTCTTGAAAATCATGTGCTATAAGTATATAATGTTATTAAGGGTTACCTTACCTTAATGGGTAAATAGGCAGGCTACTAAGTCTGCCTATTTAATTATAAATCCACAAATAGATAGGAGTGAAGCTCTTATGAAAAACGATTTAGAAAGATATAAATACATATTCGATGAAATACTTACGATGACAGATGATGGATTCATAGTTGTGGATAAGAATGGTATCGTTACGGATATTAACGAGCAGTACTGTGATTTTTTGGGTACAAGCAAGGAAAAGGCTATAGGCAGAAATATAAAAGAAACTATATCAAATTCTAAAATGATTGACATTGTTCAAAATGCTTATAGAGAAGAAGGAGTTATACATAAATTTGTAGATGGTGAAACTAAGGAAAGTGACAATAGCTTTTTATTAGTTAGTAGATCCTGTGTGTTTGATGAAGATAAAAATGTAATTGCAGGAGTTGCACAGGTGAAATTTAGATTGCAAACCCTTGATTCTGCACAAAAGTTAATGAAAGAGTATTCAGAGCTGGAATTCTATAAAGAGGAATATAAAAAAATTAATTCAAACCAATATTCTTTTGAAGGAGTAATTGGAAGTAGTGGTAATTTTTTGGAAATAAAAAAATCTGCCATGAAAGCATCAAAAAATTCTTTTCCAGTTTTATTAACTGGAGAAACTGGAACAGGAAAGGAAGTTTTTGCACGAGCAATTCATAATAATAGTGACAGAAAAGATAAACCTATGGTTAGCATTAACTGTGGAGCAATTCCATCGGAGCTATTAGAGTCAGAATTATTTGGATATGAAGAAGGTACTTTTACAGGGGCAAGAAAAGGTGGTAAGAAAGGAAAGTTTCTACAAGCAGATGGAGGAACTATACTTCTAGATGAAATAGGAGACATGCCTTTAAGTATGCAGGTTAAGCTTTTAAGAGTTTTACAGGAAAAAGAAGTCGAGAAGATAGGTGGATCAAAGCCTATACCTATAGATGTAAGAGTTATAGCAGCCACCAGAAGAGATTTAGTAGAAATGATAAAAAATGGAGAGTTCCGAGAAGACTTATATTATAGGCTCAATGTTATTAACATTGAAATGATATCTTTAAGAGAACGAAGAGAAGATATATTGACTTTTGCAAACTACTTTTTAAATAAAGTTAATATTGAATATAAGACAGCAGTTACTTTAAGTATTGAAGCAAAGCAATGTTTTGAAAATTACTTTTGGCCAGGAAATGTAAGAGAGCTAGATAATGTAATAAAAAGTGCCTATGCATCCTGTGACGAATTTGTTATTCAATTAACTGATTTGCCATCTAAAATGGTTTCAAATCATAAGGTTATTAGTTTGGCAGGTTCGGATGAAAAGATGTTAAAGCATATGGTAGACAGTTATGAAAGTTCTTTAATAAAAGAAATTCTTAAAAAATGTAATTGGAATTGTCAAAAGGCTGCTGAGGAACTCGGCATTCATAGAAGCCTTTTATACAAAAAGATAGATAAATATAATATAAAAACAAGAAGATCAATTTAGAATTTCATATAGCTACTAAAAATTAGCAGTCTTGCAATTATAAAAAAATAATTGCAAAGAGGGCTAATTTTTTTTATAATTAAAAAGGATATTTTTGGTATTTGTTGAATTAATTACATGTTAAATTAAACATATTTTATAATTTATAATAGATTTTAAATATAGAGGAGGGGTTATTATGTTTTCAACAAAAATGCAGAATGACTTTATGAAGGAGTTTTTTAAGATACAAGAAAAGGGCGGTGAAATGTGGCCAAACTGGCAAAATAGTTTTAATTCTTCACCGGAAGATAATCCAATGGATAGCTTAAATAAATGGATAAAAAAAAATCAGGAAATGTTTTTGAATAACATTAGTTTGGTGGATGGAAATCAAGTTAGAGATGTATTTAATAAAATGTCAGAAGGTATGAATTCTTATACTAATCTCTTTAATTTCTGGCAGGAGCTTCAAAAACAGACGGTGGAAGAAAAAGCTTCAGAAAATGCACAAGAGTTCATAAATAAATGGAAAGATGATTATGTTAAAATGTTATCTGAAAATGTAATGTCAGAAATGCCTAATAATATCATGGAATTAACAAAAGAACCAATGAAGCTGTTTAAAATATATAATGACTATAATTTTAATTTTATGGATCCTTTCAGTGTTTCTTCAAAGGAATACTTTGAAAATAGCCCTTTCTCGGATAAAGAATATGTAAAAGCTTATCAAACATATATTAATACACTTAATGAATTTTTTACAATGTTTAGAGAAAAAGCAGTTGAAACTATGGAAGCTATAGTTATCGATTATCAAAAGATGATGAAGGAAGGAAATGCTCCAAAAGACTTTAATGAGTTTTATAACTATTGGTTTAATAAAAATAATGATGTAGTTAATGAAGTTTTAGGAACTGATGAATTTTCCAAACTTTTAGCCAAACTTTCAAAGGAAAGCCTTAATTATAAAAAAAATCACGATATCATACTTGAAAAGCAAGTTAATTGGATGCCTTTTCCTTTAAAAAGTGATATGAGAAGTTTATATAAAACTATATATGATTTAAGAAAAGAAGTAAAAAGTTTAAAAAGACAGATGAATGGAAAATAGCTTAAATTAAAAGTAATATAAGGAGGACTTGGTATGTTTGTTAATAATATGGTAGCTGAAGAAAGTGTAAAATTACAAAGCAAAATACTAAAAAACATGGAATTTTTAAAAGACATTGCTAGCGAGAGAGATGAACATGTAGGCGCTACACCTAAGGAGCTTGTATTTGAAGAAGATAAGATGAAATTATATCATTATATTCCTAAAGTGGAGAAACCTTGTGAAGTACCTTTACTAATGGTATATGCTTTAATAAATCGTCAGTATATGGTTGATTTGCAGCCAGATAGAAGCTTAGTAAAAAAAATGTTAGAAGAAGGGTTAGATGTTTATATTATAGATTGGGGTTACCCAAAAGCAGAGGACATGTACCTTACTATGGATGACTATATTAATGGATATATTTATGATTCAGTGGAGTTTATTTGCAAAAAACATAAACTAGAGAAAATAAATTTACTTGGAATATGCCAAGGTGGAACTTTTTCAACAATATATTCAGCGCAACATCCAGAAAAAGTTAACAGCCTTATAGCCATGGTTACGCCAATTGACTTTGAAACAAATGATGGTCTTTTATTTAGATGGGGTAAGGATGCAGACATGAATTTAATGGTAGATACTTTTGGAGTAGTACCTGGAGATTTAATGAATGAAGGGTACAAGCTTTTAAACCCTTTTTATTTATTCTACAATAAATATATTTCTATGGTGGATACTGTAACAGATATAGATAAAATGAAGAATTTTATGAGAATGGAAAGGTGGATAGCTGATGCTCCCGATCAACCTGGAGAGGTACTGCGTCAGTTTATAAATGATTTATATCAAGGCAATAAGCTTATAAAGGGAGAACTTGAAATAGGTGGAGAAAAGGTGGATTTAGAAAAAATTGATATGCCACTATTGAATATTTATGCAGAGCTAGATACATTAGTGCCAAATGCTGCTTCTATTCCTTTAAATGACTTAGTATCAAGCAAAGATAAAGAATATTTTTCTTTGCCAGTAGGCCATATAGGAATGTATACAAGCTCTAAATCACAAAAAGTTCTAGCACCTAAGATTGCAGAGTGGGTTAAAAAGAGAAGCGAATAATAGAATTTAATAATAGAAGACTACAAACATATATCTGTTTGTAGTCTTCTAAAAGTCTATTTTATTGCTTTACAAAGCTTCCGCAATCTGTGCATTGTGTTGTTTTTGCAACTGGTTCATGCTTTGTTACTTGTATTTGCTCTAGTGTACAGAAATTTTCTCTAGAATCATGGAATTTACATTCAGTAACTGTACATCCAATACTGTCATTGTGTCCTTGGTGTAAAGAATATTTATCATGACTTGTCATTTTTATTCACCTCACATTATTTTCTCAAAAATAGTATTGGTTTTTTAAAGATATTTATTCTAGTAATATAAAGGCTATTTTGCTTACTTTTTATTAAAAAATAAATTAAAAAAGCTGCAGGTTGCTTGCAGCTTTTTTAGATCATCTATTTACAAGGGGGGTAAATAGTATTAGTATCAGTATTTGCATAATTAATTTTTAATTATTTAGTAACAGCATTTTTTAATGCATCAGCCTTTTCTTGAGATAAAATACCCTGTTCTACTAATTCAGAGAATAAATCTACTCTTGCTACAGCTTTTTTATCTTTAAAATATGCAGTTCTTTCTTCTTCTGTCATAGCTTTAACTTTATCCATTTCTGCTTGTCTTTCAGTTCTTTTTTGATCCATGTAAGCTTTAATTTTATCTGCTTCTGCTTGAGTTATTACACCAGCTTTTACTTGGTTATCAAGGTTTAATTTAATACCCTTTTGGTTAGGTTTATTCATTTTAGGCATTGCTTTCTTTATTGCATCTGCTTGAGTCTGGGTTATAACCTTTTGATCAACTAAATCCTTAAGAAAACCTATGTTTTTGTTTGGTTTATTAGCTTCAAAATAAGCTTTGCGTTCTTCAACAGTCATGTTTTTAATTTTATCAGCTTCTGCTTTCATTGCAGTTTGCTTTGCTGTTAAATACGCATTTACTTTATCTGATTGTTCTTGCGTAATAGTACCAGCCTTAACTAAGCTAGCTAGAGTTTCTGTCATTCCTTTCATTGGCATCATATTCATTTCTTTATTCATTTGTTTGTTTTGCGTCTTTTCAGTAATTTTAGATTTTGCTTTAGTATTATCTGAAGTACTTTGAGATTTTGCAAAAGCAACACTGGTTATGGATAAAAGCATACTTCCTGCTAGTGCTGCAGCAATAACTTTACCAACCATTTTAGGATTTTTCATTTTAAATCTCCTCTTCTTTCATATTTTATTTTACATCCTTAGTTTAACCATAAATTGTTACAGTATTGTCACAAGATTATTAACATTCTATTAAGAGTATTAACTATAAGATTTAGCTTTAATTAAAAAGTAAAGAGTATAAATTTATTTAACATAAATTTATACTCTTTACTGAATATATAATAAAACTAGTCACTATTTATTTTGTTTCTTTGCATATTCTTTTAGCAAACTTTTAATAAATAGATAAAGAGTTGGAATACCATAAATTAACATAGAAGCTTTTTCTAGAGATTCTCCCATAGATGGGAATAGTGTAGCAATACCTTCTCCAAAGGTGATAGCTCCGATTGCAATCAAAAGTACTGTTAAGATGGTAAATATTACATTAATACTTAGTTTTAGTGAAGTTCTGTAGAATAAATACATAACAGCTATAGCTAAAATAGCCCCAGACAATATACCAGAAACTACTGAAAAGGCAGAGTTAGCTAAAAAAGGTAAGGTAAATAAAGTTATTTCTAAGCTTTCACGGAAAATAGTTAAAAAAGATAATATAAATAGACTATAGGCCGTGATTTTTACTGAGGAAGCATCAAAAGAAGTTTTGGTAATTTCTTTTTGCTGTTTTTTAATTAGTATTATACTATACAAAATTAAGGCTGATAAGAAAAGCATTATCGAACCTTCGAATAAGTCTTTAACTGCAAATTCTAGTGATTTTACTTGGTTAAATATCAGCACACCAGACACTAAACTTGTAAGAAGTCCAATAAAGGAACCAAAATAAATATATTTTGACAGATCCTTTCTATCGATTTTTGTGAGATAAGCAAGTAAAGGCACTAAAATTAAAAGCATTTCAAAGCACTCTCTAAAGGAGATAATAAGTGAAGTAAGCATCATATTTCCCCCCTTTTATATGCTATTTATATATAATATTCGCGAATATTTGGACATGCTACTATTTTTCTAAATTTTTTAAGTATGATTTAATAAATTAAGCTTTTAATCCATTTTCTATTTTATGTTGATATAAGTTAAAAGAATAATGTATAATTATTAAAAGCTTTTAATATAAGGAAGGGGCTAAATTTATGAAAAAACTATTGTTAGGTAATGAAGCCGTTGCAAGGGGAGCCTATGAATATGGGGTGACGGTTGCCACAGCATATCCAGGAACACCAAGTACAGAAATAACAGAGTATATTGCTAAATATGATAATATTAATGTAGAATGGTCTCCTAATGAAAAGGTGGCTTTAGAAGTAGGAATTGGAGCTTCAATCGCTGGAGCTAGAACTATAGTGTCTATGAAACATGTAGGACTTAATGTGGCTGCGGATCCATTAATGTCAATATCTTATCCAGGAGTAAATGCTGGACTCGTTGTTGCTGTTGCAGATGATCCGGGTCAGCATAGTTCTCAAAACGAACAAGATACTAGATATTTTGGTATTGCGGCAAAGGTACCTATAGTAGAGCCTTCAGATAGTGAAGAATGTAAGAAATTTTTAGGACAGGCACTTCGTATAAGTGAAGAATTTGATACTCCTGTAATTTTAAGATTAAGCACAAGAGTTTCTCATTCACAGAGTATAGTAGAATTAAAAGAAAAGGGAGAGTATCCTCTAAAGGACTACGATGAAAATCCAAATAAATATATAGTAGCACCTGCAGTTGCAAAAAAGAGAAGAGTAGTTGCAGAAGATAGATTAAGAAAGCTTGAAGAATTTGCAGAGACTACAGATTTAAATAAGGTTGAGTATAACGACTTAAAGATAGGAATTATAACAAGCGGAATAGCCTATGAGTATTCAAAGGAAGTAATTCCAAATGCATCTTATTTAAAACTTGGATTATCATATCCTCTTCCTAAAAACAAAATAACTGAATTTGTAAGTAAATGCGATAAAGTATATGTAATAGAAGAATTAGAACCTATATTTGAAGAAAAAATTAAATCCTGGGGACTTAAGGTAATTGGTAAAGAGATTATTCCAACCATTGGTGAATTAAGCCCAGAAATTATTAGGAAAGCAATATTAAATGAAACTATAGAAGGAGTTATACCTAATTTTTCAAAACAGGTCCCTGGAAGACCACCGGTTTTATGCCCAGGCTGCCATCACAGAGGGGTATTTTATATATTAAAGAAATTAGGCTTACATGCTTCAGGAGATATAGGATGTTATACCTTGGCTGCCTTTGCTCCATTAAATTCAATGGATACATCAATTTGTATGGGTGCTAGTGTAGGTATGGCATTAGGCTTTGAAAAAGCTCGTGGTAAAGATTTTGCAAAGAAATCTGTTGCAGTATTAGGAGATTCCACATTTATTCACTCTGGAATTACAGGATTAATTGATGTTGTTTATAATAAAGGTAATACTACAGTAATTATATTGGACAACTCTATAACAGGCATGACTGGTCATCAAGAAAATCCAGCAACTGGATATACTTTGAAGGGCGAACCAACAGTTGCAATTGATTTTGAAGCTATAGGAAGAGCTGTAGGTATTAAGAGAGTCAGAACTGTAGATGCCTTTGATATTGAAAATCTTGAAAAAATTATCAAAGAAGAAACGGCTGCAGAGGAACCATCCTTAATAATAACAAAAAGACCTTGTATGCTTCTTAAAAGAGCAAATATGGTTAAAAAGCCACTTAAAATACATAAAGATGCATGTAAGGGCTGCAAGGCATGTATGAAGATTGGATGTCCTGCTATTGCCTTCAAAAATAATAAAGCAGAAATTAATAGCATACTTTGCGTAGGCTGTGACCTATGTACAAAGGTATGCAAATTCAATGCAATAGGAGGGGAATAAGTATGAACATATTAATATCCGCAGTTGGAGGGCAAGGGGCTTTGCTTGCTAGTAGAATAATTGGAAAGCTAGCTCAGAATCTTGGATTAGATGTTAAGGTTTCCGAGGTCCATGGAATGTCACAAAGAGGTGGAAGTGTTGTTACTTATGTTAAGTTTGGTAAAAAAATATATTCCCCTATTGTAGAAAAAGGAACAGCAGATGTTATCCTTGCTTTTGAAATGCTCGAAGGAGGAAGATATGCAGAATTCCTAAAGAAAAATGGAACTCTAATAATAAGTAATCAAAGAATAGAGCCCATGCCTGTAATAACTGGTGCTATGGAATATCCTGAAAGTCTAGAAGAGGAGCTTTCACAGCTGCCAATAAAATTAATAATAACTGATGCTATAGAACTTGCAAGCAAAGCAGGAAATGTTAGGTCAACTAATCTAGTATTAATAGGAATTTTAGCAGCTATATCAAAAATTTCTAAAGAAGAATGGGAAAAGGCAATAAGTGAAACCGTACCTTCTAGCTTACTAGAAGTAAATTTAAAAGCTTTTGAATTGGGGTATAATCTAAAAAATGATTAATTATTATGTAAGATTGGGGGCTTTGTAATGATTTGGGATGAAAGAAACGAATGTATGAGCCGAGAAGAGATGAATGAGCTTCAAGGGAGAAGACTTAGACATACAGTAGAAAGGGTTTATCATAATGTTCCTTTTTATAGAAAAAAAATGCATGAGCTTGGTCTAGAGCCAGGTGATATTCAAGGAATAGAGGATTTATCAAAACTTCCTTTTACAACTAAGCAGGATTTAAGAGAAAATTATCCTTTTGGACTTGCTGCAATTCCAATGAGCCAGATTGTAAGACTTCATGCATCCTCAGGTACTACTGGAAAGCCAGTAGTAGTTGGATATTCAAGAAAAGACTTAAGAACTTGGTCAGAAGTAGTAGCAAGAGCACTTTCTTCTTATGGAGTTGATAATCATGATTTTATACAAATTGCCTATGGTTATGGATTATTTACTGGAGGAATGGGATTGCATTATGGTGCTGAAAAGGTAGGCGCAGCTGTAATACCAATTTCAGGAGGAAACACTAAAAAACAAATTCAAATAATGAAAGACTTTGGTAGTACAGCACTTGCATGTACACCATCTTATGCCTTGTATATTGCTGAATCCATGGAAGAAATGGGTATTAAAAGGGAAGAACTAAAATTAAGGGTTGGTATATTCGGAGCCGAACCTTGGACAGAAAATATGAGAAAAGAAATAGAAGAAAGCTTAAATATTAAGGCAATGGATATTTATGGACTTAGTGAAATAATAGGACCAGGAGTTGCCTATGACTGCGAGATGAAAAATGGACTTCATATAAACGAAGATCATTTTGTACCAGAAATAATCAATCCTGAGACTTGTGAAGTACTCCCTTATGGAAGTAAAGGAGAATTAGTATTTACAACTATTACGAAAGAAGGTATGCCTCTTTTAAGATATAGAACAAGAGACCTTACTGTACTAAAAGATGAAGTATGTGATTGCGGAAGAACATTAGTAAGAATGGAAAAAATCCTTGGTAGAAGCGATGACATGATTATAATAAGAGGAGTTAATGTGTTTCCTTCTCAAGTTGAGAGTGTCCTTCTTGAAATGGGAGAAACAAAGCCTCACTATTTGTTATTTGTTGACAGAGTTAACAACCTTGATATTTTAGAGGTTTGGGTTGAGGTAGATGAGGTATTTTTCTCCGATCAGATTAGAAAGCTTGAAAGTCTTACTAAAAAAATTAAACATAATATTGAATCAACTTTGGGAATTGGTATAAAGCTAAAATTAGTTGAACCAAAGACCATAGAAAGAAGCGAAGGTAAAGCTAAAAGATTAATTGATAGAAGGGTCTTATAATAAAATTATAAGGAGGTTTTAATATGTCAATCAGACAGTTGTCAATATTTCTTGAAAATAAATCTGGTAGACTTGCAGAGGTTACAACAATACTAGGAGAAGCTGATATAGATATGAGAGCTTTGGTTATCTCTGATACTACTGATTTTGGAGTTTTGAGATTGCTTGTAAATAAACCTGAGGAGGCTTTTAAGGCTTTAAAGGAAAATGAATTTACAGTTAGCCTTACAAATGTAGTTGTAATAGCAACTCCAGATGAGCCAGGTGGACTTTCAAAGGTACTTCAGCTACTTGACAAGTCAGGTATAGACATAGAATATATGTATGCTTTTATAGGAAGAAAAAATGGAGAAGCTCCTGCAGTATTTAGAGTAGAAGATGTAGATAAAACTGTGGAGATTCTAAAGAGCAATAATATTAGAGTGATAACAGAAGAAGAACTATAATAAGTTTAGGAACATACTAAAAAGGCGTAGGATAATATAATCCTATGCTTTTTTTGGTAATATGGGAAATTACAGAAGTAACTATAAAAATTTTCAAAATAATACTTGTGTAAACTAATGATATTAGTTAAAATATAATTAATGATAGTAATTATTTAACTAATAGTATTAGTTAAGTGAATGTGAGGAGTTGTTTTTATGAAAATTATTAAAGAAAATACTCTGTATCAATTGACTTTTTTAGGGAGTCTTTTTCCAATAAATTGTTACTTCGTTGAAGAGAAAGAAGAACTTACTCTTATTGATGCTGCAATACCCTCAAGTGAAAAAGCAATTTTAGAAGCTACGAAAAAAATAGGTAAACCTATTACACGAATATTATTAACACATGTTCATGGTGATCATGTAGGAGCACTAGATGCAATTAAAGAGATTTTCCCTAATATTCCTGTGTTTATTTCAAAGAGAGAAGCTAGATTAATGGAGGGAGATAGAAGCTTAGATGCAGGTGAACCTAATTTGCCTATAGTAGGGGGAGTCCCTAAAAAATTAAAGACAAGAGCTGATGTTCTGCTAAAGGATGGAGATATGATTCAATCCTTAATGGCTATAGAAATACCAGGGCATACTCCAGGTTCAATGGCTTATTTAGATACTCGAAATAATTCTATTATTGTGGGAGATGCAATGCAGACAAGAGGTGGTTTAGCAGTAGCAGGAGTAATTAAAGTAACATTTCCTTTCCCAGCTATGGCAACCTGGAACAAGAGAGGTTCTATAGATAGTGTTCGTAAGCTATTAGGATATAAACCTTCATTGCTTGCTACAGGGCATGGCAAAATGATAAAAGAACCAGAAGAAGCTATGAAAAGAGCCATTTTAGAGGCAGAAAAAAAGTTAAAATAATAAATATGGAAGGAGAAAGATTATGTCACCAAGAATAGGACTCGATTTAAATACAATACTAAATGCAGCAACGGAAATTGCTGATACAAAAGGTGTAAATGAAATCACCTTAGCATCCTTAGCTCAAAAACTAGAAGTCCGCACACCTTCTTTATACAACTATATTGAGGGATTACCAGGGCTTAGAAAAAAGCTTGCTATATATGGAATAGAGCAACTTCATATTGCTATAACAAATGCAGTTATAGGATTAGCAGGAGATTCTGCAGTACGTTCTATGAGTGAAGCATATTTGAGCTTTGCAAGGCTTCATCCGGGATTATATGAAGCGACCTTTATGGCACCTAACCCAATGGATTTAGATGTACAAAAGGCTTCTAAGGAAGTGGTAGATATTGTTGTAAGAGCATTGAAAGCATACAATTTAACTGATGAAGAGGCTATCCATGTTACTCGTGGGCTTAGAAGCGTTTTGCATGGTTTTGCCTCCATAGAGCAAATGGGAGGGTTCAGACTTTCTTATGATCTTGATGTAAGCTTTAAGCTATTAATAGATACTTTTATTAAAGGAATTCATAATTTTAAGGATAATAAAAAGGAACTTAATTAAATTAAAGAAGAAATAATGGCTAGTCGCTAGATATACATGTAAATATAAAGGTGATTAGAGACTAGCCATTAGTGTAATACAAGAAAATGCCGTGGTAACCTTATTATATTACTGATTAAAAATCGAATTCCTCATCATCAGGATAATTCATATCAATGCCTCTATCCATCATGTACATAGGATATTCTCCCATTGGATATGCTCCCATAGGACTCATATAATCCATGTCAGCCATGCTAGGGCTCATATTGTTCATACCAGCCATAGTAGGGCTCATGTATCCCATACCTGGCATAGAAGGACTCATGTATCCCATTCCAGGCATAGTAGTGTGATGCATTGGACAACCATGCATATGCATCATAGGACACATATGAACTGTCATAGGGCACATTCCATAAGTATGCATAGGGTGCATAGCTTCATGCATTGGAGACATTTCATATTTGCCCATAGGCTTCATTTTTTCCATCTCATGCATTTCCATATTATCTTTGCAATCCTTTAAGTTTTTATCCATTAACTACACCTCATTAAAATTTTTTTTTATTACATTTACAATATATGTGTTATGAAAGCTTTGTTGAACAAAAATATATTTTTTTTAATTAAAATGTATTTAACAGTAATGAATGAGAATATTTAAGTCGAATAAATTAAATTTAGAATGGAGATTATATTATTGTGTGATAACAACAAATGAAAATATTAATTGAGGGAGGTTAGAAACATGAGTGATAAAAATAGTTTACAAGAAGCTAAGAAGTTAAATGAAAAATCAGCAAGAAATGCTGGAACTAATATGACTAGTTCAACTGCAGGAATGGGAAGTATGACAAATAGCACAACTCCTACAAGCTCAGATAGCAATTCATTACAAGAAACAAGAAAGAAAAATGATAAATCTGGTATGAATAAAGGTCAATTTTAATTAAATATAAAAGGTCAGAGAGAGAATCTTCTCTGACCTTTTATATTTAAAGAATAAGATTATAAGATTAAACTTGATAATTACTACTATAGATATTATTTATTACTACGAAAAATAAATTAGAATAATATTATCAATAAAAAGACTACTCTATACATAAGGGCGGGATTAGATGAGAGCTTCTAGTATTAATAAAATAAAAGAAGGATCTGTATTAGGTAAGTCAATTTATTCTTCAGATGGAAGACTACTTTTAAGCAAAGGTATTAGCTTAGACAAGAATCTATTGCATGTGTTAAGAAAACATCAGATTGTATATGTTTATATTGAAGATAAAATTTCTAAAGATATAGAAATACATAGCATAATTGATGATAAAGTTAGAGTTGAAGCAATAACTAACATGAAAAAAATTTTTCATAAGGCTATGTATCACGGTAAAGGAAAAGAAAAAGTTGATTGGGTACCATTACAAGCAAGGTTTCAAGTTGAAAACATTATAAATGACATATTAGAAAGCTTAAAGAATAATGAAGGAGTTTTATATAATATAACTGAACTTATGGGAACAGATATGCATACCTATAACCATAGTGTAAACGTAGCTGTATTAGCTATTCTTACAGCCAGAACTTTAGGATTTTGTGAGAATGATATTAAAGAAATAGGATTAGGATCTTTGCTTCACGATTTAGGAAAAATTAAGCTAGAATCAGAAATTCTAAATAAGGAAGATTTTCTTAACAAAGAAGAAGCAAACTTAATGAAGAAACACGTAGATTATGGATATGAAATGGTTAAAGATGATTTATCTATATCTTACATTGTTAAACAGATAATATATTCACATCATGAGTATTTAGATGGCAGCGGATATCCAAGAGGGTTAAAGGGAAAAGAACTACTGGATTATTCTAAAATAGTAACAATATGCGACGAATTTGACACTATGACCTCTGTAAAGCATGGAAAAAAGAAAATGTCAACATACGAAGCTTTAGAATTATTGTCATCAAAAACCTTAGAAAAATTAGACGCAAATATATTGAGTAAATTCATCGAGAATATAGCAGTTTATCCTATAGGCACTGGAGTGGTTTTAGAGGATGGAAGGAAGGGAATAGTAGTTGATATTCATAGGACATATCCTACAAGACCAATAGTTAGAATTATTGAGGACAAGACTAATAAGGATTATTACGAAATAGATCTAATGAAGAACTTAACCATCTTTATAAAAGACGTTATAGATTTAGACTCTTTACATGATGAAATACTAGATTGCTAAATTATAAAAAAATAAGGGCTTTAGAGTAAAACTCTAAAGCCTAATTTTTATATTATTTCCTCATTTTCAAAGCTTCTTCGTAAAGAGTTTTGAATTTAGCACTAGTTCCAGTTGCTCCAGTTACTGTATCAACCTTTCCTGTTGACATTACCCCTTGGATAAGTTTTTCATAGGCTTCTTTAGCAGAAACTTTAGATATACTCTTCATTTTAGTGTTGTACTCTGTATTTTCACTCTTCTTTTTACCATCTTTATCAAATTCTTCAAAGGTTACCTTATCTATTTTTCCATCTTTATAAGTTATAGAAAGTTCACCTTTATAACCATTTTTATCAAGGTCTTTTTCCTTAGCAGTATAAGTAGCGTTCATTAGTAAAACTGTTGCAGAAGTGTCTCCTTTTTCAGCCTTTGCTAAAACAGCAGCAGCTAGAACTTTAAATTCTTCACTTGAATCAGTTGCACCTGTAACAGTATCAACCTTTGTAGGATCCTGTGACTTAACTAAAGCATCTTGAAGTTTTGGACTATATTCTGCAGGAGAAGTATTTGATTTAGATTTCATAAGTTTATTGTATGCATCATCTTTAGTCTTAAGATTACCTTCAGCATTTGCAGAGTCATATACAACTTTTGCAATTTTTCCATCTTTAATTTCTATTTCCAATTGAGGTTTCCATCCATGTCCATCTAAAAAGTCATAAGTAGCCTTATAAGTACCATCTTTATAAGTTTTAGCTGTTGTATTTGCTGTGCTTGTTGAGTCAGCAGGTTTGGAACCAGTTTCAGCAGTTTTTGAAGAACTTCCACATCCAACTAATAATGAAGTAGATAAAGCTGCAACAGTAACAACATATAATAGTTTCTTTTTCATAATGTACCCCCCAATAAATATTTTATGAATTAACTAAATTTTAACATTATTATTTTTCATTGTCAAGAAACCGACAATGAAAAGGATATCAAACAATAGGAATTATTTGCAAATATTATCTACTTAAAAATAAAAAATAGTAAGGAAAATCCATAGACATTTAGACTATTTTTATATAAAATGAAATAGAATGGTAGTATATAAAATATCTAAAGGAGGGATAACATGGCTCAAAGCAGAAAAATAGTAATTTTAGGAGCAGGATACGGGGGAGTTCATGCTGCTAAGTTGCTAAACAAAAAATTTAAAAAAGATAAAAATATAGAAATAACCTTAATAGATAAGAATCCCTATCATACCTTAATGACTGAGCTTCACGAAGTAGCTGGTGGAAGAGTTGAAGAAGATAGTGTTAAAATTAATTTAAAGAAAATTTTCTCTGCAACTAGAGTTAATAGTTTAACAGATAAAATAACTAAAATAGATTTCAAAGAACAAAAATTATATTCAGAAGATTCATCTTATGAATACGATTACCTAATAATTGGAGCCGGAAGTGAACCCGCTTTCTTTGGGGTAGAGGGAGTTAAGGAAAATGGCTTTACTATTTGGTCCTTAGATGATGCTTTAAAAATAAGAGAACATATGATAAATATGTTCAGAAAAGCAAGTTCTGAAAGAAATGCTGCAAAGAGAAGAAGAATGCTTACCTTTGTAGTAGCTGGAGCAGGTTTTACAGGAATAGAAACCATAGGAGAATTTGCTGAATTTAAAAAGAAGTTAAGCAGAGAATATGATGTAGATGAAAAAGAAGTAAGACTTCTAGTAGTTGAAGCTACCAATAAAATTCTTCCAATATTAAATGATAATATGATAGATAAAGCAAGCAGATACTTAAATAAGGTTGGAGTTGAAATAATAACACAGGCTGCAATAACTAAAGTAGAAAAGGATAAAATCCATCTAGGGGATGGAAGAGAGATAGAAACTAATACATTAGTGTGGACTTGTGGTGTACAAGGTGTAGAATTTTCAGCAAAGCTTGGATTAACCATGGGTAAAAAAGGAAGAGTTGCAGTTAATGAGTTTATGCAATCATTGGATTATGAAAATGTATATTTAGTAGGAGACAATGAATATTTTGAAGAAGAAGGAAATAAGCCTACTCCTCAAATAGTAGAAACCGCTCTCCAAACAGCAGAAACAGCTGTTAAAAATATCATTGCAGATATGGAAGACAAGAAAAAAGAGGGCTTTAAATCTAATTATCATGGATTTATGGTTTCTATTGGGAGTAGATATGCAGTAGCAACTTTAGCAGGAAAATCTTTATCAGGCTTTATAGCAATGGCAATGAAGCATTTAGTTAATATGCACTACTTATTTGGTGTAGGTGGCTTTAATACGGTATGGGCATATATTGTTCATGAGTTCTTTGATATGAAGGAAAGACGTTCTATGATTGGAGGACATCTATCCGCTAAGTCTCATAGCTTTTGGCTTGCAATATTAAGAGTTTACGTTGGAGTTATTTGGCTTCTTGAAGGAGTAAAAAAAGTACAGGATGGATGGCTAAAACCAGAGAATATATTTATTGTTCAAACTGAAGGAGTAACCGGTGCCTCTGAAAAAGCAGGGGAAGCGGCACAGGCTGCAGCAACTACGGTTACGCCTTTACTTGCACATCCACCAGAAATATATACATGGTTTATGGACAAGTGTATTGCACCTAATGCATTTTTCTTCCAATCAATGGTTGTTCTTGCGGAGATAGGTATAGGACTTGCATTAATAGGTGGATTATTTACTTTCCTAGCATCATGTGCATCTATTTTCTTATCACTTAATTTTATAATATGTGCTATGGCTGGAAAGGAAATTCTATGGTACATTTTTGCTGGTCTTGCATTAATGGGAGGAGCAGGTAGAGCCTTTGGATTAGATTATTATGTAATGCCGTGGCTGAAACAATGGTGGAATAAGACTACACTAGCAAGAAGAACCTATTTATTTATAGATACTCCAAATCATTAATCTATAATTGATAATAGGGAATAACTAATCAAAAAAGGTGATTAAATGAATAGTTTTTGGAACGAATATCCAAATATACAGAGTGAATTAGAAGTTGTTTCAAAGATAATAAAAAACAATATTAAAACCAACGAAAAGGTTATAGAAAATGCTCTTTTAGAACTTTTGAATTCTGGAGGAAAGCTGCTTAGACCAGCTTTCCTTATTATTTCAGGAAAGTTCGGAGATTATAACAGGGATAAAATATTACCTCTAGCAGCAGTAATAGAAATGCTGCATATGGCAACCCTTGTTCATGATGATATTATAGATGATTCCTTACTTAGAAGAAATAGTCCTACGACTCAGGCTAAATACGGTAAGGATGTGGCTGTTTTTATGGGTGATTACCTATTTTCAAGATGTTTTTTGGTACTTTCAAAGAATAATTCTATGGAAGATATGCAGGAAGTTACTAAGGTGATTTCTACAATATGTAAGCAAGAAATAAATCAATTTACATCTAGATTTTCTGAAGATATGAGTATCAAAAAGTATTTAAAAAGAATAGGAGGAAAAACTGCTGCCCTTTTTGCTTTAAGTTTTTATGTTGGTGCTAAACAGAGTAATTGTGATGAAAAACTTTCAAGGCAGCTTGGAAGAATAGGCTATGAAATAGGCATGGCTTTTCAGATAGTAGATGATATTTTAGATTATACTGGAGAAGAAAAAGAAGTAGGTAAGCCTGTGGGAAATGATCTAAAAGAAGGTTTGTATACACTTCCTCTGATTTCCGCTTATAAAAAAGATAAAACAAGATTAGAAGGGTTACTATCTAAGGAAAGTATGACAGAAGAGAATGTTAATGAAATTATTAAAACTACTATAGAACTTGGTGGTATAGAAAAATCAAGGGAACTGGCAATTAAATACACTAACAAAACCTTTAAAAGAATAAAAGCATTGCCTAATTGTGAGAGTAAGAATATTCTCCTAAGGATTACTGAAAAGCTATTAAAAAGAAAATATTAATTAGTAACAAAAAAGGAGCATATGCTCCTTTTTTATATATTTCTTATGCAACCATTTTATTATTATTGTTTACTTTTTCATCTTTTTTAAACATCCTAAGAAACAATTTAACAACTTCATTTACTACAACTACAAAGGCAGAGGCTAAAAGTACTTTAACCCACATAATTGGACTTAAGTAAACGGCATTAAAGAAATTAGAAAATACATCTGTTATAAATACTTGTACAATAGCAGTGATACTAATTATCTTTAAAGCAATGGTGTTATTTTTAAAGTAAGGTATTATACTATTTGTTCCAAATTCTCTACAGTTTAGTGCATTAAATAACGCACTGAAGGCAAATAAGGCAAATAGTACTGTTTCCATTTCAGTTGCTCCATTTGAACCTACTACAGGAACGGTGGATGCTCCAAGGGGATTGAATATCATTTGTATCATAATTACTGCTGTTATATAAGAAGCATTTAAAACCATGGTTTTAAACATTGATTTAGTTATGATACTTGCATTTCTATTGGTAGGTTTTCTTTTTAATACAATATCACGCACTGGCTCAAGACCAAGAGAAAGTGCTGGAGGACCATCCATTATGATATTTACCCATAATAATTGTATAGTAGTAAAAGGCATATCAAAATTAAATAGTACTGATAAAATCGCAGTTAAGAAAGCTACAATGTTAACTGTAATTTGGAATTGAATAAATCTTTGAAAGTTTTCATAAATTCCACGTCCCCATTTTATTCCTTTAACAATTGTTCCAAAGCTATCGTCAGTAAGAATAATATCCGCAGCGTTTTTAGAAACCTCTGTACCTGCAATCCCCATAGCAATACCAACGTCAGCTTTTGTTAGGGCAGGGGCGTCATTTATACCATCACCAGTAACTGCAACTACTTCACCATTTGCCTGAAGAGCTTGTACAATTCTCATTTTAGTATCAGGCTTAGAACGAGCTACAATAGCTATAGTTTTTATTTCTTCCCTTAGCTCTTCATCAGTAAGTGTATCTATATAGGTAGCTTCTACAGCCTTTAATCCATCTTGAAGTAAACCTAAATCTTCTCCAATAGCAATAGCTGTATTAATGTTATCACCAGTAAGCATTTTAGTTGTAACACCAGCTTCCTTTGCAACTGCTACAGCCTCATTAACTTCTGGTCTTAGAGGATCTTTAATTCCTACAAAACCTGAGAATACTAATTGGTTTTCTATAGCTACTTCTTCACCGGACATAGCTACTTCTTCATGGATGTTCCTATAGGAAAATCCAAGTACACGCATAGATTTTCTTTGAAGGCTTTCAATAGCTTCAAATATTTCATTTCTTCTTTCATCAGTAAGTTTTAGTACTTTATCATCTATATGCTCGTAATGACATAATTCTAAAATTACTTCTGGAGCACCTTTGGTAAATACAGTGCAGGAATCCTCTGCATCAATAATAGTACTCATTCTTTTTCTTTTTGATGTAAAAGGAATTTGATGAAGTACCTTTTTTGCTTCTCTTTCTTTTATATAATCATAAGAATCATGATATAAAAGGAGAGCACATTCTGTAGCACTTCCTAAATACTTAACTTCTCCATCTTTTTTTTCTATATCAGCAGTGGAGTTAATTAAACAATTATCTATAAAGTGTCTACTGTTTTCAGTTAGGCCGTCTTTCTCCATAAATGTGCCGTGAAGATAAACCTTTTCTACTGTCATTCTATTTTGAGTTAAAGTACCAGTTTTATCTGAACAAATAACACTTACGGAACCTATAGTTTCGCAAGCTTCCTTTTTAGTAACAAGTGCATTTATCTTGGCCATTTTTTGCATAGTAATAGCAAGAGTCATGTTAATCATTGTTGGTAAGCCTTCTGGAACTGCAGCCACAATTAAAGCAACACAAACAACAAAGGCTGTTTTAATAGGTTCAATAGATTGAAGGAAAGGCATAAAGCCAGAAGTATCTATATTCAATGTATTAGCTAGTACCATTTTTATAATCATTATAATAAATAATATAGCTGCAATAGCACTGGATACTTTTGAAATTTTACCGCCTAAATCTCCTAATTTAATTTGCAAAGGAGTTTCAACGTCTCCATCTTCAAGATTCTTAGCGATTCTTCCCATCTCAGAAGAGTCACCAGTAGCAGTAACTAAAAGTTTTCCTCTTCCATAAGCTACGAGTGTACCACCGAATGCCATATTAATCTGTTTTGCAGGGATAGGGTCTTGAATAACAGTTTTGCCTTTTGCTTCAATTACTTCCATTTCAATAATGGCTTCAGCATGTTTATTTACATCTTCTGATTCACCGGTTAGCATGTCTTCTCTAACCTTTAAATCTATAGTGTCAATAAGCCTTCCGTCTGCAGGGACCATATCTCCCATTTCAATAAATACTATATCTCCTGGGACTAAATCATTTTTGCTAATTTGCATTATGCTTCCATCCCTTAGGACCTTTACCTCGATGTTTTCTGTCATCTTAGAGAGAGCTTCAGCTGCTTTTTGAGATTTACCTTCTGTAATGATACCAATGGCAATACCAATAGCAACGGCACAAACTATTCCAATAGCATCCTGAACTTCACCAATTATAGCACTAATTAGTGCTGCAACTAATAGTATTATCATCATTGGTTCAGTTAAAGCGTCCTTAATATCATCCCATAGAGAACCCTTTTCTTGCTTAGAAAACTCGTTAGGACCATATTTAAGGAGTCTATCTTGTGCCTCAGGATTAGATAAACCTTTGATTGGGTCTACCTTTAATTCTTCTAAGACCTTAGAGGTTTCTTCATTAAAGTATTTCATATTATCACCTTTCTTTTAAGACTTGTACAAGTGTACAAGTCACATTATATCATGATAATTAAGAAAATAATATGATATTTCTTTATAAAAGAGTAGTACAAGATTGTAAATAATTTGTTAATATAAAAAATATGGATATTAAAGAAAAACTTAAGTATAAGTTAAAGATATGTTAAATTTTTTAAAAAGATGGAGCTTTATACACTATTTGATCGTATATTGATGTATAATTTTTTTTAAGTTTTAAAAATTTATTTAAGCTGTTATTTAAGTGGGGGGGGAATTTATGTTTATTAATTCGAAGCTTTCAACGGAGTTAAGCAAGATATTTAATGAATTTAAAGTGGGGAATTTAGAATATTTAGAGGAAAAGTCAAAAAATCAAAATAGTATTTTAGTATCTAGTACTGCCTATTTTGCAAAAACTATTTTAACATCTTCTGGGAATATAAAAAAAGTAATAAAGGGTATTCTTGGAGTAACTACAAAGATAAGTAATTTCAATTTAAGACTTAATTATTATTCTGATAAATTAAGTAAAGTATCAAATGAATTAAAATCAGCAAGTGATAGTTTGCTTGTTGCAATGGAAGAAACTAATGCCAGCATAAATGAATCTACTTTATCAATAGGAGCTAACTCAAGTGCGATTGATAAGGTAGTTACAAATACTGATAAGGTGTACAAAGCTATAGAGGAAAATGATATGATTCTTACAAATATTAAGGGAATAAATAACAAAGTCATTGAAAATTCTAAGACTTTATCTGGAAGTATGGTTGATTTATCAGCTATAGTTAAAAGTATGAATGACATTGTTCAGGGTATAAGTAAAACAGCTTCTGATACAAATCTTCTTGCATTAAATGCAAGTATTGAAGCTGCAAGGGCAGGAGAAAATGGTAGAGGTTTTTCAGTGGTGGCACAAGAAATTAAGAAGCTTTCGGAAAATACACAGCAACAGTTAAACTTTATCAAGAATTTTATGGTAAAAATACAAGAGGGCTATACAAATAGTAACACCAGTGTACAGAGTACCATAAGTGCTATAAATGAAATGGAAAGTTGCACTGAAAAAATGTCAGATTCTTTTTCGAAAAGCAAGGTATATATAGATGAGGTTATTGAAAGCATTCATACTATTTCTTCTAATATGGAGGAGCTAAGTGCTGTTAGTGAGGAAATAAATGCAGCAACCTCAGAGATTAGTAATGATGCAGAAAGACTTACTAACATGGCAGATGGTATAGAAAAAGATGCAAAAAGCATTAAAGAAATTGGTATAGAACTAGAAGATATAGAAGAGGAAGTATCAACTCTCGCTAAGACAGCTACTAAACTAAATAAAGAAGAATATTTTAAGATTACCAATGAAGATTTAATAGAAAATATAGATAAAGCAGTAATAGCTCATCAAGGTTGGGTAAATAATCTTAAGAGTATGGCTGAGGGAATGAAAGTAAGGCCTTTACAAGTAGATGGGCATAAGTGTGGCTTTGGACATTTCTATCATTCTGTTAAGCCAGTAAATGATGAAGTGCTTAAGGTTTGGAAGGAAATAGATGAAATACATGAAAAGCTTCATGGAACTGGTACAGTGGTTATTAATGATATTAATAAAAAAGATGGTGAAGCTGCTTTGATTAACAGCAGAGAAGCTGAGGCTCTTTCAAAAATTATCATAAGTAAGTTTAATTTAATAAAAGAAATTACAGAAAGATTGACTAAAGAAAACAAAACAGTATTTTAGAAAAAAATTAAAAAAATATATATACGTAACATTGGTTACAGAAATACTGGTTACTTTCTTTTATAATAAAGCTATAGGAAGTTAAATGAAAAACAAATCATGAAAATAAAATTTTATTATAAATGGAGGTATTATTAATGAGTATGTTTTGTTATCAATGTCAAGAAGCAGCAGGCTGCAAAGGATGTACAGCAAGAGGAGTTTGTGGTAAACCAGCTGATGTAGCAAATTTACAAGATTTATTAATTTACACATTAAAGGGAATAGCTTTATACGAACTAAGGGCAAATGAAACAGGGATGAATAATAAAAAGGTAAACAAGTTTATTGTAGATTCATTATTTTCAACTATTACAAATGCAAACTTTGATAAAGAAGGTTTTGATGTAAGAGTAAAAAAAGCTTTAGCTTTAAGAGAAGAAGTAAAGAATACACTAATCAGTAACGGAGTAAATATAGAGGATATAAAGCACGATTCAGCTTTATGGACAGGAAATACTGTTGCAGAGTTTGAGGAAAAAGCTAAAACAGTAGGAGTGCTTTCTACAGAGAATGAAGATGTAAGATCTCTAAGAGAATTATTAATATATGGACTTAAGGGTATGGCAGCTTATGCAGAACATGCATTTAATTTAGGCTATGAAGATGAAGCAATTTATACATTCCTAAAAAAAGCTTTAGCATCTACTACAAAGGATTTATCAGTAGATGAAATGATTGGATTGGTACTAGAGGCTGGAAAATTTGGTGTTGACGTTATGGCATTATTAGATAAGGCTAATACATCAACTTATGGAAATCCTGAAATAACAAAGGTTAATATAGGGGTAAGAAACAACCCTGGTATTTTAATAAGTGGACATGATCTTAAGGACATGGAAGAATTATTAAAGCAAACAGAAGGAACAGGAGTAGATGTTTATACTCACAGTGAAATGCTTCCTGCAAACTACTATCCAGCATTTAAGAAATATGATCACTTTGTAGGTAACTATGGAAACGCATGGTGGAAGCAAAATGAAGAGTTTGAAAGCTTTAATGGATCAATTTTAATGACTACAAACTGCTTAGTTCCACCTAAGGACTCTTACAAGGATAGAGTTTATACAACAGGAGCGACAGGTTTCCCAGGCTTAACTCATATTGAAGAAAGACAAGACGGAAAGCCAAAGGATTTCACAGAAATAATTGAACATGCTAAGAAACTAGCTGCTCCAATAGAAATAGAAAGAGGAGAGATAGTAGGAGGCTTTGCTCATAATCAAGTTATGGCTTTAGCTGATAAAGTTGTGGAAGCAGTAAAAACAGGAGCAATAAGAAGATTCTTTGTTATGGCTGGCTGTGATGGAAGAATGAAGAGCAGAAGCTACTATACAGAATTTGCAGAAGCACTACCAAAGGATACTGTAATTCTTACTGCAGGTTGTGCAAAATACAGATACAACAAGCTTAACCTAGGAGATATTGGTGGAATACCAAGAGTTCTTGATGCAGGTCAATGTAATGATTCTTACTCATTAGCAGTGATAGCTCTTAAATTAAAGGAAGTATTTGAGCTTAACGATATAAATGAATTGCCAATTTCCTTCAATATTGCTTGGTATGAACAAAAGGCTGTAATAGTATTACTAGCACTATTATATCTTGGAGTGAAAGATATCCACTTAGGACCAACACTACCAGCTTTCCTATCACCAAATGTAGCTAAGGTTTTAGTTGAAAACTTTGGAATTGCAGGAATAGGAACAGTTCAGGATGATATAGAATTATTCTTAGGAAAATAAGAAATAGTTAGTGACCAGTAACCATATAGTGGCTCTACAACCTTAGGTTGATAGATAACTATAATGCATTGCTGGTCAAATTTTTTTATGCAACAATTCTAATTTAATATTAAAACAAGGTTTCTTCTAAAGCCTCTAAATCTAAAATAGTGATAGTCTTTTTATCATAATCTATAAGCTCATCTTCTTTCATGTTAATTAATTCTCTAGATAGGGAAGGCCGTGTGGTTCCAAATTGATCTGCCATCTCTTGCCTTGAAGAGTTTATTTTTATTAGAAAACTCTTTTGTTTTTTATACTCATCTAGAAGAAAACTAGCTATCTTTTGTCTAATAGTTTGATAGGATAGAGTACGCAATATGTTACTTAGATTTAAAATTCTATTTGATAATACTTTCATAAAGTTATGAAGGAAAGTTGTATTGCTACTACAAAGCTTTATGATATCGCCTTGGTTAATATATAGAACTTTAGAATCTGTAGAAGAAGCTATAGTTGAAGGGTAGGTTTTTCTGTTAGAAAAGATTATAGCTTCACCAAAGATATTGCCCTTTTGCATACGATTAATAGTAACTACCTTTCCAGAAGGGTAATTTTTTTGCACTTCAATAGAACCTTCAAGTATAATGCCTATGCTGGAAATTGGATCATCTTCAAAAGCAATAATCTCTCCTTTTTTAAAGCTAGCTACTTTATAATTAATGTTTAGAAGTATTTTTTCAGTTTCTTCTCCCATAAAATTTTTAAATAAGGTACAATCTTTTAGACTATTTATGATATAATTCATAATGATTTAGCTCCTTAATTTATTTAAAAGTGTAACACATGTTACATACTTAATAACTTTATAGTATTATAATAAACTTAATAAATCAAGTATTGTGTATACAAGGAGGAAAGTATTATGAAAAGAAAAATCATTATTATAGATGAAAAAAAGTGTAATGGATGTGGAATTTGTGTAAATGCTTGTCATGAAGGTGCCATACAAATGGTAGATGGAAAAGCAAAGCTTATTAGTGATGAATACTGCGATGGTTTAGGAGATTGCCTTCCAGGATGTCCTACAGGTGCTATAGAAATAATTGAAAGAGAAGCAGAAGAATATAATGAAGAGAAGGTTAAAAAAAGAATGGAAGAGAAAAAGAGAGAAGCGAAAGCAGAACCATTAGCATGTGGTTGTCCAGGAACTATGGCTAAGATGATTCAGAAGCCAACAACTAAGTTAGAAGTTAAAAAACAAGTTAAAAAAGAAGAAGTAGAAACAAATGAAGGCAGTGTTTCAGAATTAATGCAGTGGCCAGTGCAACTAAATCTTATTAATCCTAATGCTAAATTTTTAGAAGGAGCAGATTTATTAATAGCAGCAGATTGTACAGCTTTTGCTTATGCTAATTTCCATAAGGACTTTATTAAAGGAAGAATTACTGCAATAGGATGTCCAAAATTAGATGACAACAATCACTATAAAGAAAAAATTGCTCACATGTTAAGAGATAATGATATTAGAAGCATTAAGGTTATCAGAATGTCAGTACCTTGCTGTGGAGGAATAGTTAATGCGGTTAAAGGTGCCATGTTAGAAGCAAATAAGATAATTCCATACAGTGAAGTAGTTATTGATGTTAATGGAGAAATAATACAAGATGTTTAAGTAAAAAGTTGCAGCCTTGGGTTGCAGCTTTTTACTTTTATCTATGTTTACCCATGAGAATTAATCTGTTACAATATAACATGTTAAGGAAGTGAATAAATTGAGACAAGAACTTAAAGCAGATTTAGCCTTATTATCTGTAACCCTAGTTTGGGGAACAAGCTTTCCTATAATGAGTATAGCTTTAAAGCAGATGGGGCCTTATACTTTTTTATCCTTTAGATATTTAACGGCGGCGTTGATTTTATTTTTTATGGTTTTTAAAAAGCTAAAAGAAATTGATAAGAAAACTGTTAAATCAGGAGTACTTATTGGACTAGCTCTTTTTGCAGGGTGCATTCTTCAAATTGTAGGGCTAGTGTATACAACACCTAGTAAGTCGGGGTTTCTAACAGGGATGAATGTTATATTTGTACCTTTCTTTATAGCTATGATTTATAAACAATTGCCTGATTCTAAGAGTGTTGCAGGTGTAATTTTTTCAGTATTAGGTCTTGGGATAATGTCCTTAGATTCTAATATGAGTATAAACTTTGGAGATATACTTACAATTATTTCAGCAGTAGCTTTTGCTGTTCAAATTATATTAGTTGATAAGTATGCTAGGGGTGTAGATATTGCAGTAATAAGCTTTCTTCAAATGTTTGTTATAGGTATTTTATCTTTTATACCAGCTGTTGCTGTTGAAGGCTTGAATTTCCCTGTTAACAAGTTTACTGTATCTTCAGTCATTTATACTGCAATATTTTGTTCCATATATGCCTATTATGTTCAGAATAAGATGCAGCCATTTACAAAGCCAACTCACGCAGCTATTATATTTTTAGCAGAGCCTGTGTTTAGTGCAATATTTTCTGCCTTTATAGGAGATGCCTTAACAGGTAAGGCATTAATAGGATGTGTATTTATTTTATTTGGAATGATAGTATTAAATATTAAATTGCCCAAAAGGTTTGCCAAAACTCAACTAGAGGAATAAGTATAATAAGCAAAAAAAGTTTACAGTTAATTATCTGTAAACTTTTTTACATTGAATTATTATAAACTTTATTATAAGCTTCTAGAGTTTTATAGGCGGTTTGCTCCCAAGAAAATTTAGAGGCTTGCTGTATTCCTTTTTCACTAAAGCTTTGTTTTAAGGTTTCATCATTTAATAGTTTTACAAGAGCTTCCTCTAAAGCATTTGGATCATTTGGATCAATAAGAAGTCCATTATCCTCCACTACCTCTGGAATTGAGGTAACCTTTGAAGTAATAACAGGGGCACCACAACTCATAGCTTCAAGAGGAGGTAACCCAAAGCCTTCATAAAGGGAAGGATATACAAAAGCTTCACAACAGTTATAGAAGATTGGAAGTTCTTCCTGAGGTATAAAACCAGTAAATACTATTTTAGAGGATAAATTTGAATATTTTTTATTTAAATATTCTCCTAGATCTTTTCTTGCACCAGCTATTACAAGGATATAATCTTTCTTTAAAAGTGGAAAAGTTTCTAAAAAAGAATTAATCAGAAGCTTTACGTTTTTTCGTGGACTAAATCCACCAATATATAGAATAAAAGGCTTATCTAAATTATATTTTTTGGTTATAAATTCTTTGCATTGTTTTTTGTCTAAAGGCTTATAAATGCCGTCAGCAGCAAGGGGAGTTACGAAAATTTTCTCCGGATCTATAGGGAAGAATTTAAGTATGTCCTTTTTAGAGTACTCGGAAACGGTTATTATTCCATCCACATTTTGTATTAGACTAGGGACTTCCTTTAAAAATTTTAGAAGATACCCTGTGCCTACCGTTTCAGGCATAACATAAGGAATAAGGTCATGAATAGTAATTATTTTTTTACAATTAGCTTCTAGATTTAGTCCTATACCATTCTGAGGAACATGATATATGTCTATGTTTGCTTTATGCAAATCTTCATTAAAATAATTCTGCTCAAAAAATCTTGTATGCTTTTTAGAGGTCATTATTATGTTCGAATTGTACTTAAGGAAATCTTCCCAATTTCTATCTGACCAATAAAGCCTATAATAATTTTCTTTATTTATATTTAAAAGATTTCTAATGACATTATCTGTATAAGTACCAATGCCGGTACCATGATACCAATTGATACCCCTAGCATCAATGGCTATTCTCATTAAATTCCTCTCCTTAAAAAAATACCTATATATATATTTATATTATGTTAAGTATAAAAGTGTGATATAAATCCTTAATACTTTCAATTATTCACACACTAAAATTATATTCATATAATAAAAATATATAAATAATTTGGAGGAAGGTCTCTTGAATACTCAAGATGTAAAGGAGATAGTTGAGAGAGAATATAATTTAGACATACTAAGTATAGAGAAAATAAAAAATGTATTTAAGTTAAACTCTTCAAGTGGAGAATTCTGTTTAAAATTAATTAACTATGAATTCAAACACTTCTACTTTATTCTAAGTGCTATTAAGCATCTACAAAAAAATCAATTTGAAAAAATACCAGAAATAATTAAGACTAAAAGTAATTGTGACTATATAACTCTAGAATCAAAATATGCTTATTTAACTAATTGGATAAATGGCAGACTCTGCAATTATGATAATCCTTTAGATGTATCTAAAGCTGTTTTAAAGCTTGCAGAGTTACACAAGAAAAGTAGCAATTTTATAATTACAAAAGATATGAAGCCTAGAATAGGATGGTTAAGGTGGATTGAAACATATAAGACTAGAAGAAATGAAATTTTAGATTTTAAAAATAGAATTGATAAAAAATCTAATAATACTCAATTCGATAAACTTTATTTATCTATTATGAATCAGGAGTTAGAGAGAGCTGAAAGCTCTATAAATCATTTAATCGAGAGTGATTATATGAATAAAATGAAAAATGAAATATTGAATAGGAGCTTTTGTCATCATGATTATGCTCATCACAATGTGTTAATAGATAAGGAGAATTCCTTAAATATTATAGATTTTGATTACTGTATTTTAGACACTCATCTTCATGATTTATCTAGTATTCTTATAAGAACTATGAAATATGGAAGATGGGATATTAAGAAAGCTAAAGATATATTTAATGTGTACAGCTCCTTGATTCGAATTTATAAGGAAGATTTACCTATTATTTCAGCTTTTGTTGAATTTCCCCAGGATTATTGGCAGAGGGGGATTCAATGTTATTGGGAAGAGAAAAATTGGGGTGAAGAATTCTTCATGAAGAAGCTTGAAAAGTATATAGAGGATAGAGACCATAGGAGTGAATTTGTAAAAGAATTAAAGAGTAGTATTTAGCAAAATAAAGGAGGTTTTATAATGAGTAAGCATGAGGATAAGGAAATTAATTATATTGATACAGATGAAAGGGACATACAGGAATATGATAAAGAGTTAGTGGACTTAAAGGATTATATAAAAAAATTGAAAAAAATAAAAAGGAGACAAAAGAAACTTAAAGAGCTAGAAAAGGAAAAGAAAAATATAATTAAGAAAATGAATAAAAAGGATAGATAGAGGTGGAATTAATGAACAATTTAGCTCATGTGGCCTTCTTAGAATATGCGAAGCAAAGAGGCATTATAGAAAATAGCCTTAATGAAGAATTGAAATTAAATAAAAGCATGAGAGAAGAGAATATCCTAGACTACCTAAAACTTATAAGTGAATTTCATAAAAAAATTATGGGTTACGATGATTATGTATGGTATAGACTCCAAGATAAGCGTGGTAGAATCATGGAACAATATAAAATTTATTTTAAGAAAGCTTCAAGAGAGCTTCAGATTGTTAAAAGTAAGGAAGAGCTTAATTCCTTTGAAAAGGTATCTCTTGAATATGGAGAAAGATATTTAAAAATAGCCCAAAGGTGTATTGAAGAAATATATAATAATGGCTATTTAGAACTTCTTAAAAGGAGTATGAATAGATGCGAGATAGTATTAGGAGATAATAATATAAATAATATTAGGAATGGAGAGTTTATTGAAGTAGCTTATCTAGAGGAATGTGCGTATGATTTGGTGGAATTAGATGCAGTTTTTTATCTAAACAAACTTATAAAAAAAGGCATTAAATTAGATTATGATAAGTTGCTTGTAAAGTTTTGTGAGTTTGAATCTTTGGATCAATACAGTCTTAGATTTATGAAAGCAATGATTACATTTCCCTATGAATTTATTAAATGCTTTATAAAGGGTGCAAGTAAGTATACTGAAAAAGATGAAAGTAATTATTTAAACAAGCTTAATAAGTCTCTAGATATAAGCAAGATAAATTTATTATAAAGGAGGTGTTTATATGCTAGAAAATATAAGATTTAAAGATAAGAAGGCTTTAGTTCAGTATGATTTGGACATTGATATATTTAATAACTTTACATTTTTAGTGGAAGACATAATTCCTGTAAGAAAAGTATTTATACTTATTACTAACGAGGGTAATAAGATTTTGAAAAAAATTGACTTTACGGTAGATGATATAAATTTTATTAATTCAGGATTAGAATATATAAGAAAAAATTCTTTTCACAGGGTTTTTTCTTTTGTGTTAGATAAAGAGGAGAAACCCTACTTCACATGGAATAATAACACCTATTGTGTAATGGATTTAATTAAGGCTAGGGAAAGTGAGTATAGTAATCCTATAGATATAGCAACTTGTTCAAGGGCTATTGGAGAGCTTCACAAGGCTTCAGAAGGCTTCAAGTATAAAAGCCCTACGAGATTTCAATGTGGAAAGATAATAAATAATTTTAAAAGAAAGCTTCAGGAACTTGAGCTATTTAAAAATCTAGCCGAAATGAATGAGGAAAAAAGTCAGTTTGACAAAATATTTATTGATGGATTTGAATATTATAAAATTCAAATATTAAAGAGTATAGATGTAATGGAAAATTCTAGTTATTATAAATTATGTAGTGAGGAGGATAAAATAGTTCTTTGCCATCATGATTTAGCTCATCATAATATCTTGATTAAGGAAGAAGAAGCTTATTTTGTAGACTTTGATTATTCAGTTATAGACTTGAAGGTTCATGATTTATGTAATTTTATTAATAAAGTAGAGAAAACCTGTTCCTATGATATAGATAAAACTAGAATAGCGTTAGATAATTATTCTATTACTAATAGCATTAACAAACAAGAATTAGAAGTGCTATATGGCTTGCTTACCTTTCCACAGGATATCTTTAATATTGTAAAGGCTTACTACACAAGAACTAAGGATTGGGATTACGAACTTTTCATAGAAAAATTAATTAAAAAGAATAGATTCAAGGAAGATAGAGAGGAATATTTGAATTTTTTTAAAGAAATATATTGTTGAATAATTAATTAATTTTAGGCTAATATTTTGATATAAGCCTAAAATTTTTTTGTTGACAAAAAGTTCTAGATATAATATAATAAACTTAGTAAGACGGTAGGAATAGTAGGGAATTATAAATGGTTTTTAAGGGAGTGGAATAATGAAGATTTCTACAAAAGGAAGATATGGATTAAAAGCTATGATTGACTTAGCACTTTACTCAGATAGTGAGAATAGTATAACCCTAAAAAGTATATCGGAGAGACAAGGTGTTTCTGAACGATATTTAGAGCAAATTTTTTCATCTTTGAGAAAAAATGATCTTGTAAAAAGTATAAAAGGGCCACAGGGAGGTTATATGCTAAGCGATGAGGCAAGCAAGATAACAGTGGGCAAAATTTTAAGAGCTTTAGAAGGGGATATTAGTATAGTGTCTCTAGAAGAAGATGACAATAATAAAATTGACAGATGTATAAAAGAAAATGTATGGACAAAAATTAACGAAGCTATAGATGAAATCGTGGATTCTATAACCTTGGAAGATCTAGTATGGGAATACAATAAAATTGGTAGTGAGGCATATATGTTTTATATTTAGCTATATTACCTTTCTAAATAATTATACACAAAAAAAGGAAATGTTATTTTAAGTAAAAAGGGGAGGTTTTATCATGAAGATAGCAAAAAATTTAATTGAATTAATAGGAAATACACCATTAATTGAATTAGAAAAATTTCAAAGAACAAATAAATTAGATGCAAAAATTATTGGCAAAATAGAGTATTTTAATCCAGCAGGAAGTATAAAAGATAGAATTGCTTATGCCATGATAGAAGATGCTGAAGAAAAAGGATTAATTAATAAAAATTCAGTTATAATTGAGCCTACTAGTGGAAATACTGGTGTAGGCCTTGCATTTGTATCAGCAGTAAAAGGCTATAGATTAATTTTAACTATGCCAGAATCTATGAGTATTGAAAGAAGAAAGATATTACAGGCTTATGGAGCAGAACTAGTTTTAACGCCAGCAGCAGAAGGAATGAAAGGGGCTATTGCAAGGGCAGAAGAGTTATCAAAAGAAATACCAAACTCATTCATACCACAACAGTTCAATAATCCTGCTAATGCTGAAGTTCACAGAAAAACTACTGCAGAAGAAATTTGGAGAGACACAGATGGTCAAGTTGATATATTTGTAGCAGGTGTTGGAACTGGAGGAACAATAACAGGAGCAGGAGAAGCTTTAAAAGCTAAAAATGCTAATGTAAAAGTAGTAGCTGTTGAACCGGCAGATTCTCCCGTTCTATCAGGAGGAAAGCCAGGTGCTCATAAGCTACAAGGTATAGGAGCAGGTTTCATACCAGGAGTATTAAATACAAAAGTATTTGATGAGATAATTACAGTTGCAAACGACGATGCTTTTGCAGTTACAAGAGAACTTGCAACTACTGAAGGACTATTAGTTGGAATATCTGCTGGAGCAGCAATTTTTGCAGCTAAGCAATTGGCACAAAGGGAAGAGAACAGAGGTAAAAATATAGTAGTTATACTTCCTGATACAGGACAAAGATATTTATCAATACCAACATTATTTGAAGAATAAAACTTATATAGAATTATAGATAAAACTTTCCTCATATGTTGGAAAGTTTTATCTAAGTTTAGGGGTAATTTTCAAAAATCTCTAAAATAGGAGGAAGCTTAATTGGAATACAATAGTGAAATATATATGGATAATAGTGCAACTACAAAACCATATGAAGAAGTAATAGAAGCTATGGTAGAAATAATGAGAAATTGTTATGGGAATCCATCTTCTTCTCATTCATATGGACTTAAAAGTGAGAAAAAATTAAATGAATCTAGAGAAATAATTGCCAGAACTTTAAATTGTACTAAGGAAGAAATAGTATTTACTTCTGGTGGAAGTGAAAGCAATAATTTTTTAATTAAAGGTTTTGCAAAGGGAAATGTGCATATAATAACATCAAAAATAGAGCATTCAAGTGTACTCAATACTTTTAAGAAGTTAGAAAATAATGGGATTAGAGTTACTTATTTAGATACGGACCATAGAGGGCAGATCAATCTAGAGCAGTTATCTAATAGCATAAATAAAGATACAGTTTTAGTAAGTATTATGCATGTAAACAATGAAATAGGTACAATACAGGACATCTATGCTATTGGTAAAGTTATAAAGGAAAAAAGCAGCAGAGCTAAGTTTCATGTAGATGCTATTCAAAGCTATGGGAAGCTGCCAATAGATGTGAAAAAGGGTAATATAGACTTACTTTCTATAAGTGGACACAAAATTCATGGTCCAAAGGGAGTGGGAGCAGCCTATATTAAAAAAGGACTTAATCCAATGCCGCTAATAGAAGGAGGAGGACAAGAGAGAAAACTAAGAAGTGGAACTGAAAATGTACCAGCTATTGTAGGACTTTCAGTAGCGGCAGAAATAGAACATAAAAATCTGCAGGAGAATTTTAATAAGGTATTAGCTCTTAAAAAATACTTTATAGAAAAATTAAAAAATATGGAAGGAGTAAAAATAAATAGTGAGGGAGATAAATTTTCACCTTACATACTAAATGTTTCTTTTATAGGAGTTAAGGGGGAAGTATTACTTCATGCTCTTGAAGAAGGAAATATATATACTTCTACAGGATCAGCTTGTTCATCAAAGCTTCAAGAAAAAAGTCATATACTTCAGGCAATTGGACTTAAAGAAGATGAGATTTATGGATCTATAAGATTCAGTTTTAGTGAATTCAATAATGAAAAGGAAGTAGATTACGTAATTAAGGTATTAAAAAATTTGTTAACATATCTAAGGAGATTAAAAAAATGAGAAAGTTAATTCTTATAAAGTATGCATCAGAAATATTTTTAAAGGGACTAAATAAAAAGAAGTTTGAAAAAAAGTTGCTAGACAATATAAAAGAAGCATTAAGGGGAATTAAGTATCAATTTATCTTAGATCAAAGTAGGTTGTTTATAGCTTCCGATAGTATTGAAGAGGTTATAGGAAAAGTGAAAAATGTCTTTGGAATATCAAGTCTAGCATTAGTAACAGAAGTTGAAGCAGAATTTGATAAAATAAAAGAACAGGCTCTAGAGGAAGTAAAGGAGAGCAAAAGCAGAAGCTTTAAGGTAAATACAAAGAGAGCAAACAAAGCCTTCGCCATAAATTCTATGGATTTAAGTAAGGAGGTAGGGGCATATATTTTAGATAATTCTGAAGACTTGCAGGTAGATGTTCACAATCCAGAATGCCTTATTAATATTGAGATAAGAGAAAAAGCGTATGTTTATTCTAAATCCATTAAGGCTGTAGGAGGAATGCCATATAAAACTAACGGCAAAACAATGCTAATGTTATCTGGAGGCATTGATTCTCCAGTAGCTGGGTATATGATGGCAAGGAGAGGAGTAGACGTAAGTTCAGTATATTTTCATAGCCATCCATATACTAGTGAAAGAGCTAAAGAAAAAGTTAAACAGTTATGTGAAAGATTGACGAATTACACAGGTACCATGGATTTATATGTAGTGCCTTTTACGGAAATTCAAATGGAAATTATAAATAAATGTAGGGAAGATGAACTGACAATAATTATGAGAAGAATTATGATGAGAATAGCATGTGAAATGGCAAAAAAATATGAAATACAATCAGTTACTACAGGAGAAAGTATGGGGCAGGTAGCAAGTCAGACCATGGAAGGACTAGTTGTAAGTAATGCTGTAGCTGATAGACCAGTGTTTAGACCCTTGATTGGAAATGATAAAGAAGATATTATGTATATAGCAAGAAAAATAGGGACTTATGATATATCTATTTTGCCTTATGAAGATTGTTGCACCATCTTTGTTCCAAAGCATCCTAAAACCAAACCTAGACTTGAAGCTATAAGTAAATCAGAAGAGGCTTTAGATATGGATAGACTAGTTCAAGAAGCTATAAGTAATACTGAACTTGTTAAATTTTAAAGTTTATATATCGAAAGGGGAGAAGTAAAGGCTACCAAAGGTACCTTTATAAAAAATATGAATAAAGAAGTATATATAGATTATGCAGCTACAACCTATTTGAAAAAAGAAATTTTAGATGAGATGCTACCATATCTTACTGAACATTTTGGCAATCCTTCTTCAGCTCATTCTATGTCTAGAGAAGGGAAGAAAGCTATTTTCGATTCTAAAGTAAAGGTAGCTAAAGCAATAAATGCAAATAGAGAAGAGATTTTTTTCACTTCAGGAGGTTCAGAGTCGGATAACTGGGCAATTAAGGGAGCAGCTTTTAAAAATAGGAATAAAGGGAATCATATTATAACTACAAAAATTGAACATCATGCCATTTTAAACACCTGCAAGTACCTTGAGGAACAAGGCTTTAAGATTACCTACCTTCCAGTAGACGAAGAAGGAATAATAAAGTTAGATGCTTTAGAAAATGCCATAAACAGTAAAACTATTATAGTATCTGTTATGTTTGCTAATAATGAAGTGGGAAGTATTCAGCCTGTAAAGCAAATTGGTGAATTGTGCAGAAAAAAAGGTGTTATATTTCATACAGATGCAATTCAAGCAGTGGGGCAAGTTCCAATAGACGTTAAGGACATGAATATAGATTTATTATCTCTATCCGCTCATAAGTTTTATGGGCCAAAAGGAATAGGAGTTCTTTACATAAGAAAGGGAATAAACATTCACAATTTAATTCATGGTGGCTCTCAAGAAAGAGCTAAAAGAAGCGGAACTGAAAATGTGGCTGGAATTGTAGGCTTAGGCAAAGCAATAGAATTGGCTGCAAGTAACCTTAATGATGAAAGTGAAAGACTTAAAAAGCTAAGAGATAGGCTAATAAAAGGTTTATTGAATATAAAGGATTCAAAATTAAATGGACCTTTAGGAAAGAGTAGGCTGCCAGGTAATGTAAATGTCAGCTTTAAAGGTGTTAATGGGGAAGCACTGCTTATAGCTCTTGATAGGAAAGGGATTTATGCCTCTGCAGGAAGTGCTTGCACGGCCGGTTCTATAGAACCTTCTCATGTACTACAAAGTATGGGCATATCAGATGAAATGAATAAAAGTTCAATAAGATTTTCTATGGGATCTAAAACTAATGAAGAGGATATTGATTATCTTATTGCGACCATAGAGAAAATAGTTGAAGATATAAGAAATATCACATTGGAAGAAAGGTCATTAAAATAATAATGCTAGTAGTTAATTACTAATCGATAGTCTCTAATTTCTATTGAATACAAATTTATCTATAGAGATTAGAGATTAGAGACTAGCGATTTTTTTACTTTTCATTTTCTAAGTGTATTTCTATAAGCTACTAGGGTGTTTTCAGCAGTTTTACTCCAGTTAAATTCAGAGCTCCTCAAAAGAGATTTTTTTCTAAGTGTATTTCTAAAGGCTTCGTCTTCGAAAATATGGAACATTTCCGAGCTTAATTCATCTATATCGTATGGGTTAATAAGTATACCAGCATCCCCTACAACTTCAGGAATAGAAGTTAGATTAGAGGCTATTATTGGTATACCACATGCCATAGCTTCAATAGGAGGTAGCCCAAAGCCTTCATAAAGCGAAGGATATACAAACAGTTTGCAGGCATTATAGAATAGAGGCATATGCTCTAAAGGAATAAAGCCTGGAAATATAACCTTATCACTAACTTTATAATCTTCAGCAGTTTTTTTATATAAGCTATATGACTTACCTTTGTTACCTACGATTACAAGTTTGATATTTCTATTCTTTAATTTACTTTCTAATTTGCTAAAGGCTTGAATCAATCCAACTATGTTTTTCCTAGGACTAAATCCTCCTACATATAAAATGAAATCTCCAGAGATTGAGTAGTTTTTTTCTATAAAGCTGCTACATTTATCCTTATCTAAAGGTAAATAAATTTCTTCATTAGCTAAATGAGTAACAAATATTTTTTCAGCAGGAAAGTTAAAGGCAGAAATTATGTCCTGTTTAGAAAAGTTTGAAACTGTAATTATTCCATCACACTTAGAAATAATAGTGGGCATTTCCTTAAGAAATATATCTAAATACACTTCACCTACAGTCTCAGGCATTCTATACGGAATAATATCATGTAGAGTTATTATGAAAGGACAAGTCTTTTCCTTTGGAAGTCCTACTCCATTCTGAGGAACATGATATAAGTCAATATCCTCACTTTTTAATATAGTAGGAATATTAACCTCATCCCAAAAGTTACCTTGCAGATCTTGATTTATATTTCTGATTTCATAATTGGAATTAAACTTTATATCAATGCTATTAGTTTGAGGCATAAAAAGAAGATATTTATTTATTACGTCTATCTTATTTAACGAATTAATAAGCTGATAAGAGTAAGTACCTATTCCCGTTCCCCTGTACCATTTTGCTGCACGTGAATCAATTCCTATTTTCATAGAGCATCCCTTCAAAAAAAGTAATAGTAAAGTATAATTCAGTATATTGCAGATTATATAAAAATGTTAATAAATCCTTATGAATAAAAAAATCTTCTAAAATATATATTTTATACATATAAATTTATAGGGGAGGCGGTAAAAAATGATGAGGGAGTTTGAAATTGAAAGGCAATTCGATATTAGAATAGAAAGTATAAAGCCTAATAAAGGAGTATACCTTTTAAAAACAAACAAAGGTATGAGATGCTTAAAAAGGATAAGCTATGGGATACAGAAACTTTGTTTTGTATATGGGGCAAAGGAACATTTAATTAATAATGGATTTACTCATGTAGATAAATATACCTTAAATATTCAGGGAGAACCTTATGCACTTGTAAATGAAGACATTTATACTCTTTCTGATTGGATTGATGGTAGGGAATGCGATTTTCATAATGATGAGGATATAAAGAAAGCTGCAAAAGCATTGGCGTATATGCATTTAGCTTCAAAGGGATACGATCCTCCTGAGAATAGCAAACTAAAAAGTGACTTAGGTAGATGGCCTCACTTAATGCAAAAAAGGGTAAAGGCTTTAGAAAAAATGAGGGAAATGGCAAGGAAAAAAAATAGGAAGGGAGATTTTGACCTAAATTATATAAAGAGTATTGAATTTTATAAGGAATTAGGGAAAAGGGCTATAAAAGTTCTTGATGATTCTGATTATATAGGAATATGTAAAACTACTGAAGAAGAAAAGAGCTTTTGCCATCACGACTACACATACCACAATATAATAATAGATAAGGAGAATAATATTAATATAATTGATTTTGACTATTGCAAAAGAGAGGTAAGGACATACGATATTGCAAACTTTATAACTAAGGTATTAAAAAGACGTGAATGGAACATAGAATTTGCTAAGTTAATTATTGATGCTTACAATGAAGTTAATCAATTAACTGAGGAGGAATACAGAGTATTATTTGCATTTTTAATATTCCCTCAACGTTTTTGGAGATTAGGTAACAGATTCTATTATAATGAGGTAAACTGGGGAACTAACACTTTTAACAAAAAAATTCTAGGGTTAATTGGAGAACAGGAGCAATATATTAAGTTTATTGATGAATTCAAGAAAGTTTATAATCAAAATGAGGATTTATGAATAAAATAATTTTTTCATATAAAGCCATGTAAGACATAGTTACCTTATATGGCTTTATTGTTGCGATTGATGATAATTGAAATATGTTGATGAAGATTGCAATATAATGTAATATTATAAATATATTACTATATTATATTTTTGTGGATGGGAGGAAGTTTAATAGACGGTTTATATAAGTTTATTAAATTATTTTTGTGATGAATGAGGATATTAGAATCAAAACCATTGAGGAACTTAAAAGAGGAGCTAAAGAAAAGCTAAAAGGGAAATGGGGAATTGCAATATTACTAACCGTTCTTGCAACATTAATAACTAATGCTTTTTCAGTTAGTGGTGAGATTTCAAATTTCATAGATATTTTTTCAAAAGGATTAGATTCATTAAATACCAGTATTGAACAAATCTCTGAGGGAACATTAGCTGTTACAATTATGGTTAGACTGGGAATGATTATAAATTTATTAATTGGCGGCAGCATTTCCTATGGAATATCTAAATTTTTTCTTAATTTAACAAGAAGAGAAAAATTAAAGGTGGAAACTCTCTTTAGTGGCTTTAAGTATTTTGGTAAAAATTTTCTTATACAATTGATTGTGGGGATTTTTTCTTTTCTGTGGGCATTAGCTGTGTGGATACCGGCAATTATTTTAATAAGCATAGTCCTAATATCTCAATTAGATATTTTATCTCAACCAAGCATTATTGGAGAATTTATGGTAGGCTTTATAGTTATTATAGTAATAACAACTATTATATGCTCCATAATAAGTTATTTATTAATAGCTCGTTATGCAATGACATATTACATTTCTGTAGATAACCCAGATTTTGCAGTTATGGAATGCATAAGTGCAAGTAAGGAAATGATGGAGGGAAATAAAGTAAAACTTTTGATCTTGCAGTTAAGTTTTATAGGATGGCATATATTATCAATATTAACATTATTCATAGGATATCTTTGGCTTATTCCTTATATTAATACTTCTGTAGCAGAATTTTATAATAACTTGAAAGAAATTTATGAGCCTAAATCTGAGACTATAATAGAGAATGAAATTAAAATTACCCTAGAAAAAGATAAGAATGATGAGTAGTAATCTGTCACATATGAACAATATTTCATATCTAACATACTATGAAAGTAGAACTTTTATTATGTTGGGGATGATAGATTGGATATAGGTGATTTAGTTGTAAGAAAATCTTATGGAAAAGATATAACCTTTAAAATAATTGAAATTAAAAAAATAAAAGATTTAACTGTTTATATACTTAAGGGAATAAATTTAAGAATAATTGCAGATTCTCCTTCTGAAGACTTAGAATTAATCTCTGAAGAAATAATGAGTAAAAAAGAGGCAACTTTTGATCGGAAAGTAAATGGTTCAATAAAAAAGATACTTATGAGTAGAATAGATGAAAAAGGCTATAGATCTGTGGTGGAAATAAGTAGAAGCAAAAGTGCAAAGCCGAGTAAGGATAAAGCACCATCTATGCTCTTTGGAAGACCTGGAAGGATATTGCACGTAGATGGAGATGCAGAATATTTAGATGTGTGCCTAAAAACCTATAAGCAATTATCTGTAGAAGCAGTTGGACATGTAATACCAGAAGCAGATCAGCCAAAACGAATATTATCTTTAGTAAAGTCTGTAAAACCAGACATAGTGGTTCTCACTGGTCATGACGCCGTTATTAAAGGTGCAGAAGATTATATGAATATTGATAATTATAAAAACTCAAAGTTTTTTGTTCAATCAGTAACTGAACTAAGAAATTTTGAACCCAACTATGATGATTTGGTGATATTTGCAGGCGCTTGCCAATCTTGTTACGAAGCTATATTAGATGCAGGTGCTAACTTCGCAAGTTCACCTAATAGAATATTAATACATTGCTTAGACCCTGTATTTATATCAGAAAAGGTAGCATATACAAATGTAGAAAAGATAGTATCAGTGCAGGAGCTAATAGAGAATACTATAACAGGGGTTGAGGGTATTGGAGGACTTCAGACTAGAGGGAAGTATAGGGAAGGGTTTCCTAAATCAAAATATTCTTAGAGAAATTTTAGTTTATATTTTAATAAATAAATATAAAATATTGTATATAAAATAGGATTAATGAGAATAATATCACTATGATTGTCTAATAAATAGTATTTTGGCTTCAAGACAAGGTTTTTGCTTGAAGCTTGATTTGTTTACAGAAAATTCACATTGACAAGTAGGATAAGTTAGTGATAAAATATTTAGTTATTTGACAATTATGCAGATTTGTTGTATAATATACTTTGTAGAAAGAGGGTGCTAGTTATGGAAAAAATGAATGTATTAGCGTCCATTAAAAGTCAAATTGATGACCATATAGGAGAAAAAGTGACGCTACGAGCTAACAACGGCAGAAGAAAGATAATAGTGAGTAGTGGAGTCTTAGAAAAAACATATCCTAGCATATTCGTTGTTAGATTGGAAGAAGACACCCAAAGGACAGTCACATATAGTTATTCAGATGTTTTGACAAAAACAGTTCAAATAGACTTCGCAGGATAAAAGTGATGCTGTATTTCAGTATCTCTTTTTTTTTTATGCCTTTAACCTTTAAAATAAAAAAATTATTTTTGTATCATAATTTAAAACTATGAATTATATACATTAATCAGTAGGTATTTTATGGGAGGTAGGATGGATGACTATGGAGTTGATAAAGGAAAATATAGAATATGAAAAACTTTTAGGTGAACATACCCTAGATAATATGATTAAAGAGGATTATGTAATACCAGATGTACAACCAGATGTACAAAAGATACTTGCTTTAGATGCAAAAGCTAAAATAACTGGACAGGAAGTAATGCAAAATAAAATATTTGTAGAGGGACAAATAAGATATAATCTTATGTATTTAGCAAATGGAGAAAACAGCAGTGAAGTACACAATGTAATATATACTAAAGATTTTTCAAATTATATCGAAATGAGTGGAGCTAGAGCGGATATGACATGTGAAACAGAATGTAATATTGAACATATTGAGTGCAACATAATTAATGAGAGAAAAATATCAATTGAAGGTATTATGCAATTAAAAGGCAAGGTATATAAAAAACTTGAGCTTCCAGTAATTAAAAACGTTGAAGCCCTAGAGGATATTCAACTTCTTAAAAATCCTTCATCAATTGATAAAGTAATTGGAGTAGTAAAAGGAGAAATAATAGCAAAATCTCGACTTCAAGTACCCATGGAAAAGGCTGAAATAGGTAAGATAATAAAGTGTGATGTTACTATCCATAAAGGAGACACAAAACTCCTTGAAGGAAAAGTCCAAGTAGAAGGCTTTGCTAAAATACAAATTTTATATAAGGCATCTGGAAGTAGAGAGCTTTCAAATTTAGAGGAAGATATATTTATTAATAATGAGATAGAATCCAATGGTGTAAATTATTATATGGAAAGCAATACAAACTTTAAGGTTAAAGATGTAGATTTTGATATCAAAGAAGATGATTTAGGAGAAAATCGTATTGTAGATATTGAAGCCATAATTGCAAGTGAAACTAAGGTAATGCATAAAGAGGAATTTAATATGATAGAGGATGCATATTCTCCTTCTAAAATATTAAGGATGGAAAAAAAGAACTATGACATGGATGTTACCTTAGGACAAAATGTAGGAGATATTATTGTTAAGGAAAATCTTGAACTTCCAGAGGGGGCTTTAAAACCAGTAGAGGTATTAAATTCTTCAGGTAAGGTAGTAGTAACAGATAAAAAAATACTTGAGGACAAGGTACAAATAGAAGGGCTTATTAATGCTTCCATAATATTTAAGACTATTGATGAAGAAAAATATATAGCTGCAGTGAATGAGCAGATACCTTTTAGCTGTAATATTGATATATCAGGAGCAAAAATAGATATGGATGCTATTGTAAAAGCAAATCTAGAAAGTCTAGATGCCTATGTAGAAGCCAGTACTATAGCTATTAAGGCTTTGATAAAGGCTTATGCAAAGGTAACTTATAAGGCTCATAAGGAGTTCTTAGAAGATATAATTCCTTCTGATGAGGAAGTAATAAAGAAGAAAGCAAGTATAACTATATATATAGTACAAGATGGAGATACCTTGTGGAAAATTGCAAAAAAATATTTTGCAACAGTGGAAGACTTATTAAAAATAAATGATTTAGAAGGTGAAAATATTTCTGTAGGTCAAAAATTAATAATACCTGGAAGAGCAGTAATATAAGAAAGTTGCCATGCAACTTTCTTATATTGTCAGTTAAACATAAACTAATTTCCCCTTTGTTTGAAATATACCCTTATGATATAATATCTTAGTTAAATTAAACTATATAATACGGGGGAAAAATAATGTTAGTAAAAGCATACGCTAAGATAAATTTATCCTTAGATGTAGTAGGTAAACGAGATGATGGCTATCATTTACTTCAAATGATAATGCAAAATATAGAATTATATGATTTATTAGATATAGAAAAAAGTAATAAGGGTATTACGCTAGAGTGTAATAAGCTTTATGTACCTAGGAATGAAAGAAACTTAGCATATAAAGCAGCGAAGCTTTTTCTTGATGCTTATGATATCGATGGAGGCGTAAGTATAAAGCTTATTAAAAATATCCCTGTAGCTGCAGGCCTTGCAGGAGGGAGTACTAATGCTGCTGCTGTACTTAATGCAATGAACAAAATCTATAATTTGAATCTAAACTTCCAGGAGCTAAGTAACTTAGGGTTAAAAATAGGTGCAGATGTACCTTATTGCATAAGGGGAGGAACAGCCTTGTGTGAAGGTATCGGGGAAATTATAACTCCAATTGAGCCTTTTATGGGACATATTTTAGTCCTAGTGAAACCTAATTTTGGTGTATCTACGAAAGAGGTTTATAAGAATTTAGATATTAATAGAGTTTATAAGCATCCAAATACATTTGGCTTAATTAAAGCAATAGGAGAAAATGACATTCAATATGTAAGTGAGAATATGAGAAATGTACTAGAAAATGTAACCTTAAGAAAGCACCAAATATTAAAAGATATAAAAGAAAAAATCATAAGGATGGGTGCTTCAGGTGCTATGATGAGTGGAAGTGGACCGTCTATGTTTGGGTTCTTTGATGATATGTTGAAAGCTCAAAGATGCTATGATCATTTCAAGGAGAAATATAGCGAAGTATTTATAACTAGAACAATATAATGTAGGCTATATTTTAAATTGTTGATTCTATTTGTAATTTTATTCGAACTTAAAGGATAACGTGGAATTTTTATATAGTTTGTTACAGCTTGTGTATAAACTTTACAAGCATAACTACATAATAAAGGTAATTTTTTATGTATTCAATTAATATAATGATAGCGAAGAAAAATTTTTTAAGGAGAATTGGCTATGCTAGCTAGAAGTGATTTTATACGACAATCACTGGAATTACACCTTTTTTTTGCAAGGATTATGAAGGAACACTCCTTCTTTTTACAAGCAGGTTTTACACAGAAGGACTCAGGTTGTATACAGCAGGCGAATGTCTTTAGAATAGAGTTCGATAGACTTTTAGCTGACGTCATATCTCTTTCTAATGGTGTTGTTAGCCCAAGCGTACTACAGTCTGGAGAAATAGTAACCCCTTTTACATTAAAAGCAGAAATTGCTTCAGCATATTTTACAGGAGTGAATATTCCAATTAATTTGACTGAGGCAGAGACAGGATTAATGGGTGATACCTTAATGATAGGTAACCTTGTGATTGAACAAAAGGTATTTATGCTTAATCAGAGAGCGCTAGGACTAACTAGAGCTTTAGCGCAGTTTAAGACTAAGCTGTTGTCAGATGTTATATCCTGTAGGATATTTACAACTAATTACCCTTTACTTATAGACCATATTTTAAGGGAAGCAAAGTTTTATTTCCAGCTAATTAAAAGGCTACAAAATCGAGAAGAAATTAATTTAGAAAAGGAAGCTTATGAACAAGAAACTTTCTGGAACAGAATTATGGCTGAACATTCAAAATTTATTCGTGGACTTCTTGATCCAACTGAAGATGAGCTTATAAATACAGCAAATAACTTTGGAAATGAATTTGATAAGTTGACAGAAGAGGCAAAAAAAGCGATGGATAATTCAATGTCAATTTCAGAAGTTACAGATAACAGCCTTAAAGCAACTATAGAAATAAGTAAATTTAAGGCACAAGGTACGCAAGGATTGATAGAATGTAAAATCAAATCCATAATAATACCTTTGTTAGGGGATCATACTTTGCGTGAAGCAAATCATTATTTACGTTTATTAAAAATATTTAAAAAAGATGTATAAAATTTAATCTTAAATAAAGCATCCATAGAAATGTCATTGCTTATGGTTTTTTTTAGCCAAGTATAGGAATAAACAATACTGTAGTCTAAACCACGGTATTGAAGCCTAAAAATTTTAATTTTATATTATTCTGGTGTAAGTTTTGTGATATAATGGGTATTATTAGAAAGTAGAAACGTAAATGTTAAAGGGGAGTAGCTACCTATATGGTGATAAAGTCAACATACTGACCTGTTGGTCTGGCTTTATCGTGGCTGATTTCAGCCAAGTGAGACTTTTGACACAATGTTCTATCATCGTGTTTAAGGTCTTTTTTAGTGTAATTATTTACATTAAAAAAGATTTTAAGCAGGATAGAATTTCATTGTGTTGAAAGTCCTTTTTATTTATACATATTAATTTTAAAGGGAGGTCATTAAGTGGCAACATTTATTAAAGCATTGTTTTTTGTAGTTGTGGCAGAAATGGGGGATAAAACCCAACTTATGACAATAGCTATATCAGCAGACAGCCATCAACCAATTTTAATATTAATGGGAACGACAGTAGGTATGTTAATAGCAGATGGCATAGGTATTTTGGGTGGTGCATGGATGGGCAAACATATTCCCAAAATATATATAAAGTGGGGAGCAGGAATAATATTTATGTTCTTTGGAACGCTTACCCTATATAATGTTATTCCATCATGGTTAATTAACCCTATATATATCATGTTATACTTTTCAATACTTGGAATACTGATTTATATAATTGGTGTTAAATTTGCATACAATGGTCGAGAAAGTGATTTAGTGCTAACCAACAAGGATGATTTACAAGGCAATAACAAATAAATTAAGTTTATATTTTAAAGATTTGTTTGAAGTAATTCTGCAGATCTTTAAAGTATTATTTGTTACAAAAACTTTTGTAAGAGTTGCTGTAATATACCAAAATTAGACCCGTCACTTTTGTAGACAGGGTGTTTTTATTTTTTGACTAAAGCTTTTAACGTATATTTTATAATTTAATACAAAAAATACAGTAAGGAAAGTGGGAGTGATATAAATGAGGATTATAAATCTTTTTGGAGGTTACTTTTTGGCTTTAATAATTATAGACTTCCTGGTATTGAGTTTATTAGATGCAAATGAATTTAAAAAAAAGGGTCAGTTTAATGTGGAGAAAAAAGCAAAATTAATAGGAAGGGTACTTATTGTTATTGGAGTTGTTTTATTTATAACTAAGTTTTCAATGAAGTGATAGTTTATTTACCTAAAGTTTATTCAAATTAAATTAGGTGGGATGTGAGATATTTGAAAGAACAGATTAAAGATCATATTTCAAGTGAAATAAAAAATGATGTTTTGTATATTAAGGATTTAATGGAAGGCAATTCTGATCTGGTAGTAAGAGAATTTCGCTTTCAAAAGCTAAATGCAGCATTGATTTACATAGATGGAATGGCGGATAAAAGATTATTAGATGACTATGTACTTGAAAGCTTAATGGGCAGAGAGGAACCAATAAAAAGTATTTACGACATAAAAGAAAGAATGCTCACAGTTTCAGATATTAGAGAAGTGAAGAAGTTATCAGAAGGAATTAATGCAATGCTCTCAGGGGATACGCTGATGCTTCTAGATAGTTTAGATATGGCATATGTAATAGCAACACGTTCCTGGGCAGCCAGAGGTGTAGGAGAACCTGCTAGTGAAACTGTTATAAGAGGGTCTAGGGAAGGTTTTACTGAAACCGTTAGATTTAATACAGCACTTGTAAGAAGGAGAATTAGAGATACTAGGCTTAGAATGATTTCAAAAACCATAGGTGTTCGTTCTAAGACAGATGTAATTATTGCTTATATTGATGATATTGTAAACAAGGATGTATTAGAAGAGCTATATAACAGAATAGATAAGATAAAGATAGATGCAATTCTAGATAGTGGATATATTGAGCAAATGATAGAGGATAATAGCCTTTCACCTTTCCCTCAAATTCAAAGTACAGAAAGACCAGATGTGGTGGCTGCAGCACTTTATGAGGGTAGAATAGCTATATTAGTAGATAATTCTCCTTATTCGATAATTGTACCTACTACCATGGGAAATTTATTTCAAAGTCCAGATGATTATTATCAGAGATGGTTTAGTGCTTCTTTAATTAGAGTGGTACGAAGCTTCGCTTTGTTAATATCAATTATCCTTCCTGCATTATACGTTGCTGTAACTTCTTTTCATACGGCCATAATACCAACTAGACTTGCGTATTCTATTGCAGCTTCTAGAGAAGGGGTTCCTTTTCCGGCTTTTGTGGAAGCTCTTATAATGGAAATAAGCTTATGGCTTCTTTTAGAAGCTATAGTAAGGCTTCCAAGACCTATCGGAGCGACCATTGGTATAGTTGGAGGACTAATTATAGGGCAATCTGCTGTAAGTGCTGGCATAGTAAGTCCAATTATGATAATAATTGTTGGAGTTACTGCTATAACAGAATTTATTACCCCAAATTATGAAGTAACTTTAGGATTAAGAATAATAAGATTTTTTATACTGATAGCATCAGCTATTATTGGACTTTATGGAATAATTTTAGGGCTGATCTTAGTTCTAAGTCATTTAATAAAACTTAAAAGCTTCGGGATACCATATTTAGCACCATTTGTTAATACGGAAATAAGAGATTTTAAAGATATGTTTGTTAGGGTTCCATTTAAATATTACAAGGAAAGACCTGATTATATGAACACCGGGGATAAAATTAGACAAAAATAAATAGAAGGGTGGTACTGTTTTAGTGGGTAATAAAAATATTTTAAGTAAATACGATTTATTTGCCACTGTAGTAGTAACAGTAGTTGGAACATCATTATTTTCCTATCCAAGGGTACTCAGTGAACAAATAGGAACCGATGGTTGGTTTGTAGCAGCTTTAAGTGGATTAGTCATTATACCTTTTATTTATATTTTGTTTAAGATGGCTAAGGTTAATGATTATAGGCGTTTAACGGAAATCCTTGAAGGTAATTTAGGAAAGATATTAGGAAAAATAGTTGCAGTTTATATTGCTTTATCAGGAATATTTATAATCTCAATTGAGATGAGAACCTTCACTGAGGTACTAAAAATGTATCTTTTAGATAAAACTCCTACGGAATTTATTTTAGTTATTACCATAATTGTAGGGAGCTTTTTATGCCGTGGAGAAATGGAAAGTGTTATAAAATTTAATGAAATAGCCTTTTGGATTATGTTTATCCCAATTTTTATTACAATTCCCTTCGTTCTAGTAAAAGCAGATTTTACAAATGTATTTCCTATACTGAATCATACTCCAATTCAGTATATTCAAGCTACAAAAGTAAGTCTTTATAGTTTTGTTGGTTTAGGCATAATATATATGGCACTACCATTTGTAAAGGATAAAAAAGATATTTTTAAGGTTACTACGAAAAGTATATTATTCATAGTGGGATTTTATATAATCATTTTTTTAACAACAATTTTTACTTTCCCAAGCAACTATAATGCAAAACTACTTTGGCCCACCATGACAATGTTATCTACAGTGGATATTCAAGGTACCTTTATTGAAAGATGGGAAGGTATAGTTGTGATATTTTGGATTATATTTTACTTTACAACCTATGTAAATATATTATATTTTGCTTCAGAATTAATAAGAGATATATTCCGTTTCCAAGATGTAAAAGTATCTTTACCCTTATTACTTCCAATAATCTATATTATAGCTTTATACCCTCAAAATATTGCTGAGGTATATCATATTAGAAATAAGATTATACCTTATATAGATACGATAATAGTAGGTGTGCTACCTACTATTCTATTAATAACAGGATTAAAAAATTCGAGGAGAAGTAAACATGAAGTTTAAGAGAATAATACCTCTGATGTTACTCTGTACTTTGCTTAGTGGATGCTGGGATAAGATAGAAATAAACAGAAAAGCCTTTGTATCTATAATAGCAATTGATCTTGGAGAGAATATTGAAAAACAAGATGAATTTAATAAAGTAAAGGCTAATGATACTATATCAGAAGAGGATTTTAAAAAGATCAATGTGAACTTTGGATTTCCTGATATAAGTGAGCTTGGACCACAAAAGGCAGGTACCGCCAGTGAACAATTTGTAAAGGTGAAAGCTTTTTCTATGCAGGATTCAATAAATGAACTTTCTGCTAAAACTAGTAGAAGTGTCCATACCGGACACACAAATCTCCTGATTTTCAGCAAAGAGATTTTAAATTATCCTGAAACTGTTAAGGAGTTACTAGATTATTTTAATAGGCAGCCTAATATAAATAGGACAATGAAGGTTGTAATTTCAGATGGTAAAGCTGAAAATTTTCTTAAGGCAGTACCAATGTTGGAAAAAAATGTAGATGCCTATATTACGGGAGTCATGGAAAATAACTCTAAAAACTCTAGTATACAGCCAATTACACTAAATGAAGTTTTAATAGGCTTATTTGAGGGAGGAAGCATAGCTATACCTACAATAGAATTTAGCAAGGAAAAAGAAAAAGAAATTCTATTTTCTGGGTTAAGTCTTGTTAAGAATTATAAGCAGGTTGGAAATTTAAAAATAGAAGATATGACTCCTCTTCAAATATTAAAAGGAAATGTCAAAGGAGGAAAGGATACAATTTTCAAGAACGGTCATCCTGTTGAATTTGAAATAAGAGGTATAAAAAGAAATTTGAAGCTTATGGAAGACAAAGATCCAATGAAATTAAAGTTTAAGATTGATGTTGAGCTAGAAGGTCAAATAAAGGGATATTATATAGAGAAAAATATTTTCTCTAAAAAAGAGTTAGAGGAAATTCAGGATAACCTTAATGATGTTATAGAAAAAAAGTGCGAAAGGGTAGCAAGAATAACTCAAGAAGAATATGGAATAGATGTAATTGGAATAAGAGGGTATATGGAAAAGTTTAGGCCTCAATTGTTTAGTAAGGTGGAAGATAATTGGGATGAAGTATATAAAAATGCTGAAATAGATGTAAGTATATCTACAAAAGCTAGGAGAATTGGAGTTGCAAAATAATTTTATTCAATTAAAGTGAATATATAAAGAAATTGATGGAAATAATTTCAAAGGTAATATACAAAATATTGGGGGAAATATATATGAAAAAAGCAATAATTATTATGACCTTTATTACCTTTCTATTAGGAATCATTCTATTAGTTTCTTATATTAAAGCTGATGCGAGTCAAACTACAATAGCAAATAAGCTTATTCGATTTCATGTTATAGCCAATAGCGATATTCCTGAGGATCAAGCTTTAAAACTTAAGGTTAAGGATGAAGTATTATCATATATTTATCCGAAGCTAAAGGATTCTAAAAGCCTAGAGGAATCAAGAAAGATACTTGAAGAAAATACTGAAGTTATTAAGGAAATTGCTAAAAAAGTAATTAAAGAAAAAGGATACAATTATTCTGTTAATGCAATGCTATCTCATGAAAATTTTCCAGTAAAGAGCTACGGAAATATTACATTACCAGAAGGAAACTATGAAGCTTATAGAATTATTATTGGAAGCGGAGAAGGAAAAAACTGGTGGTGTGTTATGTTTCCACCTCTATGTTTCACTGATATAACCAGAGGTGAAGTTGCATACAAAGAAACAGAAAATGAAATGAAAAAGGTTCTAAATAAAGAAGAATATAAAATTGTAAATAATAATATGGAAAGTAAAAAATCGGAAAATAAATTAATTTTTAAATTTAAAATTTTTGAAACTATTAAAAAATACATCAAATAGCTAGTTACAACTGAAAGCAATGTAGAGGGGAGTAAATAATATGATAGTGAGCAAGAAAAGATTAATTTATACTGTTGCTGTAACCCTTATAGTTGTGTTTTCAACAACCTATGCAATATTAATGACATTAGAGCGAACAGATTACAGAAACTATCTTCAAGGAGAATATTCTAAAAGTATGTATCAGCTAATTGATTCAGTAAAAAACATAAAAGCTGAGTTATCGAAGTCTGCTGTTATAGGCTCTAGAGAACAAAGTATAGTATCTTTTGAAAATATATTTAGATATTCTAATATAGCTAATGATAAAATGCATTCACTACCAGTAACACAAGAGAGCCTAGAAGGAACAAGTAATTTTTTATCTAAGGTAGGGGATTATTCAAACACTTTGGTGAGAAATTCAGTTCAAGGAAAGGATCTATCAGAAAAAGATTATGCTAACATTGAAGAATTAAAAAGCCAAGCAGATTACTTATTAATTCAATTAAATGAGCTTCAACAAGATATAAACGAAGGAAAAGTAAAATGGGGAGAAATCAGAAAAAAAGCCAGTAAGGCAATAGATCAAGCTTCTGAAAAACTGGTAGTTGGTAAATTTAATGATATACAAAAGCAAGTTGTACAATATCCTGCACTTATATATGATGGACCATTTTCTGATAATGTTCTAGAAATAAAACCTGAAATTTTATCGCAAAAACAAATAACTGAAGAAGAGGCAAAAAATATAGTAAAAAAAGTATTACAATCAGAGAAAATTGAAACTATTACTAAAAGGGATGATGGAAAAACAAAAATACCTTCATATAGTTTTTATGCTACTCTAAAAGACAGCGAAAAAGGAGAGGGAATTGCCTGCGAGATAAGTAAAAATGGAGGTAAGGTTGTTTATTTACTCAATAATAGAAATATAAGAGAAGAAGAAAAGTATGATTTAAAAAAGGCTTCCTCTATAGGAGAGAATTTTTTAAGTAATTTAGGATACAAAAATATGAAACCAACATATACATTAAAAAATGATAATGTAGTAACTATAAGTTATGTATACCATGAAAATGATATTGCAGTATATCCAGATCAAATAAAACTTAAAATTGCCTTAGATGATGGGAAGATAATAGGAGTTGAATCGGAGAAGTACTTAATATCTCACAAAGAAGGAAGAAATATTAGTAAGCCTAAAATTTCTGAAAAAGACGCTAGAGAAAAAGTTAGTAAAAATCTTCAAATTAAATCTGTAGCTCTTGCAATTGTACCTACAGAAAGTAATAAGGAAGTACTATGCTATGAGTTCAATGGAACTTACAAAGATGACACTTTTATTGTATATATAAATGCTGAAACAGCATATGAGCAAAATATTCTTCAAATTATTGATACACCAGGCGGTAAGTTAACTATATAATACTGCATTATTAATTTTGTAAGCAAGAGCTTTGTTATAAAAAGTTCTTGCTTATTATAGTTAAAGACTAAAACATATGCTATTATTAATAGGTAATGTCTATTATTTTGCGAAAGTTTTGAGGAGAGGATGTAATTATGAAGAAAAAAGTAGCTATTCTTTTTGGCGGTCAATCCACAGAGCATGAAGTATCTCGTGTTTCAGCGTCTTCTGTATTAAGGAATATTGACTCAAGTAAATATGATGTATACCCTATTGGAATTACTAAAGATGGTAAATGGTTTGAATATACAGGTTCAATTGAGAATATAGAAAATGGGGATTGGGAAAAAGATGAATTTTACAAGAACCCAAATGGACAAGAAATATTATTTAATAGAGAAGTAGATGTAGTTTTTCCGGTACTGCATGGCTTATATGGAGAAGATGGTACTATACAAGGACTATGTAAGTTACAGGGTCTACCTTGTGTAGGACCAGGAGTAATGTCTTCAGCGGTATGCATGGATAAGGTTTATACAAAATATGTATTAGAGAATTTCAATATTAAGCAAGCAGACTATGTGGTTGTAAATGCTTTTGAATATGCAAAAGAAAAAGAAAAGCTAATAGAAAAAATAGAGAGAGAATTAAACTATAATGTATTCATAAAACCTTCTAATAGTGGTTCTTCAGTTGGAATAAGCAAAGCTCATAATAGAAAAGAATTAGAAGAAGGTTTAGAAAATGCATTAAAATATGATAGAAAAATATTAGTAGAAAAAGCTATTAATGCGAGAGAAGTTGAAGTAGCTGTTCTTGGAAATGATGAACCTATAGCAGCTATACCTGGAGAAATAATACCTGCTAACGAGTTTTATGATTATGAAGCTAAATATTCTAATGCAGAATCTAAGCTTTTAATACCTGCAAATTTAACAGAGGAAAAACTAGAATTCATTAAAAATGAAGCTGTTAAAATATATAAAATTCTGGATTGTGCAGGTTTATCAAGGGTAGATTTTTTAATAGATAAGGATACTGAAGAAGTTTATCTAAATGAAATCAATACTATCCCTGGGTTTACTAAAATAAGCATGTATCCTAAAATGTGGCAAGCATCAGGCAAAGGATATTCTCAGTTAATAAGTGAGCTTATAGAATTTGCTGTTGAAAGAAACAATATATAGTATATAGAGAACAAAGTGAGAGGATAAAATAATGACAAGAGCATTAGCACTTATTTCTGGAGGATTAGATAGTATATTAGCTGCAAAGCTTATAAAAGATCAAGGCATTGAGGTTATTGGAATATGCTTTAAGTCATATTTCTTCGGACCTACTAATGCAATAAGAATGGCTGAGCAGATAGATTTGCCTTTAGAAGTAGTAGATTTTTCTGAAGAACATTTTAATATGACAAAGGATCCAAAGCACGGGCATGGGAAAAATATGAATCCTTGCATAGATTGCCATGCTATGATGATGAAGTATGCAGGAGAACTTTTAGATAAGTACAAAGCAGATTTTATGATAACTGGTGAGGTGCTTAATCAGAGACCTATGTCTCAAAATAAAGCTTCACTGAATATTGTAAAAAAGGAATCAGGTTTTGCAGATAAGATTTTAAGACCACTCTGTGCAAAGGTTCTTCCTCCTACAGAAATGGAGCTTCAGGGTGTTGTAGATAGAGAAAAGCTTTTAGACATTTCAGGCAGGAGCAGAAAGGTTCAAATGGAACTTGCTGAAAAGTATGGAATTGTAGATTACCCGTCACCTGCTGGAGGGTGCAAGTTAACTGAGCCTAACTTTGCTATAAGACTTAGAGATTTAGTAAAATATATTGATAAACCATCAGAAAGAGACATTCAATTGCTTAAAATAGGCAGACACTTTAGGTTAGATGGAAAGTCTAAAATAATATCTACAAGAACTGGTGAAGAGGCATTAGAAATTAAGAAGTATCTTAATGATTCAGACACAGCATTTTTGATTAAGGAATTTGCAGGATCTATGGTAGTAATTATTGGAGAAGCAACAAAAGAAGGTATAACTTTTGCTGCTAAAGTTGCTGCTAGATATTCTAAAGGCAAAGATGAAAAAAGTCTTAAGGTTATTTACGGAAATTACGGTAGCAACTATAATAAATACTTAGATGTAGAGCCTGCTACTGAGGAAGAACTTAAAGAATTTATGATAGGTTAGGGAGAGAAAACACATGGGGATAAAGGCAATTATATCTGTTTCAAGCATGCAGAAAGATAATGAAAATGATGCTATTGAAATTGTTTCCCAAGGAAACTTTTATAAAAAAGAAAATTGTTACTATGCTGTTTACGAAGAAACTGAGCTCTCTGGAATGGATGGAACTATTACAACTATTAAAATAAAACCAGATGAACTTAGCTTAATAAGAAAAGGGACCACAGAAGCAAGAGTAAATTTTAAAGAAAATATTAAAGACATTTCTATGTATAATACTCCCTATGGAACATTAGAACTTCTAGTTCAGACTAAAAAAGTTTCTATTGACGTTAATGATAATGGTGGAAAAATAGAAGTAAATTATGACATGGGATTAGCGGGTCAAAAACCTCTAAATACTTCACTTAATATAGATATTAGAACTATATAAGTCTTTGTTGAAGGTTATGTTTCTGAGGAATTTAGAACATAGCCTTATTTTTTATTAAAAAGTGTTTAATTAATAGGCTTATGGATAATAATTCTATAAGAGGTGGTTTTATGTACAATGTAGATAAATATGAAAAAATAATAAATATAATATGCTTCATGAAAGGCATCGATGAAAATGAATTGTGTAACATATTAAAAGATAAGGATTTAAAATATTTGCTATTTTTGTTTCTAAAAAAATACAAATGTGATAATTTGGATAGAATAAATAGGGATTTTTTCATTAATAATAAAAAAGTAGTAAATTATAATTCTAGAAAGGCACAAGAAAAACTTCTGATAAATAGCCAATTCAGGGAGGTTTATTTTGAGATAGAAAAGGAAATAGAAAAGTGAAATAAAAAAACAACAAGAAAAGTCTAGTAATGAGGTAAGAAATGTGATATTATTGATAGTATGTTTTAAGACACAAGTATACTATTTTATAGGGTAATTCCTATTATAATTAAATTTCAATTACTTGTCAATAGTTTTTTATATATATAAGGAGGGTTTTTTTATGACTAAGTATGTATTTGTAACAGGTGGAGTGGTTTCATCACTTGGGAAAGGAATAACAGCGGCTTCCTTGGGAAGGCTTTTAAAAAATAGAGGACTTAAGGTTTCTATACAGAAGTTTGATCCTTATTTAAATGTTGATCCAGGTACAATGAGCCCTTATCAGCATGGAGAAGTATTTGTTACTGATGATGGAGCAGAAACAGATTTAGATTTAGGTCACTATGAAAGATTCATAGATGAAAGCTTAAGCCAAAGTAATAATGTTACCACAGGTAGAGTGTATTGGTCTGTGTTATCTAAAGAAAGACGTGGAGATTATTTAGGAGGAACTGTACAAGTAATTCCTCATATAACCAACGAACTTAAAGAAAGGGTATATAGAGTTTCAAAGGAAAAAGATATTGATGTTGTTATAACTGAGATAGGTGGAACTGTTGGAGACATAGAATCACTTCCTTTTCTAGAAGCAATAAGACAGATTAAATATGAAGTTGGTCGTGAGAATGTTTGTTTTATTCATGTTACGTTGATACCGTACCTTGGAAAAGCTGGAGAATTAAAAACAAAACCAACTCAACATTCTGTTAAAGAATTAAGAGGTATAGGAATTCAACCAGATATTTTAGTTTGTAGAACTGAAAAAGCATTGAATATGGATGTAAAAGAGAAAATAGGTTTATTCTGTAATGTAGATGCAAATGCAGTAATCCAAAATCTTGATGCAGAAAATCTTTACGAAGTACCTATAATGCTACATAATGAAGGGTTAGATACACTAGTATGTAACAAGTTAAATCTAGATTGTAATGAAATAGACAATAAAGAATGGTTAGAGATGGTAAACAAGCTTAAGAATCTTAAAGAAAAAGTAACCATAGGATTGGTAGGGAAGTATGTTGAACTTCATGATGCTTACTTATCAGTTGTTGAATCATTAAATCATGGTGGTCTTTCTAATGATGCATGTGTTGAAATTAAGTGGATTAATGCAGAAGATGTAACAGCAGAAAATGCTAAAAGCTTTTTAGAAGATGTAGACGGAATATTAGTTCCAGGAGGATTTGGAGATAGAGGAATTGAGGGTAAAATAGAAGCTATTAGGTATGCAAGAGAGAGTAAAGTTCCTTTCCTTGGAATTTGTCTTGGAATGCAATGTTCTGTTATTGAGTTTGCAAGACATATGCTAAACTTTACTGATGCTAATAGTTCGGAAATAAATGAGTCTACAACTCATCCTGTAATTGATTTAATGCCAGATCAAAAGGATGTAGATGAAAAAGGCGGCACTATGAGATTAGGTTTGTATCCATGTAAGTTAGATGAAAATTCTAATGCTTTCAAGGCTTATGGACAACAAGTTATTTACGAGAGACATAGACACAGATATGAGTTTAATAATGAGTATAGAAAAGAGTTATTAAATGCTGGATTATCTATTACAGGAGTAAGTCCAGACGAAAGATTAGTTGAAATTGTAGAAGTAAACGAGCATCCATGGTTTGTAGCAACACAATTTCATCCTGAATTAAAATCTAGACCTAATAAACCTCATCCTTTATTTAGAGATTTTATAAAAGCTTCCTTAAATAATAAGTAGAAATATATTCATAATATTTTAAGAGTATTAAACAAAAGTCTTTATTGATTTTTATTTAATACTCTTAATTAATTTGGATTTATAAAATTAATTATTTTCCTAAGAGGAAATACACTATTAATATAGAATTAAATAATTAAAGAAGTTTTATTATTCCAAATGAAAGGAGGAGGTATAAAGTGTTAGTTAATACCTTGATAACTGCTGCTTTTAAGGATTCCTTTGGGAGATATATTTTAAAGAGGCTTACGATATTTGAAATTATTAACATTAGTCTATATTTTAAAAATATAGAGTGTAGCAAAATAAACAATAAGGAAATTAGAATGTCTATAAAGTGCCCGATTTGTGGAGAATGCCATAATTATATTTATAATTTAGATGATTTCATAAAAAGAAGCATGATAATTGGAGGGTGTGAAAAATTTGGATTGCCTATATTTTTTATAGGTAACAGCAAAAAAGTTGAGGATAAGGTAAATAAGTATAAGGAAATAACACGAGAAATATATGCTATGATTTAATTATTCTATGATAAAAGTAGTCTGATTTTTATAGTTAGACTACTTTATTATTTTTTAAAAAAGTAGATAAAAAATATGAAATGGGTTATAATCTATAGAGTATTACATATCTAACATTTCTGTGATATTATTCCCCGGATTGAAGATAAATTTATACAATTATAATATGGAGGTGCTATTTTGGCTAATAAAGATTTGCAGCTAATGACTGTACAAGAGCTGAGAGAAATAGCTAAAGAACTAGGAATTAAAGGTACATCTAAGCTAAAGAAAACAGAGCTTATTGATGAAATACAAAGTAAATCACAAATGTCTATAAATAAGAATGGAGTTGTTTTAACTGAAAAGATAACCCCAAAGATTATAAATACTAATTCAGAAGATATAAGACAAAACAAAAATTCAGAACCAGAAAAGGAACAAAAGATACAGATAGAAGAAAAAATAATAAGTTCTTCTGAAGAAGAAATAGAAAATAATATTGATAAAGAAAAAAACTTGAAGGAAATGATAAATGACTCTAGTATTGCTAAAGGAGTACTAGAGATAATTGAGAATAACAACTATGGATTCTTAAGAGGAGAAAATTATTTAACTGGACCTAAGGATATTTATGTTTCTCCTTCTCAAATAAGAAGATTTAATCTGAAAACCGGTGATGAAGTTCAAGGCAGGATTAGAACTGCTAAAGAGGGAGAAAAATTCCAGGCTCTACTTTATGTAGAAAAGATAAATGGAGAGAATCCTGAAAAAGCAGTAGGAAGAAAGAGATTTGAAAAATTAACTCCTATATATCCTAACGAAAGACTTAAATTGGAAACAAGTCAATTGGATTTATCCTCAAGGTTAATGGATATAATTTCCCCTATAGGTAAAGGACAAAGAGGAATTATAGTTGCCCCTCCTAAAGCAGGTAAAACTACACTTCTTAAAAAAATTGCACATAGTATTTCTAATAACCATCCAGAAATAAAATTAATAGTACTATTAATAGATGAAAGACCTGAAGAAGTTACTGATATGCAGCGATCAATAACTGGAGAAGTTATATATTCTACCTTTGATGAAGAACCAGATCATCATACAAAGGTTGCATATATGGTGCTTGAAAGAGCTAAAAGGATGGTGGAGCAAGGACAAGATGTAGTAGTACTTTTAGATAGTTTAACAAGATTGTCTAGAGCATATAACTTAATTATAACTCCTACAGGAAGAACCTTATCCGGAGGACTTGATCCAGGAGCGTTAATAATGCCTAAAAAGTTTTTTGGTGCAGCAAGAAATATTGAGGAAGGTGGAAGCCTTACAATATTAGCAACAGCTCTTGTTGATACTGGAAGTAGAATGGATGATATGATATTTGAAGAATTCAAGGGAACTGGAAATATGGAGGTTCATTTAGATAGAAAGCTTGAGGAAAGAAGAATATTCCCAGCTATTGATATATTTAAATCAGGAACAAGAAGAGAGGATTTACTGCTTGAGCCAGAGGAATTAGAAGCATCATTTAAAATAAGAAAGGTTATGTACAGTGAAAACAATGTAGGAAACGTAACTGAAAAACTTATTAATTTACTTTCTAAAACTAAAAACAATCAGGAATTTTTAGGAATATTCAATAAAGAAAAATGGGAAAGATAAAATCTTTCCCATTTTTAAAAGGCTGTTAGCCTTCGTTTTTCATATTATACTTCTTCATGAATTTTTCAATTCTTCCGCCAGTATCTAGAATCTTTTGTTTTCCAGTATAAAAAGGATGGCATTGAGAGCAAACATCGACTTTTAGTTCTGGATTAGTAGAACCAGTTGTAAATGTATTTCCACAAGCACACTTAACAACTGCATCTGTGTAATATTTTGGATGTAAATCTTGTTTCATTTTGTTTCACCTCGCTTAAGGGTATCATTCTTTGAAAGAATAATTCGAACCGAATTGTCAACTCTTAAAATTATATCACAGGGCAATTGAAATATCAACTATAATTACTTATAATAAATTAGAAGCATATATTTATTTCTGGAGGCAATGAAAAGTATGAGCAAGTTATATTTCAGATATGGTGCAATGAATTGTGGTAAATCTACAGCCCTACTTCAAGTTGCCCATAATTATGAAGAAAGAGGAATGAAGGTTATCTTAATAAAACCTAGAACAGATACTAAGGGAGGTAACTTTATAGTTTCAAGACTAGGAGTTATAAGAGAAGTAGACATGCTTCTAGAGGCAAGAGAAGATGTTTATGAAAATGTAAAGCAATTGCTTCAGAAAGAAGGTAAAATAGATTGTATCTTAGCAGATGAAGTTCAATTTTTTAAAAAAAATCAAATAGATCAGTTATTTTCCATTGCTGTAAAGATGGATATACCTGTAATATGTTATGGACTAAGAACCGATTTTCAAATGAAGGGCTTTGAAGGAAGTGAAAGGTTACTCTTGATTGCTCATAGCTTAGAAGAATTAAAAACCATATGTAACTGTGGAAAGAAAGCCTTATTAAATGGAAGAAAGATTAATAATGAGTTTGTTTTTAAAGGAGATCAGATAGCTATAGATAAGGAGAATAATATTGAATATCAATCTCTTTGTCCAAAATGCTACTTTATGTATAAGGAAGCCTATGAGGCAAAAATGAAAAATAATAAAGAGGTGAAATAATGACTAAGAGAAAAAGCGTTGGAGGACAGGCGGTAATAGAGGGAGTAATGATGCGTGGAAGTAAAGGAGTAGCTACTGCTGTAAGAAAAAGTGATGGAGAAATAGAGATAGATTTTAGCGACAGTGTGCCACTTACTAAAAAATATAAAATATTTTCAATTCCTATTGTAAGGGGTTTTGTTACTTTAATTGATTCATTAGTATTGGGTATTAAAACTCTAAATTACTCTGCATCATTTTTTATGGAAGGTGATGAGGAAGAGGAGCAATCTAAGTTTGATAAATGGCTAGAGGGAATATTTAAAGAAAAAACACAGGATGTAGTAATGGGCGTTTCATTTATAATTTCTTTAGCTCTGTCTATGCTGTTGTTTTTTATACTTCCTACTTTTGTGGCTAATGTTTTAAAAAGTGCAAATATTAATAATACTATAGTACTAAATATATTCGAAGGAATAATTAGGGTTAGTATTTTTCTATTATATATATATCTTATAAGTAATATGGAAGATATTAAAAGAGTATTTCAATATCATGGAGCAGAACATAAAACTATATTTTGCTATGAGAAGGATTTGGAGTTAACCCCTGAAAATGCAATGAAACAAGAAAGACTTCACCCAAGGTGTGGAACAAACTTTCTATTTCTAGTTATGATCATAAGTATAATAGTGTTCTCTTTTACTGGATGGAACTCTTTATATGAGAGAATTTTGTATAGAGTTATATTGCTGCCAATAGTCTCTGGAATAACCTATGAAATTATCAAATGGATGGGAAGCAGTGAAACTGGAATTTCTAAGGTTTTATCTTATCCAGGGCTTATGCTGCAAAATTTAACAACCAGGGAACCAGATTTAAGTCAAATTGAAGTTGCAATTCATTCCCTAAAGGTTGCAGAGGGAATTGAGACTGTAGAAAGCATTAAAAACAAGGCTAATGAAGAAAAAGAAGTAATACTGGGATAAATCACTAGTCACTAGTCGCTAGGCTCTAAAAAATATAGAGTATGTGATTAGTGACTATATTTTATTACTAGTGGGAGATTTGTTATTATCGATTATCAATTGGCCACTAGCAATTGGAGATTAGCGACTAGAAAGTTGGAGGTGTTACTTTGAAAATAGGAGAAGTACTTGTAGAAGCTTATGCTATTTTGAAGGCTGAGAAAATAGATTCTTATATTATTGACTCACAGCTTTTGCTTCAAAAGGTATTACAGAAGGATAAAGTGTTTATAATTGTAAATAGAGAATTAGAACTTGAGGAAAGTGAAAAGGAAGAATTTTTTAGACTACTGAATATGAGAAAAAATAAGATGCCTATAAAGTATATTTTAGGTGAATGCGAATTCATGGGAATGAACTTTATTATAAAAGAAGGAGTATTAATTCCTAGAGGAGATACAGAAATTTTAATAGAAAAGGCTCTTGAAGAAATAAATGATAATCAGTATAAGAGGGTATGTGATGTTTGTTGTGGAAGTGGTGCTATAGGGATATCTATTGGAAAACTGAATCAATGTACTCAGGTTGTATGTTTGGATATCTCGGATACTGCTTGTCAGGTAACACAAGAAAATATAAATAAATTTAATATAAGTGACAGAGTAAAGGTTATTAAAAGTGATCTTCTAGATGAAGTTATAAAAAAGGATATTACCTTTGACATAATCATTTCTAATCCACCTTATATAAGGGAAGAAGTAATACCTTCTTTAATGGAGGATGTAAAAAATTATGAGCCTTATATAGCATTATCTGGAGGAAAGGATGGATTAGATTTCTATAGAGAGATTACAAAGCAGAGCTTAGAACTGTTGAAAACTGGAGGAATGCTAGCTTATGAAATAGGATATGATCAAAGGGAAGATGTAGAAAGAATACTTTTAGAGAACCAATTTAAAAACATAACTTGCTTTAAAGACTTAGCGGGATTAGATAGAGTTATTTTAGGTACTAAATTATAGGTGTCAATTGTAAAAATATATATACTTATGTTATAATGTTTAGATGTAAAATAAGAATACGGAGTGATAAGAAAATGTTAGATAAACTAGAGTTCATAGAAAATAAATATGAAGAATTATCTATAAAAATTAGTGACCCTTCAGTAATGGCCAATCAAAATGAGTGGAGAAGGCTATGTAAGGAACATGCTGAAATAGAGGTTATTGTTAATAAATATAGAGACTATAAAAGTATAAAAGAGAACTTGGGAGCTAATAGAGAAATGCTAAATGAAGAATCAGATAGAGAAATGAGAGAGATGATTCATGAGGATATAAAGCAGCTTGAATTAGAGGAAATAGCAATCGAAAGCGAATTGAAAATATTGCTTCTTCCAAAGGATCCTAATGATGATAAAAACGTATTTGTGGAAATCAGAGCTGGAGCTGGTGGAGAAGAAGCAGCTTTATTTGCTTCAAATTTATTTAGAATGTATACAAGATATGCAGAAAGACATGGATGGAAGACTGAATTCATGAGCTCAAACGAAACAGATATTGGAGGCTTTAAAGAAGTAGTATTTATGCTTAAGGGAGATGCTGCTTATAGTAAAATGAAGTTTGAAAGCGGGGTTCATAGGGTTCAAAGAGTTCCAGATACTGAATCCAGTGGTAGAATTCATACCTCTACTGCAACAGTAGCTGTACTTCCAGAAGTTGATGATGTAGAAATATATGTGGATCCAAATGATTTGAAAATAGATGTATTTAGAGCCTCAGGTAATGGTGGTCAGTGTGTTAATACTACAGATTCTGCTGTAAGAATGACACATATACCTACAGGTATGGTTGTTTCTTGTCAAGACGAAAAATCACAGCTTAAAAACAAAGAAAAAGCTTTGAAAATTTTAAAAGCTAGACTTTATGAAAAAGCTGAAGCTGAGAGAAATGCATCAATTTCAGCAGATAGGAAGAGTCAGGTTGGTTCAGGGGATAGAAGTGAGAGAATAAGAACTTATAACTACCCTCAAGGAAGAGTATCAGATCATAGAATTGGAATTACACTATATAGATTGGACTCTTTTCTAGATGGAGATATGGATGAAATTATTGAGGCTTTAGTAACTGCAGAACAAACTGAAAAAATGAAGGCTATGGGAAATAACCAATAATAGTATATTTAGAGGTGGAATTATGAATATAAATAAAGCCATTAGAAAGCAAAAAAGGTCTTATAAAAGGTTTAGGCTATCTATGGGCTTTATTTTTTTTATGCTGCCTGTAATTCTTTATTTTACAAAAACTTTTTCAACTTTCTTTTTAGCATATTTGGGTGTTATTGAAATATTAATAATAGCTGCAATTATAATTAGCATAGATAAAGGTACTTTAAAGTTTGAGTATAATAATAAGCTTATTATACAAAATGGTATATTTGGAGATAGATTTATAATACTACCTGATAAGGTTGAAATAGTACATACTCTAAGCAACAGTAAGGACTTAGAAGTAATAATGATATTAAAATCAAGAGTGAGAAATAAAAAAATAAAGAAAATAGATACTAAATTTTTAAAGAAGCATACTTGGGCTGAGAAATATTATGAAAATTTAATTACTTTAAAAGAAAACAGGGAGTATTTTTATATAATAATAAACAAGGGAGGGTTCTTAAAATATAGTTTGCTAGATTTAATATATAGGTATTGCGTTAGCTCACATTTTACTGAGGATGCAATAAAAAATATAAAAGAATATAGAAATTAAAGAATAATACCCCATTTCTTCAAATAATATAAAGTAAGAATGGGGGGAATTATTTTGTTTATAAAAGTATTATTTATAGTGACTATAGGGAGTTTTTTTTCTTTGGTAGGCACAATGATGGGTGCATCAATAGGCATATTGATTAAAAAACCATCTAGTAGAATAATTGGATGTATAAATGCTTTTGCGGCAGGACTTATGCTTTCTATTGTAATGATAGATTTAATTCCAGAGGCTATAAACAAAATTAATTTTTTTAATGCAATGGTTTTTGCATTAATAGGAATGCTAATCATTATGTTAATAGATTTAGTGAGTGATAAAAATAAAATGTTTAGTGATAGCCATATAAAAATAGCTTTTATGGCAGCTTTAGGACTGATGATCCATAACTTCCCAGAGGGAATAATAATGGGAGCAGGTTTTTTAGCAAATGCAGAACTAGGAATTAAAATGAGTATACTTATTGCTATACATGATATACCAGAGGGGATAGCTGTAGCGGCGCCTCTTATGGCATCTAACAGGGCTGCTTATAAAATAATGCTATATGCTTTTATAACTGCATTACCTACCGTTTTGGGATCTTGGATTGGGGTTTCTTTAGGAAGTATATCTGAAGTAGTTTTAGGAGAATGTTTAGGAGTTGCCTCTGGAGTGATGTTATATGTAATATTTGGACAGATGGTTCCTGAATCTTTAAAGCTTTGGAGGGGAAAAGTAGTAACTTTTAGCATACTTATTGGTATGATATTTGGACTTATAATTACAAATGTATTATAATAAAATACTAAGGAATAAACAAAATTAAAAGTAAAGAAGTGAAAATATGAATACAATTGTTCAAGTTGTTGATGAAAAAGAGCCAAATAAGGATATAATAAAGTTGGCTGGAGATACAATAAGAAAAGGTGGCTTGGTTGTTTTCCCTACAGAGACAGTTTATGGTCTTGGAGCCAATGCTTTAGATTCAGAGGCGGTCCATAAAATATTTACTGCTAAAGGTAGGCCTCAGGACAATCCTCTAATAATTCATGTAGCGGATTCTTCTATAGAAGAATTTGTGGAAGAGGTTCCCCCAATTGCAAAAAAAATGATGGATAGATTTTGGCCAGGACCACTAACTATTATAATGAAAAAATCCTCTAAGGTACCTGATATTACAAGTGCTGGACTTGATACTATTGGAATTAGAATGCCTTCTAATCCTGTTGCTAATATGCTTATTAAGGAAGCAGGTGTACCAATAGCTGCTCCTTCAGCAAATATTTCTGGAAGACCTAGTCCTACAGATATAGATACATGTATAGAAGATTTAACTGGAAGGGTTGATTGTATAATTGGAGGAGAAAAGTGTAAGGTGGGATTAGAATCAACTATAGTAGATTGTACAGTGGAACCTCCTTTAATATTAAGACCAGGTGGAATTACTCTTGAAATGCTTAGAGAAATTCATGCTAAAATACAAATAGATACAGCTGTAATGAGAAAGGTAGATGGAAGTTTTAAACCCAAGGCTCCTGGAATGAAATACAGACATTATGCACCAAAGGCACCAGTTAAAATAGTGGTTGGGGATTTAGAAAAAACTGTTGCAAAAATTAATGAAATAGTGCAAAATTATATAGACGATGGCAAGAAAGTTGGAATAATGGTAAGTAATGAGACTATACATAGGTATCCTAATGGTATAGTAAAATCATTAGGAAGCAGGAGTAATTTAGATACGGTTGCTAGAAACTTGTTTAAAACTTTAAGAGATTTTGATTGTGAAAAGGTTGATATAATATTATCAGAGTCTTTTGAGGAACAAGGGGTTGGTATCGCAATTATGAACAGATTAAAAAAAGCAGCAGGCTTTGAATTAATTAATGCAGATACTTAACAAATTATCTCTAATGCACACTATTAAAAATTACTAAAGAAAGTGAGGAACAGTATGAAGGTCTTATTTGTTTGTACAGGTAACACATGCAGAAGTTGTATGGCTGAAGCTATGTTTAATAAATTATCAACATTTGAAGAAGTTGAAGCTTTTTCTGCAGGTATTTCTGTTGTACACGGAAGTAGAACTTCAAAACATACTGCGAACCTTATAAGTTCAAATTTTGATTTAGATATAAGTGAAAGAAGTTCTGTTCAACTAACAGAGGATATGATTGAGGATAGCGATCTTATATTGACTATGACTGGGTATATGAGAGATTTGTTGAAAAATCATTTCAATAGTGAAAAAGAGAAGATATATACAATAAACGAATTTGTAGAACTTCAAGGAGATATTATGGATCCTTATGGAGGTGACATCAATATTTATGAAGCTACGTTTAATATGCTTAGAAAAAGCATAGAGTTATTGTTAGTTAAATTGAAGGAAGATAGGGGTAAAACTTACTAGTATCTTCCTTTTTACAATAAACCTTAGATTTGACAATAGGAGGAATTGAAATGAAAATAGCAATAGGGTGTGATCATGGCGGTTTTAAATTGAAAACAGCTATTATTAAGCATCTTGAAGAAAAAAGTATTGAAATTAAGGATTTTGGAACATATACTGAGGAGTCTTGCGATTATCCAGATTTTGCAGTAAAGGTTTCAGAAGGGGTTGTTCAAGGAAACTATGATTTTGGAATAGTAATTTGTGGAACTGGTATAGGAATTAGTATAGCAGCAAATAAAGTTCCAGGAGCGAGAGCTGCTTTATGCCATGATACTTTCAGCGCCCATTCTACCCGTGAACATAACAATGCTAATATTCTGGCACTAGGAGAAAGGGTTATTGGAACAGGTTTAGCATTGGACATCGTTGATATATTTTTAAACACTGATTTCCAAGGTGGAAGACATGAGAAAAGAGTTTGTAAAATATCTGAGATAGAGAAAAAATATTTTAAATAATACATAAATAAAATTTTATGAGGAGGAATTATAATGAGTAAAGTTACACAAATTGCACACCCTTTAGTATTACATAAATTATCTATAATAAGAGATAAAGAAACAGGTTCTAAGGATTTTAGAGAACTAGTAGAAGAAGTTGCAATGCTTATGGCTTATGAAGTAACTAGAGATTTTCCATTAGAAGAAGTGGAAATAGAAACTCCAATATGTAAGACTAAGTGCAAAATGTTAGCTGGAAAAAAGGTAGCTATAGTTCCTATACTAAGAGCGGGACTTGGAATGGTGCCTGGTATGCTAAAGCTTATACCGGCTGCTAAAGTTGGGCATATAGGATTATATAGAGATGAGGAAACACTAAAACCAGTGGAATATTTCTGTAAGCTTCCTCAAGATATAACAGAGAGAGAGATTATAGTTACAGATCCAATGCTAGCTACTGGAGGTTCTGCTATAGATGCTATTAACTCCTTAAAAAATAGAGGAGCAGGAAATATAAGATTAATGTGTTTAATTGCTTCACCTGAAGGAATTAAGGCAGTGATGGATGCACATCCGGATGTTGATATTTATGTAGCAGATATAGATGAAAAACTCAATGAACGTGGATATATTGTTCCGGGGCTCGGAGATGCAGGAGATAGACTTTTTGGTACTAAATAATTAAAAAATAAAGAATAGGTAAATTTATAAGGGTTAAAATGCATTCTACATGAGTGTATTTTAACCCTATATTTTTTATGTAATATGATTGTATAAATTGTAAACTTAGAGTATAGTGCTTTAAATTATTTAGTTTATAGTATATTATATTATAGAATAGAAATATATACTTTTTTCAATAGGAGAGGTATTATCAATGAAAAGAATAGATAAGCATAATTATTATTTAGATATCTGTGAAACTATATTAGAAAGAGGGACTTGTCTTAGAAGGAACTTTGGAGCTATTATTGTAAAAAATGATGAAATTATTTCATCTGGCTATAGTGGAGCCCCTAGGGGAAGAAAGAATTGTTGTGATTTAGGGTATTGTAAAAGAGAAGAGATGAAAGTTGAAAGAGGTACGAGATATGAGCTTTGTAGGTCTGTACATGCTGAGCAAAACGCTATTATATCTTCAAGAAGACAAGACATGATAGGGGCTAGCTTATATTTAGTTGGAAAAGAAATGAGTAATGGAGAACTAGTAAAAAATGCAGCACCATGCACTTTATGCAAAAGATTTATTTTAAATTCAGGAATTTCTTCTGTCATAATTAGAGATACAAAGGCTGATTTTAGAATTATTGATGTACAGGAATGGATAGATAATGATGATTCACTGCAAGATAATGTAGCTTATTAAGCTTAGAAAGGTTAGAATTTGATTATGGATAGTATAAAGGTATTAACATTAATTTCTGTTTGCATTTCATTTTTATTGACACCTTTAATAAAAAAACTCGCTTTTAAAATTAAAGCCTTAGATATACCAAAGGATGCTAGAAAAATACATAAAGAACCTATACCTTTATTAGGAGGTATGGCTATATATTTATCTTTTTTAATAACTATGATATTAAAAGAAGGACCACTTGTAAAATCTGAAATAGGAATACTTATAGGAGCTACTATAATTGTAGTAGGAGGCTTAATTGATGATTTGAAGGATTTAAGACCATTATTTAAGCTTGCATTTCAAGTAGCTGCTGCATCAGTGCTCATTATATTTGGAGTTGAGATAGTTAGAATTACAAATCCTTTCCCTATTGGCAGTGATTATTTGAACTTGGGATTTTTAGTAGTGCCAATTACAATACTTTGGGTAGTAGGTGTTACTAATGCTTTAAATCTTATTGATGGAGTAGATGGGCTTGCTGCCGGGGTAGCTTGTATATGTTCAGTAACAATATTTATTATAGCGATATTAAATGGAAGAAGAGAAGCGGCCTTATTTACAGCTATTCTAAGTGGAGCAATTTTTGGATTTCTACCCTATAACTTTAACCCTGCATCTATTTTTATGGGAGATACAGGGGCACAATTACTAGGATTCTTACTAGCAGCTATATCATTGGAGGGAACAATAAAATCTGCTACAACCTTTGCTATTGCTGTACCAATACTTGCTTTTGGATTACCTATATATGATACTTTGTTTGCAATGATAAGAAGGAAAATGAATGGTATGCCTATAATGCAAGCTGATAAAGGTCATCTACATCATAGGTTGCTTGATATGGGATTAAGTCAAAGAAAAGTGGTATTAATAATGTATTTAATTAGTACAATTTTAGGAGGAATTTCTATTGTAGCTATGCAAATAAGCTCCACTAGATCGTATTTTTTGTTAACAATAGTGGTTGTTATAATTGCTTTTGCAGCTTGGAAATGGGAATTCTTCAAGCATAAAGAATGATATTGGGAGTGAAATTGTGGAAAAAATAAAAGTTATGAGTGTATTTGGAACAAGACCTGAGGCTATAAAAATGGCACCATTAATTAAAGAACTAGAAAAATATAATGAAATCGAATCTAAGGTATGTGTAACAGCTCAACATAGGCAAATGTTAGACCAAGTTTTGGATCTATTTAATATAAAACCTGATTATGATTTAAATATTATGAAAGAGAAACAGAGTCTTAGTGGCATCACTACAAGTGTATTGAATAACCTTGAGGAGATATTTGAAAAGGAAAAGCCAAGCATAGTTTTAGTTCATGGAGATACCACTACAACCTTTGGGGCATCCCTTGCAGCCTTCTACAATAAAATTAAGATAGGACATGTAGAAGCTGGTTTAAGAAGCTATGATAAATACTTTCCTTATCCAGAAGAAATGAATAGAAAACTTACAGGGGCATTAGCAGATTTGCACTTTGCACCTACTATTAGAAATATGCAAAATTTAATTAAAGAAGGTGTAAAAGAAGATAGTATATTCATAACTGGAAACACTGTTATTGATGCAATGAACTTTACTGTAGAAGAAGAGTATATATTTAATAATGAAGAGCTAAATAGAATTGATTACAACAAAAAAGTAATTCTAGTTACAGCTCACAGAAGAGAAAATTGGGGTGGAGGAATAGAGAATATATGCAAAGCCCTATTAGAAATAAAAGATATTAATAAAAACGTTGAAATTATTTATCTTGTTCATTTAAATCCAATAGTAAAAGAGGCTGTGTTCAACTATTTAGGTAGCATGGAAGGAATACACCTATTACCTCCTCTTGATACAAAGGAAACTCATAATTTAATGAAAAAGTGCTATTTTATTATGACAGATTCCGGAGGTATACAAGAGGAAGCACCACATCTTGGGAAACCCGTTTTGGTGCTTCGTGATGTTACTGAAAGGATAGAGGCTGTAGAGGCAGGTACAGTAAAAATTGTAGGAACAAATAAAGAAAATATTGTTAAAGAGGCTAATGATTTAATAAAGATTAGTAAAGAATACTTAAAGATGAGTAAGGCAACTAACCCTTACGGTGATGGCAGAGCCTCTGAGAAAATAGTTAATAGAATTATTGAATATTTTAATAAAAAAGTATAGAAATATACTTTTTTATTTTCAAATTATTTAGAAAATGTGATACAAATTAAGTGGTGATTGTTAAAAATGTGACTACTTTTACACGTGTTTTACGTGAAATTTTTAGTTAATTATTATTATACTTAAATTATATTAATTAAATCAAATATAAAAGTAAAAATGTAAAATAATGGGGTTAAAACGTTAACAATGTTTGAATATTTAGATATTGAATAATGATATCATGAAGAGTATAATCGAAATGATGGCATTTTGATAATAGTGCCAAAAACGAAAAATTTTATTTTGGATATGTAGGAGGTTAGTTTAATGAAAGATGTAGTTATAGTAAGTGCAGTAAGAACACCTATTGGAGCTTATGGCGGAGCTTTAAAAGATGTAGCAGCAGCTGATTTAGGTGCTTTAGTTATTAAAGAAGCACTTAACAGAGCAAATGTTAAGCCAGAACAAGTAGATGAAGTTATAATGGGACATGTTTTACAAGCAGGTCAAGGACAAAACCCAGCTAGACAAGCTATGGTTAATGCTGGAATTCCAGTAGAAGTACCATGTTTCACACTTAACAAAGTTTGTGGATCAGGTTTAAGAGTAGTATCTTTAGCAGCACAAATGATTAAAGCTGGAGATGCAGACATAATAGTAGCTGGCGGTATGGAAAATATGTCAGCAGCTCCTTACGTAGTTCCTAATGCTAGATGGGGACAAAGAATGGGCGATGGAAAAATGGTTGATGTAATGATAAAAGATGGTCTTTGGGATGCATTCAACCAATATCACATGGGAATTACAGCTGAAAACGTAGCAGCTCGATGGAATATTACAAGAGAAGAACAAGATGCTATCGCTTTAAGATCTCAAAACAATGCTGAAAGAGCAGTTAAAGAAGGAAGATTTAAAGATGAAATAGTTCCAGTTGTTATCAAAACTAAAAAAGGTGACAAAGTAGTTGATACAGATGAATATCCTAAATTTGGAACAACCGCTGAAAGCTTAGCTAAATTAAAGCCAGCATTCAAGAAAGATGGAACAGTTACAGCAGGAAACGCTTCTGGAATCAATGACGGAGCAGCAGCATTTGTTGTTATGAGTGCTGAAAAAGCTGAAGAATTAGGACTTAAGCCAATGGCTAAAATAGTTTCTTACGGATCTAAAGGTGTAGACCCAAGCATTATGGGTGTTGGACCAATAGGATCATGTAAGAGAGCACTTGAAGGTGCAGGATTAACAGTAGCTGATATCGATTTAATTGAAGCTAATGAAGCTTTTGCAGCACAATTTGCAGCAGTTGGAAAAGATTTAGGATTTGACCTAAGTAAAGTAAATGTTAATGGTGGAGCTATTGCTTTAGGACACCCAATCGGAGCATCTGGAGCAAGAATCATTGTTACATTATTACACGAAATGCAAAAGAGAGATGTTAAGAGAGGTTTAGCTACTCTTTGTATAGGTGGAGGAATGGGAACAACTCTTATCGTTGAAAGATAAGCAGAGAACCCAAATCTTTGATTTGCAGTGAATCGCTTACACAGAGTGCTGATTTTGTGATGGTCGGTTAAGCAGTGAGCCTAAATTTATAATTTGGTGCGAATCGCTTACTCCTCTGACATAAGGAAGAGGAGTTTCATTTGAACAAATGAACGAGAAGGAGTTTCCTTTACTCATCCCAAATTCTTTAAAGCTTAATAACACATAGTAATAAAAAAGGAGGATTTATTATCCTCCTTTTTTATTATATATGAAATTAATATTTTTTATATAAAAAAAATATTAATTTCATAAAAAAATATATAATTAATTTTGAATTTAAATTCATGAGTTTATTCAAACTATATTAAATAAATTTTAATAGTATTTCGCAACAGTAATATAAGGAGCCATTGAAATATCATAAAAAGAGTCATAGAATATAAATTATCATATAATTCTGAATATTATGTAAAATGCTAAAAACATATTAAAATGATTCCTTAGTAAAATTTTAAGTCATTATATTAAAACACAGTAAAAAAGGCAATTTACTGATGAAAAGAGCAATGTAACCGGTGTAAATACAAGTAAATTAAGAAATTTTGAAGGAATTTAGATTTGAATTAGTCATTTTAAAAGATATAATAGAGGTTATTATGTAATTATTAAAAATTTATTTTGGAGGCAGAATGAAAGATAATAATGAATTCTATCAAATGTTCAAAATATTAAATTATTTTGACATTATCTTGGGACTAGCATTAGGTTTGCTAATGTTCTTTATTAATGGCAAGTATTTGCTTCCAAGTATAATGGGGTTCTCTCTAGCTGTTCTTAGTTTTTATATTAATGCTTTTACAGTAAAACATGTTTTAAAAAAAGGCAAAAACACTGGATTAGTTATTTTAGGTTTTGCCTTGAGAATAATAAGTATAGGTGTAATAGGATTAATTTTATTTACTTATAATAAATTTTATATAATAGCGTACATTATGGGATATACTTGTAGGTTTATTTCATTATTTTTATATGGGTTTATTTTAAAAAGAAGATAGTTATGAAAGGAGGAATAGAATGGAGTTTACAACAAAGCTTGAACTTTCAGAAGTAATAATAATACAGTGGGTAATAATATTATTAATAATAGCTTTAACAATCCTAGTAACTAAGAATTTAAGGAAAATCCCAGATAAAAAACAAAGTGCTATTGAGCTTTTTGTGGGATTTATAAATGACACTGTAGATGATACTATGGGGCCAGGAACAAAAAAATTCATTCCTTATATAGGTACCTTAGGGATATTTATATTACTTATGAATTTAACAGGACTAGTTGGAATAGAACCTCCAACAAAAGATTATAGTGTAACACTAGCTTTAGCATTGATATCATTCTTAGTAATTCAAGGTTATGCTATTAAGAAAAACGGATTATTAAAATACTTAAAAGGATATGTAGAGCCTTTTGGTTTTTTGCTGCCAATCAATATTATGGAAAGAATAATGCTACCTGTATCTTTAAGTCTGAGATTGTTTGGAAATATGATGGCAGCAGCTATAATTTTAGAATTTGTGTATAGTGCCTTAAGTAAAGTGTTCCTAGGATTTCCTCTAGTAATTCCGATACCATTGCATATGTATTTTGATATTTTTGATGGAGGAATTCAGACAGTAATATTTGTTATGTTAACTATGATAAATATTAAGATAGTGTCAGAACATTAGTAAAAAATAGTTATATTTATTATTTATATAAACATTTTAAAATTTAGAAATTAAATTAGAATTTAGGAGGAATAAGTTATGAATATTAGTTCAGAAGCATTTGTAGCTGGAATGTGTGCAATAGGTGCAGGACTTGCGGCTATAGGTTGCATAGGTGGAGGCGTTGGTACTGGTAATGCAACTGCTAAGGCTGTTGAAGGAGTTTCAAGACAACCCGAAGCAAGTGGTAAGATAATAAGTACAATGATAATTGGTAGTGCACTTTCAGAAGCTACTGCTATTTACGCATTTCTAATCGGAATATTACTACTATTTAAAGTTGTTATATAAAAATATTCAAGTTATAACAATAAGCCTGAAGGGAGGCTTTAATGAACGATGTCAATAAGTTTATCAGTATTTATAGCTACAATAGTGAATTTTCTAATACTTGTCGTTATTTTAAAAAAATTACTATTTAAACCAGTTAATAATGTCATTGAGACGAGAAGACAAGAGATAAAAAATACTATTGAAAAAACTGAATTAGATAAAAAGAAAGCAGAAGAGTATAAATCAGAATCTGAAAATTTAATAAAAGAAAGCAAATTGGAAGGCAAAAATATAGTAGAAAGTTTCAAAGAAAGAGCAGAGAAAGTCTCTAAGGAAATAGTAAGTGATGCCCATGAAGAGGCTAATAGAATTATGGATAGAGCAAAAAAAGAAATTGAAAGAGAAAGAGAAAAAGCTGCTGATGAAATTAAAACTGAAACTATAAATTTAGCCATAGAACTTTCAAAGAAAGCTTTAGAAGAATCAATAGATGAGGTAAAACATAGACAAATTATTGAGGATTTTATTGCTAAGGTAGGTAATTAATTATGTATGAGTATTTAGATCGAAGATATGCCCTAGCCTTATACCAAATTGGAGAAAAGAATGGAAAAATAGGAGAATACTTAACAGATTTAGAAGAAATAGTTAGATTGATTAAAACAAATGAAGAGCTTTCAAAGGTAATTCATCATCCTCAGATTACTACTTCAAGAAAGAAAAAAATATTTACAGAAATTTTCCAAGATAAGGTGGATGAAAATTTATTAAACTTTTTGCTTATTTTAATACAAAAAGATAGAATAGAATATTTAGAAGAAAAGCTAAATGAAATTAAAAAAATTCATCTTGAAAAGCAAAATATAATAAAAGTAATTTCTAAAACTGTTATTCCTCTCACAGAGCATGAAAAATATGCTTTAATAGAGAAATTAGAAACAAAGTATAAAAAGAAAGTTCTTCTAGAAGAACAAATAGACAAAAGTTTAATTGGAGGAGTCTATATTAGAGTTGGAGATGAAGTTATAGATGGTACCATTAAAGCTAAATTTGATGAAATTAAAAAGAGGGTTATTAATAAATAGACTCTTTTGAAAAGAGGTGATTTTATGAATGTTAAACCAGAAGAAATTACTTCAATTATTAGGAAGGAAATCCAAAGGTATGAACACAAAATTGAAACAATAGATTCTGGAACTATAGTTCAAATTGGAGATGGTATTTCTAGAGTATATGGCCTAGATAACTGTATGCAGGGAGAACTACTAGAGTTTCCTAATGGTATATATGCTATGGCATTAAACTTAGAACAAGATAATGTAGGATGTGTATTATTAGGTTCTGAAAAAGGAATCAAAGAAGGAGATATAGTAAAAAGAACAGGCAAGGTAGTTGAGGTTCCTGTAGGAGAAGCATTAGTAGGAAGGGTTGTAAATGCTTTAGGTCAGCCCCTAGATGGTAAGGGACCTATAAAAGCAGATGGAACTCGACCAATTGAATCGGAGGCTCCTGGTGTTATAGATAGACAATCAGTAAAACAACCAATGCAAACTGGTATTAAGGCTATCGATTCTATGATACCTATCGGTAAGGGACAAAGAGAACTTATAATAGGAGATAGACAAATAGGAAAGACAGCTATTGCTATTGACACAATAATTAATCAAAAAGGAAAAAATATTAAATGTATTTATGTAGCAATTGGTCAAAAACAATCAACCGTAGCTCATATTGTAAATACATTAACTGAAATGGGAGCAATGGATTATACTATAGTAGTATCATCTACAGCTTCAGATTCAGCTCCATTGCAATATTTATCTCCATATTCTGGATGTAGTATGGGAGAATATTTTATGCATAAAGGGGAGGATGTTTTAATAATATACGATGATTTGTCTAAGCACGCAGTTGCCTATAGAACAATGTCATTATTACTTAGGAGACCACCAGGAAGAGAAGCTTATCCAGGAGATGTATTTTACATTCATTCAAGGTTACTTGAAAGGGCAGCAAAGCTTTCAAATGAATTAGGTGGAGGATCTCTTACAGCATTACCAATAATAGAAACTCTTGCTGGAGACGTTACTTCGTATATACCAACAAATGTAATATCTATTACTGATGGTCAAATATTCCTTGAAACAGAGCTTTTCTATTCAGGTCAAAAACCAGCAGTTAATCCTGGAATTTCTGTATCACGTGTTGGAGGTAACGCTCAGATAAAAGCAATGAAACAAGTAGTAGGAACTCTTAGGTTAGAGCTTGCTCAATACAGGGAATTAGCAGCTTTCGCACAATTCGGTTCAGATTTAGATAAAGAAGCTAAATCTAGGCTTGAAAAGGGTAAAAGATTAATAGAGGTTTTAAATCAAGATCAATATAATCCTATGTCTGTAGAAAAACAAGTAATTATTCTATATGCTGCTGTTAATAACTTCTTACAGGATGTAAATGTGTTAAGTATTAGAGAGTTTGAAAAAGGATTATTAGAATATATAGATACACACTATAGAAATTTACCAAAGGAAATACTAGAAAAGAAGGAACTTACTGATTCTATTAAAGCAGAATTAGAGACTGCTATTGATGAATTCAAAAAAGTATTTTTGGTATAAAAGTTTTACATCTTGGGAGGTGAAATATGGCTAGTTCTGGATTAATTGCTATAAAACGTAGAATTAAATCTATAAATAACACAAAAAAAATAACAAAAGCTATAGGACTTGTTGCCACCTCTAAACTTAAAAAAGCTAGAGAGATATTAGAATTAAACAATGCTTACTATAATAAACTAAGAGAAGTCGTAAGACAAACGCTAAAGGATGTTCAAGACCCTAACAATATTTATATTAAAGGAAATAATAGCAATAAGAAGCTATATATTTCTATTACTTCTGATGCTGGCCTTTGCGGTGGATATAATAGCAAGGTAGTTAGTAGAACAGTTGAAGCATTAAACAAAGACAAAGAAAATTCAATGCTTATTATAGTAGGGCAAAAAGGAAGAGCTTATTTTAAAAAGTATAAATTTGAGTCTATCGCAGAATTTGTTGAAATAGAAGAAATACCTACAGTAAAAGAAGCTAGTGTTATACTTAACAAAGCTCTTGACTTATATTTTAATAATAAAATAGGTGAAATAAATGTTGTTTATACAGAATTCTTTTCAGCTGTAAGGCAAGAGGTTAAGGTAAAGAGGATTATTCCTTTTGACTTAGAGGATATAAATAGAGATTTCACTGAAAATGGAGTTGCGGAGTATGAGCCAAAATCAAATAGCATTGTAAATGAAATATGTAGCTTATTCATAAAAGCGGCTCTTGTAAATTATATGATAAGCTCGAGAACCAGTGAAAATGCTTCAAAAATGACTGCTATGGACGGTGCTACAAAAAATGCTGACGACTTACTAGAAAAGTTAAATTTGAAATACAATAGAATAAGACAAAGCATTATCACACAAGAGATATCGGAAATAGTAGGTGGAGCAGAAGCTCAGAAATAAAGGAGGTGTCTTATGTCAGCTAATGAAGGTAAAGTAGTACAGGTAATAGGACCTGTAATAGATATAAAATTTAATTCTGAATGTTTACCCAACATTTATAATGCTATTGAGATAGATATGGGTTCTAAAACTCTAGTAACAGAAGTAGAGCAACATATAGGAGACGATATTGTAAGAACTATAGCTATGGAAGCTACTGAGGGTGTTAAAAGAGGAACAAAAGCTGTAGATACAGGGAAACCAATAACTGTACCAGTAGGTAGTGAAACCTTAGGTAGACTTTTCAATGTATTAGGTAAAACTATTGATCATGGACAAAACTTTGAACCTAAAGAGGTATATCCTATACATAGGTCGGCTCCAAGCTTTGAAGATCAAGCTGTAGAGCCCGAAATGTTTGAAACGGGAATAAAGGTAATTGACCTAATAGCTCCTTATCAAAAGGGTGGAAAGATAGGTCTATTCGGAGGAGCAGGAGTAGGAAAGACAGTTATAATTCAAGAGCTTATAAATAATATAGCTAAAGAACATGGTGGGTTATCTGTATTTACTGGAGTTGGAGAAAGAACAAGAGAAGGAAATGACCTTTACTATGAAATGGAAGAGTCTGGAGTAATAAATAAGACTGCACTAGTATTTGGACAAATGAATGAGCCACCTGGAGCAAGAATGAGAGTTGCTCTTACAGGACTTACTATGGCAGAATTTTTTAGAGATCAAGGGCAAGATGTTTTATTGTTTATTGATAATATATTCAGATTTACCCAAGCTGGTTCAGAAGTTTCAGCACTACTTGGAAGAATTCCTAGTGCTGTTGGCTATCAGCCAACTCTTGCGACAGAAATGGGAGCTTTGCAGGAGAGAATTACTTCTACTAAACAAGGATCTATAACTTCAGTTCAAGCTGTTTATGTTCCAGCAGACGACTTGACCGACCCAGCACCAGCTACTACTTTTTCACATCTTGATGCAACTACAGTTTTATCTAGAGGTATTTCTGAACTTGGAATATATCCAGCGGTAGATCCATTAGAATCAACTTCGAGAATATTAGATCCTAGGATTGTTGGTGAAGATCATTATGATACTGCTATAAAGGTAAAGCATATTCTTGAAAGATACAAAGAACTTCAAGACATTATAGCTATATTAGGTATAGATGAGCTTTCTGAAGAAGATAAGTTAGTGGTAGCTAGAGCTAGAAAGGTACAAAGGTTTCTATCTCAGCCATTTACAGTTGCTGAACAATTCATTGGAATAAAAGGTAAGTTTGTTCCAGTTCAAGAGACAGTAAAAGGCTTCAAAGGAATTATTGAAGGCAAATATGATGACATTCCTGAGTCAGCTTTCCTATTTGTAGGAAAGGTTGAAGAAGCAGTAGAAAAAGCTAAAGCTATGGCTGAGGTATAGGAGATAATAAAATGTCAAAGTTTATTAAATTAATAGTGAGAACTCCACTAAAAACCTTCTATGAGGGAGAAATTAAAGAGTTAATGACAGAAACTACAGAAGGTGGAAGATCTATTCTACCAAATCATGCACCTTTAATAGCTATTTTAAGACCCAATATAGCAAATATTATTGAAGCTAATGGTGAAGAGAAAAAATTCTTCTGTTCTTCTGGAGTGCTAAGAGTTAAGAAAAATGAAATAGTTATTCTTTGTGATGCTGCTGAATGGCCATCTGAGATTAATGAAGAAAGAGCAGAAAGTTCAATGCAAAGGGCTGAAAAAAGGCTAACTAAAGAAGAAAGAATAGATAAAGAAAGAGCAGAGCTTGCATTAAAAAGAGCAATTAATAGAATAAGAGCATCAAAGATAAAATAAAACTGGCGTGAATAATAAATTTATTATTCACGCCAGTTTTATTTTATCACACTTTTTTAAATATACTTATATATTAATAATATATTTAAGTATATATTTTTATTGTTTGTCCATAATCTAAAGAGAAAGGTGGGAGAAAATGGGGAAGGGTAAATTTGTAATTTTTATTTTGATTAGCGTAGGATTTTTATTAAATTATAAAATAAAATTTATATACAATACAGTTGATTTATTTAATGAAATGGTTACTACTGCAAAAGGACAAGTAGTAGAATATGGATTTAGAACCCATTTTAGCTCTGAGACTAATGGACAAGAAATTTCAAGTTATTTTATTAACAAGATTACTTTAGAAGAAGGAACTATTTTACGAACCTCAGAAGAAAATGGAAGTTACTACATTGACTTTACAAGAGATAATTTAAAAGGAAGCATAAATATTGTAGAGCATGAACAATCAAATGATATAACTATTGAGGTTGTAGAAAAAAGTAAAGAAAATGGCCTAAGTATATTAGAGAGTAAGTGCAACAGTATAATTGATGGCATATCTAAAAATAATTACAGTGACTTTAAATATTTGAAAGCAAGGATACCAACAACTGATTTACCAACTATACAAAAGGAAATAACAATCTTATTAAAAAACAAAGGTGCTATAAATGTTAGTACAGTGAAATTAGAAAAAGGATTTAGTACTTCTGCATATACCAATAAATACAAACCAAAGAATAACAATGGGAAATTAATGGATTTAAACTATGCTCTATGTAATTATAATTCAGGAAGTTTTTTAATAATTGGAACTCCTGAGATATTTACATCCTATTAGCTAAGGAACTATAGAATGGAGAGGGTAAGGATGAATAAAATATTAGTAAGAAGTGGTAGCCAATTGCAGGGGGAAGTAAATATTAGCTCTGCTAAAAATGCCATTCTTCCAATAATAGCTGCTACTATATTAAGTTCTGATACTTGTACTATTGAAAATGCTCCAATGCTTAGAGATGTATTTGTGATTTGTGATGTGTTAAAAACAATAAATGCAAAGATAAGCATAAATAATATAGAAGACAAAATAATTATTAATACTTCTGATTTAGTATGTGAAGAGCCTGATAGTGATTTAGTAAGAAAAATGAGAGCTTCATTTCTTATTATGGGACCTATGATAGCCAGATTTAAAAAGTTTAAAATATCATTTCCAGGTGGTTGCAATATTGGAACAAGACCAATTGATTTACATTTAAAAGGCTTCGCATCACTAGGTGCACAGGTTACTTTCGGACATGGTTATGTAGAAGCTTATGCAAATAAACTTGTTGGTAGTAGGATATACTTGGATTTTCCGTCTGTAGGTGCTACTGAGAATATAATGATGGCTGCAGTTTTGGCTGAGGGAGAAACGGTAATAGAAAATGCAGCCAGTGAGCCGGAAGTTGAAGATTTAGCAAATTTTTTAAAAAGAATGGGGGCTCAAATACTTGGTGCCGGTACTGATACTATAAGAATAGTAGGTGTTAAAGAACTAAAGGGAATAAAATATAGACCTATACCAGATAGGATTGAAGCAGGTACTTTTATGGTTGCAGCAGCAATTACTAAAAGCAGAATAAAGGTTAATGGAGTTAATGAAGAACATTTAAAACCTATAATAGCAAAGCTTCTAGAAGTAGGAGCAATGGTTATACCAGATGGTGATGGTATTATTATAGATGGTAAAAACAATTTTAATCCTATAGATATAAAAACTATGCCTTATCCAGGTTTTCCGACTGATATGCAAGCTCAGATGATGAGCTTATTGTGTACTGTTCATGGGACTAGCTTGATTACAGAAACTATATTTGAAAATAGGTTTATGCATGCTAGTGAACTTGAAAAAATGGGTGCAAACATAAAAATTAATGGAAGATGTGCTATAGTCGAAGGGGTGAATATGTTAAGCGGAAGTGAAGTAAAAGCAACAGATTTAAGAGCTGGAGCTGCATTAATTATAGCAGGATTAGTTGCTGATGGGTATACAAAAATAAGAGATATATATCATATAGATAGAGGTTATGTAAATATTGAAGAAAAATTTAAGCAGCTAGGTGCAAACATAGAAAGAATTGAAGAATAGAAATTACAAAGACCAGTAAAAATTACTGGTCTTTATTAATTAAAAAGAAAGTTATAAATTTATTTATTGAGTAATAAAAATATAGTAAATGAAACTCCGCTTCCCTTAGTCAGATGATACTCACAGCAAAATATAAATTTTGGTTCGTCGCATAAGGAGATAAATAAGATGAAAAAAATATTCATAGGTGTTTTTTCTTTAATGTTGTTTATTACTACTATTTCAATATTTCTTGTAGGTGCAGAGGGGAGAAAATTTAACTTTAATATAATTAATAATAAAGGAGACTACAATGAAAATAAATTGAAGAAGGATTATAAGGAAGAAGAATTAAATATAGATGTCTATATTTCAAAAGAAAAAAGAATAGTTTCAATGAATATTGAAGATTATGTTATTGGAGTTGTAGCTGCAGAAATGCCTGCGGAATTTAATGTAGAAGCATTAAAGGCACAGGCAGTAGCAGCAAGAACTTATGGACTTGCACACACTGAAAATTTTGGTGGGTATAAAAGTCCAAAAGCTCTTGGGGCAGATGTGAATGATACCACAGAGTTCCAAGCATTTATGTACAAAGAAGAAAGAATGTCATTATGGCCAAAGAAAAAGGGAGAAGAGTATTGGGAAAAGATATCGAAGGCTGTGGAAGAAACCAAAGGCGAAGTTATTACTTATGATGGGTCACTGGTAATGACTCCATACTATTTCTCCACAAGTAGTGGGAAAACTGAGGATGCTATTGATGTATTTAATAAAGGACAACCTTATTTAAAAAGTGTTCAAAGTTTAGGAGAAGAAAAATCCCCCAAATATATAACAGAAATAAAATATACTTATAGTCAGTTAGCTGACATTATAAATAGTTATAATCCAAAAGCTGACTTGAAAGGAAGTACATTAAGAAGTAATTTGAAAATAGTTGAAAGATCTAAAGCTGGAAGTGTCATGAGTTTGATGATAGGTAAAGAGTATATTTCTGGACAAAAGTTTAGAACTCAATTAAATCTGAATTCTGCCAATTTCACAATAAAGTTTAATTCTAAAGATATAATATTTATATGTATGGGATATGGTCATGGAGTAGGAATGAGTCAATGGGGAGCCAATGCAATGGCTAAGGATGGAAGTACATATAAACAAATTTTAAAGCACTATTATCAGGGAATAGAATTGCAGATGGTAGTTGAAAAATAAATAATATGAAATTTACGCCTTAATTTAGGCGTTTTTTTATTATAATGGTATAATTTGTCGATTCTTATAGAAAAAAAAGGAAATAAAATTTAATAAATAATGTATTTTTTAGATACTAAAGGACAAACTAGAAAAAGGAGGTGTAAATATGGAAAACAAAAATAACAGAAAAAAATCTTCAAACTTTTTGAAACGAGAGGGATTCTATGTAATTTTATTTGTTTGCTTATGTATTGCCGCAGCAGTAGCCGCAATTACTACTGAAAATAATAAGAAAGCAGAAAATAATCCACAAACCTCTCAAAATGCAGATGTTAATTCACAAGCTAAGGGAGATATTACGCTACCAAAAAAAGAAGTTACCATCTCGCAAAAGGATAAAGAAATTAACAATGCAGTTCAAGTAAAAACAAATGATAAGGCTGATACTAAAACTTCAACTAATAAAGAATTGGAAGTATCTAATACTACTGAACCAAAATTTATTAAACCAGTTGATGGCGAAATAGCAATGAAGTATTCAGAAAGTCCTGTTTGGTGGGAAACATCAAAAACATACAGACCTAACTTTGGTATTAATATTAAAGCAAAAGTTGGAACATCAGTAAAAGCTATGGCAGCTGGTGAAGTAAAATCAATAGATAATGATGGAGCCTTTGGAACCTTAATTACTATTTATCATCCGGAAAGTGGAAAATACACTTGTTATGGAAATCTTGATAAAGAGGTAAAAGTAAGCAAAGGTGATAAAGTAACTCAAGGACAGGTAATTGGAAAGATAGGTAATAGTTCCTTGAGAGGAATGGCTGATGAAATTGGAGGAAACTTCTTATACTTACAAGTATTAAAAAATTCTAAAGAAGATCCTCAGTTCTCCAGTGAAAACCCAGAAAAATATATAAAATATTAGTCTATCATTAAAAGCCATTTTCCGATTAAATTCGGAAAATGGCCAAATAATAACAAAGCTTATAGTAATTTAAAGTATCGGAAGTGCATATTTATAAATATATAAGGTTAAGGAGGTAGCACTTTGAAAGATTACATTGAAGAGAGGGTTCTTGAAGTTGCTAGGTATATTATAGAATCTAAAGCTACAATAAGAAAAACTGCTAGAGTGTTTGGAGTTAGCAAGAGCACAATTCACAAAGATATGACTGAAAGGTTACCTAGAATTAATCCTCAAGTAGCTAAAGAGGCCAAAGATGTATTAGATATAAATAAATCAGAAAGACATATTAGGGGCGGAAAAGCTACAAAAATGAAATATAAGACAATATAAAGTATAAATATTCCCAATTTAGCTTATTATTAAGGTTTTTTTTGTAATACTATGGAATGTGTAAGTATAAACGTATATAATAAGTATAGATATTAATAGATATATTACTATTACGAAAGAGCAGGAGTGAAATTAGGGATGTTTTTTAGAATGAGCACAGATATGGGAATAGATTTAGGTACAGCTACCGTCTTAGTTTACATCAAAGGAAAAGGAATTGTATTGAAGGAACCATCAGTTGTGGCTATTGATAAAAATACTAATAAAGTCTTAGCTGTTGGAGAAGAGGCAAGACAAATGATAGGAAGAACTCCAGGTAATATTGTCGCTATAAGACCATTGAGAGATGGAGTAATATCTGACTATGATATTACAGAAAAAATGTTGAAGCATTTTATAAGAAAAGCATGTGGCAAGAAAAGAGTAGGTGCTCCAAGGGTTGTGATTTGTGTTCCTTGTGAAGCTACTGAGGTAGAGAAAAGAGCTGTTAAGGATGCAGCAGTGAATGCTGGAGCTAAAAAAGTATTTTTAATAGAGGAGCCTCTTGCAGCAGCTATAGGTTCTGGATTAGATATTACAAAGGCAAGTGGTAACATGGTTATAGATATTGGAGGAGGTACAACTGATATTGCAGTTATTTCTCTAGGAGGGATGGTTGTAAGAAGTTCTATAAAAGTTGCAGGAGATAGTTTTGACGAATCAATAATAAGATACATAAGAAAAAAACATAAGCTTATGATTGGAGAAAGAACAGCAGAAGATTTAAAGATAAATGTTGGGACAGCTTATAAAAGAGAAGAAAATTCAACTATGGAAATAAGAGGGAGAGACTTGATAACAGGTCTTCCTAAAAATATAACTGTTTCCTCAGAAGAAATGAGAGAAGCATTAAGTGAAGCAGTGAACGCTATTGCAGAATGTACTCATTCTGTATTAGAAAAAACTCCACCTGAATTAGCAGCAGATATTGCTGATAAGGGTATTGTTATGACAGGCGGAGGATCCCTATTAAATGGTTTAGATAAGTTAATATCTGAGGTAACTAAAGTTCCGGTAAGAGTATCGGAAGATTCCATATCTTCTGTAGCCCTTGGCACTGGTGAAGTGCTTAGTTTTTTAGATAAAATTGATGCGTCTTATAAAGGACAAGATATTAATCTAATTGATTAATGTATACTTATTATATAGGTTTATTTCAATAAGTAGCTTTAAGTATAAACTCTTATAGCTACTTATTTTTGTTTCTACTTGTTTTATGTGTCAATTCCTTTAGCGTGAATTTGAGAAAGATAATAAGAGTGAACTAGCGAGTGACTAATAACATTTGCCATTTCCATTATTAAGTTTAAACGTATATTTCTATTTGTAAATAGTTCATTATTTCCAGTAGAATCTACAATCCCAATAATTGAAGCAGTGCCTACATCAGGCAAGACTTTACCAACACCTTTTCCAGGATGTATTGGATAATCTCTACCTTGAATTTCACCTATGTTTTTACTATCGCCTAAACAAGCATCTACACCAATAACATTACAGGACGGATGAAGCTTGTATATTGCTTCTAACTGTTTATCTATATTTAAAGCATGTATAGGTTCTGGAATAGTTCCATAAACTGCTAAAGGAAAGTTCTTTATTTTAAGTAATGTTCCTACTAAAGGACCTAGACAATCACCTATACATCTATCAGTTCCTATGCATACTATTACAGAGTTTCTATCAATGTAATCCTTTAAGAAATAAGCTATTTCATAGTAAGATAAATTATCTTTATAGTGGACTCTTACTTTATTCAAGAGCTACACCTCCTTGATAATTTATATGAAAAGAGATTGAGGTATATGAAGAAAATTTTTTCGTGACGTGTAGTTGTATGTATAAGGAATAGAGAGTAATTAGATGAAATAAAGAGATACTAAGGGCTTAATCACTTATAATGAAATAATTCAAGGTTGAAATTAGTTCTACTTCTAGGTATACTAATATTCGTTGACAAACTTAGTCAATAATAATTTAAAATGCTGGCATAGCTCAATTGGTAGAGCAACTGACTTGTAATCAGTAGGTTTCGGGTTCAATTCCTGATGCCAGCACCAACTTCGGAGGAGTTCCCGAGTGGCCAAAGGGGGCAGACTGTAAATCTGTTACGTTTCGTTTCGATGGTTCGAATCCATCCTCCTCCACCAAAAAAAATGGGCGCATAGCTCAGCTGGGAGAGCATCTGCCTTACAAGCAGAGGGTCACAGGTTCGAGCCCTGTTGTGCCCACCATTTTTTTATTAGTTGGAAAAATTAAATATTATAAATAACATGGAGGAGTTCCCGAGTGGCCAAAGGGGGCAGACTGTAAATCTGTTACGTTTCGTTTCGATGGTTCGAATCCGTCCTCCTCCACCACAAAACAACGGCATCCTTGAAGATGTCTTTTTTTATGAGATTAGTTATTAAATAATAATCTCAAATTTTGCTATAAGTATATTGACACTTACATTTTGCTATGATAATATTATTCTACTTTATAATTGAATAATAGATAAGAAAATATCTTATCAAGAGAGGTGGAGGGAATGGCCCTGTGAAACCCAGCAACCGGTGCTCATGTACTAAGGTGCTAATTCCTGCAGATTATTCTGCAAGATAAGAAGAAACGATAATGCTGCAACTCAACCTCTTTTTGTTAAAAGAGGTTTTAATTTTTTGAAAGGAGAATATGAAATGAAAAGATTGTTTACTTCAGAATCAGTAACAGAAGGACACCCAGATAAAATTTGTGATCAAATTTCAGATGCTATTTTAGATTCAATATTAGAAAAAGATCCATATGGAAGAGTTGCCTGTGAAACAGCAGTTACAACTGGTATGGTTATGGTAATGGGAGAAATATCAACTAATTGTTATGTAGATATTCCAAAGCTAGTACGTGGAGTTGTTACAGATATAGGATATACAAGAGCAAAATATGGATTTGATGCTGAGACTTGTGCAGTGTTAACTTCAATTGATGAACAATCCTCAGATATAGCAATGGGAGTAAATGAAGCATTAGAGTCGAGAGAAGGCCAAAAGGATCAGATAGAAGCAGTTGGGGCTGGAGACCAAGGAATAATGTTTGGTTTTGCTTCTAATGAAACTCCTGAATATATGCCGCTTCCAATAAGCATGGCACATCAATTATCAAGAAGATTAACTGAACTTAGGAAAAATGATACTCTTGCATACTTAAGGCCAGATGGCAAGACTCAAGTAACTGTTGAATATGAAGATGATAAGCCAGTAAGAATAGATGCTGTTGTAGTTTCTACTCAACATGATCCAGAAATTACACAAGAGCAAATAAGAAAAGATATAATGGAACATGTTATTAAATATATAATTCCTAATGAATGGCTAGACGCTAATACAAAATATTTTATTAATCCTACGGGAAGATTTGTAATTGGTGGACCAAATGGAGATACAGGACTTACTGGTAGAAAAATAATAGTTGACACATATGGCGGATATGGAAGACATGGTGGTGGAGCTTTTTCAGGTAAAGATCCTACTAAGGTTGATAGATCAGGTGCTTATGCAGCTAGATGGGTAGCGAAGAACCTAGTTGCTGCTGGAGTTGCAGATAAAATAGAAATTGGCCTGGCTTATGCTATAGGTGTTGCACATCCAGTATCATTATTAGTAAATACTTTTGGAAGTGGGAAAATAGAAGACGACAAAATAGTTCAAATTGTAAATTCTGTATTTGATTTAAGGCCAGGAGCTATTATTAGAGATTTAGATTTAAGAAGACCTCTATATAGACAGGTAGCAGCTTATGGACACTTTGGAAGAAATGATTTAGACCTTCCATGGGAGAAGTTAGATAAGGCAGAAGAGATAAAAAAATATTTATAGTAATAAGAAAACTAATCTATTTTAATGGGTTAGTTTTTTTATTATCATGGGAAGAATATATAATAGTTGAGAAATAATAGTTATATATTTATAATTAACTTAAGTTAATTATATTTCGGGAGCGATTTTATGGCTGATATTCAGGGAACAGTAGAGTCTATAGTTTTTAAAAATGAAGGAAATGGTTATGTAGTAGCATATATAAAGGATAAAAAACTAAGAACCACAATAACAGGGTTTATACCGTATATTTCTGAAGGTCAAACTTTAAAGCTTTCAGGAGAGTGGTTTAAACACCCTCAATTTGGAGAGCAGTTTAGGGTAACGGCCTATGAAGAGATAGTGCCAAATTCATTAGAGGGAATTGAAAAATATCTATCTTCTGGAGTCATTTCTGGAATAGGGCCTATTACCGCTAAAAAGATAATAGAACATTTTGGAGAAAAAACTCTTGAGGTGTTAGATAATAATATAGAAAGATTAGATGAAATAGAAGGTATAGGCGCTAAAAAGATTGATACAATTGCTAGTTCCTACTCAAAACAAAGGGAAGTTAGGAATATAATGGTATTCCTTCAGACCTATGGAGTTACAGCAAAACAGTGCATTAAGATACATAAAAAATATGGTGCTAATTCTATTAATGCAGTAAAAGAAAATCCATATACTTTAACAGATGATATTTCTGGAATTGGTTTTAAAACAGCAGATAAAATTGCAAGAAGCTTAGGAATAGGAAGTGATTCGCCTTATAGAATACAATGTGGTATTAAATATATAGTAAATCAGTTTTGTAATATGGGTAACACTTATATGCCTCTGGATAAGTTAATAAAGGAAACAGAAAGTATTTTAATTGTGAATGAAAAAGAGATTGAACAAAATCTTCAGGATTCTGTTTTGAATGGGAAATTAAAATTAGAAGTTATAAATGAACAGGAATGCGTCTTTACTATGCCTTATTATTACTGTGAATTATCAGTTACAAGTAAGATACTTACTTTAGCCACAAGCAACTATGATAACATTAGAATAAATGTAATAGAAGAAATTGAGAACTTTGAAAAGGCATATAATATAAAATTTGCATTGACTCAAGTAGAAGCAATTAAAGGAGTCTTTGAAAATGGAATAGAAATAATCACAGGGGGACCAGGAACAGGAAAGACAACAATTATTAAATGTATAACAGAAATATTTGAAAATCATGGTATGAGTGTATTTATGGCAGCACCAACTGGTAGGGCGGCAAAAAGGATGAGTGATGCTACAGGAAGAGAAGCAAAAACAATTCACAGATTATTAGAATTAGGCTTCAGTGAAGAGGCGGAAATGGATTTTTACAGGGGGGAAGAAACACCGCTTCAGTGCGATGTTCTTATAGTGGACGAAGCCTCTATGATAGATATTTTACTAATGAATAGCCTTCTGAAAGCCATTCCAATGGGAACAAGACTTATAATAGTTGGAGATGCTGATCAATTACCATCTGTTGGGCCAGGTAATGTGCTGCGAGACTTGATTGAAAGCAAGTGTGTAAAGGTAGTGCGATTAAAAGATATTTTTAGACAAGCAGAAGAGAGCATGATTGTTATAAATGCACATAAGATTAATAATGGAGAAATGCCTATACTAAATAAAAAAAATAAGGATTTCTATTTTTTAAAGGCAGGGGAGCAGGAGAAGATTTTAGATACTTTAGTTGAACTAATTAATAAGCGTCTTCCAACTTTTAATAAGGATTGGGATAAGATAAAGGATATACAAATACTAACTCCTATGAGAAAAGGAATCCTTGGAGTTGAAAATTTAAATAAGAAGTTGCAAGAAATTCTTAACCCAAAGGATAAAGAAAAACAAGAACTAAAATTTAAAGATACCTTATTTAGAATTGGAGATAAGGTAATGCAAACTAAAAATAATTATAATTTAAAATGGACTCGAATTTCTGGAGAAGGTGAAAAAGAAGGTATTGGAGTTTTTAACGGAGATATTGGCTACGTTTGGGAAATAGATGAAGAAAAATTAATAGTAGTTTTTGATGATGAAAGGAAAATTATATATGATAATGTATATTTAGATGAACTTGAAATAGCTTATGCTATGACCGTTCATAAAAGCCAAGGAAGCGAATTTCCAGTAGTAATTATCCCTATGTTTATGGGACCACCTCTATTAATGAATAAGAATTTATTTTACACAGGAATTACTAGGGCTAAAAAAATGGTAGTCTTAGTAGGACTTTTAAAGGCAGTTAACTTTATGACAATCAATAAAAAAAGCTATGAAAGATATTCAGCACTAAAATGGAGAATTTTGAATATACTAGAAGATAATGCAATGGAATATAACAAAAGTTTATCCTAAGGGGATGAGTGTAAATATGTATTTATCTGTTACTGAACATACCAATGGCAGTGATAACATAATTAATGAAATAAATCAATGGAGCAGGGGGAAAGAAAAATTTTTAAATATTATTTCTCCTCCATACAATTTGTATGAGATTTTCGCCAAGGTAATAATTAATTATAATGAGATAAATAAAAATATTTTATATATAACTAATGAAGAACCGGACAATATAAATATTATTAAAAGCTTGAAAAAAGAAAATGATTTTAAAAATTATACTTATTTTAAGATAAATAGTGATTATAGTGATATTCCACTAGTAATATGCAAACATGAAATGATAAATGATATTTCGGATAAATTTGATTTAGTAATATATGATGATATAAAGAGTTTTTCTTTTTATCCTAAAGAAGATATTGCAAAAGTTACTATTGAAAGATGTAAAAGTGAGGGTAAAATAATAGCCTATTCTATGGAACGAATATTTAATTATAGCAAAGAACTTTTATTTCCAGTAAGAGCAAATTACTCACCACTAGCTGAACCAAAGGTAATTACTACTAGAATTGATATTAATAAGGATATACCTTATGTTATATACGAATACCTAGAATGGATAATTAGAGATGAAAGAAAAGTAATAGTGTATGTGCCCAATGAAGACAAGGTATTTAATGTATATGAATACTTATCATACTATTGTAGCAAATTTAGTAATAATATTTTTCATTATATAAAAGGCAGAGAAGATAAAGCAGCTTTATATAAATTCATAAATAAAAACAAATGTATACTTGTTACTAATCATTTTAAAGACATATCTTTTAATATTGAAAATCTTAATGTTATGGTATTTTTCGCAGATGACAGTTACTTCAATTATAAAAATTTAGTTTACCTTTGTGGAAAGGTGGGAAGGAGTAATTATAGCCTAAGGGGGGAGGTTATATTTTTAGCAAATTACGATACTGAGCATATGGATAGAGCTAAAGATATAATAAGGTATTTTAATAAAGAAGCATGGGAAATGAAATTATTAAAAATATAAGATATTTAATTAAGTGTTTTCTATCAATAGTATATACTACAAATGACTGCTGCATAATATGTAAAAATCGTAGTTATGAAGGCATTTTTTTGTGCAAGGAATGTAATTCTAAATTAAAAAGGTGTAATGAAACTTTTCAAATAAAATTAAATGGATATAATATAAAAGTATATAGTTCTTTGTATTATTCAGGAATAACAAAGGAACTTATATCAAGATTAAAGTATAAAAGTGATTTTATTGCTGGAGAAATGCTATCTAAGATAATGATAGAAACCTTAGGTAATGCTAATTTAAGTATTGAATTAATTACCTTCGTTCCTACAACAAGAAAAAATCTTCGAAAAAGAGGCTATAATCAGACTGAATTTCTAGCAAAAACTATAGGAAGGGAAACTAATATAGCAGTGGTAAAATTACTAAGAAAAGTAAAAGAGACAAAAGACCAAATTGGTTTGAGTGGAGAAGAAAGATGGCTAAACATAAATAATTCCTATGAGGGAATAAATAAAAAGAATATTATTGGGAAAAGTATACTATTAATAGATGATGTTATTACAACAGGAGCAACAGCATTTTATTGTGCAAAAGCTCTGCTAGATAAAGGGGCAAAAGAAGTACATATTTTAACAAGCGCAAAAAGTAAAATATAATGCCCCTAAATTTTATTATAACATAAAATGAATAAATAATCTTCCTTCATATTAACTATTAATAAAGAATTAGAAGAAGAAAAGAAAATCTTATATGGATAATCTAATGAAATATTCTGCGAATTCAAACTATTTATGTTTGTTATTTATTTTTATTAGTAATATAATTAAGAAAATACAAATTATCACAAGTATCTCCTAGTTTTCACATTAGTAGATAACGAGAAAGGGGCTGACTTTATGAACATAACTGTTAATGGAAAAAACATTATAATTACTGAAGGATTAAGAGACGCTGTAGAAAGGAAATTAACAAAGCTAGAAAAATATTTTAGTCCAAATGTGGATGCTAATACCACATTAAGTGTTCAAAAGAATAGACAAATTGTTGAAGTTACTATACCCTTTAATGGAGTTATTTTAAGAGCAGAAGAAGATAATGATGATATGTATGCAGCTATAGATGTAGTCTTGGAGAAGCTTGAAAAGCAAATTAGAAAACAAAAAACTAAGTTAGAGAGAAGAAAATATGGCGATTCTCTTAGATATCAATTGATTCCAGATTATAATTTAAACACTGATGAAGAAGAATTTAAAATAGTAAAAACTAAAAGATTCCCAGTGAAACCAATGAATGGGGAAGAAGCAATTCTTCAAATGGAACTTTTAGGACATAGTTTCTTTGTATATACAAATGCTGATACAAATGAAATAAATGTAGTTTATAAAAGAAAAGATGGAAAGTATGGATTAATAGAACCGCAATATTAAAAATAAATAGTAGTAGGAGGCAATAGCCTCCTTTTTTTATTTCTGTAAATACCGCAATATATGTCTTTGTCCATTGCTTTATAATAAGAAATTAAGAAGTAAAATCTTGTTTATAGTTCAATAATAATGTTAATAATTATTTAAAGGGTACATTGTTGAACCCTTTATAATTAGATGTTATAATCAATTAGTATAGTTTAATAAAGAATTTTGTATAAAATATAAATAATGGTTAGTGAGGATGAAAGTAAATGGGATTATTCGAAAAAATATTTGGTACATATAGTGAAAGAGAATTAAAAAAGATTACTCCTGTAGTTGATAAAATCATGTCTTATGAGGATAAATTTAAAAATTTCTCTGATGAAGAATTAAGAAATAAAACTACAGAATTTAAACAAATGATACAAGATGGAAAAACCTTAGAGGATATTCTTCCAGAAGCCTTTGCAGTAGTAAGGGAAGCTTCTTCAAGAGTGCTTGGAATGAAGCATTTTAGAGAGCAGCTTATGGGAGGAATGGTTCTTCATCAAGGAAGAATAGCTGAAATGAAAACTGGAGAAGGAAAAACTTTAGTTGCCACACTGCCAGCTTACTTAAATGCACTATCTGGAAATGGAGTTCATGTTGTTACTGTTAATGACTATCTTGCAAAAAGAGATAGAGACCAAATGGGTGAATTGTATGGATTTTTAGGACTTACAACAGGGGTTATAGTTCATGAATTAAATAATGACGAAAGACGTCAGTCTTATAACTGCGATATTACTTATGGAACAAATAATGAATTCGGCTTTGATTATTTAAGAGACAATATGGTTATATATAAAGAAGAGAGAGTTCAAAGAAAACTAAATTTTTGTATAGTTGACGAAGTTGACTCTATCTTAGTTGACGAGGCTAGAACTCCATTAATAATATCAGGAGAAGGAGAAAAATCTACTGACTTTTATAGAGTTGCAGATTTCTTTGCGAAGTCTTTAAAAGAAGATGACTATACAAAGGATGAAAAAACTAATTCGGTAATCCTCACTGATTCTGGAATAGAAAAAGCTGAAAAATATTTTCATATAGAAAACTTTGCAGATGCAGAAAATATGCAAATCCAACATCATGTAGTTCAAGCGTTAAAGGGTAACTATATGATGAAACGCGATAAGGATTATATGGTAAAAGATGATGAAGTCATTATAGTTGACGAATTTACTGGAAGACTTATGGAAGGAAGAAGATATAGTGATGGTCTTCACCAAGCTATAGAGGCAAAAGAAGGGGTTAAAATCCAAAAAGAATCTAAAACTCTTGCAACTATAACCTTCCAAAATTACTTCAGAATGTATTTAAAGCTTTCAGGTATGACTGGTACAGCACAAACAGAAGAAAGTGAATTTAGAGAAATTTACGGTCTAGATGTAATAGTAGTACCAACTCATATGCCAATAGCTAGAGTGGATTCTCCAGATGTAGTATATAAATCTGAGAAGGCTAAATTTAAAGCTATAGTAAATGAAATTGAAGAAACATATAAGGTAGGGCAGCCAGTTCTTGTAGGTACTGTAAGTATAGAAAAATCAGAACTTCTTTCAGATATGTTAAAAAGAAAGGGAGTTCCTCATAGAGTTCTTAATGCTAAATACCATGAACAGGAAGCAGAAATTATCTCTCATGCTGGCGAAAAGGGAACAGTTACCATTGCTACAAATATGGCAGGTCGTGGTACTGACATTAAGCTTGGAGATGACGTTACAAATCTTGGAGGTCTTAAGGTAATAGGAAGTGAAAGACATGAATCTAGACGTATTGATAATCAATTAAGAGGACGTTCAGGTCGTCAAGGAGATCCAGGTTTCTCAAGATTTTTTGTATCCTTAGAGGATGATTTGATGAGAATATTTGCCTCAGAAAGACTTCAGGGAATAGTTGAAAAGCTTGGCTTAAGTGATGAGGATGCAATAGAAAGCAAACTGGTTTCTAGTGCTATTGAAAATGCACAAAAGAAAGTTGAAGGAAATAACTTTGACGTAAGAAAAACTGTATTAAAATATGACGACGTAATGAATCAACAAAGAACAGTTATCTATAAGCAAAGATCAGAAGTACTTGAAGGGGAATCTTTAAAAGAAGATATTCAAGAAATGATAAAAAGCTTAATATCTGGTGCTGTTGACTCTCATATGTCAGGACTAGAAGAAGATTATGAAGAAGATTTAAATAAGCTCATTTCTTTTCTAGAGGATATATATCTTCCAAAGGGAACTGTTACTGTTGAGGATATTAAATCTTTATCCGATGAAGAAATAAAAGAAAAATTTATTACTATTGCTGAAGAAATATATGAAGAAAAGGAAAACACTATTGGTTCAGAGCAACTAAGAGAAATAGAAAGAGTTATTCTTCTAAGAGTTGTAGATACTAAATGGATGGATCATATAGACAATATGGATCACTTAAAGCAAGGTATGGGGCTTAGAGCCTATAAGCAGCAAGATCCTGTTCAAGCATATCAATTTGAAGGAAGCGAAATGTTTGAAGAAATGATTGAAAGTATAAAAATTGATACAGTTAAATACTTATTTCATATACAAGTAACAAATAATGCACCAGAGAGAGAAAGGGTTGCAAAAGAAACCTCAACAAACATGAGTGGAGATGATTCTCTTAAAAAAGAGCCTGTAAGGAGAAAAGAAGAGAAAGTAGGAAGAAATGATCTTTGTTCTTGTGGAAGCGGTAAAAAGTATAAAAATTGTTGTGGAAGGTAAGCTTGAAAGGTGTGGTAAAATGATTATTCTGTTGGAGGAAGCTAAAAGTAAGATAGCTGAGTTCAAGGTAAGCTTAAAAGAAGTGGGGGCTTCTCTTTGACATAGCTTCATTAGAAAAGAGATTAGAAGAACTTGAAAATCTAATGCAAGAACCTAATTTTTGGGAGAGATTAAATAGAGCCCAAGAACTAAGTCAAGAAGCCAAAGGATTAAAAGATAGACTTAATAATTTTAATAATACAGTGGATAGGTTAGAAGATTTAGAATTGCTAGTTGAAATGAGCTTAGACGAAGAAGATGGATCTTCTATAAGTGAGATTAAGAAGGAAACAGCAGAGATTGAAAAAACGATAGATAATTTTAAAGTACAAATCTTACTTTCAGGAGAATATGATAGAAATAATGCTATAATAAGTCTTCATGCCGGTGCTGGCGGTACTGATGCACAAGATTGGACACAAATGCTATTAAGAATGTATTCAAGATGGTGTGAAAGAAGAGGGTATAAATTAGAAACTCTAGAGTTATTGCCAGGGGATGAAGCTGGAATTAAAAGTGTTAGCTTAAAGATAATTGGTGAATTTGCCTATGGATACTTAAAGGCAGAAAAAGGAATACATCGTTTAGTCAGAATATCTCCTTTTAATGCCAATGGTAAAAGGCAAACCTCCTTTGCATCTATGGAAGTGCTACCAGAATTAACCGAAAATCAGGATATAAATATAAGACCAGAAGATTTAAAAGTAGATACCTATCGTTCAGGTGGTGCTGGAGGTCAGCATGTAAATAAGACTGATTCAGCAGTAAGAATAACTCACCTTCCTACAGGTATTGTGGTTCAATGTCAAAATGAAAGAAGCCAATTTCAAAATAGAGATACAGCCATGAGCATGTTGAAGTCAAAGCTTGTGGAGCTAAAGGAAAGAGCTCATAAGGAAAAGGTTGAGGATCTTACTGGAGATTTAAAGGATATTGGATGGGGAAGTCAAATAAGGTCTTATGTATTTCAACCATATACAATGGTTAAAGATCATAGAACAGGCATAGAATCAGGAAATGTAGATGCTGTAATAGATGGAGAAATAGATATATTTATAAAAGAATATTTAAAATGGAGTAAGAATAACTAATTTAAAGCCACCCTAATCAGGGTGGCTGTATCTGTTAATTAATCTTCAAAGTTTACCGTTGTTCCATTTTCAATGGATGGATTATATCTAATAAAAGTGTAGACAATTTGTCCACAGTTTTGTATAGCTACGGTACTTACTAATTCAAAACCTGCATCAATGAGCCTTTCAATAGCTTCTTCACAGCGGCTTTCTCTTTCTATTCCATTATGGTTGCATGAATTGACAATAAGTCCATTCAAGTTGCTAAATCC